>Ga0116227_10007535_pt1 | contig 21157 bp, 16 predicted proteins | sample S1TSphgellanicum_FD_89693 | JGI IMG/M metagenome (GOLD analysis project Ga0116227, IMG submission 89693) | Host-associated microbial communities from peat moss isolated from Minnesota, USA - S1T2_Fb - Sphagnum magellanicum MG | ecosystem: Host-associated > Plants > Peat moss > Unclassified...
CATCTTGGATTATTTCAAAAGAATAAAAATTAATTAATTATTAAAAGTTGGGACACGTGGCAACACATAAATTGTTCCCATTGTTCACCAAAAAAGTCGCATCTTAGTTGTAAACGACAATACGTATATGACAAGTCAAAGGATGAAGGCGTATTTTGTTGACTTTTTCCTTCATCCAAATTCGTTGTCGTTTGCGACTAGTGTCCTATGCGACTTGTCCAACGTGACTATTAAGATTTTAGTTGCAAATGTCGCTTGCAACTAAAACTTAGTCGCATGGACCAGTTGTAAAATGGCCATTTTCTACTAGTGAAAGGCACTTCCTTTGCTTGTGACATAGTGGGATGGGGAACCCCATCCGCGAAGTGCACCTCAATGGGTGCCTTGAGCTCCTCTAATTGGAGTTCCATCCTTTCAGCACTTTTTCGAGTTATGAAATTGTGAGAAGCCCCTGTGTCCAAAAGACATAACACATCCCGCTTAGTAACCTTCCCCTTCAAGAAGATAAGTTGATTGCATTCAGCTTGGGCTAGGTTGGCATTGAGGGCAATTACCTTAGAACCTCCATTCCCCGCTTTGGACTTGAAATAATCTTTGGAGTAATGCCCCACTTCGTTACAATTGAAGCATGCTCCTTTAGGCTTCCCACCAACATCTCCCTTGGGTTGGCTCCCTTTGAAAGGAGCCCCTTTCTTCATAAAATCTCCTTTGGGCTTAATCCCCAAGCTTTGGAAGTGTTTAGGTTTTTCTTTTCTTAGGCTTCCTTGTCCTCGGTTCCATTCACCCTCATGGTTTGGCTTCTTGTGAAGGAACTTGTTGTCCTTTTTGAGCCCGAATTTTTCACCCTGTCCCACATCCAAGAAGCCTTCCACTTTCATGATTGCTTTAGATAGTGAAGAGGGCCAATTTTCTTCAAGCTTACGCTTGGCCCAAGTTGGAAGCCCCATCACAAATTGGCACACGTGATCCAACTCATGCATGTGCCGGATCTCAAGCATGAGTTCGGAATAAGCCCTCACATATTGTCGCAAGTTGTCATTTGTGGCATTCACAAGGTCGTAGAGTTTACACCTGGAGATGTAGTCGGAATTCCTTGGAACAAATTGGGCTTCAACATGTTCCTTAAAAAATTCCCAAATGTAACCATGGTTCTTCCCTTCCTTTTGTTTCATTGTCTTCCACCATGTGGCAACATAGCCTTTCAAATAGGATTAGGCAAGCTCCACGGCCAAATGCTGTCCAACCTTGGCGACATGTAAATAATTGTCCATTTATGCAAGCCAAGCATCCACAACGTTTCGGTCGTGGGCACCATCGAAGTTCCCGGGTTTGGCCGGTTGGAATCCCGCATTCTTGGATGATCCTCTTTTGAGGGCTACAACCAACTCACTGAATTCGGGCCTATTCATTTTGAGGAGGACTTCCAATTATTCCTGGGTGAATAGGACCAAACTTCGTTGCTCTTCTTCACTTTTAGGTTCATCTTCGTCCTCCCGAGTTCTTGGTTCCTCTTCCTCAATTGATTCCGGCAGGACTATTCCGTCTTTAATGGGTTCTTCTAACATGGTCTCTTATGTTTGCTTATTGTTCTTCTTGGGTGCCATCCAAAACTCCCAAGAAGTAAATTGAGCTCTACCGGAGCTCTGATACCAAGTGACACGCTCTCAAGTTCCTAGTTAGACCCAAATTTGGTTTAAGTTACTCAACAACGAAATTGTGAGGAACTCGGGGCACACTCTCAGCTTTCAGCATTAGAAGGGGTAGAGGGGCATGCTGAAGCTCCGGGATGGGACTAGGAAGAGTGACAAGTTTTACTTACTTATTCGAATTTGCATCAAACCAACCAACAAGTTGGTTAGTTCACTTTTTGGAGCACCCTTGGTGCTAGGACAAGCCATGGGCAACTCTAAACTCACATGACTCACCATGGCCTGGACTCGGGGGAAGTCACCACTTTCCCCCATATAATATACTCTATGCCTCTCCGCAACATCTGCATCCAAATGGCTTTTTGTCTCGGGACTCCCAAGGAGGAGTGTTGAAATTGTCCCAGTTTGGACTCCCAAGACTTTGCAAGGTCATAACTCTTTGCTCAGATTTCTGATTGGGATGAGGTCTAGAGCAACCTTATAGCTCTCTTGAGGGCTTTCCAACGGTATATTGCACTTCCCCTACACGCACCGGGCTCAAGTCGATTCCCAACTTTTAGTGGTCGAAAGTCAAATTGCCAGTTTGACTCCCGGCCCTTCTTTTTGCCATAACTTGTGCTACAATGTCCAAATGGCCCATGCGAGCCCATTTTTGACATCTAAATTTTGATAGCTTTCCATTGATATAAGAAACATTTCAATGCAAGGTGTTTTGACCCCTACAATCGAAGCCTGAAGTTTAGGGAGTCTCGAACGACTCCCAAGTCCCAATTTTGGGAGTGTGAGTTTCATCCTCACACTCCTTCAAAGTAAAGTTGTGACACCAATGATCAGTCCCTATCCTTAATACCTTGTTCATCCAAAATAATGTAATCAATTTACCCTTTTAACATAGGGTTTACAATTTCCTTGTTGATCCTTTACATTTTTTCTTAGTTGCATTCATTTTTAAAGTTTCATGCATATCATCTTGTGAATGATACTTGTAGTAGTTAAGTAAGTTTGGCATTGGATTTCTAAAAGACTTCAGAATGACAAACTCAACTACAACAACTTCAATTTGTTCTTTTTCCATGCGACAATCATCTCTTCAATGTGATCCCCATAGATCTTCATGCTACAAGAAGGATTAACATCTTTTCAAGAAACACCTCATATAAAGCTTTAGAATACGTTTCATTTTAGTGAGTATAATTTTTAATAAAACTCTTTTCATTTTTCAATTTTGTACATTACTTTACAACTTAATTAACCTAGAAGTTCAAACATAGTGTAGCTTAAAATTTCCTATTAACTAAGTTTCAATGGGTCTAAACTAGTTTAATTATTGTTAATATGAATTAATTTAATTAATCTTCTTCTAACTAATCTAATTTATAATTTGCTTTAGTAAGTGGGGGGAATGAGAATTGGGCGATTGCTAGATTCTCTTTCACTCTGTTTGTGGGGGAAATGAAAATTGGGTGGCTAATGGATTTTCTCCCACTTTGTGTAGGGGTGAAGTGAGAATCAGGTGGCTGCCAGATTTTCTTTCACTTTGTTCAGGGTTGGACTAAAAATTGGGCAGTCATTTGATTTTCTTTCATGCCGTTTGAGTGGGTGAAATTTGGGTGGTTGCCTAATTCTCTTTCATTTTGTTTGGGGTGAAGTGCATATCGGGTGATCATTTAATTGTATCTTCATCTTTCAATGTTTTTTGTAGTGAAAATCAGGTGGTTACACAATTTTCGATCCCTATCCATGTCGAGATGGGAGAATTGTGTAGCCATTTGATTCTCGATCCCTATTTGTTATGGGACGTGAAAATTGGGTGGTCGTTTGATTCCTAGTCCTTGTCCATGGTGAGACAGGAGAATTGGGTGGCCATTTGATTCTTGGTCCTTGTTTGTGGTGGGATGGGAAAATTGGGTGGTCGTTCAATTGTTGGTCCTTGTCCACGTTGGGATGTAAGAAATAAATAATTTGTTCGATTATCTATGCATGTTCATGCGAGGATGAAATAATCAATTGGCCACCCAATTCTCCGTTCCTCTTGGGGGTAGGATGGGAAAATTGGATGGCCACTTGGTTCTACTACCATTATGTTGGTAGGAAGTAAGAATTGGGTGGCCACTCGATTGTCCATCCTTTCTAAGAATTATAGTTCTAAAATAATTTTTAACAAGCATTAATTTTTTTTGGTGTCCATGATGTTTTTTGGTTGGAAGATAGTGAAGGTTGTTAGAATTTTTAAGCTAAACAAATTGTTCTGTTTCATGTTACCATGAGATGTGAATGTTGTAAGGATGGGGATTACACTTTTGAAGGTCAAAGATCCAATTGATTTTTGATATTCAATAAGTGATAGGCGAAGGATTTATGTTGGTTGTGGGAGATGCAAATGAGTTGATTTGACTATTGTGCATGGTTTTAGTGAACCTGATAATTACATTGTCGTGGTTGTGGAATTTATTTTCCAATGGTTTTAGAATTTGATATTAATGTTTCAAAATCCTTGTGGAAAATTTGTTGGAGATTATGTGGGATTAGATTGCTTTTGGCCAATGAAGGATGTGTCACGGTTGGATGCTCATTGGCAATTAGTGTTTGTAGTGAAAGATCACACGAGGTTACAAGGGGAGGAAAGATGTACAAATGTAGTGCCCATTGAAGGGGTTTATGAGGTTAGTCCAAAGGAAAATGCTAAAATTTTTTACGGTATGGAGGAGGGTGGTCCATCAAGAAGTGGAAGAGGTGAAGAAGATATACATGAAAGAATGAATTATGTTCCTTGTATGAAAAAAATGGAATCGCATGGGAGAAAGTGTGGGTTGGTGAATCATGTTGGAGAGATGATTGCTGAAGGGAGGATCATTGTATGTGACCTAAGGAAGCTTGTTTTGGACAACAATCTTGGTGAAACTAATGTTGGGGTCACAATGTTGAACTATCCAAATGATAGATCACAAATAATGTTAATATGGAGGTGGCCTTTGTTGCAAACAATTCTTGATGGTCATTTTTTATTGTCATTATTTATTGCATATGATGAACATCATGTGTTGGAAGAGGATGAAAAAGGAGTTGTAGGTGTGAAGAAAAAAAATTATACATTTTTGAAAAGAAAACAAAAGGAATCAAAAGATGAAGCTTTCCTTTCAAAGATTGAATAATTTTTAAACAATGAATCAATTTGTAGTATAAGTTCAAATTATTGTTGTTCTTTCAATTATTGTTAGTATTTCCTTTGTGAGAAAACATCAATTTTGTGACAAAGGTTTTGGAACTTGTCATTTGCAGATTGAAGAATGTATATTTTGGGTATTCTTAGAAGATTGCACTAGAAAATTGGAGTAAAGAAACGAAGGTTATTTACAATATAGGATGTTGAAATTTATGAAGTAGCACATATGGTACAAGATTATTGGGATTTCATAGTCTACATACCTATTGTATAAACAAGATAACAAATGTGGGACAAGGCAAAGGCCATATGGAAATGCCGGAGTGAAAAAGCCACAAGTTGCAATTAGGCAAACTACAAACAATGTTTAATCATTGATTAATAAATGTGTTGATGTAATGCCACACCAAATGAAGGGAATTGGGAATGGTAGATAAGATGTTCACCTTCTAATTCTTGATACTTGGAAAATATTCGAAAAAGGAAAAATGAGGTGGGGGAAAATTTTGTATACTTGTTATGTTTGTAAAATTATTTGTGTTGTATTATTTTGTTTGTTTGTTATTAATGCAAAAATAATTTTGTAGATTTTTTTGGTCTAAACTCTTTTTTTTTCTTCTATGATATTGCAGATTAGCAAGGAATTAAATATTGATGAGGTATTTCAATTTGTTATGAGCTAGTTGAAAAAAAATGTTATTGGAAAGGATCATGTCAATATTGATGTGTGAAAAAGAGGTTCAACCTTTGCAAAATGCATTGTATGTGAGTCTTTGAAAGACTTGATATCCAAAGTTGGAAAAAAAAATGCTAGTGGAAAGGAGCATGCATTGAAATTGAAAAGTCATAATAAGCATCAAAAGTCATGCATATGTTTTTACAACAAGTGGAAAATAGAGTCCAGTTAATCAAAGGAGGAATTTTTTTACATCATTCACAATAAGATGGATCATTCAAAAACTACATTATTAAGGTTGTAAGTGAAAAACAATATGGTTTCTGAGCTCGGTCAATTGCCAATAACATTGACTAAAATGATTGTTCATGAGCATGGTGATGAGGCATTTATTTAATATTCAAATGAATTGTGGCCCGATGACCTTAATTTCACAATTGGATTTCTTTTGCATCTATTATGAACTTTGGAGAAGGACCCTATTTATGAATCACAAAGGTTGTCTGATCATGAACTACAAAATGAATTCTTTGAGCAGCTAATGCAAGGGAGTTCATAGTGTTTGAAGACCTTGAAGGCACCTGAACAAGTGGTTGGTACAAAACCATTGCCTAAGAAGTTATTGCTTCAAATGGATAATTGTGTGAAGGATAATAAAAATTAACACTTGCTTGTTTTTTGTCATTATTAATAGTGAAAGAGGTCTTTGAAGAGGTCTAGTTGGGATTTCTTGTCATTGGTCATACACATGAAGACATTGATGGAAATTTTGGCTACTTGTCAAAGAAATTGAGAAAGCAAAATAACTGTGTTAACAAATTTGATGAAATCGTTTATGGTTTTGCAAGAATGGCCATTCATTCCCCAACTAATTCAAAAAATCCCAAATTTCAAATCTTGGGTTCAAGGATATTTGAAAGATGGACTTGAGGTATTGGTTGGACACACATATTTTTTGTGGATTCTTTTGGGTGGCTAGTGGTGAAGTACAAGGTGTTTCCAATAGATTCAATATGGAGCCCCAAAGATGGCCCTACAATTTGATTGTGGAAGTTTGATGATCAAGGTTGCCCCAAATTTCCTGGTGGAATTCCAATACTTGTTCCTTTCTATCCTATTTGGGGAATGATGTTTCAAAGTTAGTAGAGAAAGAGAAATTCATTAATAGTGGAATCTTCAAGTACTTAGAGTTTTGGAAACTCAATATTTTGAGAGATGAGATGTATGCAAGAGTCATGAAGCCATCCATACATTGAATATCAAGAGTGTATTTTAGAATGCTTGTCAAAACCAATTCTTCAACAAAGTCCCGTATTATTCGAGGGCTTTTGGCAACTAGTAATTGGAAAGTTAATCATGTGAGGTTTTCTATTCCATCTATTCCTATCCTTCATGATATGGAAGATTTAGTTATCCCTTTGTATTGTGGCCTAAAAACATGAAGTCATCCTTGAACATAACAACTTACACTTCTTTTTAGGATTTACATGAAAAGGGTTTTATTCTTGCACGTCCATTTGAAATTGAAGTGTATCCAGTATTGATGGGAATAGCACATAATGATGTGGTCAAAGATGTGATTGATGAGCATTATCAAATGGTGCATGTTTAGTGGTGGGTGCCTTTCAAGAAAGGAGCACACAATGATGTAAAATTATATTGAGATTGTTGGGAGGGAAAATGGAAATGCAACTTAGTGGACCCAATGCAATGGGTGAACATTGATTCTATTGTGTTTTCATTTCTTGCTAGGAAAAATACAACCATGAACAACATATTAATGATTAATGATGTGCATGCTAATCGGGCTAGATCAAACATTGATGTGGCAAATGAAATTAACTATATGTAACCAAATTAAATGTTTCATGATGATTAAAATAATTGGTTTTTCAAAAAAATTGTTATGTGAGCTCAATGTAGAATCTATTGTTGAAATTATGTTACTATTAAGTTAATAGATGATTTTTAATAGCTTTGAATACATTTATGTAATAGTAACATTTAATTAATGGCCACCCAATCCTAGTTTAATTAGTAATGACTACATATATTGTTACAATATTATTAAAAATGAAAGTTTAATAATAGTAATAATAATAATAAAAAACTAGTTAGATGTTTCAATCTCTTTGTAGAAAGTCATTATAATATTAGCATTTGGTGGCCAATAGATACTCCAAGTGTTATAATTTCATGAAATTAGGTACCATTTTTTATTTATTTAATTGAATTTTAAAGTTAAACATTTCAATATGTTTAAGAAAATAATATTATATATATATCATAAATTTAGCATATGGTGGCTAGTAGATGCTCCAAGTTTTATAATTTGATGATTTAGGTACCATTTTAAAAAAAACACAATGTCCTTGCTAATAGGCCGTGTTTTGATGAAATATTGTAAGACAATGTCGTTGTTAATTTTTGTCAAATTTTGTTCATTAGCATTCCATTTGTGACTATTAAGTTTTAAAAAAATGGAAATGAAAAGAAATTTTGTGTCAATTGTATGAAAATTCAATGGTTTTCAACCACCAAACAAGTTAAGTTCAAAATTAGTTAAATATCTATTTAAGACTATATGAAGGCTACATGTAAGTTTTTTATGGTAATACTTAGGTGACGTAGGGTTAGACTTAGGCAAAATGTAGGTTATGGTTAGCTTATACGTAAGGCTATACTTAAGGTTATACGTAAGCTATATAAGGCTATAACTAAATTATGTACAATTATGTATGGCTATTGGTAGGCTATGTGGGTTATGTATGGTTATACCTAGGCTATATAAGCTATACATAGGACTATACTTCGATTATGTAGGGCTATATATGAAAGTTATATGTACAACTATGTATACTTATACCAAGGCTATGTAGGCTAAACATAAACTATGTTTGCATTATATAGAATATACCTCTAGGTTACATAGGCTATAATTAGGCTACAAAGGCTATGACATAACATTTTAAGTAGGGTATGTAAAATTATACATAAGTTATATTTAGGCTATGGGCAAGCCCATCTTTGGGTGGTACCACTAAAAACATCACACCTTGATTTTCCTAGACTCATCAAACTTTGAAAAATCATAGGAAACACTTAAATAAATATTTTCATAATTTTTTTAGTGAGTACATTTATTAGGTTTTATAGATTTTAAAATTTCAATAATAATAAAAATATTATGTATTTTTAATTTTTTAATCATTGCATTTAAAAACGTTTTAGGAACATAATGTTGGTTCCTTTCCTTGAACTTTTTAGTTAGGAACAAAAATTTGAAATATGATTTGAAAATTTTTTTGGTAATGTTTTTTCTAAAATAATTTTGAAATCATTTTATTTTTAGGTTTTTATTAGGAAATTAATTGAGGAAGTATAATTAAGTTATGAATTTTCAAAGTTAAAGCTATCAATTTTTTAAGGGGCCATTTTAATTAGGAATGCAAATTTTTAAAAAATTTAATTTTTAAAATTTTAAAAATCAATTTCAAGCCATATGTTATTACATGAAATTTTTAAAAATGAGATTTTTTTTAATAATTATGAAAAAATTTAAAGTAAAGGGCCCAGGAAAATGACTTGGCCATTTTTGGTTCCTTAACAATTCTTTCAATTGATTCTTAGTGGTACCACCTAAGGATAGGTTTGGCATTACATATGAGCTATGTACATTTTTTAGGCTATATGTACATTATGCTTAATATATCTAGGCTATATATGATTACTTAAATAATACTATGTTGTATTGAAGTAATATAATGTTTAGGTTATCTAAGCAATGTAAGCCATGTATACCAAAATGACTACTAATTATGTAGTCATAATCATAGTCATTTAGTCATTTATATGGCCATAGTCAAATCAATGACATCGATTAGTGTTCTTATAAGACTACATGATTAAAGTTGGACTTTACTCCAAAATGTCTTAGTCATAAAAATCATTTTTTCTTGTAATGAAAGGATTAAATAATTAAACAAGAACAATTCATTAGTTCCAAGCAATTTTAAAAAATTGAGTTTTAACCATATCTAGAGATAATTCTTTTATACATGTGTGCACAAACCCAACATAAAATGAATATTTTTTTCATAATAATATGAATTCTTGCAAACAAATCCTATTTTAAAAAATTATATATTAAAAAAATCCATTAAAAAAACCTACAATTAACATGCTCCAAAATGGTTTAAACTTGATTTATTCATATATTATTAATGAAAATTGAGTTTCTATAAATAATCATAATATGAATTTATTAAACCATTTTGAATGTCATATATGAAACTTGTTATCTAGGGTGATAGTCCATGACTTTCATTTTAAGAGTTAATAAATATTTTAATTTTATGACTTATGCATAAAAACCACCTATGCCATATCCACCATACTCAAGTTAATAGTTTTAAATTAAATTTTTATAAAAAAAACTTTTTGACATGTAAAACACAAATTACCCCATTGCATTTATGCTCACTTCACAAAAAACTATTGTTACAACATGAAAAGTGATTCACCTTAGTCTAAGCTCCAATAAAATAATAGTGATGTTGTTTTTATTAATCTTCTCTTGCACCACATGTTTGTTTCCCCCAAGTTTATGCTTATCCACACTATGGGCATTACCATACAAATTTTTCTATCAACTTAAGAGCTTGCCATATACACCATTTTTTCAACCTCGTGCCTCAATATTCCACACTTTTTTTCAACTTAGGATATTATATTACATTGTAAAAAATTCTGAAGGTTTCTTTCTTTGTATTTGAAAGCCCCCTCCTCTTTGCACGATAGATAGAAGATTCGTCCATCAATTTTTAATCACCTTTCCACCAATCACATGCAAAAACCTTCCACCATTTGAATAATAAAAAAGAACTTTTGTACTTTGCGTTGGGGCTCGAGCACTCGAGGCTACAATTAACTCTCCAAAAAAATCCCCATTTTAAAAAAAAAAATTGTTGGACACAAATTTTTTTTTCCCATATATTTGTTGGAAAAACACACTACTATTCAGCATAGGCAAAAACAGAAAATAAAATAAACTAAAATAATTAAAAAAATCACTGGTATTGGTTCAGTGTGGACCCTTTGGACAAAAGGGTGCACGAAAGTCTTGTCCAGCAATGCGTTGAAAGAGAAGACCCCCAACGTCGTCTCGACGTTTGCCTCAAGCAAAAAAACCGCCCTCGCTAGCGGGACCCTCGAGCATCTCCGAATTCTCGCACCTTCCTCTTCGTCTTCGACTTCGCGCTTTCTTCCCCTTGTGCCTGTCTGGACGCGTAAAACTCTGTTGCGTCGGCCCGTAAATTCATGGCCACCACTCACAAGATCTCTGTTTTTTTTTCTTCTTTTCCCCATTAAAACAGAAAAAACATAGCTAACCGTGTGTCCTTGCAACCTGTTTGCAAATTCCGAGCTAAGTACAATTACATTGTAGACTGCCGATCGAGTGAAGTCACCTCCCTGTCTCTAATTCCCCTATATAATCCTCACTACTTTCCGGCTCCATATCTGCAGCTAGACTTTTCATCAGTTGTAATAGAACTAGGAGGAGCACCACCATTCATCATCATCTCCTGTGATTGCGCCTTTCTCTTCCGCTATCTCATCATTATGTCCAGTACAATTCTCGCTGATCATAATATTATATCTAGCATCTGCATGTTTCAACTTTTTTCTGTGAATAGATCAGCATCTTCTGCGGCAGCAACCCATCGATCGACTATTACAGTTTTCTTGTTGATCTAGATTAGCTATAATAGTACCAGCAAAATATTTACTCCGCGCCAGAGTCTAACAGCATATGATCAGTTCTAAATTGTTGTTACTTTCAGCTTTGATTCTAGACACTTGTCTCAAGTACTGGAAGAACTACTAGAGTTCATTCCCGGGGTACTTTTTGAGGAGTGAGCGGGACGGCTTTGGATCAGAAGCACTTGAAAGTAGTTAAATTCCGGATTGCATAAGAAATTTGTGTGTAAGCTAACTAGCCTCGTGCATTAGTGTAATTCTGCTTGAAGATCGCGGATTGATCCAAGATCTTTGTTGGGTTTCGGAGGTTGCAGCTGCAGGAAGCCATGGAGAATAGCGAGGTAAACACTAACTTGGAAAAAACTTGCGGAAATTGAATAATTTCACTTCACAATTTTGAGTACATGATTTGCTACAAGTTCGTGGCTTATATGAAGAATGTCAACAGTACTGACTCCAGATCTAGTGGGGCACTAATATATATATATATAAGTGCATGTTGTGCAGGTGTTCAGCTTTGGATTTGATTATGGGGCAAGAGTGATACCCATTGAGGCTTTGACGTACTGGAAGCTCGTTCCTGTAAAGCCAGAGAAAGACAAAGAAGCACCAAAGAAAGAAAAAGAGCAGGTGGACTTAATTATGCACTCCTTAGAATTTTTAATTAGTGTTGAACATCAGATGTAGGTACAATAGTATAGTAATGCACCCAAAGCTGATCATGTGCACAATTTTACTATATAATTGCAGCTGCTTGTTGGACTTGGTTACTTATGTAAATTCCCCCGAAAAATGAAAATCTTGTAAGCAACTAAATGTCCTGATTATATATACATATTATGTGTGTGTAAGAGTTGATCTTGGGTTTAATAATAATTTGTGCATGAGCTCAATGCACTGCATGTTGTTGTTGTTGTTGTTTTTGTTGTTTGTTGCAGAAGCTTGAACTGAAGGCCAAGATTTGCTGCCCCAGTTGCATCCAAAAAGTCAAGGAAGAACTGTATTACAAAGTTGCAGGTAAGTATATGTTTTTGACCCTTTTTTTATTCATTAAATTTCACAAGAAAGAAGAAAAGGAGTTTACCTTAACTAATGTGTACACTAGAAATACTCCAATTAAGAGCTTTATATGTCTACCAGTATGCATACGCTTAAATACTGAGTACTCTAAAATACCCAATTGATCTTGACTCTTAACAGTTATTTTGTTTGTTTGTGCAGGCATCACAGACATTCAAGTGGACAAGGATAAGTCCAAAATTGTGGTTGTGGGGAAAGTGGAGGATCGCTCTGTTGTATTGAAGAAGGTGAAAAAAATCTTCAAAGGAGCCAAGTTTGTAACCAAGGAGGAAACTAAGAACAAAGATCCAGATGATGACTCCGGAACCAGCAGTGCCGAAAGCACCACAACGACAAAGGACCAATTTGTCCAGTACTATGCACCAGCTCTTCCACCCATGAGTATCTACTACTACCACCCAGATCAACTGTGGCCTTACTCTTACCCAACTCCACCCTACAATTATCCTCTCATCACCTATAGACCATGAATGAATCTCCATACCCATCTCTTCAGCTCTATTGAATTTGCCAGCATACTTGCACATTGACCGATTTCTCTCTCAATGGCACAAAATTAGCACACGACAATGGACTTTTGTGGATCATTTAGGGTTTAGAATTATATACAAGGTTTTGGTTCAATTTCTGCAGGGTGTTTTATGGATTTAGGGTTTAGGGTTGTACATGGATTTTCAAGTGGGTATTACCGCTCAAAACCTTACAAAATAAGCATTGGTTATAGTTTTTGTAGTATGCTTTCCTGTGAACCAGGTTTGGTGAAATTTTCCAAATTTTTTTCAATGATTAGCTACTTTTTTGAAAAAAGCATTGAATTTGTGATTCAAATTTTCAAATTTTTTGCAACAGTGAGAAACTTTTCAGCCCCCAAAAAGAAAGAAAGAAAGAAAGAAAAAAAGAAAAAAAAAAGAAAAGAAATTAATATATAAGGACCGATCATAAAATGACATTTTGAAAATAGTGTTTGGACATGATTATTTTTGTTTTTCTGAAACATGGCAGCTATGGTATAAAAGTAATTTGAAAAAGATACAATTCTTGGTGTGGTTTGGGTTTAGGATTATAATCTTAAAAGTGCTGATGTTATTCAAATTGAGTCCTTCAATTTATTTTTTATTCATGGTACAAACTGTCCCCAAAATTATAGCAAGACAATAACAAAATGAAACTTACATGTCTTGAAATAAATGACATTTGTTTTGTCACATTTCGTTCTAATCTCAAAGACATGACATGAGAAAGGCAATGCTGGCCTTTGAGGCATGACAGCAAATGACAAAAAAAAGGAAGAGCAACTCTGAACGCCAATGCAATCCCTAGTCGGATCTCTCAAACAAATCCCCTGGATAGGTAGTTTGGGTTCAACTCGGTTCTCAACTACAATTGGGTTCTTAAGTTAAGTTTTTAATGTGAATCTAAGGTTTGGTCATGGGATTATATGATCCCTCCCACTCTTCATTGCAGGTGTAAGAACCCTGCCCCTATCATGCTATGCCTTGTCATTTACAAATATTCTTAGTTTGTGATCATGTTGAGCTGCTGGTGTGTTCTAATTTTGAAGCCCACAGGTTACGGGGCATTCCAACAATGAAGTGCAGGGCTGTGCATTCAGACCTACAAAGTTCGTAAGATGAGGGGTGGGTTACGTGTTCAACAGTTCATAAAAGGCTCCAGTCCTGTGACATTTGCTAGAGACTTTCCCACCTATCGAGACAGAAAGACAAATGGAAAATCCTGACGCTGATCAGATTGCAGATCATAGCTGATTAGGCTAGGCACTGGAGAGATGCCAAATTCTTATCTAAAGACATTCCCTCTTACCTTCACTTACACACAAAAAAACACACACAAAAGTTTAGCTGTCTTTGCAGACTGCTGTGTTCGTAAATGATAATACTCTCTCTCTGCCCAATAGAGATAGGGTGAACTGCTCTCTCTACTGGTACCTCTCCAAGCATACCCTTTTTGAGATTTTCAATGGCCGTGATTACACCAATTTATTTTTAACAGCAGATATCTGTGCATGATTCAAGTAAGTAGCCAAAAATGTAAAATGATCTTTCTTACATTTCTATTTTCATATTGAACTTGTAGCCAAATTTGGCTACATCTTCCACTTTGGCTATCACACAAAATTGTGGAAATAAACATTGCAAGTTCTTGACCCCTCTGACAAAACAATTTATTTCACAACAAAGTTCATAAAACACTTGCTTACTACTCATGTGGGGGATCTTTCCTCAGAAGCTCCCCGCAGACCTTAGCCCTATGACCTCAAGTTCCCCCTGCACATTAAATAATAGTTCACTCCAAATCTCCTCTTCTTTAATATAGTCTGAAAAAAGTACTCCTAGCAACAAATGTTAACAATTGATACAATTGATTCTCTGTTTTAAAGGAAATTTTTCTCACTTTTAAGGAGGAGACAAAACCATAACCCTCCTCCTACACCTTCTTACACCTCATGATGTTGCTATTCATGATAAGGTTTGTCCTGTGCCTTTGACAATCGGTAAAGCCTGTGGGTGAGTGGGCCCAAGACATTCCCAAAATACAGTGTCAACCTTGGCTACCATCTCATACATCACCAATTTTGTTGGGGGGGGGGATTCAAGTAGTGTGGCAGCACAGCAGTGGCTAGCCAAGAACAAGTTACAATTGATAACCCCTGCCTTTGTCACACATGTGAATGCTGCTTCCTCAAGATTAGCTCAGCACAGCACAACAAACAATAGTAGTCACAGGAAATCTTATGCACAATGGACCTGTTTTGAAAATGGGTTATGTCCAATAACTGGCAAGAGCAGCCAAGATACCAAACATGCTCTCTGTACATATATGCGCCTCCACTATATTTGGTTACTCAGCTGCTCTCACCAGTTGCTTGATACATTTGAGGCCTTTTATCTGGGGAACACCCATGCACCGCGGGGCTTTACCTTACACTAAACAATCTATATCCTGGATACATAATGATATCAGACATTGGTTTGTTTATCATCAAACTAATGAGAAAATAATGAGTTGGACATTTGTCAACAAGGAAAGCCCTAACATTTGTGTAGAACCTCCCATCGACAGTAGATCATGCCGTAAGCAACTGTAACGAATTAAGTACTACACTACTAGGCTCCAAAATTGATGCTAATGTAAGTCAAGTGCACAATAGCAAAATATTTTCACAAATTTTATATTTGTACCAAAATTTCATGATGTTACTGTATGCCTGAAATGACACACTTTTCAACGAGGTACCTTATGGCAGGGTGCATTGGTTGATGATGAGTCCTTGGATTCCAAGGTTTCAGGTTTGAATTTGATAGAGAGAACCTGTTTTCATCAGTTTTGTTTAGTTTCACAAACACGAATCTTCTTCACATGTAAAGCTTGTGTAAAAAATTCTTAAGAGTATTCTGGAAAGCTTGACAATGGATGAAATTAAGGTCAAAGAAAAGACCTGGGTAAAGAGTGACTAGAGTATGTAACCATGGCAGACCCAACAGACAAGGGGTCGAAAATATGGCTTAGAGGTGACCATAAAATTTGAACCTTCTTTTTTTTCTCTATCCCCACTTTACATTCATGATGATAACTCAACTATGTTACTTAGGGGCACCACTTTTGCAGGAAAATTCAATTGGTCCAAACCAAAAAATGAAGCTCAGGGTTTGGAGAACCAATATGTAAACTAGGGTTCAAGATTGCCTCTTTTGTTGTTTTTTGTTGCTTTTCATTGTTTTTATTTCACTCATTGAAATTGAAATTGTGCAAGAATGAAAAATGTCTTGTGAATTGAGAACATTGTTGAGAACACACCCACCACTCCATTTTTAGCACCACTAGTTGAGATGGTTGAATTTATAAATCCACGCAAGATTGTTACTCGAAAGTACACATTTCTAATCTCTTGGTAACGTATTAACAAACTCTGAAAAAATAGCAATGCACTCATAATTCTCCAATGTTATGCAATAACTATTCTTTGCAATGAGCCCATTTGTGCAATGACTCGTTGTATGGCCATAGTAAAAACTAGGGCCACCAATGTCTTATGCCTATGCTCATTCACTGTGTGTAATAGGAAGCACGAAGGAAGAAGCAAGACAAAAGAACATGAGAAAATGAAGAGAAAGGAAATTTTTTATAACAAAAAACACAAAGGTCAACCTAATCGTCTCACATGTGAATCTCACATTTTTATCTATTGAACCCTCAAATTGAACCCTACGCCTTTATGCCTTCATACACACTCATTGTACCTCACAAAAAATTAAAATTTTAATATGAAGAAGGTTCAAATTCAAGGGTTCAATTTGCTACAATTTGGTCTCTAAGATTTAGACCTTGGACCATCATCTAATTCAAGACCTTAATTCAATGCCATAGATTTTTGAGTAAAGATAGATACAATGTGCACTTATCATCATCATGTTGGAACAACAATTCACTTACCAACATTAAGGTGGGAACAAATTAGTTGTGTTCACCAATGTTGGGGACAATGTTTTCATGAGCTACTTTGATATTGTAAGATGAGGAATGAAATTATACAAATTGTAACCTATTGCTATGAATTTTTTAAAAAAATTCAATGTTGTATAGTTGGCCCCTATCTTCTAGGTTGAATGGATTGAAGTGGCAAAGTGCCATGTGGAAATATTGTGCATTGATTAACGCTTGATTCCATGTGTTGTTATTTTATAAAAAATCTTAATTCTAATTTCAATTCCACCAAAAAAATAGAATTAGTGTTCTGGTTCTGAATCTAGTTTTGAAACCAGATTACTTTAGCTCAAGATTAGTCTTGGTTTGGATCTAGGTTACTTTTATGAACCAAAATTAGAACTAGTGGTTGTTATCACCAAAATGGGTTCCTACTCAACATAGTTTTGAACTTGGAACAATCATGGTCAATAATATTGTAAAATCCTAGGGTATGGGGTAGGGGCAAGTAACATAATATTTAGATTGGCATTGGGCCTTAAGTGGGAACTTGGGGAGAACAATTAATGTTAAAATTGTAGACTATCTATGTAAAACAAGGATTTTTAGGGGGTATTAGGGGAAGGAGTTTTTTTTCCTCACCCTATTGTTACTTAAAGTTTAATTTTCCAATATGCACATATTTCAACCACCTTATATATATAATTAATTAATTAATTATTTATTTATTCTTGTAATTTTGATTTCTTTTATTCGTGGGTGTTAACCAAATAATACTTGAGCCATTCAAGCCAACGACTAGACTTTTTAGTGACATAATATTCCTAGAACTATGCTTTATGAATTGACCTTTTTGTTTAATCTATTCTTATAACCCAAAATGATATTGCATTATACCATTATGTCAAGCTATAGTTTTAAAATATTTTCATAAAATGAAATTTTCTAATTATTTGAAGCCCTTTTTAAAGTCCTTTAAGTAGCAAAAGTAGTCTTTTAAGCATTGGTTATAATGCGAGTGGCTTTTATTAGCTAGTTTACACCTTCATTTAAATTTTCAGTTTTAGTAAGTCTAGAGCTAGAAAGGAAATCAAGCTTGCTCTTTCAAAGATGGATAAGTTCCATAGTGAGTTGGGACATGCAAGAATTGTTGTGTTAGTGCCTTTTGGCAATTTTTTTCATTATAAGCAAGGTCAACAAATTTCATGGGCAATGTAGTTTCCTTTATAGCTTAAACATATATGAGATTTTGGGATTAAACAACAAAAATTATTAATTCACTACTTACAACTTGAGATATTAGTAAATGGGCCAATGCCAATTTAGTTCAACCCTTTGCTAGATTTTGCTACATAAATGAAACAATAGAAATAGAATAAGAAACCTAACCTAACATCAACTCTTTGTGATCTTGCAATATATGACATTTTTAACACCTCACATGATCGTGTAATAAAATATAAATTGATTGTTTTTAACCCATTGTATATGATGGGCCTTGTAGATGTATTATTGTGCTATGAATTTTGCAGATCATGTTGATGTTGTGGATGATTCTTTGTGACCCAATATATACCATTGTTTCACAAACCTTGTGAATAGTTCATAAATATATATGAACTTAATAATCAATTTTTAATAAGCTAAACAATAGACCATATTTGAATAATGTACATGAAAGACGGAAACAAGAAAAAAAAAACATGAATCAAAGTATAGCTATTATCCTAAGACAAGGTCAAATGAACTTGCTTTTTAAGGGAATAATCAACAAGTGAACAAAATTCCTATTGATATTTAATAGGCAAAGGATGTATGATTTAACAAACAAATGGAAAACAATACAATGGCTCATAAGTTAAAAGCTTTTAGTCTACTAATTGGCACTAATAACAATTAATATTTAAAATGTTTAATACATGTATAATATTTTTTAACTATTTTTAAAAATATTGATCGATTAACATATATATTAGTTTACATATTTTAAAGTTTTGAAACGAATATAACAAATAAAAATTACCTAAAAACACTTTGAAAACAACATTGTAACCAATGTTTTAAAGTTATTTCAACACAAAAAAACAATACTGCAAATTCTTAAAAAGATTTTTAAATGACATCTTTTTGGGAAACTTTTAACATAATAGTATAATGATTAAAAATATTTTCAAAGACTTTCTACTTATTTTTTTCTCAAGAATTTTCCAAATAAACAATAAATAAGTGTTCACCTAAAGGTGCACCCCTAGCTCATTATAGAGTGCTTGAACCCTTAGGCATTTGAATGTTGTTCACCACAAGGAGAAAATGTCTAAAAATAACATGTTTTTCAATATGTTTACTTTAACACAACATGACATCTCTTCCCCTCTTACTTCCTTGATTTCTCTTCAAAAGGTGTAAATTAAATGTGTTAATTGCTCCCACCCAATGACCATATTCTAGCAATAATAACTACTAAGTATTGAACCTCTTAAGGAATTAGAGTTACCATTGCCTTTCAATTGATGGTGTTTTAATTATTAAATTAGGTAGTGCTAGTTGTCTTGGAGAGTAGCTAATTCAATGTGCACTTTGAATCAAGTCTTGAGGATGAAAAATATATAACATGTTTTTAAAGAAAATCTTCAAGTGTTATAATATAGTTTGCTCATTAAGCTACTAATTGTTCATATTAATAATTAATATCGTAACGTTACTATACACATGCTATTTTTTTTAAAATGATAATATTTAAGGCATAAACATGTTAAAGTAGGTTTTTAAAGTGTCCTTTGAATGCAAAAAAAATGGAATTGTTAACTTTGGAGGTTAAAAAGTAGAACACATTTTTTGAAAATTAATTTTTTTTTTCCCATATGTAGAATGACATGAAAAAGGTTTTTAAAAGATTAAGATGCTACATTTTTATTTTTTTCAATCTAATTTCACTCACTTTTTTTGATTTGGTGTTGTTGTCCCATTTTGTACAAGATACACATAAAGTAGAATCATAACCTTTCATTTTTTACATCCATTCATGTGGCTTCCTTAAAGAAATTTTAAAATGTCTTTTACCATATCACAAAATGTAGATGTAATTCATATAAAAAAGCATGTTCTTGATGCTTCAAACCAACATAAGAAAAAACTATTTTTGAAGGGCTTAACATTATCATAATTGAAATATTCAAGTTCCAAAAAATGTGTATCTATATGCATGATGACTCACATATTAATAACACATCATTTGAATAATTTGATTTGAAAAAATATCAAATATAAAGTTGCAATAAATTTTTAAAATAGCTCAAATAATAATAAAAATTGGGGATGACCATATATGGCTTATTTAATATGAAAAATACACTAAAAGTTTTATAACATTGATAAAAAGCTTTTGAAAATTTAAAAATACAAAATCTAATTTTTATCTATTTTTACTTTTTGAGCAAAATGATCACCAATTGACATATTGTAACATGCTTGTGCTCTTTGGGATTAATGTTTATCCTAAGTTAATGATGCTTTGATTTTAAGAATAAATAAAATCATATAATTGAGCTAATTAAATTATAAAATTTACCCAACAACCAATATATGGGACCCTTTCTTTTTACTTATGTAATTGTCAAATTCTAAAAATAGTGCTTTTACATGGGGTTAGGAAAGATATCATAAATGTTTTGGGCAGTAAAGTTATCTATAAAATGTACCTTGTGGGGCACCAATTGGGGCATCGATCAGGACCTTAATTTCCTATTTGATGCCCAACCAAAGGTAATTGGTGAAGTCAGCCCAAGTGAGCATCAAACAGCTAAAATGAACACTAAATGAACACTAAATTCTAGAGATTGAAGAAATGTTAGGAGTTTCACTATTGAAGGTAATAATTCTAGGGTACATTCACTATCAAAGATAATAAAGGCAGAAAATAAAGAGAAGGCCATTGGGTTGCTTTGCATCATGAAGAGTAAAATTTTGGGAGCCAACTCATTTTTGGGTTTGTTTAGGAATTATTTTTTTAATGTAGCCTAAGTGGTAGTCATCCCCATGAAGATATAGCCAAATTTGGCTATAAAAAAAGATCATTTTTTATAACGTAGCTACTTATAAAACCGAATACAACAATATATGGCAAGTTTTCCTTTTTATCTTTTAAAACCCTTTTAAAACCCTGAAAATAACTTCATTTTTAAGATTCATTTTCGTGAAATTTAACCAATAAAAACAGGAGCAAAAAGTAATTTCACTCACCAATTCTTTACTATGTTGAAATTCTCCTCACTTTTGTCATTCGATTCCATGTTTTGGTGATATTAGCTACGTTCTGCATTACCACATCTGCGCCCGACACTATCAAAACTAGCAAAGTCACACAATATATATATATATATATATATA
>Ga0116227_10007538_pt1 | contig 21151 bp, 22 predicted proteins | sample S1TSphgellanicum_FD_89693 | JGI IMG/M metagenome (GOLD analysis project Ga0116227, IMG submission 89693) | Host-associated microbial communities from peat moss isolated from Minnesota, USA - S1T2_Fb - Sphagnum magellanicum MG | ecosystem: Host-associated > Plants > Peat moss > Unclassified...
ATTCTGGGCTGTCGAGTTTTAGTTTTTTTTAGAAACTTTTAACTGGCCGCCCTGCCCTGCCCTGCCCTGCCTGCCCTGCCCTGTTTTTGTCGCCACAGACAGACGGACACCATGTTTGCTTTTATATATAGGATGGCCAAAAAGATTGTAGAAAGCTTTCTGAAAGGCAGAATACTGGTGAAAATTAAATTTAAAAAAAATAATCTTATGAGTATGTTTTTGGTTGAATTTTCGCTGTTTTTCAACGTAAAAAAGGCAAATGATTTCGGCACATACCTACAAAGGATTTTGTGAAAATAGCCCTAATTCGCCAGATTTTTAAATATATATATTTTACAATAGATTCCAGCCAGCCATATTCTTTGCGCGAAACTTTGCACCTATTCAATAGAGAACAGATTTACTTGTAGCAGGATTCCTTTTTTATTCGAAAAAGTTGAAAGGATTTTGAGGAATTTTTTTTTGCCAATCGCCATATCTAAATATCACAGTTCATAAAACCTGATTCCAGCAACTATCCAAAATATCAAAGAATTCTTAAAATTTTCTACATTCATAACTAGTCTATAGCCAAAATTGGCTAAATATTCTTGTGGATTATGTAGCCAGAAGAGTGGCTACGTCACCAAATTGTAAAAGAAAAACCCTGAATCTTATCTCCCTTGGAAATAAAGCCCTTAATGAAGCCTACCACAAACAGAGCTCTGTAAGAAGAGAAGAGGAAAATTGGTTTTGGAGATGGCGCTTCTGCTGCGCTCATTGCAATGTGCGTCGTCGCCGGGGGCGATGTCGGTGTCGCGTTCTGCTGCGTTGCTTCGACTGGCCAAGCCAGAAGGACCAGCTATGGGAATCTGCACACACCAAGACTTTTCTGCAATGTCGTCTTGTTCTTTTTATTCTTCTCTGGCTTTTGGAGCACTGCACAGCAGCAGCAGCAGAGACAACAGCAGGGGAGGAGTGGTCTCCAAGAAGAAGAAGGCTGTGCTGCGGGCCTGTTCTTCTTATCGCGTTCTGGTTAGAGGAGCAGCTTCGTCGTCGGCTGATGTAATAGGAGAATTCGGCGACAATGGAGGACGCGAGGAACACGAGCCGCGGAAAATTTTTACCGTCACCACGCCGCTTTACTACGCCAACGCTGCCCCGCACATGGGGAGTGCGTACCCTACCATCGCCGCTGATGCCCTTGCCCGTTTCCAGGTGCTCCCCCGAATTAGGGTTTCTCCCCTAGGCTGTACATTTTCTCTGTGTGCAAGCTTCTTGGCTTCTGTTGATATGCCATTGTTACCCTGCAATCAATGCTGCACATGCCCTTGCGCAGCTCCATATGCTCCCTGAACAAGGGTTTCTTTCTTAGGGTGTACATTTTTCTGAACTAGGGTTTCCTTTTTCGCTTCTGCTGATATGCCATTGTTTTGGTGAATAAGAATTTGTGAGGAGGTTGTAGGGAACAATTTGTAGGTTTCTCATGGCACAGAATTTTGCTCGCCATCTGTTTGCCTCTAAAGGCACACATGTGATTGCTATACTTGATGGAAGTTCCTCTTGCTATGCAAATGAATAACCAGTTTTCTGTCTTGTCATGATTGAAGGAGAACTGTATTCAATGTCTTTCTGAAGTTCAGATTTTTTTCTGTGCTCTAAGAAGTGCAGTTTTTGTAGCTCCTGATGATGCAAGGTTCTGTAGTGAAGAAGAAGACTAATAATTGGCTTGATGCCTGATCTCAATTGCATGCTTTCAGTTGTTCCTATCTGTGAAAGGATGCTTATTGGCAGAATTTCAGATTTGATTTGGTTATTGGCAATGTCTCAATTCTGTGGGATGGTATACTCTTTGTTTGCAACATAGTGTAGAGTTCAGTGTGCACTAATTGTGTATATGAGATAGGTGAGGCAATGGGGGGAATGAGGAGTTCCAGCTCAGTGTTTGATGTTTATTGGGTTTTTTGGGCAGAGGTTACAAGGGCGAGAGGTGTTTTTCATAACAGGCACAGATGAGCATGGGGAGAAAATAGCCCTATCTGCAGCTGCCAAAGGTCGTGCTCCAAAAGAGCACTGTGATTTGGTTGCTGCAGAGTATCAAGCTCTGTGGAATGATGTAAGATCAAGACCATTTAAATATTCAATTTGCGTTGCTTTCACGATGTTTTCTTTGGTTCCTGCTTGACAGAAGAAGTGGATTAACATGACTATAGTGTTCTGATCTGAACTCGCAATTTTGGCAGCTTAGCATAGCCTATGACAGATTTGTGAGAACAACTGAAGCAAATCATGAGAAGTTGGTGTCTGAATTTTACAATCGTGTGGAGGCAAATGGAGACATCTACCAGGCCAAGTATGAGGGCCATTATTGCATCAACTGTGAGGAGTATAAGGTACTGACTTTCTTCTAGCTTGACTTCTTGTTCTATCTTCAGAATTACCCTAAACTGATGCATGCCTCTACCCTATCTGTGAAACCTTTTCTTTCTGCTTTTGTGGCTAGTTGAACACCAGATCTTAAGCTGGACTCTTTTCCTGTATTCAATACTGTTGATATTTCTCCTGGGTCTTGTAATATGCAGAGATTCTGATAGGATCCTGTGTTTTGCAGTAGGATATACACTCTGCAAGATTCTCATATCAGTCTGTTCTTGTTGCCAACTATGTTCAAAGACTGAGATTGAGGATCACATCATGAAGTGGGGTGCAACAGGATGAGAAGGAGTTGATTGAAGACCATTGCTGTCCTATCCATCGGAAAACCTGTGAGCTGCGGAAGGAAGACAACTACTTTTTTGCTCTCTCTAAGTATCAGCAACCTCTGGAGGAACTTCTTTCTTTGAATCCAGACTTTGTGCAACCATCTTTCCGCATGAATGAGGTGTGAAAGACTACTTTTCAGCTCTTAGCTTTGTATAATTGAGCAAGGCCCATTTGTAGTTTTCTTTTAAATTTCTATTCCTCTTACAATGTCCTACATCACCAAGGCCCCCTAAACTTACCATAGTGACTGCAAGAACCCACAATAAATTTCTCCTTCTTTTCTTTTGGCCCCTCATTAGTGGTGATGGATGGGACCTGATTCTATGGGAAGTTCACAGGCATCACAATTAAGGTTGTACTTTACTGTCGATTGGGGAGCTCTTATCTTGAAGTAACCTATGGAAAAGTTGTAGATGCCAGTGTAAGGCTGCACTTTTTTTTTCATTATAATTTCCTACTGAGACAGTAAATAGGAACTTCTTTTGATGCTGATGTGAAGTTTGGATTAACATTGATGAGCGTTTTCTAGATCTTTTTTACATGAATAGTTTAAATCTTTGAATCTCAAATTCAAAGAGGGTTAAAGGTTCCACTTCTCAATTTTATAAAAGTTTTTCTTCTTTGAGTCTTTTCACTGATGTGCCTAGGTTTAATCTGACTGCTAGATATGTGGGACTTTAGTTAGAGGATGGATCTGAAGCTGAATATGTTGAATTTGGCCAACAGGTGCAAGGGTGGGTTAAGGAGGGGTTGAGGGATTTTTCAATTTCACGTGCTGCTGTTGAATGGGGCATCCCAGTGCCAAGTGACCCAAAGCAGACTATTTATGTCTGGTTTGATGCTCTTCTTGGGTACAATTTTTTTATCCTCCTCCTTTCTTCATTTTTCATTTGCCCAATCTATGCATTTATATTTGGTGAGAAGGGCAATTGTTAATGCAAGATGGTGAAAATGTTGCTCTGCCATAGCCCTGGGAAAATAGCTTTTCTCTCTTCAGAAAACTGGCAATATAGAGATGGGTTGGAAATGGTGGAAGGGTTTGTATCCAAAATGCACTTTTGTGTGTGGTGATTATGCACAAGGCAATTGATGCTAAATTGTTTTGCAGATATGTGTCAGCTCTTTTAGGAGATGGGAAGGAGCCCAACATAGCAAATGCAATTCAGAAGGGCTGGCCTGCTTCTGTGCATATCATAGGCAAGGTCTGTTGTGATTACTTCCTATTTGTGTGTGATCAGTGCCTTTATTGCCCAACTTTGTTCTGTCAAATTGTGCCAAGGACATGGAACCCTATCAGTTTGAATTGGCAGAGTGCAAGCAAGCAATGCAGGACAGTTGCCAACCATGTCATTATTACCTACCAGGGAAAACATGTGAAATAGGTCAAGATAATTTCTTGACATACAGAACTTGATGCTGCAGAACTCATCTGTACAGGTCATGCTTCTCAAGAATTTTCTTGAGGGTTTAGGACTTTTCAGTTGCTTCTTATTCTGAGGTGGGGTCTTATGGTACTTGCCATGCAGGATATTTTGAGATTTCATGCAGTGTACTGGCCCGCAATGCTAATGTCAGCAGGCCTTCCTCTTCCAGAAGCAGTGTTTGGTCATGGATTCTTGACTAAGGTACAGTAGTCCTTTGAATGTGGAGGCTCTTTTCTTTCAGCAACATAGTAAAAGTTGCAGTAATAGACACTTGGTTGTGTAGTTTTTCTTTTGCAGAATTAGTAGAAGGCTGTGAATCCAGCACTTTCAATATGTCATAGTTGTTAGTGAAGGCATCTCATGTGGGAGAATCTATAATGTCATATTCAAGTACTGATCTAAAGTACTCTATCTAATGGATCGCAGCTGCTCACTGTAATGCAGCTATGGTTAGAAATTTACATATTTGGATGACTGCTGTTTTAATGGCCATTGGTTATCCAATTGGATATGGTGTTTGGTTTCACAGGATCAACATTTGACTTATGATATGTTATAGGATACTGTGACCTAGACCTACAAATTCCTTGCTTCTCTTGGTTTCTGAAGATTGGATGATCATACCAGGTTCTTGCCAGCTATGACATGGAAACCAATGTCTTTTGTTTCTTGCAGGATGGCTTAAAAATGGGGAAGTCTTTGGGGAACACAATAGAACCAAGGGATTTGTTATCAAGGTTTGGAGTAGATGCAGTGCGTTATTATTTTCTGAAGGAAATTGAGTTTGGGAAAGATGGTGACTTCTCTGAGGAGCGCTTTATCAACATTGTCAATGCCAACTTAGCTAACACCATTGGTATACTCTACTTCCTGCATACTTGCAGTTTGTGTTGGATTGTTGATGGAAGTGACTGAACATTTGTTCCCAGAGTTGGATGTGATCAAGTGCATAAAAGAAGAAATTCGCCTCCTAGGCACAAGTCTTGGAAATGAAAATAAGTTGCTTTGGCTTAGAGAAGAGTGGCCTTATCAAGTTTGTGGATATCTATCTTGCACAAATTAGTAGGATTTGGGATCTAGGATGTTTGAATGCTTGCAAGTGCAACTTCCATACACTTAGTCTCTACTCCTACCAACCATATATTACACAATTGTAAATGCAGGGAACTTGCTCAACCGCACTCTTGGATTGCTCAAGAAGAATTGTAATGCCACTGTCCTGTTCGACTCAGCCTCAATTCCTGAAAATAATTCTCTGAGAAAAGTTACAACTGAATCGGTATGGTGCTATTTTTGCCTTCCTCCTGGCATGTATTGTTTGGCTGTTATTGAATCTGTGAACCCCAAGTAAACTTTCTTGTGTACCTGAATGTGTTTTCTGGAATGAATTCTTAGCAGCACTTTCAAGATTCAAGTAGAGATTGCATCATGGATCACAGTGGCTGAAACTATGGATTTGGACAAATAAGTCGGTATATGGCCAGTTGCTTTAATATTGACATGTGTTCCTGATGTTGGTTTCTCTCAGTGTTCCTGTGGAAGCTAGGAACTGTAGAAATGTAACATAATAAACATTTTGCATGTTTCTTCTGTCAACAAGTAAAGATCCCATGAGTTTGCCTGAGAAAGCTGTTGAAGCAACATATGTAGCCTGAACAATTGATTTAAGAGTAGAAGTTAGGGGCCCAATTTATTGTCCCTTTACTGTTCAGGTTCAAGTAGAACTAGGACAGAAGGTTGTGTTTATTAGCAATGGAAGTGTAAGCTTCAAACTTTTTTGAACAGGTGGAAAGAGCAAGGGAAGGTTATTCACAGCTTGATTTCTCATCATCATGTGATGTCATCCTCAACATTGCGAGTGCAGGGAATGTTTATATGAATGACCGCACCCCATGGTCTCTTTTCAAACAAGGAGGTCTGGCTTCAAATGAGGCATCTCAGGTTTTTCCTCCTATGTTTCCTATGATATCTAATGTTTTGCTCAAGTGACCCATTCCTTGCAACGATGATCAGAAGAATCTTGGTGTACTGTGCCATACATGGTACCCATGGCTTCCGAGTTGGAGGCTGACATTGAACACCATGAAGCCAATTTGATGTTCTTGTTGATCTAGAGCTTTTGTTTGCAGGAAAATCTCCAAGGAAATAGGAGGATTTGTTGCAATTATGATCTGGATAGTTCAGTTACCACTGCACAAATGCAGACAAGGTTTCAAGGTGAACCATAGCTTAGTAGTGTATGAACTGTGCAGGATCTCACTGCTGTTTTGGAAGCAGTTCGAATACTGGCAGTGGCTTTGTCTCCTGTAATACCTGCGCTGTGCGGCCGCATTTACTCACAATTAGGTTACTCAAAAGCAGACTTTGAATCGCTCTCATGGGTCTGTCTTCTAAACCCACGACATGAAAGTAATATTTCTTTGTATTTCTTTGCATCAGCTTACATGATATCTTTTGGAGAATGTAGCTAACACACCAGTTATTTAACCTTTGTGCAGGTGGATACACAGTGGGGTGGGCTAAGAGCAGGCCAGGTGATGGCTAATGCTCAGCCCATTTTCAAAAAGCTAGAAGAGCTGGAGCCACAAGAGAGCAATACAGAATCTATGAAAGGGAATGGAAAGAATGTAGATCACCAATTCAAGCAAAAGTCAGCTCCTGTTACTGCTTCAATAGAGTTGTAGGAGCCAGTGTCTTACTGTGTATTCTTCCCAAGATCTTGTCACTTAATTTAACATCATTATTTCATGGAATGTCTTTTGAAATTTGGTAGAGGAGGATCATTGCAAGCTCATGAGAGTTAACTGACTTCCCAGTCTGCTGGATTTCAAGCTTCAAATGTAAAAGAAAAAAGAGAATAAGTATTGATATCATCATGTAGTCAACTTGGGCTCCGCACTGCTGCACATTACAAGTGACAATCAATTAATAAATGAACTGATTTTTGAAAATTAAATTTCGTTTGAATGAAAATATTAAATGGTTTTGCATGCAACTTGAATCAAATTCAATTCAATTTAATTTGGATAGAATAGAATAGAATTGAAATTCCTAAGTTGAGTTCAGATATTTTGAATGGCATTGATGGAGATACAATTGGCAGGAGGTAAATTGATAATCTGCTCATGATTATGGTGTCCAAAAAAAAACTGTGGAAAAACAAATGCAAAAAGACATGTTTTCATTCCTCATTACATGTGTTGAGAATTGACTAAACAAATTTCTGTTTTAAATCTAAAGTTGACCTACCTTAACCAGTTTCAATGAATCATTGTCACGAATATAAATGTGTTTGTTTGCTGATTACAAAATTCTTGGATGCAAGAGACTTGATAATCTTCTAAATTCTTGCATCAATTTCAATTTTGTTCTGGTTGTAATAAATATACCATATTGTGTAGTAGAAGATAGCAGAAGGGAAACCACTCTTTGCACACAATCTCTTGGCTATGCTTTTGTTAGAATTAAATTGTAGAGAATTTATTTCAGTTCATGGTTTCTGTTTAGTGAATTCAATCTTTTGAACTAGTGTCAAACCTCACTGAAAAATTTAATCAGCTCAGTGCAACACACTGAGGTGAACAAGCTGATGATGACTTGACAACCTCCAATTCTTACACTGGATCGCACATTAGTGTCACTACATCAGGAATGGCCACACCAATCCAAAATGAAGATAATTTCATACTGCATTGCACAGTTAGTTCATGCTATATTACACATTTGGGCTCTACAATGCTTCACAACCAATGATGATCTACTATTTTTTTTCTTCTTCTTATGTTTTCATATGGTTTTCAATAGTTCATCATTATTCATTGAATAAAAAGAGTTATTAATAAATAATATAAATATAAATCTTATGGACATGAGAAGGCACATGTTAATTTGTTTTTATTTATCCATGGTGATGAGTAGAGGAAAGGAATGAGATAGTTATTAGGACAGGAGGGAGGTAGTTATTTGAAATAAGAGTGAGATAGTAAGGTTTTCATATGATCCTTCACATTCTAGTTAACTGGAACTTTCAACGGACGATCTTATATTATGCAGAATCCTTCCTATACTAACTTTGAGAAAACTGTCACTGAAATTTAGGTTGTCATTTTGCAAGCAATTAGGTTCTCCATGTGTTGACATTTTAACTCTTGGGCAATATGTAAAACTTTTGATCTGAATGTTGCAGCAGAGAGGAGATGCTTCTAGTAAGGGAGGAAAGGAGGACAACAAGAGTCAGAGCACACGAGCGTTGGGCGGTTCTTTACTTTTATGAAGAACCTCTGGTTTTGGGTTTAAAAAATAGATTAGAATGGTTCTGGTTTTGCACATAAATGGAACTGGCAATCCAGTTCCATGTCCAGTTCTTCAAAAAACAAATTCTGGTTCTGGCTCTGAAAATCAAATCTGGTTCCAGTTAACCCAGACTGGAACTAGTGGTCAACTCTGGGTCAACCCCTGGTTAGCCCTTAGTTCTAGATTTCTTTTTCCAAAAATCCTGGTTTCAATTCTAGTTATGGTTCCACAAATAAATAGAACCTGGAACTCCATACCAAGTCTGGTTCTTAAAATAATCTGATTCTGGCTCTGCTCCAAAACTAGTTCTAAAAATCAGAACCAGTTTGGGTTTGGTTTTCACTAACTGGAACCAGAACTAGCAGTTCTAACCTACCAAACTGGTACCTGCCTAGCACTAGAGCACACCTCCGAGCAAGGCTTCTGCCAATGGACCAGCCAACCACATCTAGTCCTCATGGCCTATCTTCAGCTTGCTCAGAACAATGCACCCGAATGTTATGCTGGTTCAGCAATTCGTCCAAAGACAGCAACAAGGTTGTTCCATTCAACCTCCATGTTGATGCTGCAAATGACTGCAAGGGACACAATGTCAGAAGTGTTCCATCAAATCTTTCCATGACTTAAGCTTGTTTCCACAGGTTGGGTAGGTTCAGAATCCAGAATTGGTGAAAGTTCCTCAAAATGGATTGATTCATTGTCCTATTGTGTTGCCTGCATTGACCAATAGAGAACACAAGCATTCATCTGGGACATCATCCTCTGCTTGAAAACAATCCAAGGCTCTCATTGAACAGATACAGACACAAGTCACATTTTCTATGAAGATACGTTCCAAGCAGATAGTTAGAGATATGGTGAAGCAAGGAACCAAGAGGAAAGAGGAACAGTGTTGTCAAGTGAACATACTCGGAATTGTAGCTGGGCTTGTATTGTGGGCTTCGGAAAGGAGGTCATGCAGCTGAAGCTATCAGTTGGCAGTCTAGAGAAAGAGAATACCTTCAGGAAATTGAAAGCTGTGCCAAGCCCCTAAGGTAGCCTGCCGCCTTCTGGTAGATAGTTTTATTCCAGAAAAATAGATTTGCAATCATGTCCCATGTCCCCTTTTCAAATTAGATACACTATACATGGGCATGAAAGCAATTGAATAAGTACTGAAGCTTCAACATTTGGCCTAGACAGATGTGTCTGAGCCAGCTGCAATTGGTTACAAATAGGAGTGGCACCTAATGTGCACCAATTTGACATGAAAAAATTGGCACCCAAACATGGCAGGTTGAAATGTAGATTCAAGGAGCCCTATATGCTGAAGACAGCCCTTCGGTGATTGCAAAATGACAAGATTCAAATGGTGACAGATAGCAGCCCTTCAAACCACAGCCCATGATCATCAAAAGGGTCAAGCTTTATGACATTGCCAGACCATTGAAAAGACCTCCTTGATGACAACAAACCTCTCTTTGCCAATATGGATTGAAGTTGCAAATAGATATGTGCATAGGTATACATCTCAAGGCATTTATGTATTACATAGCACACAAGGGTGGTACAAATTTTCGTCCTGTTGGAGAAGAATTTTCTCACTCAAACACTATCCTCTCCAAAGGCATTTGCCACATAGCATTATTGCTTGCAGAATAAAACACCCTCATATTCTCCTCACCTGCAGATCCACCTCAAACCCGATCCCAAGGAAACAGGGGCTGAAGCTGCATCTTGTTCCACAGAATGTCAAGCAACGATGTCTTGAGGGATACTACTGGATAGCTCCAAATGCAGTGGGGAAGGTAGTAGGGATGCAGAGATCCAGAACATGCAAGAAGAGTTGCTTGGGGGCTGATTGATAAGAAAGCATCCACCACTTCTAAAAGTTGTAACAACAACACCAGTTTAGACTCTGGAAACTTTTGCAATCCCATCATCACACATACAGTGTGTGCACTCCGACAGAAAATTCCTCTCCCATGAGACAGAAAGTCTCAAGCTAACATATGTGGGCAAGACAAAGACACAGAGAATGAGCTCAGAAAACACATGAAGCAATGAGGGCAAAGAACCAGCAGCATTCAATTACTGGTACCATCATCTTCCCCCCTTTTCCTTGCTGGTATACAAATTCCCTCTTTATACAGTTGACACAATTGTGACACTACAGAGCAAGCTTGAGCTTGTGTGATGAATACACTACAGCAATTATGGCACAAATAGGTCACTCCTGTATAAATGGCCTAAGTGCGCCATAGAATTTCTGGACTGCAATATTCATCACTGCCTAACCACACCGGTGATGCACACACTCTTTCTAACCCTAAACTCCAAAGCGGTGCTTTCTAAACTCTGCTTTCTTTCTTCAAGACTAGGAGAGGATTTTTTCAGTCCTTGCAACAGTGACATGTATGAAACTACAGAGAAAAAATCCCCAAGAACACAGTTTCTGAAGGCAACCCTAATTGAAACAGTTACATTCATACTCAACCAAAGCTAGCAGAAAGCAGCTTCATGACAAATTGCCATGTAGAAAAGTGAGACAACTTAGCTGACTTGGAAACCTTTCAGAGAGCAAAACATTAAGGGATGTGATAGAAAGAATTTGTTCAACCTCTTGATTTCTTGAATCGACTTTTGATCCATCTGATGCCCCACATGCCACGCCTGTGTGGCTTGTCAGAAGATGTGGTTTCTTGTACTTGCAGGGGCTCACTATGAGGCACAATCCTGGAGATCTCCACAACTGCAACATTAGTGTTGTCTGCCGAAAGTTTCTGGGATGATGTTGTTGGCACTTCAGCATCAGCAGCAGGAGCAGCAGCCTTCTCAGGTTCTACCAAGTCTGGAGCTTTTGGGGCACGGAACATCCCTGCATCTGTGAAGGTCCAGTTGTCTGCCCAGCTCATTCCTGATGAGCCCTGCCGTCGAAAGGAAATCCCCCTTGTCAACATGGCCATCCTGAAAATCTCAGTTCTTAGGATGTGACTGGTCTCAGAAGAAGAGGTGCTTGCTATGCTTGCTTGCTCTCAACCTCCGTTGATCCCTGAATCCTTCCAGTTTGCTGCTTCCACTAATTTGGAGCTTCAAAGATCCTCCTGGATGCAATTCTCCTAGACTTGTTCCTCAGCTTCAAAATTCCTCCACCTGAAAAGAAGCTTTGTTGAAATCACCAAACTCTCTCTCTAGATCCACACTTCCACAGTCTGAAGAAACAATCAACAGCATACATACTATGAGGAGCAGCTTGACATGGAAAAAAAAAGTCTAAACACACTTCACAAAACCATAGGTATTTTCTCTCTCGTTCTCTCGATCTCTTTAGAGCTCTACAACGTTGTGCAGAAACGTCAGAGTGAAGAATCCGAAGCTCCAGCGGATTGAACAGAGAAAAGAGTATCCAGAGACAAGGAATCACATGAGAGTTTGAAACTTGCAACAAAGGTGATGATGAACTTCGCTGAAGATCTGATACCGGACTAGAAAAACGACAACCTCATGCATAAAATCTACCAAGAGACTTCAGATCTAGATTTCTCTGAGGAACTTCGTTTTGGCAGAGTCGCTGTACTGAAAAAGGAAGTAGCGAGAGAGCTGTAAGAGAGATAGCAGTCAAAAAAAAAACCCGGAGCTACCTCTGCAAAGCAGTTGGAGAAAGACAGAGAGCAGCAAAGAAGCCCGGAGCTTGCGACTGCTTTACTGCAGATACAAAAGCAAAACCGCAACAACAACTTGACAGCAAAAGGAAAAAAACACAGCACACATGAAGAAGAAGTGCAGCAACAGCAAACGCGTAATATTACCTACCAAAGAAAAGAGGAACAAGACTGGAGCGAGCAAAGCTCAGCTCGTGAGTAGTCGTCGTCGTCGTCGTACCAAAAGAAGACGACAAAAGCAGCAACTTTCACGAGACAAACAAACAAACAAGTCCAGTAATGAATGGGATAAAACAAGCAAGCGCTTCATGTGTTCATGCCTCTCTGCTCTTCTGGTGCTGTGCACCCCCTGCTTGCCTGCCTGCCTGCCTGCCCAGTGCCTTCCCTTGTGTCAAGTTCAAAGTTCAAACCCAGCAACAATTAAAATGTTTTGGAAAATGTTTTCATCAAGTTCTCCCCCAAAAAAATTATTAAATTTTTTTTTGATTAAAATTAAAATAGGAACTCACAAATCCTTGATACTACCCAACACCCACCTGCAGGAGGCAATGTTTCATGAAGTTCTCAAAAAAAACAAAACAATTTGGAACTCACCACCCATCATAGTAACACTTGTTGCCAGGTTTTTCTTTTCTATATGTAATTTTTCTTCCAATTTTGCAATGTAGCTACATTGGCCATCATCTGCAAGAGGAATTAACCAAATTTGGCTATGGGTCAGACAGGAAAGTAGAAAGATTTAAGAATCCTGTTATACTTTGGAAACCTATTGTCTAAATATGGCTATTTCAAAAAAATAATTTGGACATGTTCCTCATAATGTTAGTTTATAATAGGAAATGTTTCATGAAATTCTCAAACTTTGGAAATCTCGAATGGGGAATATTAATCCTCAAAATGTGAGTCAAAATAGGAAAATGTTAATTCTCAAACTTTGGAAATCTCGAATGGGGAATATTAATCCTCAAAATGTGAGTCAAAATAGGAAATGTTTCATGAAGTTAGCCAAAAATAAAATAAAAATTGAATTCATTGTTTCATGAAGTTAACCAAATAAATAATAAATAAAATTGAATTCATCATTCATAATACATACCACTTGCTGAATATTCCTGAAAAATGTGGGTCCAAATGAAAACTGCATCTTTCTGGGGCAGACCCAACAAACAACCCCAAATTTAAAAGAGCAACCAACAAAAGGAAAAATGGAAACAGATTTTGGTCAACTCAAAAGACCAAATAATTTTGAGGATGATGACAAAACACAAAAAGCAACTTACAAGTGAAACCAAGTGAACATCAAAATTTGCACATATGAAGAAGTAATAATTTTATTGCAGTTGTGGAGGAAAGTTACATTCTCCCTGATCCTGACTGAGTTGGCAAACTCCAAATTGGTTGAATTTGGTGAGATGGACTCTTAATTAACAACTGAATTGCTGACAATCAAACTCTTATTTAATTAAAACTTGGGTTGTGATCATCAATGACATAAGGTAAAAATATTAATATTTTTAAAAAAATTAGTTAATAGACATTAATAATCCATGATCATGAAGAATGTTCATGAAATGATTTTCACTTCCATTGTTTCTAGCTTAAGAGATTTGATTTTCCCTTATTAAAATATTAACATATTAAAATTAAATATTTAGGACTCATGACTTTTTTTTTTTTGGGTTCCTTATTGTCGCAAAAGTAATTTTTTTTCGGGCCTTTCTAATATACCCAACAGTTTTCATATCATGTTTCTCAATGATCCTTAGTTTTAAAATATATAAAATATATAAAATATTTTTGACGGTAATGCTCACGATGTTCTTCATGTATTTCTTGATGTTTTGTGACATTCTATCCAACACCCTCAACCTTTAATGTCTTGATGTCCTTTAACTATTGTTCAGAAAAAATATTGTATATTGAACCTAGTCCCTTGGTGTTTCATCATGTCTTTTCAACACCATTGCATTATTGCTTATTTACCATTTTGACAAACTCTTACATAATCAAATTAATAAGTAATTCAGAATATATGACATTAAAATAACCTCTTCAGGAATAAATAAATAAATAGAAATGAGTTTGAAATGCTTTAAAAACATCAGAAGTCTGTTTTGGCAAATATTTTAAGCATCACAAACCTTCCAAATGGGAAGGGATGAACCTACAGAAGGCAAAAATCTAAACAGGCAATTTCCATAGACTTGGAAAGAGATTGAATTTTACGTTAGAGACCGAATGCAAAAGACATTGCAAGTGGAGCTTGGGTTGAGCAAGAACAGGGAGCCATGGCATTGGGAAACCACTGCTACATTAGAGATCTCGGAGCAAAGGCAGAGCACGATCTACACATGGATTAGACGAGGGTTCTGCTCCAACAAGAAGCAACAAGAAAATTTGTGAGCTGAGGCACAAAATCCTAAACTTGGGAACCACCGAACTTTGAAGCTACTGTGCACACAATTCCATGTGCTTTTGTAAGTCATATTAAAAATCCAAAAAATAGTTGTTAAATTCCTGTCAGAATAACAAAAGATCTAAGTCAACAATGAAAAAGCTCTCAAGCTCTCTTGAGACAAAGTCCTGAAAACAAGCTTGAATGCGGCGTGAGTAAGTAGTACATAAAAAAAGTCATATATCAATGCTTTATGGTACCGTGACACAAGTTCCAGAAAATAAGGTTGAAGTTCACTGGTTAATAGAGTTATCCATAAAGTTAACCCAGTTTGTGCATCGGGTTTGGACCTATGTTTCCCATCTCAATCCCAGCGGTTCAATACACGAGTAGCAAAGGAAAACAGAGTTTCATCCCCTGTTTTTTTTTTGGGGGGCTGTTTTGAGATTTGTCCTCACTTTTGTCACTAGACATCCTCATTTTGCCAAAATTGAGATTTCTCGGCCCTACTATGAGCCAACCCTATGGATGAATACCCTTAACGCAATACTTCTTTAAAGAAAAATTTCACCAACACCATGTGTATGGTAGTTTCTTTCCAAGTTAGAATTTGAAACCCGGACAATTGGTGGTATCAATCATGTGATGATTTAGACACCCTTATTTTGTCAAAAGCAAGGTTTCTTGGCCCTAGTTTCAACCACCTTACGAATGAATACCCTTAATGTAATACTTCTTTAAAGAAAACTTTCCCCAACACGTGTATGGCAGTTTCTATACAAGTTAAAATTTGAAACCCCAACAAGTGGTATCAATCATGTGGTAATTTAGACACCTTTATTTTGTCAAAACTGAGGTTTCTCAGCCCTAGTTTTGGCCACCTTATGAATGAATACTGTTTATGTAATACTTCTTTAAAGGAAACTTTCACCAACACTTGTGTACCACAATTTTTATACAAGTCAAAACCCAGACGGGTGGTATCAATCATGTAGTAATTTAGACACCTTTATTTTGTCAAAACTGAGGTTTCTGGACCCTAGTTTCAGCCACCTTTTGAATGAATACCCTTAACATAATACCTCTTTAAAGAAAACTTTCACCAACACATGTGTATGGCAGTTTCTATTCAAGTTTAAAATTTGAAACTCGGAAAAGCAAGCACTATCAATCATGTGCGGATTTAACACAGGTGTCTCACTGGCATTGGAATCTCGAGCTTGTGAATTTCAACGGAAAAGACTTGTAATTTTAACTTGGACCTTAACCGGGGGTGGCTATAGGCTGGATATTTTGGACAATTTTGCTGGTGACCCAAAGTTTGACTAGGGTGGTTATGGGGTCAGCATGTAAGGCAATTTTCCAAGGAGCATTGCCAGGAACTTCATCTGAAACTCTCTAGTTAATGCTATGGTCCAATGGGAGAGAGCGAGTCATGGAAAATTTCTGCATCTGCTTTGGTCTGGAAATGAGCTAAGTAATTTTTTTTATACTTAAGTTTTGTAGCCTGCAGTTTTATGGTGGCCAAATCCTTTCCCACCCCAGGAAGGAAGCAACCCTTTTGTAAAGCACCAACTAGTCTTTAACATTGACCTGCTCATGGAATTCAAACCCCATTCCCAGATAACCCCAGATAACCCCAGATGCTCCATTCACATGCGGACCCTCACTTGATGTTTGATGTTTATCCTTTGGATGGATTCACTATATATGCTCATTCCATCCTAATGCTCTTTGACCCCCCTTTGCAAAAGGAAAGCATTTTTTCGTAAGTTTGTTCCACCTTCAGAAAAAAATGAATTAACAATGCAAGAGTTACCTCCTTGAGAAACTGAACAAAATACCCGAGTGCCATTATGCCATGTGAAAAAACCAAAAAAAATAGCACTTGTGGCATGATAATGCCATGCATGCAAATCGATATTAAGTAATTTTGACTTCATTTCTACAATGTTGAGTGTGCGTTGTACCTTTGACGGGAAAAAATATATATATTTTAAAGGTTATGAGAAATGTAAATAGGATGAAATTATGGGATGAAAAAATGGCACAACATGGATGAAAAGGTGGCATAGTCCTTGATAAACTCAAATGGGGGTGAGGGAGGAGGAGGGGGGTGTGATGCCTTTGCTTGTCCTCCTTGCATTCCCACTCCCATCAAGCTCCTCACACCACCTAATTCTTAGCTATTTGCACATCCCATGACACAAAGGTTAACATGGAATATTTTAAACCCATCTGGATTTGATTTGTTAACTATGTAGATTCATTAAAATGAATCTAAGATTTAGGGTAAATTGTGGACTTCCCCAAGTTGAAGGCCTTGATACCCACAAGCCCCACCATGGTTCACAACCCAACCATAGATAATGACTCCCAGCACAACTCCAAGTCATCCCAAGATTTTTGAAAGGACAAACTAAGTGATACCCTAGAACAACATCTACCCCCATTGTGGCTCACAACCCAACCACAAATAATCACTCCCAAGACAACTCCAAATTGTCTTGGGACTTCCCAAGGGACTTCCCAAGGGACAATACTAGGTGATGCCTTGGAACAACATCAAATTGTTGCAAAGGGTTTGCAAGGTGAAACAAAGTTTCACCAAAGTACAACCCTAGGTTGCCCCGAGGAACAATCCAAATTTGCCCCAAGACAAGACATATTTGTCTCAAGTCTCAATCTTGAAACCCCATAGTGCAATTTGTAAAATGAATTAAGGAATCAAACCTTAATATGCCATGGCTTAGATTCATGTGATGCCATGGTGACCCACCAAGGTGGTTTTCACACAAATCGTATTTTGTGCAAATTGAACTTGGACAAAAGGGCATGTCATGTACCCTCACCTTATAGAAGACAACATATTCATTATGACAAGCCCATACTTGCCATACTCTCACTAGATATCACTTTTGGGATTAGCCATTTCCCAACTTTGTTTCATATGTGTTGTATCTTTTTGGTTTCAACATGGGAGAAATCATAGGTGCCATTCATACCCTTTCGTGTCATCATTTGTGATGACTTTCCCACACACTTTAATGTTATTCCCCTTCTTAAGCCTCCTCAACCATATGAGGTTTTCCATTTGAATCAATTCTAGATTTTATTTTGACAATTTTGGCCACCATGCCTATAATAAACTATTAAATGAACCAACAAATAATGTTAAATTGAACTTCTATAATTTAAGCCCCCTTTACCCTTAAGAGACATGGGTCATGACTCCATCTATAAGGAATTTCACTCTCACAAGCTTATTTTTCAATTCAAAGTCATGCCATTTAGTTTGCATCGATCACTACCCTAGTTTCACCTAATCAAACCTTTAGGAGTTTTTCCTTAAAGTTCAACTCCCAAAATCCATTTCCATTGGTTATTATTGTTTCATTTCAACCTTCCACTTCATCCTTCCATGGATTAATTTCTAGTGCAACTTGACCTTCTAATTCATTTTTCTTTGAGTGATTTGTGCACCCTCATTTCAAGCATTAAGCTTGAGGGTTTTCAAGCTCCACCCTCACTTATCAACATAACCATTTCTTAAACCACATAAGTCAATGGTTGTTTCACACAAGTGAAGACCTTGGTCTTTTGCAATCCTAAGTAATGTTGCTAAGTCTTAAAACAACTAATTATAATGAACAACTTTTTTTCATGAATTTGCTTTTTTAATTGGGCTATCATCAATTTTTTTTGCTTTCAAAGGTGATAGGATGTTTATTTTCCACCAACACACCTCCAATTGTAAACCCACTTGCATTGATGTGTGTTTCAAACGACTTAGAAAAATCTAGGAATTTCAACATAAGTGTCGTTGAAAGTTTTTCTTTCAACTTTTTCAACATTTTTTGTTGTTCATTTTACCATTCAAATGACAACTCCTTTTTAAAGAGGTCTATGAGTGGCTTGCCCAATGTGGAAAAAAACATTATGAGCTTCCTATAAAAGTTCACCAACTCAAGGAGGGAATTTACCCCCTTTGTTGTAGTTAGATTTTGCCATTTTTTGATGGCTTGGACTTTTTTTAGATTAGACCTCATGCCTTTTTGAAATAACACATGTATTAAAAAATTCAATTCTAATTTCACAAATTCACTTTTTATTTGGTTATCATAAAACTTATTATCTTTAAGCTTTTGCAAGATATACTACAAGTCTTGGGCATGTTCTTCCATTGATTTAAAGTAAAATAAAATGTCATTGACATGAATGATGATGAATTCATCCAATTTATAGTGGAAGACTAAGTTCATGATAGTGATAAAGGTTGATGGCACATTACACGACCCAAATGACATGACTAGGAATCCATAAAAATTATTAATCTCATTATCATCTTTCCCACATTTGCATTCATAGTGTGAATTTGGAAATAATATGGCTTCAAATCCACTCAATTGAAGTAACAAAACTCATGTAAATGATCAAACAAGTCATCAATCCAAGGTAAGGGGTAATTGTTTTTTATAGTAATTTTGTTTAAAACATGATAATCAATAAATATCACAATTTGCCATCTTTTATCAAAATAACATTAGGGCTCCAAAAACAACTTATTCGATTTAATGTAATATTGTTCCATTGATTATTTATTTAATTTTTGAATTCTTCAAATTCCTTTTGATTAAATGTATAAGGAGATTTGGAAAACATGTCATCCCAACACCACTTCAATTTTGAGATCAACATCATGACAAGGAAGCAATTAATTGAGAAATTTGTTTATTAAAACATCCAAAAATTTATGAAATGTGTTTGAAATATGAATAGGCCATTGGCCAACCTTTATGACTTTTGCTTTAAGACTTAACTCATTCACACACGCAAAAATAAAAAATGAAAACTCTTGCAATTCTTGTAAAAAATAAAAATGAATACCTATTGTTGCTAAACTAATTTGTTATTCGATGTTTAAGCTAACTAACTTATTAGCTAACATAACTATGATTTTAACCTTAAAGCCTCTCCTCAAAATATGAACATGGTAGGAATCCAAAGATATGTTGCCAACGATGGGCTTGTTGTTGTCCAACTCACACATAATGAAGTTTTTTTCAAATTTGGTTCCACCACACTCTAGTTTTGTGCTCAACACCATTTCATGTGTTGACTTCACATCGCCTTGTGCCAATTGCACCTTGATGGTTTTGCTACCTTCGTGGTGGCCCACTTCAACCACTCAATCACATTCAAACTTATGATTGTGTGCATGTTTTCCAACAAACAAACAATCACATTAATTCCCACCATATAACAAAATGAGATTAAGGTTGGCCTTGAAAACATTTGCCTTCGTGACAAAATATCCTTCTTATAAATCTTGCATTATTTTAATTAATTTTGGGTAATCTTTGATCATATGTCACAACTGGTCACAATTGAAGCATTTGATTTTGTTCAAGTTGCCTTTTGATTTATTTTCGTCATGGGATTTTTTTGCCTTTGTGGGGAACCTTTTCCCACTTGTTCTTTTTGTCTCCCTTGAAGCCACTTGTGGGGTGGCCCCCTTTGGTTGTCATTGTTCTTGCAAAATATGAATTTTTTTCCATACATTTTGTCACTTTCATCATTTCTTGGTAAGTTTCTAGAATTTCATTTCTTTGAAGCATTAGTGTGTGAGCCCAAGGTTGCAAGCTATGAATGAATGTCATTTTAGATGTATATTCCTTTTTCATCAAGATAAGATTCAATTATGTGTTGAAGGTTCGAACATAGTGCACTAAGGTTTTAAGTCCTTCTACTTGGAACAAGTTCAACAACTCTTTTCCATTTTTCAAGGTTTGATTATTGAAGGTGAACTTTTTGTTCAATTTTTAAATCATTTCAAAACAAGGTTCCCATCAAATTTGTCTTCACATTTTTATGCATTGTCCACCATTTCATGGCATGGTTTTAAAGCAAGGATTGGGTCATCTTAAATCAATCGACATCCATGACAATGATTTGCATCTCAAATTAGGCCTTTGCTTGGAGAGCCCAATGGTGCATTATTTGACCTTCACATCTTTCCTAATGAAAGATTCCAAAGTCCAAGTCTTTAGTATGTCAAAACATAATATCCATGATTTTATATGACTACAATGTCATCCATGGTTTTAAAATGTCTTTGATGATGGGTCTGATTTGATTATATTAAAAAAGGACTAGTCATAAAAACCATGTTTTGGTGTAGTTCTTGATGGTTTTTGCAAAAACATCATTTTTTGACCCTTTCACAAACTAATTAGGTTTTTTTTGGCTCCCTCAAAGCCTCCAACAAACCCTTGTTGAAAGAACATGACTTGCAAAATTTTCACAAGTTTCAACATGTCCCTTGGGATTGCCAAGGTTGTTAAGTTTAAGAGATATTCATTTCCAAAAGAGTTTGCCATCTTGTCAACTTTCAATTGGGTTTGCCTCTTCACGTTTGGTTTCAATCTCAATCTCCAACTTTTCCATGATTTTTTTTTCAAGTTACTTTTCTTGCTTTCAATGCATCACAATTGTTTTGGTGGGTTCAAACTTATGTTCCAAGGAGTTTTTTTTTTTTTTTTTTTCTCCAATTTTTTTTTTTTTTGGTGTTACCTCCCCCTTTTTATTTTTTTCTTTTCTCCCTTTTGTGCTTTTTGTTTTTGAGCTTTAATTAGTGTTGTATGTTGAAAATTTAA
>Ga0116227_10007540_pt1 | contig 21139 bp, 11 predicted proteins | sample S1TSphgellanicum_FD_89693 | JGI IMG/M metagenome (GOLD analysis project Ga0116227, IMG submission 89693) | Host-associated microbial communities from peat moss isolated from Minnesota, USA - S1T2_Fb - Sphagnum magellanicum MG | ecosystem: Host-associated > Plants > Peat moss > Unclassified...
AAAACCTTTTTTTTTTGTAAAAAAAAAAAAATTTTTTTTTATATTTTTATATTTCAAATTTTTGTTTTTTTTATTTTATGTTAAAACTTTTTTTTTTTTTTTTTCTAATCATATTTCATTGTATGCATTTTTAATTTACTCACTTACACAATAGTTTTGGTCACATCCTATAACTAGTTTTATTTCTTATGTTGTCAAATGAATGGGTAAGAGATGAGTTAGTGATGTTTAAATTGTGAAATCCAATAGCAATGCATTGTTGCTATAGATTCACCCTTCAATCATGGCGCTTTAAGTGGACATATTGTGATTTGAAAGACCAAAGAATGTTCACAACTCATTTGGGTGATAACTTGGAACACATTAGTAACAATCTCATAACAATACCAAACCAACAAGATGAATTTCACAATATTTTTTTTAAACCATTTGTATAAGTAGTGGGATTGTAGGTCAAAGAAGGAAAATCAAAATTTAGAGGGATGATAGATCCTTCTCACCACAAGTCCAACATTAATAGTTCCTTTCACATAGTTGCACATTTCACCATAATGTGGAGATTGGAACTCATTAGAATTTAAATGTTAAATGAGGCAATGATGGTGAAGGTTTGCCATCATGGTCAAGATGGAGATCAAAGCAATGGTGCAATTTCAAATTTTAAGACTTGTTCATAATCACATTAAACATAATTACATGAATGGAGACAATATGTTGCTCCAATGCCTAATTCAAATTCAACATTCTTGGTATTTTCCATGTGTTAAAAACAAGTGTTGGATTGTTGTATTTATGGGAGGTCAATCTATTGATTCCTCATGGTGATAATATTCATTTGCACTTCTTGTGCCTTGGTAAGTTTGGACCATTGATATCTCACCATTTTATTGGTAATTAATTTTAAATTTAAAGTAGTAGTGATATTGCAAGTCGAAGAAGGTGAATTTGATTCAAATGCTTGGATTTCAAACATAAGGAGATGGAGGACACACTTTGGTTTTAAGACCAACAAAACCCCCAATATGGGATGGCCACAATTGCATTAAAGGACTATATAAGTGGATTTTTTTCCATGGAATAGAAAACTTGTGAGATATGGTAAGCTTGGGTAAACATGAGAAAGTGATTGAACTTTTATAATAAAATAAATGAAGCATGAATCATAATAATTACATGTTTGTTTTGGTGTTTAATGCATGAAAATTACAACCCAATTTAATGTTTTTAATAATTTTGTTGCAATAAACAAAACATGTAAATCACAAGTTGTAGGTTATTAAAAATCTAATAGGTAGTTGTAAATATGTAATGTCACAAGCAAGTGAAAATCAAACATGCTAATTTTGCTTGTGGATGGTTACCAATGTGGCAACCTAACAAAATTGAAAAAAAAACATTTTAAATTGTGAGGTTTTTGAAAAAATCAATTATGGGGGGAAACATGATCAAGTAGAAAATGGCTAATCCTTGCACACTTTAAAGAAAAAATAATTTAAAGTAATTTCAACATTTGAAATTTTTAATGCTAATAGTTCATATTCTAGGGTTTGAAAATCGCATAGGCATAAGGGGGGGGAACATAACCCCATCTTCTAGGGTTTAAAAAAACACACTTGATAAGGGGGGGGCATTGAATAAGGGACTGTGTAGCCACCATCATTGTTGAGATTTGGCACACAAACTCCCAATGCTTCAATTCAAGCTTCACGCATGTGCAATTGCCATGTCTTGTAGTTTTATAGTTTAAACCTCAAGTTAGAACTTCCTCCCAATTTTAAAAGAGGGGTTTATGTGCAAAGCTTTAAACTTTTGAACATATTATCAAGTCTTAGACGCTAGTGAAAGGTCAAAAAGTGATTTGTGTATGAGAATTATCTCCTTGAATTGTGTTTCCTTGGAGCATTACATCTAGTTCAACAATTCATTATATGTGAAGGACTATGGCATCATTGATTAGAAAACCATTGGTCTTGAAGGTAGAAAATTTGAAAAAAAAAAACTTGTGACTAGAAGATGGAAAAAGAAAAGCTTCAAATAATGAATTAGGCTTTTAGGTGATCAAGTTGGAAGCATTTGATTTTGCAAACAAGCTAAGGCTAGAAAGTCAAGGTCTCAATCCACATAAGGACATAAAATCTATAATGGCTACCAAAGAACTAATTGTTGTTTTTGGTGAAAGGAAATAGAATGAATGGAAAGCAAATGTTAGTGAGATCTTGACTTATGTGGATCACATAGAACTTGGTAAGTTGTATTTAGATGTCTATGCCCATTTGCTTAACAATGTTGAATATCCAACTATTTTCTTACGTAATTGGTTAGCTTGATGGAATGACCTAAAAGTGAATTGGGTTAAATATGCATGCTAAACAAAACAAAACCAATTGAAGAGGGCAGCAAGGTTCACACCATCTTCAAAACCAAAATTCAATTCAACTTTAACAAAACAACTTGCACAAGGCAAGGAGTGGAGTTTTGTGCAACTTGGTGATGAAGGCCTAAATCAATGAAGATTGTTTTCTTGTGGAAGGTAGGAAAGAATTGAAAACCTTCTTGCCACATCATATATAACATTCCAAATAAGTTATTAGTAGTTGCAAAATGTTCTAAAGAGAATTAGTTTCTTAAAAAATTAATTATGCTAATAGAAAAGGAACATCTCCAACTTCAAGTGAGTTCCTAGGGAACGACTTTGATCTACTTGAAGAACTCCTTGGAGAAAGAGGAATCCAAGTTGGTAGAGTTGGACAAAAGTAGGGAAAAGGCTTGAAAAAAGGTATCAAATGTCAATCAAAGTGTAAAGATTCAACAATGACTTTTGATCCCACATTTTTGGAGAAGTGCAATGTCATGATGATAATAGTAATTGATGATTTGAAGAAGTGTGAGTGAGATTTAGAGTGTCAAAATTATTTGGTTGAGAGTAACCGTGAGAAGTTGGAAGAAGGCCATAAAGAACACAATCTAGCTTTAATATAGTTGAACATTGTGAATAGTGAGGTCAACTTGCTTAATCATGAAGGTAGTTGGAGTCAAATGTGGATCAAGGGTTTACTACACCAAATACATTTGATGTCAAATGGTGCAAGTGTGTCCAACACCCCATTACCCATTGAGAATCCCACCCCCATGTAGCCAAGAAGTCCTAAAGTGATTTTTGTGGAGCCATGCCCCATTTTCGATTTTCATTTCTTGTGCAACAACATTCTTATGGACCATCATGTGGATGTACATATCACCCCTTCTACTTGGGGATATTTTTGGAGACTAATGCTACCCATTGTGCCAAACTTACTTTTGAGAAGTTGATAGAGTTAGATTGGATCACACGTTCAAGAGTTAAACAAACTTTTGTCTAGTTGAAAAGGATCAAATTGGAGAAAGGATGCTCCACGGTCACAAGGAGTGCTTTTGCAAGCTTACAAGGATTAGCATGGATACACATTTTAAGTTTTTAATTCATGCAAACCATGATTCAAACAATAGTTTGAATGGGCTTTGTGAATAGTTGATGAACAAGTGGGCCCAAAAATTATTATAGAATAAATGATATGTAAGATGCAATTGATTGGTACTATTCACAAGTCTTTGCTTGAAAATGTTGAGTAAGCATAGAAGAAACAATGGAAGGTGTATGTTAATCATAAGGGACTTTAGTTATTTGAAGGTTTTGATCAAAACAAGAAGGTGAAGATTTGCAAACTTGGAAAGAAAATATAGATCTCTAAATGGTAGTTGAGAAGGGCCATATTTGTTCATAGGCTACAAAGATGGAAAATGTTTCCAAGATCAAGATGATGGCAATTAGGTTTGCATTATCAAGGATTTAAATGATTGATCAACATTGGGAGCACATAAGGAAGGATCTACAAGTTTATCATTATGTAATTCAATATAAAATCTATGAAGACATAGATTTTTTTTAATGGAATGGTGGCACCTATGGGTCAAATTGTATTTAAATTCCATTGAATGGATGGGGATAAAGGTTTAATCTAATGAATGAAGGGTTGCATAGGATGCTAACATGTAAAAAATGCCAAAAACTTTTATGATTAATGATCATGTGGAACATAGGGGTTTGATCAAACTTTTCATGTTGTTGTTTTCTTTGTATTAAACTATGTTCATTGTTTGTTGCAAGTGATTTCTTTTTATATGTTGTTTTTCAATAAGGAGTTTGTGTCAAGAGAATGAATTGGTGTTACTTTGTAGATTTGTTATACACTTCATGAGGTAGGTTTTTTGCCTTCGAGTGTGCATTGTTTATTGAATGTGAATTATGACATGCAGGCTATGAAAATGTAGCAAGGATGATTTAAGGAAAAATAGATTATTGTATGACATATTTTTTTGCGAAGCTAAACACATTTTCTTTGATTTTTTGGAGGCATTCTTATTTTTCCAATATATAATGTTGATGAGATGAATGTCCATGGCATAAGTACCTTATGTTCACTAGTTAGAAGTTTTCCAAAATTCTTCCACTATGTATGGAGGATTAAGTTGGACGTAGTAAGTCAATAAGATGTTTCATAATATAGAGGCACATTTGCAAATGATGAAAATATCTAGGGAGTTTGAGAGTTGGCTTAAAGTTGTTTTGCAACTGAAGTTTTGTGTGCTTGAGGTTACTTTGGTTTCTAATTTTTGGGATTTGGGAATGAATGAATGGGAAGTGAGATCTATTTTTGTGGGAACTTTGATCTAGCAACATAAGAGCTGAATTTAAAAAATTGAAGAATCTACAGGAGGAAATTCTTTCATTCATATTGTTGCAAGACTTTGTTTAAAGTTTTTTTTCTCTTGTATAATTTCCAAGGAAAGACCTAGAGATTGGGGTTTTACAAGTTTCTTCCTAGAATGTTAAATGGGAACAATTGTTATGTAGTGATATTCATGAGTGATGCAAATGAAAGAAGTAGGGTGTTTTGCTTTTGGTGGAATGGACCATATAGTACCTTTTCAGGTTCAACATTACTATGCCAAATAATTAATATAATTTGAAGTTTTTTTTTTGGCACCACAATTTTTGATTAAATTTTTTGACATATAATGATTAAATACAATAAAATCACAAGTGCTTTCACAAAATAATTTTTGTATTTTAAGTTAGACTAATCAAAGATATTTTGGGTTTAGTGAGGAGCGCATAGGTTCGAATTTGGCTGCCTTTATTAAATCTTCAAGTTTTTTGACAAAAAGATATTTTTTAAAATAAAAATTTCAGCAAAACTAAAAATAATATAATTAGTGCTGAACCTAGGAAAACACTATAGTAGTAAAGTCCAACCATACTATACAAAATTAAAAATGAATGTGGAGGAGTTTGTTTTGTTGTGAAACAATCATGATAGCTTAAGAGTAAACAGAATGTGTGGATCCAAAATGTGCCTTAGACTTGTGCAATAAAGTTAGTTGTGTCATAGTAAAAGGTTTGATTACATTTTTGTTTTATGTATTGAATCTAGATATATAAAATATCCTTGAGAATAGTACCAAGGAGGAAGTTTTATTCCTCCCACTTTTTTTGGTGATAGGCCTATTTATAATATTCAACAAAACAATTTCTTAATATGAATTATTATGCCACTAAATTATATGATGAAAATGGTGGGTGGTTACTTCCATCTTGTGTCATCATGGTCATTGGCTTTGTTAAGTATTAGACCTTGTGGATTAGAAGTCCAAGCCATTTTGTAAAATGAACTATGGTTTCGCATGTTCACCATCTACACACATAACCACATTACAAATGTTTGCATCATATTAAAAACATTGATAGTTTGTTTGACACTTTGTTTAAACAAAAGCTTTCATGTCCAATAGTGCAAGAAACAAAGTAAAACAAAAATGCCCAAAAACTTGTGATTGTTCATGGAGAAACTATGATGACCTCAATGATTACCATACATAGATAATTGCTTTTAGTTTGAGTTCATATAATTTGAATATGGGAATTAGTTTTGCGACAAGATTTGTAATGTATGCAACTATTCCAATATAGCATTGTGGTAGGGGTGGTGTTTGTTATTTGAAGAATTTGGATGGAATTCACACGTCAAATTACAATATTGTGGCAAGTATGGGACATGTGTAGTTCAATTGTTTTGATTTTGCTATTGAATGTTGTGCAAAAGGGAGAGAAATTGGTGCATGTTCCATGACATATAAAAATTATGTATATGGTATTTTATAGCCAAAATGGTGATCATCCTTAGGAAGGTTTAACCAAATTTATTTATAATAAAAATAATGTAAAAATCTTTAATCATCTTTCTATATGTTTGCATATGGGTCATGTAAAAGAATTGGTCATTTCACATTGATTACTTAAATGAAATATAGCTTAAAAACTTAGTCCAAATTGTGATGTGTTTCATTGATTATTTATCATTTTTTTCTCATTTGTCACAAAACAATACATGGTCAACTTTCATATGGATTGTTTATTAAAGTTACCCATATTATTTGATAAGAAAAAAACCAAGATATATATGAATTCAATTATGTGATAATGCATGTGTTTCAAATAGGTAATAGGTCTTGTGTGTGCAACACTATCAAAGCATTAGCCATTTGTAAATTATTTTTGCACATGTCAAATTTGTTGAAGGATATTCAATTAATCAATGCATGAAATTAAAATTTCAGAGTGAAAAAATATCAATATATTTAAACGTTATGCAAATAATTAGATTTACATGATATAATAACACATGGTAGAATGTGTTTTAATTATATGATTCAAATTGGTTATTTATTCTAATTTATATCTAATAATTATTTATGTAGCTATTTTTATATTTGACATACTCCTTTGTAACTTTTCTATTTAGTCATATATTTAAAACATGTTAAAGGTTCTCAAAGTCCCCATGATTGGGTGCAAATACAATGAAAAAAACCAATGGGATTACTTTGTAAAAGGATTGTGAATCATTTTTAGTCATTTTTCACTTTTTCATATGAAATTTTTTTTGAATGAAATATTTTGCAACTTATTATTAGAAATACATATAGTTGCCCCAATATATCACATGTTTTGTGTTAATCATTTTTGAATAAATCTGAAAATTTCAAAATGTGTAAATTTTTCCAAATTCTGCATTTTATCTTGAAAGCTTATTATAATTTTGAATCATACCAAAATATGCTAACTATTTTATTTGTTTCTTGTATTATAAACTACAACTTTGTTTTGTATGTCATGCACATTACAACCCATTTACATGTGGTAAAGAACTTTTGAAAACTTCAAATTTTTAAAAATACTTTGAATTAAAAAAAAATAAAAATTCCACATATTTTAAATTGTGAGTGTTCTTTGAATGTGGGTAGTAGGTTATTATCATTTAAATTTTCTTACCATCAAAATTATTTTATTAAAATAGTCCTTACTTGGTCCTTAGTAAAATTATTCACAATTTGACACAACACCTAATCAAATTCAAATGTCCTTTACTAAAAACAAAACCAAAAATTTAATTCAATAAAATTTGAATTTGAATTCCTCAACATTCATATTAATCATTTAGCACAACTTGGAATGATTAACATAACTTTAAAATGTCAAGAAAAAAACATATGTAAAAACATTCATAGTTTTCACCACTATTTGACATGGTTTTTGGCTCCTTTAATCATATTTGCACGTGATTACCACATTTTTGTTTTTTTTAAAGCTCCCTATCACATCCATGAAAGTCCCAAGGAGTTTCCATTATTTTTAGGAATGAAAGCCCATTGATATTTCAATTTCCCATTGATGTTCCAATTTTTTAATTTAGTAAAGTATTTATGAGTTTCCTTTGCAAATTACAACTAATTATGAACCATAGATGTCCAAATTTGAAAGTAAATAATTTTAAAATCCCAAATGTATTCCCATATTTTCATATTAAAACATTACATTCACCAAAATTATTTCCATTAACTTTTCAAATAAAACTAGCAAATCATTTAAGATATTAACATTTATTCATCATAAACTTGACATACAATCAAATTTTTTGCAATAAATACATAATTATGGCAATATGAAATGGGATTTTTAAAAATGACATTTTAGTGTCAAATGAATCCTTACAAAACTATTATTATATAGGTGATTTTGACATTTTGTACTATAACAACCCATTAATGTATCATGTGAAAACACTATTACAAAATGTGGGTATAGTTCACTAGTCCCTGTTCACTAGACTAGTGAATTCACTCAAAATCCAATGAAATCACTTGGCGTACAAGGACATTTTTTGTTGTAATGAAATGTCACATATTTAAAGTGGTGAACATGAATTTTTTTTAAAATGAATTTTGATTTAGTTTATCATTATTAGGGGTATGCATTATTTTACATTGTAAACATTCACACACATCTTACTAAAGTTTGAAATATATAAACTATTTTTATTTAGGATAGTTGAATATGACCTTCATATTTTATATGCAAATTATGCCACATCTATAGTCTATCATACTTGTAACGACTATTGAGATCTAAAAAATGGGACCATTTATTAGCTTATAAACAAGTTTGACCACATTTTGAACAATTGTATGTGTCACATATTCAATGAATAATAAAAAATTATTGCAAAATATACAAATGTCTTGCTTAGGTTCCCAATCCATGATTTATGATTACTTGGGATGAACACCTTCATGAGTTCTTTCCAAAATACCACTTGTGTACAAAAAAAATTTGGGCACCTTCACCACCCAACAATGTTTTTGTTTGACATTGGGGGAAATATATACAATTTTTTTCCAATTATTACATGCGAGAAAGTTTAAGGTGTAATTTAATGAAACTTGTAAATAAAACTTATAACTCATTTTAATGTAAATAGGGTGTCAAGAATGGGATTATGATAATATACTTATAATACATTTAAAGTATTCCCAATTTTAACAAAATATTCATTTAATATTCTACTATTTCATATCATACAAAACCTTTTATTTGACATGTTTCATAACATATACAAAGAGTAACCTCCTTAAAGTTTGACCCAACAACAATCATTCTCATGCCCAAACATTGTTTTTGCTACTAGTGAAATTTTTCCAAAAAGCGAAAAAAAAATCAAAAAATATATTTTGGAAATATTTAGTCACCAAAAGTGAGGGGGAAAAAATAGTAAAAATTCTTATATTCTTATATTTTGTTTTCATTGTGTAGCCAACATTAAAAGAAATCTTGTATTATGCAACCATTGAATTTATGATTATATGTGACTAATTGTCATTTGTAATTATGTTTTGTCAATTTCACAACTACTCACCATTCTTTTCAATCTATTACTATTACTGTGATTATGATGCCACTAATTTGTGACTATTAAATTTTTCATCCTTCCATGTTGATTAATTTTTGAACTTTTCATTCAAGAAGAACCTTTTATGTCAAATTAGTTGCAAAAATAGTTATAATTTGGTTACCTCGTTTTGATGTACTTATACTTTTGATGTATATTACAATGTTTTGAAATATATATTTGAGTATATCTATAAATTATATTACATTCCTAACATATTAAATATACATTTTGAATATATTGTAAATGGGCTTAGTAGATTAAACAAGTAGTTAATTAAATAGGTACATCAATAGGTAGGTGGGTAGGTAGGTAATAAGTACATATGTAGTTAAATTGGGTTAATTATTTGGTGAGCAAATTACACACATAATAAAATAAAACTATGAATTATTAAATATATATTATACTTTATAGATAATAACTATTATTAATTAAAATTAAATTAATTATTTTAATAAGATCAATAAAATCATTAATATCTTTTAATTATTTGATAAATACTAATAAATAGTAATAAATATTTCATTATTAATTCATTATTTATTAAGCAAATTTTAGTTAAGGTTTAACTAATGTTTAACTTCGATTTTGCCAAGTTTTAATTTAACCAATATTTAAACAAACTTGAGTTTAACAAATGGTTCATTTAATGAAGGTTTGGCAAAATATGAGTTTAGCCAAAGTTAACCAAATATAAGATTGGTTTGGGTTTAGCCAAGGTTTAGTCAAATTTGATGTTAACCCCTATTTAGCAAAAAAAATGGGTTTTGTCAAGGTTTAACCAAATTTGAGATTAATTAATGTTTAACCAAGATACAAGTTTAGCCAAAAATTGGATTTTGCCAAATTTGAGTTTAACTAATGTTTAACCAAAATATAAATTTGTCCAAGGTTTTGCCCATTATGAATTTAACCAAAACTTAAATTTTGCCAAATTTGAAATTTGCCAAGGTTTTGCCAAATTTGAGTTTAGTTAATGTTTAGCCAAAATATGAATTTAGCCAAATTTTTCCAAATATGAGTTTAGTGTATATTTAACCAAAATTTGGGTTTTGCTAAGGTTTTTTAAAATTTGAGTTTAACCAATGTTTAACCAAAACATGAATTTAGCTAATATTTAGCGAAAAAATGGGTTTTGCCAAGGTTTAACCAAATTTGTGTTTTGTTAATATGTAGCCAATATGAATTTAATTAATATTTAGCCAAAATGGTTTTTGCTAATGTTTAGCCAAAATATGAATTTAGCCAATATTTAACCAAACAATGGGTTTTGCCAAGGTTTTACCATATTTTTGTTTTGTTAATGTTTAGCCTAAAATATGAATTTAGTTAATATTTAACCAAAAATGGGTTTTGTTAATGTTTTGTCAAATTTGAGTTTTGCCAATGTTTAACAATAATATGAATTTAGCCAATATTTAGCCCAAAAATGGGTTTTGCCAAGGTTTTGCAAAATTTGAATTTAGCCAATGGTTAACCAAAATATGAGTTCTGCTAAGGTTTTGCCAAATTTGAATTTCATTAATGTTTAACCAAAATATGAGTTTAACCAAGGTTTTGCCAAATATCAATTTAACCAAAATTTAGGTTTTGCCAAAGGTTTGCCAAATTTGAGTTTAGTCATTGTTTAACCAAGGTTTTGCCAAATATGAGTTTAACTAATATTTAGCCAAAATTTGAGTTTTGCCAAATTTAAATTTAAGAAATGTTTAGCCAAGATTTTGCCAAATATGAGTTTAGCCAAATTTTAGTCAAAATTTGGGTTTTTCCAAGGTTTTATCAAATTTGAATTTAACCAAGAGTTTTGTCAAATATGAATTTAGCCAATATTTAGCCAAATTTTAACCAAAAATTGGGTTTTGCCAAAGTTTTGCTAAATTTGAGTTTAGCCAAATGTAGCCAAATTGGAGTCTAACCAAGGTTTTGTCAAATTTCAATTTTGTCAAGGTTTTTGCCAAATATGAGTTTAGCCAAGGTTTAATCAAATATGAGTTTAATTAAAGTTTAGTCAAATTTGAAGTTAACCAATATTTGATTTTTAGCCAAATTTGAGTTCAACCAATGTTTTGCCAAATTGTAGTTTAACAAATGTTAAGTAATGTTGAGTTTAACCAATTTTTAATTTAACCAATATTGAGTTCAAGTTTACCTTGGTTTTAAACATAAATGCCATGTGGGCTTCTAGCCTAGGTGCAACATAGGTTATTTTAATTAATAGTATAAGTTAATTAGTAAGTAGTAAATTAGGTTAATAGGTAGTGGGTGTGGCTAGGTATTAGTTGGTAGGTATTACTTTGTTAATTAAATTAATTATGTATTTTTCTTATGTTAATTAGGTTAGTATGTTAGAAATGTAACTCAATAGGTTAGGTGGGTAGGTAAGTACGTATGTTAATTTGGTAGGTAGATAGTTAATAAAATAGGCTTAGAATAGGTGGATAAATAAGTGGGTAAATAAGGTTGGTTGGTGGGTAGGTAGGTTGGTTTTTTAGGAGGATTTTAAAAAAATATTGTGATCAATAGTTTTATTGTGTGCACATTTAGTTATATAGTTTGCAACATTGGAGAAAAAAACAAAAGACACAAGATAATTTTTGTAGTCGCAAATTAGTTTATGACTAGGTTGTGACTATAAAATTTATCCCTTATTTTTTGTCTTTCATTTCAATCTATTAAACTATATAAGAAGATGCACTTGAAACATTGAAAATGTACTAACCACATTGAAAATAACATTACATTTGGGATGAGACAATAAAAGGCTTGGCCCTAAAAATAAAATAAAATAATCAACTTACCTACCTAATCCCTACTTACCAATGTACCTACCTACCCACCTACCACCCACCCATTGACCTACCTACCTACCCACCTACCGATTTATTTACCTAAATTGAATTTTTATTTTTATTTTTTTAATGTTAAGTGGCATATTTTGATCATGCCAAGGGGTATACTTTGATTATGCCAAGTGGTAAATTTTGATTGCACCAAGTGCCAAAATGTGAGTGGACTATATTTTAGTTCCAAAAATGAGAACTAATTGCAAATTACATACGAATGGTCAATGGATGAGACCATATATGTTGACCATATACATCATCCATATGTAATTTGTTTACATCATAGTGAGTCATCATTTGCAACTAAAAGTTGTATGTGACTTCACTTATGCCACTAAGGGATTTTTAATCGCATATGTTCATTACAACTTGTTTACAATTGCAAATTACGATTGTGAATTGACACTTTTCTTCTAGTGATAATGGGCAAATTTAATTATGTATTTGAGCTTTGCATTAGTACACATTACCAGTGATGAGTAACTATTTTTTTTCTTATGTTTTCATATGGCTTTCAATAATTCATCATTATTTATGTGAATGTCAAATTTAATTTAAATTAACATACATTTGATGGACATGAAAAGAAACGTATTAATTTATTTTTTCATATCCATGTTGATGGATAGGGGAAATAAATGAGGTAGTTATAAAATGAAAGTAGTTATTAGGTGAGATGGGAGATACTTATTAAGAAAATTAATAAGAAAAAAAAGTAGTTATTAAGAAAGAAATGAAGTGGTTAGGCTTTAAAATGAGGTAGTTATTTTTTAAATTGTCTTTGAAATGGTTCATGAATGACCATATGAAGGATGCAAAAAACTTCCATATACTAGTTCTGATTACTTGTTGCTGGAAATATAATAATTGACATCAATTATATTGTGATATAATTAGGAAATACATAATTAGTTCAATGTGTGCTTTTAGCTTTGGGAACCAAAAATGTTTTGCATGTTCAATGTGTGCTTTTAGCTTTGGGAACCAAAAAAATTTACATTTTGTGTTATCTAAAGCTTATTTAAGGTATTGTTGAATAATTTTTAAATGCCTTGACATGTAGATTGCTTGTTTTAATTTTATGCATAATGAATATTCATGCACATCAATCATGAATGCTATTATGGGCATGTCAAATGCAAAAAATTAATGTAATTTTCATTAAGATTCATTTGATATGTTCATCAAACTATAGATCCCTAGTAGGTTGATGCAAAATTGATTCAAACCTCCCATCTTGTAACGATGTTTCCCCATTTTCTAAAAATGAATACGTATAACGCACAAAGATTGTGGTTTATTTCTAACTATGGAAATCCCATCTATGCGAGTTGTCAAATATTGTGATGAATAGGTGATTTAAAAATCTGCATATTAGTGAAAATTGACAAGTATCATGACAATGACTAAAAGAAAGAGGTTGATGAAGAGATAGAGATTAAAAAGTGTAGAAATGGAGGAAAATCTTGAGGAGAATGATTAAAAAGAAAAATAAATCACAAAACTCATAAAATTAAGGATGTTCTTCTTTCTAATTTCATTTCATGCAATCTCCATGAAACAATTGAACATCATTACATTTGTGTATAACCAATCAGGAAAGGTAATCAAGGCAATACAAACACATGGTAACATAATCTTACCATTCATGATGCAAATGAAAGTAGAACACTGAGTGAGCTTTGATCACAAGGTTAATACTAGACCTAGTTTGTTGTGTTGTGTAGGTGTTACATGTACTAATGCAATAATGATTGCTATTGTATGAATGTAACCAAAAAAGGAAGGTACAAATATGTGATCAACATCTACATTTCCACATCCTCCATTATGATGCACACCTTAACCACATTCCTTAAAATTGACTTATTATGACCAAGAACCTCCATGCTTCAAACTACGTCACTTGAATAAAATATAAGAATTCATTACTTGTTCACATCCCACATCAACTCAATACGATGAATCAAAGCAACATGTTGCACATAACTAAACTTCACCACAACATAAATATAATATATTGAATGGGGTTCATATTCAAATTGCATAAAATTGAAAATATTCAAATTTGGACCACATCCATTTCAATGCTAAATCATTAAGGTTACAAAAATGATTGAATACCAATTACAAAAGGTATGTGGTGTGTGTGTGTTTTACCTATGTATGTCATTCCCCAGTCAAGTCACATTCAAGTTGTGAGCCTTTGGGCTTGGGGGAAGTTTTTAGGATTTGTGGTGGAAGAAAAAATCATGTTGTTGCAAGATGACGGACACAACACAATTCAATATTGAGGATGCATCAAAAGTTTGAATGGGACAATTGAGAGTTGTGGGAAATTTGTTGAATTGCAACAGAAGAAAGAATTATGGGATGTAGCATTTTTCGCTACTGAGGATTCATCACAAGTTTGAAACGGGACAAGTGAGAGTAGTTGGAAATTTGTTGAATTGCAATGGAAGAAAGAAGTTGCAAGATGCAAAATGCAACAAAACTTTGAAATGGGATGAAAATGATGGGAAAAATTGCAGTGGAAGAAATTAGAATTATTAGGTTGTAGGATATTGCTGGATGCTGTGGCAAAATATATAGTTTAATCATGAAGAGGATGCAGCAAAGTTTGCATGAGAATGGTGCCTTGTGGACTTTTTAGACTTATGGTTTATAACATCTTTGAAGCTTGGGAAAATATTGCTGTTATAAGGAGCAGAAATTCCCATCCTGATGGGCCGCGATTTCGGCAGTCTCAAGATGTCCAAGCCATAATCACAAATGGCCATGTGGTTTTTCAACCAATTTTTGCCCAATGTCACATTATAGATCTGACCTGGAAGCACATTGAGCTCCTCACAAATCTCAAGATCACCAATGTGCAAGGTCACCATGCACATTCTTTCAGGGTACCTCTCGACATGGGTATTGGCAAGAGTGACTACAAGAAGATCATCTGTGTACCAAGTTTCCAAATGCAATTGCTGTGCAAAAGATTCAGTGATGGCAGATATGGATGAGCCTGTGTCCAATAACATTGTGGTCAACACACCATTCACCTTACCACAGACTATTGCCACTGATTCTTCAGCATCTAGTAATGATGTTGTAGAATTCAAAGGTGTGTAATTATTAGTAGTATCTGGTCTGATGGCATTTGTGGATGTTGTATTCCTCCAAGAGGAATCATTAAGGTGATTCTCACAATTTTCTGATTCCTTGTATAGATCCGAAAGTACTTGTATCCTTGACATTTCATCCTCAGTGAGATCCTCATGATCCTCCTCCTCATCAGTAAGGGAGATTGTTGTTGAGTCATAATTGTGGCCATGATTTGCATTTGCAGAACATTGGCAACGACATACCCGTTCCTGAATATCTACCTCCTGATTAGCCTGCAGCTTAGGTTTCCGAATTCGGAAGCTCATCTGGGCACATCTCTTCACAATTGTGTCTGACAAAAGAAGAGCACATTGTGACAAATATACTGTAGATCCTAGCATTTTCAACTTGGGTTGTTGACTTGTAGAGAGCAGGATCTGGTCAAGCCCCAACTTTCTTATTGAAGTACTTGAGCAAGAATTTTTGCACAAAGTCACTGGAGTAGTAAATTCCCAAAAACTTGTTGAATCTTTGGAGCTATCCATTGTGCACCCATTCAAAGGATTTGGCACCCACCCATTTTCCATAGTAGTTGACTCTTCAATTGTCTTCAACTCATGGTCATCTGAGCAACAACAACCCAGCTCAAGAACTGCATCTTGTCTGTGACTTTGACAAGTTCGTATTTCATTATCCCAATCTGTAACTTTAATGTCCTCGAATGCATTGGACACAAATTGGTTCAATTTCAATGTTTGTAGTTTGACATTGCTTCCTGAGCTCTGACTTACTACGTGTGATTCATATTCCCTCAGTGGGTACAGTTCCAAATTATTCTTCTCTGGCATTTCAACCATTGCTGGCTCATCCATAGCTTGGGTCAAGTTTCCAGTGATGCCAGAATTGCTGGAAAGACATAGAAGGATGGGAGATCAAAGTATGATTAAACCCACCCAAATAATGTCTTCAAATAACTTAATAGCTCTTCATTTTTTGATGTTTCTTTACTGCAATCAAAATCCTACCAAGCTCATGAGCCAGTAATCCTTTACTTCTAATTCTGGTCTTTCAATGGTAATGTAGGCCTCTTGCTTTGCAGAACGTGAGAAAAAGGAGGAGGAATGAATGCCAAGTGGTATGCATGGTTGAAGGGGTTCAATATACTTTGTTGTCAACAGGTGCAATTGGTGCCTCTTGTCAAAAGCAAAGAATTATGGAAATCTTTTCATTATATGAAAGGCCAACCTTTCACCTTGAATGGTATCTAGAATCTGACCAGGGATTTTTAATTTTTTGATTTTTTTCAATTTTGTAATGTAGCCACACTGGCGATCATCCACAAGAGGAATTAGCCAAATTTGGCTACAGGTCAAAGAGGAAAGTAGAAAAAATTAATACATTTACTACATTTTGCCGACCTGCTGGCACCTGTTGTGTAAATATGGCGATTAAAAGAAAAACTCAAAATCTGGCAACTTTTGTGTTCTTTTTTTGGCAAAAGTCCTTTAGTATATGTTGCATTGGATTTATTTTTTTTGTTCATAAGTGGCAAAAATTCGCCCAAGGAAAAATTTGCTGAATCTGACCCTCTAGTCATTCCAGAAATTGTGGAAAATTGATTTTGTGGTCTTTGGTTATTTATTTGTAAGTATAAGGACCTTTGGTGATTGTGTGGTTTTTTAGCTAATTGAATACAAAAACATGTTTATTGTATTTATATTCAAATTAAAAATTATGTGGAAATATATATGGTAATTGAGTTGGCCAACAACAAAATACACAGTCAAATGGCTCTTTATTTCTCCAAACAAGATTTGCACCAGATCTTTTGATTCCCCCCCAGATTTGACTTATTAGTCAACTAGATTGGAGGACATTTAATCGTTCGGTGGTTTTTTCCTATTTTTGTTTGGTGATTTTCCCCCCAAAACACACACATTTATCTTTGACACACAATTTCATACAATTTCACATTTATCTTTCATCAAATAATTCCCATAAGATACTTCAATATATATAAAAAAACACAACATTTCCTAACTTTCATAGTAGGGACAAGCAAGACACTAACTTAATTCTTCCCTTCCCGACCCAATGATTTGAAAGAAAATCTGGTGATGAATTAAACCAACAACCATTTGCAATTTTTCTTAACAAATTCTGAAGTTCAGAATTCTCTTTCTTCTACAAAAATCTTTCTCTCTACAGTACCATGCAGCAAGAAACAAGCTCAGGAAAAATCAGTCCACCATAGTCATACAAAAACAAACAAGAATCAATGAAATAGGTATCAAACAATAGATGATAATTTACTGGGATTCATCAAAAGAATTGGCAAGAAATAAATGTCAAGTTTTATTGTTAATGGCAATCAACGTTGGTTATAAGCAGTCAGTTGTCATTTCGACAACCATTAAACACCCAAAGCTCTCTATTTGTATACAACACTGATGAAAACTCCTAATTATCGACTAGATACCAAGACAAATGAAAGTTTTTCCAGAAGAAAATTCTACAAAAATCAGTGATAAAAGACACTAGAGATTTGTCTTATGAAACACTAAATATCTATGACCTTGTTAGCAGAAGTACTCAAGAGCTCATTAGAATCCAATAGCAACTCTGAAGAAGACTTGTCTACAGAAGTACTTGGGAGCTCATTAGAATCCAATAGCAACTCTGAAGAAGACTTGTCTCCAGAAGCGGCACTATGATCAGTGATGTTAACAGAGGTAGCTGTTGTAACCTGAGCCAGAAGCTGTGTTGTAGCCAAAGAGGTCGCCAACATGGGATCATGCTGTTGGAACACCAACACAGAGGCTCGGTTAGAGGGAGAAATGAGAGCATCTCCAATAGGACCAAGCTCAGAATACTCGATGTCCCGCTGCAAAATCCTTGAGGCAAAAGGAGTCAGCCTTCGAGACCTGCCCACTAAAATCAAATCATACATGCTTGTCCTACTAACTTCGAGAATGGTTTCGATTGGATCTGCAACATCATCACGATGTTCAAGTGTGATTGGATTTGGAGTCCTGTCAGTTGTATTCACCTTTTCCTGCCTGCATATTAATGTTGCAATCGCCTCTTTATCAAGTTGCTGTTGTTTTTGCTTTTGGTCTAGTAGCCCTTGTGTTGCAGATTTATAAGAGCATCCAGGGCTTGTTGGTGCTAGTCCGTTCATGTTTGTGATATTTTCCACTTCGCCTTCACAAGGAGGAAGCATACTGATGCCAACATATTCAGATCTAGAGTCTGCAAACTGAATCACATGGAGTGTAATGCCTGGGTGCTCCACCAGGTGACATCCATATGCAAGTGCTTCTCTGTCATCAGGACCACCAAAGAAAAAGACAACCACCTTGTGATCCACATTGCTGGGAACCAACTGTGCAACTCCACCAACTCCTCTGTCCACCAAGATAGCAACTGAACATGGTGCATGTTGCAAAACTTTCTGGTTCACCATTTGAAAACCTAGAGTTGTGGACTCAAGTATACCATCCAGTTGCTTGTGGAAGGGCAAAATAATTATCATAATGCGCTTGTCAGAAGCAGTTGCGCATATATCCTCATGCATATCCTCAAACCTGGAGATGGCAGTCATGGGCCGCACAATCACCTAAATCCCAACATCCATGATACAATGGGCCTCTGTAGTGCGAAAGTAAGAACATCATTTAGATCAATGAAATCAGTTACTTCTCATATGCAACTGGAAAACTAGCAAATCATGTGGATTTGCAATTTACAAGACTTATACATAGCAATGGGCACATGAGAAACATGTGGATAAGAATTGGAAGCCATTCCATGTCATTCAAAGTTGTATCCTGACACATCCATGGATGCAACTTGTGACCCACAGAACACAAGGAGGGAAAACATAATCAAGAAGACTGTTACCTTGCTGAGCTGGCCATATGTTTTAAAAGCTACAACAACTTGATCCCTATCTTCATCTTGATTGCCCTGGTTGAAATAAGGGCGCCCATCTCGCCGAGCACGTTGCACTCGCAAGATGGAGGATGTACGTTCTGATAGTTCCACCAAATGTAAAGTGTAGAGGCGGAGAGCATGCTTAGGTGTCCCCCTCATGGCTTCTGTCAAATTGATCATGGCTGGCACATTTTTCATCCCATGCACACAAGATAGGATGCGGAGAACATTTTTTGAGTCATCCATGTCCAGTTTCCTATGAGTATATGGGATAGGGTTCCTTGCTGGTTTGTACAACACCATTAAAAGGGGTGTTGTCATAAACGTTGTAAAAAGTGCCATCAACACCATAATGGCAAATGTCTCATCATTCAAAACCTGCTCCACAAAAACCCTCAGAATCAGAGTTTGCATGCATTTGCAGAATGCATATAGATACCAAAGGAAATGGGAACCTTTTTCTTAATATCTCCTTCACTTCCAAACTTTTCTCAAAACAATTACACAATAACATGTAAAATCATGACTGATGGAAAAACCACTAAGCAATTGGAAGAAGACTCACCCCACGTTCCTTCCCAATGTTGAGCACAATCAACTCAACCAAGCCTTTTGTGTTCATGAGTATGCCCAATGTAATGGCCTTCCGGAACATCAATTTGGAAGCAATTGCTGCCAAGAATGTACCAGTGATCTTACCGAAACATGCAACAACTATGACCAACACAAGGAGACCACCTGATTGTGCACTATGGATGCTTCCAATGTTAGTATTGAGACCACTTAATGCAAAGTAGAGAGGCAGCATCAGTATGGAGACAAAATCCTCCAGCTTCTCCACAAGAATTCCCGAAAATGGTCCCTCCTTGGGAATGATAAGTCCAAACAGAAATGCACCGAAGATGGAGTGTATTCCAATGGCATCAGTGCAGAAACCAGCCACCAACACTCCAGCTAATGTGATGCAAATGTACAACTCCTTCACTGGGTCATTGTTTGTAGAGTGCAGTGCTATCCGTTTCATGACAGGTCGCACCAGGAAAAACATGAAAAGAACAAATCCAACAGCACACAATAATACCCACACCACAATTGTTGGACTTTTGCCTGAGCCTGATAATGCTACAGCCAGTGCCAGTAGTATCCAAGCCACAACATCATTCACTGCTGCTGCTGACATTGCTAGTTGCCCTACATCTGTTGTCAAAAGCTTCCGCTCTGCGAGAATTCGGGCCAACACTGGAAATGCAGTGATTGACATCGCAACTCCCATGAACACTAGAAAAGCACCAAACTTGCCTTGTGGTGCAATAGTCTGATGCAACACGAATGAGACCCCAACACCTGCCACAAATGGCAATGAGATTCCTGCAGCAGCAATTGCCATGGCCTTCCTCCCAGTCTTGCGGATTTGTCTCAGGTCAAGTTCCAATCCCACCATGAACAGAAAGAACAGTAGTCCCATGTTTGCAATTGTACTCAGTGTTGATATACTTCGCACTGGAAATATGACATTCAAGTATGTAGTATTTCGTCCAAATGCCGATGGCCCCAACAAGATTCCCCCCTGCAAGACACACAATTTCCATTCTTGCTGTAACCAATCTTGAATACACACATTTCTAAATGTACATCTATACCCTGCTACATGCACCTCTCAATCTTCATAGGCAGCAGAACTTGGTAAGAGAATCCACATGCAAAAAGATGCTTGAGAGAAGATCCACTACCAATAACTGTATGCATAGGAAAACCTGGTGAAAGAATCCACATGCAAAAAAGATGCTTGAGAGAAGATCCACTATGAAGAACCATATCCATAGGAGAACCTGGTGAGAGAATCCATATGCAAAAAGATGCTTGAGAGAACATCCACTACCAATAACTGCATGCATAGGCAAACCTGGTGAGAGAATCCACATGCAAAAAGACTTTTGAGAG
>Ga0116227_10007542_pt1 | contig 21135 bp, 15 predicted proteins | sample S1TSphgellanicum_FD_89693 | JGI IMG/M metagenome (GOLD analysis project Ga0116227, IMG submission 89693) | Host-associated microbial communities from peat moss isolated from Minnesota, USA - S1T2_Fb - Sphagnum magellanicum MG | ecosystem: Host-associated > Plants > Peat moss > Unclassified...
AAAAAAGTACAATGGTTAGCAGCAAAAAGAAATGGACTGTCATGAACCCCATCCGGCGCCGAATGAAAAAATGCAAGGCATCCAGTGGACAGAACGGCCAACTGGTCCATTGGTGGCTGCTGGTTCACTCTAGCCCTGAGTATGTGATTGCAGACAGTAAAATTTACTGTGAAAAGGTCAAAATGTGCCAGTTTCGCTCAGGAAATTGGTTTTTCTGCACAAATTCGTGCAGCTTGCCGTGGTGTGCAACACAGTTGTGCACCTCCAAAAAAGAGTGTAATAAATTAGACCTGACTGCAGCTCAGTATTTTTGATTGGTTGACCATAATGATTCGTCCAGGTGGTTTGCTATTAGTAGTTACCAAATATGCAGTTCCAGTTACAGTTTTATTGGTGGGGTTGCCAAAAGAAAACAGCTTAACTTCAACATTTAATTTTATTATCCAAAGTGACAAACTGGAGTGGAGATGCTCATAGGTTCAGAACATTAAACTGTTGCTACTGAACCCCTCTACTAAGTCACAGGAGCAAAACCTAATGTTCTGGCTCTTCTGAAATTTATGCCTTGCAATCTAGTAATGATATCTGCCTCGTCCAGAAAGCTAGAACCTTCACAAAGGCAGTTCCATCATTATTGCACAAGAAACAAAGCTCCACCAATGCTATGCGCTCTTTGATTTTAGTAGTCACTCTTTGTCAAGCTACATCTAGTGCAAAATCCTACCAAGCCACTAGAACCTTGTGTTGCTCCTGAATAACATGCAGTGACCGTTAAAGCCAATAGTTCTCCATGCCATGGCTACCTTCTTGACTCTGGATAATACTGCAGGATCTCAGAGCAGCACTGGTTCTATGACAATCTTATGACCCAAGACTCAGGCATAGCTTTGGCAAAAGCTTGGTAATACCACAATTTTAAACTTGTGGTATTACCACTAGTCATGAGAGTTAGAAAAACAGGCCCTCCTGGTTCAGAAAGGACTTACTTCATCATTTGTGATTTAAATGTATGGTTGAAGCATTTAAGGATTTACATCCTCAAAGGCCTCTAGAACCCTTGTATCATTCCTGCAATTACAATTTTTTTGATATTAGTGGCTATTGAAAGTTAACACCAACATACCATCCTTGACATGGCCAGAGAGATCTACACTGCTGCAAAACAAAACATGGACCCTAAACCCTAAACCCTAAACATGGACATACTTAGGGAAAATCTATAGATGAAAAAACTGGAAGGGACACATAATTGTGTTAATTTGCAAGTCAATCAATAATTAGGGCTGGCGAGCAGATGTACCATAGGTAGTGGAATTGACAATGGGTTGGTGCAGCACATCAGGAATGCTGGCGTCAGTGCTGGGTACCAGCAAGTTTGGGGAAGTTCACAATCTTACCAATTGCAACTGTCTTCCCTGCAATTTCCAGGTGCACAACTATAAGCTCTTGACCTGAAATCAATATCAAATGTGCCATCCATGTGCCGCCCGATGCTGAAACCACTCATTTGAAAAGGCAACCCAATTTGCAAGTAGCTGGTGAATAATGTTAAGCCAGGCTCAAAGTGATCATTGCATCTGAGACTGGGAATTTGGAAATACCCTCATCACGAAGTGTAAAGCGTCCAAGCTGTGGAACATCTTCAAATTTCTCAACACAGATCAGGTCATTGACCTACAGAAGACCATCGTGAAATTAGGACTCAGCACACTGGAGCAGTTTCTGAGACATTGCAGCTCAATTCCTGATAGATTGCATGACTTTGCAGCAGTTTGACCAGATTTTCATACTAATGGGACTTCTGTGAGAAGTCATAGACCAAACAAAGAACACCCAATGTGATAGAACCTTTTGAAATCCAACTAGTTTGGTGGCAATGTTCATAGAAAAACACCAGTCAACCACTTCCATTGTTGATCATCACTATACAAACCTGGATGCGGACAACCACAACAGCCCCACTCTTGACAAACAAGATCTTCTTCCTGATAGGCTTCTTAGTCTTGGGATTAATTTGATGTAGAAGACCCACGATTTCACACTCCTCCACAATGGCATGAATGTGAAGCACAGCCTTGTAGCCTGCTGTGAAAATTGCCTGCCAACATGCACCTTGTGCAATTATTCAGAAGCTGCTACAAGGAATGCAGCTGAACAAGATGAGAAAATCCTGATTGGATGTCAGCATTCTTCACTCTAATTTCAAGTAGCTTCAACATCATTGGGAAGGTCTATGAAGGATGCCATCCAGAGTGGCTGGTGCATACCTTGTGGTCAAGCAGCTCCAGTATTTGCAGCTGTGCATCAAATTCCAAAACAGTTGGTATTGGGTCCCCTGCAAGATTTGCAGAAAAAATGTAAATGATCTGACCACACCTCCACAAGGCATAAGTTCAAACAAAACAGAAAAGGATATGACCTGAGGCCGATCAGTCACACAGACTTCAGGAAAAGGGATGGAACTTCAATGCCACCAAAAAAGGGCTGTACAAGCAAACCCAATTCTTGACAAGGGAAGGGTGGGAAATTGAATACTCACTTGCACTTGAGAGAACAAACCCTGGGGAAATATCCTCTTCCTCAACACCAGATAATCGAATCCGTAAATTTTCACCAGGCATTGCATAGTCAACCTCATCAGTGTCTTGATACACAGTGACAACTTTCACTATAGCCTGTCTCCCACACAGGTAAAAATAAAACAAAGAAATACATAAACCATGTCCACCAAGCGAGCAGTCAAAGTAGAGAGGTAGCATGCACAACCTGGTGACCACCACAAAAGGCAGCACCTCAAACAGTGGTCTCTAACCTAATTTCATGGGGCCCTAAACCCGAAACCCCTCACTCTAGAAGTGGGCCCTGACTTGGAAAAGATGATTTGTGACAACTATTCACACAGTATGGAAGCAAGCCAAAATCATTTAAAGATAGATGCACAGCTGAGAAAAATATTAGTGCAACTTGAAAGGTCTTGCACAAATGGCTTTCAGAACATAAAAAGTTTTGCTATTATTTGATGGTCACATTTCCAGAGGCAAGAGGAAGGAGGATTGATTACTACGTGTCCCCAGATCAAAAACCCACCTTGTTGGGCATTATCATGAGAGTGTCTCCTCTGTGCACACTGCCTGACTCAATTTTGCCCATCACAACTGTGCCCATATCCTTAAACTTGTCAATCAATGGCATCCTGCAAACATGTCACAGGTGCACATATTTGTCACGCAGTTGAGAACTGGAGAAAGTGTAGGCTAACTAAATGTGCACACTGAACACACGAAAAAAAGGAAAAAAAGCCATATTGACAGAGAAAGAAGAATCATGCCTAGTGGGAAGAACTGCACAAAGACAATCCAACAATACATACCAAAAAAGAAGAAACAAAGATACCTGAAAGGCCCCTTAGGATTGCGTTCAGGAAGCTCAATGGCATCCAAGGCCTCAAATAAACAACATCCATCCCACCAGTCACACACTGTTGTTGGCACATGTTCCTTCATGTTGAGCCCCAAAAGCCCTGATATTGGAAGAAACTGCACATCTGCACAAGAGCAGTGATCAATAATTAGCTGAGCAAAGCCACAAGAAAGATACTACCATATTGGGCTCTCAAAAGGCAATTAGTGTCAATGCTTTCAACCATTAAAAGTCAGACCTAAATTATACATCAAATAAGGAAAAAACCAGTGTTGGGCAGTTTCAGTTAAAACTGCTGGTTCCGGTTCCAGTTAGTAGAAACTGAAGTGGAACCGGGTCTGATTTTTGGAACTGGTTTCAGAACCAGAACCAGATTCTCAGTTTTTTTTAAAGAAGCAGAATTGGGTTCCCAGCTTTTTCAGAACCAGAACCAGAACAGGATTTTTGAGAAAAAGGACTAGAACCAGTTTTGGTCTCCAGGTTACCTGGAACTGGGTCAGATTCTTAGAAAGGGAACTGAACTAGAACCCAAATTTTTCCTTTTTTGGTGGAACCAGAACTGCTCTAATTAAGTTTTTAGAACCAGAACTGGAGTTTCTTCATAAAAGTCAAGAGCTGCCCAACACTGGAAAAATCCACATCAAGGATATACAAAGAAGCTGACCTCTTTTAACATTGTAGCCACATGACTTCAAGAAGGGAACAGTCTTCCTCTCAATCTCATCAAACCTGTCACCCAGAACACATATGTCAGTGCCGTTGCCCTTATAGCTGAGCCATCAAATGAGCAGTGATGCCAGTACATATACACACTCACCCATTTAGCCCACCATCAATTGCACTTTCGAAAGTTCAAGTGTGAGGGAATCACAAAAGAATTGTTCACCTTTCTTTTGACCACTGAACTGAGGGATCGTCCATCTTGTTCACCACCACCAACAACTTGGAGACACCAAGTGTCTTAGCAAGCTGTGCATGCTCCCGAGTTTGACCTCCTCTCTCAAAACCTGTCTCAAACTCGCCTCTCCTAGCTGCAATCACCTGCTTGTGAAAAACAGAAAAAAAATTGGAATATGCACCCAAAAAATAATTTGCTGCGAAGAAAGGATAATTTTTGCTTCCAGTGAGAATCCTACTCAGTCAAAAATAAAGTAAAAGTTACAACAAAACTTGACCAGGATTGATAGAGAACTCACTAGCACTCCAACATCAGCCTGTGACGCACCACTGATCATGTTTGGGACATAGTTTTTGTGGCCCTGCAATTGTGAAGAAGGTTTTTAAAGTGTGGTACAGACTTCAAATTCCAGGCAGGTACAGTGAAAGGGAGAGAAGAGAAGTCCAAATGTGCCATTGAAAGTGGGTATTTTTTCAATATAGGATTCATAGTGAAAACCACCAAGAATTTCTTAAAGACTGGAGATAAGAATCACTTACAGGGGCATCCAAAATGGTGAATCGAGATTTCTCTGTTTCAAAATGTGCTCTGCCGACTTCCACTGTCTTGCCCTGCAACCGTCACCAGTGTAGCAAAATGTAAGCAATTAAAAAACAAAAGATTGATTCCTTGAGAGAAACCCAAGTTCTGAAACCCCTTTAGGCACTTACCCTTTCTACCAATTGGGTTTGCAGAATCTACCTTAGCACGCTCCTCCTCATTTGTGTCCATGATATATGCCATATACCTGTTCATACAGCAATAAAGAAAAAAGAAAAAAAACACTCTCAGGTTCTATACCAGCCAGCTTGATTACTTTGGCTTTTCAAAACAGCCTTCACCCATGCTTGCATGATTTAGGGTTTAGGGATCCCACACAACAATTGTGCATTGAGAAAACACTGCTCTAGCCCAGCAGCAGGAGCTGCAGCTGAAATGTCTAGACTCACCAACTCTCCCTGTTCTTCTCTTTGGCCTCACGCTCATACTTCTGAATTGTACGCTCATCCACCATGTTGCTTAAATACAAAATCTGTCCTCCAATGGTTGACTTCCCAGCATCTGCAATTCACACCCAATTCATCACTTCACTTCACTTCTGATGTCTTCCTCAAATAGTGAGAATGTCTCCATGGTTACCATTTACATCATATGACAGAATTGAGTGATAACTGATGGTAAGGTTATCATGACTTCATCTGACAACATATCAGCAAAACAAGGAAAAGAGGTACCCTGACCCTAAAGACCATAGAAAACCAGGAGGGAAAAAAAGAAAAAAAAAGAACTTGGCAATGATGCTGGCTAGATCAACAAATTTAGGGCAAATCATTATACAAAATCTGCATCCAGAGTTTTTCTGTTTCTTTTCCTGACACAAACAGAAAGAGACTCTGTTATGATGTTGGCTGCCACGCAACAAACAAAAGCTAAGAAAACAAAAAAGTTTCTAGTATCTTCATTCATGCTACAACAAGCTTGTGAGTGAGGCAGCAAAAGCTTCGTTTCATTTTAGCTTGTCCCTGTATGAGTAAGCATCTAAGAACGTCAAAGGCATAGACATAGCAAGATTTAGGGTTCTTACCAACATGGCCGATGAAAACAACATTCAAATGCTGCTTAGTATCATCCTCGTCTTTGTCTTCCTCTGAATCCTCGGCTGATTTGTTCCTGGACTGCACTTCATGTGTCAGTTCCTCACATTCTTCCTCTGCAATTGAGCTTGTAGTGTGATGACCCTGCCCATTTGCTGCAAAAGTAAGCAAAATGGTTACCTACTGTTAATAACCACATGGCCATGCAAACAATGACTCTCTTATAGTAGTATCTCTATAATTGATCATACTGCAATTCACACAATTTGCAAAGAGAAAAATAAAAAATAAAATGCTCACAGGAGACAGACATATACAGTTGAATTTACAATAGTATATGAGAGATCTGCACAGATACATGATGCCCATCAGCCAATTTCTTTTGTGCGAGATTTTGCATCTATGCAACACATTTTATTTTTTTACTGTCACAAATTTCCTTTTAGATGCCTTTTAGTAGCCACATTCTTAGGAGAGAAACATGAAAGTCACCATATTTGGACACTGGGTTCTTGGAGGTCACCAAAACATGGCAGGATTCTAGAAAATGGCTACTGTCCTGTCTGACCTGTAGCCAAATTTGGCCCTTTCCTCTTGTGGATGGTTGTCAGTGGCAGTGGCTATATCCCAATATTGAAGGAAAAAAAACCCTGATGCCCATAGCCCACAAAAGAGCTCAAAATACCTGGAACAAGCTCAGGATCGTCGATCTTCAGGTTCACCATATTGGATGCAGCATCCAGGGCTTGTTCTTGTTCTTGTTCTTTGTTATCTGCAATTGAGAAAAAAGGTTGACCAAATGGACAACAAGAACAACACCAACCCATCTTCAAAAAACCAAACAACACCAGTCTCAAGACACAAGCTCCTCACCACAAAATTCATCATCCTAACAACATGCGACTATGTGGCAAAAATCTCTCTGCAACTCAAGGAATTCAAAGAAGGAGAAAATGACCCACTGTTGGATTCTAGTTTCTGCAAAGCTGATGATCAAGCCAGCAGACACCCAATGGATCAGAATTCTGTGAGGCTTCAAAGAGTTGCAAGAATGGGTCTTACTTGCAACAGTGGTACCATTGGAAGGTGTGGTGGCATGCTTCTTCTCCTCTGCAGATGGTGGAGAGATTTCCTCCTCTGCTGCTGCTGCTGCAACTAGCTTCTTATGATCCACATCCAATTCCATGGTCTCCGCCATCTGAGATGATGGGTTCTTCACTTGCTCCTCCGAATGTGGGTCATGGGATGTTGTTGTTGTCGTCTGCCGTGATTCCCAGGTCGGGTCAGCCAGAGGCGCAAAGGCGGATGATGCAGCACCAGGTATGAAGGGAGTTGGGTATGCAGGTTGCAAATCTGGTGCACCCACAGGAGGAAATCCAGCAGGTGGAAAGTAGGGCTGGGGCTGGGAGGGGACTGCAGCCACAGGGTAAAAATAGGAAGACGCAGCAGGGGGGACATGCGGCGGCGGCACAGAAGCAGCAACAGCAGCGGCAGGAAAGTGTACCAAAGGAGTGAAAGCTGTGGTTGCAGGATTGTACGTAAAATCTGGTGCATCCGCATTCAGCTTTGCAGCTCTTGCTGCTGCTGCTACTACACTAGTAGGATCTGAAGGATCTGACCTCTTCTGCATCGATGCACTCCCGCCTCTGCCACCGCCGCCTTCCTCCATCTCCTCCCACGAGTCCGGCTTCGCCATCGCTTGAGCTCACGCTCACAGCTGCAAACAAATTCACAAAAAATTCCCCCCAAAAAAAAGAAAATACAGATCTACAAAAAAAACGTTTTGCGCTTCACCCAAATCTGCCAAAAAAAATAAAATCTTTACAAAATCGCAAAAAATTCACGTTCAAGAGCAACCCGAGCTCAAGAACCAGAGAGACAAAGCAAGCTCCTCATAGAAGCGCAAAACACAGGACCAAACACGGGACCAAATAAAAAGATGACGAGAAACACGGAACTGAATACACTAGGCATTCCAGGTGTCAAATCCAGGTGCAGTTCTGTTGCGTCAGCAGAAATTGGGTCCACGTCAGCGTTTTTTTCTTTTTCTTTTGGCGAATTTGGCCACGGCCAAACACATAAATGAAATGGGGAATATTCTGCCGTTTATTCCCCTTTTTAAATTAAAAAAAGCGCAAAAATCTAGTGTTTTATGATTTTTTAGTGATTAAATTTCTATTTTTATTTTTATTTTTAGTTTGAAAAATTGCTAGATTCTATCCTAATTTTTACTTTTACTTTCAGTTTTTTTAATTTCTAAATCTGGCTAAACCACTTCATCTACATCACAAAATTGCACCCAAAAAAAAAAAACATTTTTTTAAAATACCTTGCCCTATTTACCCAAGTAGAAGGGCAGCTTCAACACATGTCTCTTGAATAATCTATTAATTTTGAAGATTCCATGTGGGGAAAAAATATTCCGGAATATTTTCAAGATTCTTTATATTCCTTAAAATCAAATTTTCTTTCAAAAATCTATTTTTGAAATTTTCAAACATTTTTCCAAATAATATATAAGTAGTGTCTAAGCTGACAAGGCATGATGAGGTGGCGTTTTCTAGAGCCTGACAGATGTCTACACACTATTTGTTTACAGCATTACACCTTCTTTGACCTATTATTTTCAATAGAAATTTTGAAAGTTTTTTATTAAAAAAATAAAAAAAATTAAAAGAATAAAATTTTGTGAAGTAAAATATTGAATCTTTCAAGAATATTTTCTTTGTCAAAATTTTGTTTGTCAAAATGGAAATAAATAAATAAATAAATAAATAAAAATCAATTAATTAATTTAACAATTTTGCAGAGATGGGTCAAAGTTGCCAAGGTATTTTAAAATATTATAACCCTTAAGTACCTTCTGAATAGGGTAAATGTTCCTCATTTATTTTGCCATTACACAAATTGATAAATTTGGCAGAACCTATAAAGCATGGCCAAATTTGGCTATAAACAGGATATACAAGTAAAAAAATTTACATTCTTTTATATTTTTGGCTATTTACTGGAGTTTGGAAGTTGGATATGGAATAGGAAACTAAAATAAAAGCTAACAATTTCTTTTCTTTTCTTTTCTTTTTCAAAATCTGGCTATTAAAAAAAAACTTTTGCATGTTTTGCCATAAAGAATTTTGCATTTAGCATTTAGCATTTTTCCCCTTTTTAATTTTGCCAAAAAGAAGCTTCAAAGCTTTAAATTTATATAGGTTTTTTTGAATGGTGCTATTTTTCATGCATTGAATGACAATTGGCATTCCAATCAGGGACATATTTTTGCAGGGGCCTCTATTTGTGACACACGTGGAACACAACGTGGCATTCCACCCCCCCTATTCGCCAACCAAGTGTTGTTGTTATTCACCTACTTTCCGTGAGTCCCGGCGGTTATTTGAAGTGGCTGAAATACCCACAATTGGTGGCTCTTTTTGAACCTGGATTTGTTTTTGGGGGTCAAATACCCAGACCCAGTGTTTGTCTGGTTCTGAAAACTTCCAAATATCCAGAACCGGTGGTTCTTTGATTCTGACCATTTTCAAAGATCCAGAATCGATGGTTCTTTGATTCCAAAAAATTTCAAATATCCAGACCCGATGGTTCTTTGATTCTGAAGGTTTTCAAATAGAATCGATGGTTCTTTGATTCTGAAGGTTTTCAAATAGGACCTCAAAATTGATGGGTATCACCCAAAAAATCAAATACCCGCCCCACATTGGTTTTTTTTTCCTAGGTGACCTGGTAGTCATTGGCTAGTTCCACTTTGGGGTCTCCCATTGGTTTCCATTTGTGATAATAAATCCACATCGGGCAACCCTTGTTGCACTCTTGAATTGGCCCTGGTAGAACCGGTTACCATCCGTGTGGGGTGGGTATCTGATTTGCAATGTTATATTTTAGGGTTTAGGGTTGAGTTTTTATGAATTGAAACGAAGCTATCATTTATTTATTTATTTGTTTATTTATTTTGTTAGAATTGAAAGAAGAACTAGACTATAGAATTAGCCTTTTGGTAGATTTGGAATTCAAATTAGAATCGTGAAAAAACATTCTAAAACCTAGGGTTCAATTCTCGAGGTAGGCATGCAAGTTGATTTTTTTTCAAAAAGTTGACGAGTGGAAAAAAATTATATTTAAATAATAAATTTTAACTAGTTGAATTCCATATCTATAACATAATCCTTGGCTTTACTTTGTTGTAAAGTTTTGTATCTAAAGCATTTTGGAAAAATTTCCTTTGCATTTGGAGTGGGTTTAGAGCAACTTTACTAACGTTCAAAACAACTTTAGTGATGGCACTACTACACACCAAAATTTGGAGAAAGCTATGCGAGAATGTGATGTTTCTAAGCCAATGTATGAGTTTGGCTTGCAAAATGGTCATATTATGGCACAGTTAAAAGAGACATGAAAAATCAAAATGGTTGTTTTTCATTGGTTAGTTGCAAGGATTGGCTTTAATTGTTTGTAATTAATTAGTAGTCCCCCACCTATTTGCACACTTTGTTTTAGTTTTATGGGTGGGATTGCAAATAAATAAATAAATAAATAACTTACTTGGATGTGAATTTTTTTTTTGCAAGGTCAAATGTTGAGCATTATTGGAAATGTTTTTAATCCCATGAACTTGTGTGGGCATGGGTTTTCATAGTGTAATCGATTTTCTAGGTTGGCAAATTGGGTGAAAAATGAGTGAGGTTATAATTATTTAAATGTTTTATGCAATAAAAATATGTGCAAAGTTGTCAAAGCCTGATGCTTACACAACTAGTTCATGCAAAAGAAAAGGCAACTCTTACGACTATGGGTGAACATAATACAAGCCAAAAAATAGATGAGATGAAATTCAAAATACCAAGATTTTGGATGCACTCCAAATTTGTTGTTTGAAAGCATGTGTGAACACAAAAAAATTTAGGGCATTAAAGCGAGAAGTTGTGGTAGCAATTAAAGAGGAAGGGATCAAAGAAAGAAGTGAAGGTTGTGAGAACTTTAAGAGAGGAAAGGGGTTGAAGATAGAAGCAAAGGTTGTGGTAGGTTGCAAGAGTTCTCAAAGAAGAAGGGGGTTGAAGTAAGATGCAAAATTAGCCAGAGAAGAAGGGAGGGAAAAAAAGAAAGAGAGGCCATGATTGTGACAACAATTAAAGAAGAAGGGGTTTGAAGAGAGAGGGAGGCGAAGGTTGCGGTGACATGAAGAGGTTTAGAGAGAAAAAAAGGTTGAGGTTATGACAAACATCAAAAAGGATCGGGGTTGAAAAGAGAGGTGATCAGGAAAAAAGAAAGAAAGAAAGAGGTAATCAAAGGTTGTAACAACTCATTGGAAGGAGAGAATATAGTTTCAAAGGTTGTGTTAGAGCATTAGGTTGAGGTAGATCGATTTTTGCAACTTGCATTGGAAAGAGAAAGGGAGGTTTCAAAGGTCGTGGGAGTGAATTGATTTTCAAAGGTTGCAATAATGCATTAGTTTTCAAAGGTTGAAGGAACACAATGAAAAATAACCAAGCTTGTGCAAACCAAGCTTGTGCATCAATTTTTGGAGGTTACACAAACACAAGATAAAATACCCCAAGTTGTCTCACTTTTTTTTAGTAGTCCATTAGGCATGGCAAATTTTATTTTTTCATGGAGTCACAAGCAAGTGACTAACACACACCTCAAAAAGAATTTGAACCTTTATTAGCAACACATTGGAAGACGAAGGAAGCTCAGAAAGACCCACCCAATGGACCATTGGTGGACCTTGGTACCATGGTAGTTATGTACAATATTCATTTCAAGCAATACAATAAGGGGAGAAAACAAGTTACCCAACTAATTCTTAATGCAATGTGGAAGAATGTGTATGTTTTTTCCCATGCATAATACTTGGACTCTCCATTCTAAGAAGAGACACTAAAGGATTGGTTGTGGCAGATGTCAAAGGAGTTGAAAACATGGACTTCCAATGAATTTTTTTGGGAGAAGGTTAATCTAATATGCGATGAAGTTATAGCTCGATTAAAGATGATTGATGACCACGTATTTAGGAATGTTTTAAAGAGGCCATAGTCCTTTTTAAATAGTACAAGATTCACACCCAATATTGGCATTTCAATAAATATTGATAATGTTCATGTAGGCATTAGTGTTTCGAGTAAAATATATGCTATAAATGTTAACATATCCAAAGAAAAGTTGAAAAAACTCATGTCCAAGACTAAAATGTTGCACACTAAACCCATCAATATTGCATCCATAGCCAAACAATTTCAACCAAATAGTGAGACTAAAGATGTTCTTTTAGTGGGCCAAGTTGGCATTACTTAACAAAAACACAACAAGGTCAAGATATGGGTGTAATTTCTAATAATTAGTTCAAATGGGGAGTAAAAATAACCCTTGGTTTTTAACTACAAGTTTCTAGAAATAAACATTTCAAAAATATTATCCACAATTTTCATAATTAGAACTACGATTTTCCTAAGTAAAAATAAAAGTTTCTAAAATTAAAACAACAATTTTCAAAACTCAAATAGAATTTTTCAAATTCAAATAAGAATTTCTAGAGCTAGTTAACAATTTTCAGATTTAAAATAATAATTTTTAGGATTCAGATTTCAGTTTACAAATTCAAATAACAATTTTTGATTATTCATACAATTTGTAGAATTCAATTTTTTTTTTCATAATCAAATAATTTTTTAAGATTATTAACCCAATTATTAGAGTTAAATTAAAATTTTCAGGTGTCAATTTTCAGTTTTCAAATTCCAATACACATTTTTGGATTCAAATAATTATTTTCAGATTTCAATTTTCAATGCTCAAATTCAAATAAAGAATTTCAGACTCAAATAATAATTTCCAAAACTAAGAATGCAAATTTCAAAATTTTAAAAAAATTCCAGATTCAAATTTCAGTCTCCAAAATTTTTAATTAAATTCCCAAAGAATTTATTAATTGTGAATAATTATAAACCAATAACATGGTTCTAAAACCTAAATAAAGATTGTAAAATTCTCCAAAATCTTTAAAACCCTACACAATAAACCCTAATACTCCACACCCTAAACCCTACACCCCATCTCAAAATGGTCCCTAGACCTAAATCTCTAAAAATCTCTATCCCACCCAAAATGGTCCCTAGACCTTATATTTATAAATCTCCATCTCATCCAAAATCAACTTGGTTCTCCATTTGTTTCCTAATGATTTCATAAGTGAAATCCATCCTATCTCTTTAGAGAAAGTTTGTAAGTAGGGCAACAATATGAAATAAGTGGCGAAACTTGGATTTAATGGTGTCAAAAATTTTCATAGCCTTCTACACTTGCTCTTAAACCCTCTAATGCCACCCTCCACCTTAACCCTATATATTGCATGCATCTTGTTGTATCTGAAAACCATGGTGAGGTCCACATCTAAGAAACAACTATCATTGTCCAATTTGTTGCATGATAAACATTTATTTGCCCATGTAGCCTAGGTCTCCAAACAAATACTCAAAATAATCATTTGCATGGGCAAAATGGTTACAACAATTAATGTAAATTTTGAAATGTCACAATATTGTCATATCATGGTATGACCTGGGGTATCCACTATCAATGTAGATGAAAAGATTTTGATGATTGACAATGATCATGTTGTTTATCGAATAAATTTTTTTCCACTTGTTGAACCAAGTCTAGTGTGCCATATTATTCCATGGTTTGTGAATCTCTACCAAGTTTCTATCAATGAACTTGATGCAACTTGGGAAATCTCAAATCGTAATAGCCAATGTAACCCTTTCCTCTATTGTTGGCCATCAAATCTCATTCACAATAACTTCATAATGCAATGAAAATTGTATCATTGCACACAAAAAACTTGAAACAATTTCACATGAATGCATCATGCATGATCACATTGTCATGCTCAAGTTAGAATGAAATTCAAGAGGTGTTGTTTCGGTGTCAACTTCCATGGTCAATTGAAAAATCACACAATGTTTCACATGGTTGACAATAGTTGGCATGATTATCATCGCCAACTTTTTGAATTCGGCTAAAGTTAAATTGGTCAAGGTTTGGTATAATCCAAATGTCATTAGTACATCCCAAACACCAATAGTCAAATCCACTATCTAGCTAAGACTTGACTTCATTTCACTTAATATGAAAAATTTCCCCAAGTTAGCAATAGCAATCGAGGCGACTTATAACAACATGAAAGCCTTGACATCCGTGCCACCAATGATTTTTTCAACATTTAATGCATTAAAACTTGAGAAATGTTAGAAATGTTAAAGGTGCTTGAAAAATCATCCATATTGTTCATAAATGGAAAATGACCCTAAAAGAAACATTGTCCAACTTTAAATAACAATATAAGGAAGGGATAGGAAAAAACTTAATACACTACAAACCCACTTAAAAGAATCCTTCCAAAATCATCCAAAGTGCACCTTTGAGAATCGTAAAAAAGAATCCAAATACACATTTTGAAAAACCTTCAAAACAATATAGCAAGCACCTTTTGACAAACCCTAAATAATTGATCCATAGAAAGATTTTGCTCTAATGACATTAATGATGAAGAAAGGATCTTTGAAGGACTTGGTCTATTAAAAGTCTCTTAAAGACTTTATTCAAAATTTTAACTTTGGATGATCACCATTTTCATTAATGAAAATTTTACTGCCAAAATGCCCTTAGTCCCATGAGATACCAAAAAATGGGTTCATGTGATAATTAAGTAGCCTACTTAATTTTTATAGGTATCTACATAGCTCATGTAGTAGGCCGATGGCCTATGTAAGTAGGTAATTTAAGTTGTCAGGTCCTTATGTAGGTAGGTTGGATGTTTAGGTAGGAGGGTAGGTAACCTAGGTAGGTGAATAAATAAATAGGTAACTTAGGGGCTTAGGTAGGAAAGTAGCCTAGGCAAATGGGTAAATATGTAAATAGGTATACCTTTTATGTAGATCCTTAGGTAAGGCCCTTAGGTAGATTTCCTAGGTAGTTAAGTAGACCCTTTAGGTAGATTAGATAGGCCCTTTAAGTAGACCCCTAGGTAGGTGGTTAGACCCTTTAGGTAAAGGCCTTAGGTAGGTAGAGGGCTTAGGTAAATCCCCTGTGTAAGCAAGGTGTGTAGGTGAAACATGTGCTTGTTCAAAATTTGATCTAATTTCCATGCTATATTTTGAGTTTGGGTCACAATTTTAGAGACTTTAAGGAAATATGAAAGTCAAGATGAAACATGATAGTAAACAAGTTGTTGATTTATGGATATCTTTAATGTAAAGGACTTCTTTGCAAGTTCTCACCCTTTTCACTTTCATAATGGTTCATATTTATAAATCCCTTCAAGGTGATGCCTTACCTTACACCTATATTGTCTCTAACATTACGAAATGTGTAATGTGTACCTAGAATTGAACTTGGTTCTTGAATTGAATCCAAAGATTCTTGAATTTGAAAAATTGTGTTAAAACTAAAACCAAAAGGTTTAGAAGTTGAAAGAAGTGGGGATCAAACCCATAACTAAAAACCTCCCATAAAAATAAGGAATGTTAGATTTGAAATTAGAGGTTTGTTTGAAGAAAAAAATGCACAATATTAATTATTCCATCATCATCATTATTATTGAAGGGTGATGATTATTTTTCAAAACTAGTGGTTATGAAATAATAATAATAACCAATTTGTTTGGTGCCATTTTTTATACTTGCACAATATTGGTTTCCACATGACAGAAAAACATTTGATCTTAAGGGGCTCCATACACCTACAAAAACCTTCCCTAATTTGTTTAATGTATTTAAATACCATTGTCAAGCCCAAAAACTCAATAATGATCTTCCAAAAATATGGAAAAAGATAAGGCTTCCAACCTTTCCTTGTTTTTCAATGTTCATCATTCAGGATTGTATCTTTATGCTTAAGCACTTCAAAACAAAAAGACTTTTCCAATTACATAATATGAATATTCACACTTAGGGGTCAAAATGCACTGAAAAGAGTCACAAACATTATTTTGCATTAAGATTCCATGTCATTTTTCTCCAAAATATTTTTTTTCATACGAATGAATTTTTGAATAATTATTTTTTAAATTTGTTATGAAAATGATTGAAATTGTTTCGATGAATCCAAAAAAAAATCCTTAATCATTTAAAAATAAATGTGAATTTATAAAAGTGTACAATTTTTTTTTAGATTTTATGTTTCATCTTGAAGAATGATGATAATTTGAAATCATATAAAAAAATATTAATTTTTTAAAGTTCAATTAAATATAATATAAAAAATATATATTTTCAATACGTCATGTACATTCTACCCCATTTATATGTGTTAAAACATTCTTGCAATTTTGAAATTTTGAATTTCTAAATGTACATACTTTGAATTTTCAAAATTTTAAAATTTCACATTTTTAAAATTGTGAAGATTTTTTAATGTTAGTTTACTAAGTTAACAATAAGTTATCATCATCTCATATTTTTTTACTATCAATTTATTTATATTATATGAGTCCTTTGAAAGTCTTTTATAAAAATGTCCTTTTTTAATGATAGAGTTTTTCACTTTGAAAAGTTCTTAACTAAATTAAACGCTAAAATTAGATCAAATAAAATTTTAATTTTAATTTCTTGACATTCATATGTGTTAAAAAAATATAATGTGCCCTGATTATCATGGTTTCAAATGACAAAAAAATTAAAATTTCTTTAAATTTATTTTTTTTAATGACAAAATTTGACGTCCAACGCCCTTTTTAACTCCTTTGAATGTGTTTTGACCCTTAAGATTTTATGAGAATATTTATTATTAAGTGTCACAATTCATTCTCTCAATTCAAAAATTTTAGATGAAAAAAATTAAACCTTTCAAAACACCAATCAAAACAAACCATTGTAAAAAAAATCGAGACACCTCTTTTTAGGAATAACTAGTCTCCATAAAACTTTTAGTAACTTTTAGGTCTATAAGAAACCATTGTAAGAAAACCACACTCTAAGTTGAAAAAAAAAATCCAAGTGTGGCATTCCATAAGGATTTTGGGAAAATGAGCATTAGAGATCTCGTGACCTTGAATTGAATTTTGAAGTACATGAAAAGACCTTTTTTTTCCCCTTGGGAAGGTTTCAAAATTATTCCAAAAATCCTACTCACTTTATAGAAATTAGAATCACTAGTGCCCAACAACATGGAAAATTGACAATAGGACAATCACAAGTATTTAATAACAAAAAATTGGAAATCAAAAATAACATTGAGACACGCACTATTTGAAACGAGTGAGGGCAACCCATGGCTACGCCACTCCAGCCACCCATGGCACCTCGCCCGGCCCCCCGCAACGGCTGCCCTGGCCTGTTTTTTCAAAGAACAGGAAGCAGGGGGCTCTTAGGGTCTGAAATATTTAAAGGACCTGAACCGGTGGTTCTTTAAAGACTCAAAAGCACCACCCAACACTGAACCGGACCTGTGTTCGGCTGTCGGTTCTTCTTCAATATGTCCGAAACGGAGAATTGCTAGTCGGAATGCATCCTCGTTTTAGGACCCTGACGACGGGTTTTCTCTCTGAGGACCTCGTTTCAGGTCCCCAACGATGGATTTTCTTTCTGAGAACCTTGTTTCAGGTCCGTCTCGAGGTTTGGACCGGGTACTGAGAATCTCGATTCAAGTCCTTTATCGAGGATTCTGGCCACCTCAGTTCAGGTCCTCGAAGGTTTTGAGGACCTCGCTTGTTTCAGGACCTTGTCTTGTTTTTGTCACCACAAACAGACGGACAGACACCATGTTTACTTTTATATATAGGATGGCCTTCTCTCATCTTTGTCCCATTATAGAAATAACTTGTTATAGCTCCCAAGTGAAACTAGACATAGAGTTTAGGTGGGGCTATTTCTCATTAAGTGTTTTGGCTATTTTTATGTACCTTCCTTCTTCATTCTAGTAAAACACGTAGTGAAATTTCCTAAGTGTATTCGGAGGGCACATTATATTATTGAATATTCTTTTAGAAAAGAGGAGGGATTATACCAAGGTTTTTTTTAATGAATTTTGTGATGTAACCAAAGTGGCTATCATCCAAATGATCTAGCATATCATGAAAACGGTGCCTTTGTTGGTGGCTTTGCTGGTTTCCGCCATCTTACGGCGATGTGGGGATAAAAACAAGTGGTAACAGGAGGCGTCAAGAGCGTGAGAGTGGCAAGGGCAGCTACAGAGACACCAGCGTTCACGAAATCCCAATTACTCCGCCGGTACATTTGGTTTAGCCCTAGGTGATAAGAGTCTTGATTCCTGTGGGCAGCTTGGAAAGCCGGATCCTTGAAAGTCGGATTCCACAATCCTCTGCTAGTCACAAACCCGGGATGCAACACCCGGTTCGGTTCTCTATAGCTATCCGTGAAGCAAGAAACGACACAGAGGGCGCTAAGGACGACGAGGGCGATACTAGTCAGCACTTTCTCAGTCACTCCGCAGTCTCCGTTGTTGGTTGCCAAGGGTGCTAGCGCTTGGAACGCAGGAAGGTGCCCGTGGGAAGCACATTCGACAATTTGGCCAGAACATCTCCAGCAGCTTGCATCTTGAAAGACAACAGCAATGACTATGTGATCTAGGCAGCTGCCGACAATACCACAGATCGATATTCCGCCAGAAACTCAGATGAGGAGGACAAATTAAGTACAATTGCAAATCCACATTTCTTCAACAAGTTGGGTGGGAGCGGTGTCCTGTTTTCAAGAGGACTCTAAAATCTGGCGATTTGCCGCCACTGAAAAAGAGACTGGACCGTGGCAGTCTGTGCAGGGCATCGGCTTCGAACCTAGGCACGGACATCTGCATGATCAGGCTTCTCTCAGTTTTCTTCCTCCTTTCTTTTTTGAGTTTTTCCATTTTTCATTTCTCAGCTTGCTAAGTTGGGTAATGTTTGACATTACCCTCCTCCATCCATTGCCAGGAAGTGATGAAGTCAATGGGTATGTTATGTAACATATTGTGGTGGGTCACTACTACACTTTGAGCCTTTAACAACGTTTTTCCCATAGATTTTCAATATGTTTTTCATGGTTATGAGGGTGCCCCCTCATCCCATTTTGTGGGAAATCCATGTGTAAACTAAGAAAATTGTGTTTTAATACCGTTTTAAAAAGCATCGGTCAACTAAATGTTGTTAAATGCCCTATACTAATGCATTTGTCATACTCTCAAAACGCATTTGCAGCACCTTTTTCATAATTTCTTTTATGGTTCAAGAGGGACCTCCCAATTGAGAAAATTCATTGGAAATCCATTTGTTACATTAAGAAAAACATGTGTGAATTGCAGTTAAAAACCGTAGTGTCAAATGTGATTTTGCAGTGGTAATGCATGCGTGTTTTGCAGAAGGTTTGTGTAAATAACTTTGGAAATGTGTGTAAATGACATTGACAAATGCATGGTGTCATCTTACATAGAACAATTAATAATCTAGGTCTATGTCATTAAAAAAAAATGTTAAAACATCATTTGGAATGCGTTGTGAAATGTGTTGATAATTAACATAAAAATAATCTTCTTGTCATAATACTCACACAGGTTGCCTGTGGGTCTTATCTATTGTTTTGATAGCACATGCTGATTCTTTTGCCATAAAAACAACATATATTTCCAATAGGTTTTTTTCACATTTCTAATGGTTCATACCCATTTCTGGAATTGCTGCTATAAAATTTCACTGGAAAACTTTGACCAAATAAATAGGCGAAAGTTGAACTTGCTAACCCCAAAATAATTCACCATACCAGGTGAACTGAACAGAAGCCCAAAAGCCAGAAGCACCTAGAAGCTTGCCTTGAATGTCAGCTCGGCTTTATGACATGAACTCCTCCACACATAATGATCAAGCATTGAAGAGTCCAACAAGGTTAACAGCAGATGCATCAAAAGGCAAGGTCAACTGCATCAACTCAGATTGTCATCGCCCTCCAAAAGGGTTGCTCCTAGAAAACTTAGTTCTTGGTGTCCAAAGTTTTCTGAAGCTTTATGCTCAAGCTTCTTCCTCATGTTCCTCAAGGAAGACAAGAATCTGTGCATCAAGCACCACATAATTTGAAAATGATGATGCAGAGTCAGGTAGAGCACAAGCCTCAGAATTCTTTCTTCATACTTGCGGCAGCCAATGCTTCAGATGAACAGGTACGGTGAGCACCTCGTTGAGGACACTTCTGTCCACATCAGAAGGCACATAGCCTGTGACATAGCCATCACCACACATGTTCAGTAAAGGCAGGATTCAAGAACTGCAACAAACACCTTAGCTACCAGAAGGAACCAGCTTTCTTGAGCACAAACAATCCCACAAATGAACTTTCTTGAACCTCAAACAACAAGGGCCCAACTCCAGAGCTGGACACTATGATCTCAATGATGTTGCATATATATTGACAAATGGTTGCCATAGGATTTCAAAATCATCAAGACTCCATCTCATAGTCTCCAAATTCAGGTCTCTAAACTGCAACCTCCATATATCCCAGGGGTGTGTGTTTTTCTTCATGGTGCACTGTCGGAGAAGCTCAGAATCTCAGTTCTCATTGCACTGATCAAACTGATAAATGTTCTTTTCTATGGTTCTTAAATTAGCTACTGTGTATGATCCAACAACAGAAGATTAGACCACCCAACATTTGCAAAGGAAGGAAAGACGAGGGTGTGGGGGAATTGGATGTTGAGAGCATACTTGTCAAGGAGAGAGAGGAGGGGAGGTGGCTGACATTCTTCATTGAAGTGGCGAAGAAAGTGTGGTAAGTCGCCTTGTGTGCAAGACTTGGGTTTGTATGGCAAGCTGCTATGCCACTTTGAACCTGTGTTGACAGGCAAAGCAATCTTCGCATCAGAGTGGCAAGCACGCAAAAATCTATAACACCATAATCTACTGACCAGCAAGAAGCGAAAGAATCTTATCAGTAGGTGATCATTTTTGCAGAGGTTTGACGAGTGAGGGTACCTACCTTGGGAATATGCGTAACGGGTCTGATTGGTTTCAGAGAGCAACTCCTTGTGGACAAGAGGGAGCTCTGCCTCTAACCTCAGCACCCATGCCTTTAATCTGTGGCTCTGGCCCAGTACTTCCTTCATCTCCTTGTGAAACCCTTGAAAGAGCTCGGCAGCAAAACTGCAAGTGCACCCTTCACAAGGGGACATTAGCCCCAATTCTCTTCCGAT
>Ga0116227_10007543_pt1 | contig 21133 bp, 19 predicted proteins | sample S1TSphgellanicum_FD_89693 | JGI IMG/M metagenome (GOLD analysis project Ga0116227, IMG submission 89693) | Host-associated microbial communities from peat moss isolated from Minnesota, USA - S1T2_Fb - Sphagnum magellanicum MG | ecosystem: Host-associated > Plants > Peat moss > Unclassified...
AAATTAAATTAAAATTAAAAAAAAAACAAAAAAAACCAAAAAAAAAAAAAAACACATAAATAATGATAATAAACACACCTTTGATTTGCCAATAATAACAAACAATAATCATATATCTTGTCATATAAATCGTGCATCTAATCAATAAGTTGGTATAGATCTTTTATATTTCACAAATCGTTAATTTTAAAGCAAAAATATTGTCAAACATTTCAAAATAACTTGAAATGTTAATTAGAAAATTCAATCACAATAATAAAAATATTCTACAATTTATTTGTACATGTATAATTTGTAAAAAATCCATGATTTTATTTTAAAAATTAAAAAACTGAAAATAAGCCCCAAAAAACACATATTAATAAAATAAAATAATAGATACCTCTTAATAGATTTCAAAGCATAAATAATTCTCTCTTTTTTTTCAAGTAAGAAATTGTTACTGCATTGAAATCAAGCAAGAAGAATCAACTGTGTTTTTTTCCTCAAGAGCTGAAGAAGAAACTATTGCTAATTTTAAATTCAAGGGAGTACAAACTCTTATTTTGAGAAACAGATGCTCTTCTGAAATGCATGAACAATGTGCTAGAAAATTGAAAACCTTGTGCAACAATCAACAAGCAATGTGGTCAATCAACCACCATCCCTGAAATGCACTTGTACCTGTGACATAAAAGGAAGAAACTTCTTGATCACACCAACAAGATCAAAAGGATTTTTTTATTATTATTATTACTCTGTTGTGTTAAAACATAATTAAAAACTTCTAGTTCTTTAATGCATTTCTTGCTTCGCTGCATTTCATCACTTTCTTTCATGGTGTTGGGAATACTTCCTGGCACAAAAACCTGACATACATTATCATGTTCATCAAACTTTCACAGCTATCCTACGTCTTGTTGAGTCCAACAAGTTGCACTCCGGACTCCCAAAACCAAAAAAAGAAGTCATATAGACAAACGATCAGTTACTACTGTTGTCTATCATAGGAAAGTATGTTATGAAAACCTTGAAGGTCCAAAAATATCTGCATGTGGCATACTCATGGATGCCACAGACAGACAAAGCATCAGTGTCGATTTTACATCTCACATCACCTTGTACAAGTAGCAAAGGTGCGGAAAAATGCAACAACAGAGCATGTGGACCTAAATCTTAGTTGAGGAACCAATTGCGTGCATAGCCCAGTGGACGTTCCAGAAACCGGGCATACTGCTGGATCAATGGGTTGACAACACTGCCGATTTTTGCCCATGTACTTTGGTGGTAGAAAGATGTGCTTGGAGCTCGATATTCAAGCTTCAACAACTGATGCAACCCAACACCCACAAATCAAGCAATGGTATCAGATCAACATTGACCCATTACAAACTGAAAAAACCACTCCATCTAGTTCTGTCAGATCAGCTTTCATACTTCCATTGTTTACTGGCATATCCCTGGCACTGGACATATAAAACATGGTCCATGGATCACATGAAACGTCAACAAAGCTCATTATGGTCACATTAAAAGAGTGCAGGTGCCTAACCTGCCAGTAGATCAAGGCCTGCACAATGTTCCGCTGTGGGCTGTATGAAAGAACCAGAAAAGAAACAGAAGAATCCACTATCAGTATAGCACAAATCAATGGCACCAAGATATAGGAAAGTATCATATTACTTCAAGACTTCACTTTACAATCTTACTGCTCATAACAGAAGCACCTCATGCATCACAGATTAAGGGTGCATTGAGGTCCATGGAGAAATGGGTATTCTCTTTGCCATTTTCACCATGAACCCAGTGTAGCAGTAGTAGAAGAAACATGTACAGGAAGGAGAAGGAAACTGACGTCAGAAACAGGAAAATGAGAAGAAAGCCAATAAAAATTTCAGCGTTTGTTGACATTGTCCGCACAGCTGTCATATTATTCAGCAACATCGCACAGGGCTGCTCCAGATACTTTCTGCACCCACACCACCCAACAATCTTCAAACTCCACACAAATATACAATTTTGACATCTCCTCCATCTATGAGACACAGCAGTGAACTCTTTTTAAAAATAATTACCAAAAAAAGGTGGACCCTGGTTACTTTTCCTTAGCTGGATTCTATGTTAAGATGGCATGAATTCAAGGTATTATGACAGGGTGTAGTACTTGAAAAGCTGTGTACTACTGAAGTTTTGCCGTAGAAAGTTGGCTACTTGCTCCAGTGAGCGGCAAAGCACCGGAATCACCGCAACTGCAAAATAGTACCCAGCATCAACATCAAAGAGCCACCTCAAACTTGGAACATTCAAACCTCTGGTTAAATCCATGCTGAAAATGGCCATGGTGTCAATGAGACATGAAATTAAGTGACCATCAATATATTACTTTATCATGCCAGAGCAACTTGGACACACTCAGTAAATTGCATCTGATACCTCAATCCAAAATAGAAACAAGCTCCAACAGTTCATATCAGAGTATAAGGTCTCACATCTGACAGGCACAAATGATGAGAAGAAAATGGTGGAAAACAGAAAGCTCAGAAAATCTGGGGATGGCACAATTGACTGCATCCATGCTTGCAGGCCTTGCATGTTCCATGTACGCGGTCTCTGCACATACAAAGTCCCTCAACTACTCCATGATCAAAAATCTTGAACTTCACAGCATGGAATATGTATCACAACAGGCACAGAAAGCACACTTCTACAGCAATACTAATGGGTAGAATCACATACCTGATGTTGTTGATACAGAGAGTGGGCACAGGCAATGACTGAACCCAATAATGCAAACCGATATGCACGACTTGACAACCCTGCTGGTGTCAAGGGAAAAATTGCCAGCGCTGCCATCACTACCACCTGACATGTTACACCCCATGCCAAACTGCTGTCAACCATAACCAGCTTAAAAATAGGTCCACCTGTACCAAACATATCATTGTCTCACAAAAGGATAACAACAATAGAGACCTTGGTAGCTCCACCCTGGGAGAATTTGGAACTTGAATTTAGTTCCTCCAGGCTCGTGAGAGCCCAAGTTAACATGGAGCAATAGATGCAATTTAATTGTCTTCTGAGGGCTATGTTGAGTTAGTGTGAAGGGAATGGGCCAGCAGCAAACACTGTAGTTCACAAATTAACAAAAGAGGAGCAGACCAAGAGAAGACATTCAAAGATCTTCTCAACAAGGTTCCATGCCACATTTCAAATCAAGCGTCTCCTCAAGAAATATGAATGTGCAATCCTGCAACAATATGTGAAGGAGCAGATACCCAAGCATTGTTCAGAAATTGAAAGGACTTCTGGTCCAGCCTCAGAGTGCCACTAGGCGCTGATGCTGGTGAAGGGCGGCGAGGCACGCCACTGCCAGTAGCACGGGCTTGGCTACCTGTCTCCAATTGTCATGTCAGTTCCAACATACATGGACAAAAATAAATTTATCATGACAAACCCCTCCCCACCAGCTCAAGACAGCACACAAAAACATTGCAGGAACAATTGGTGAGCACTGACAAAAATTCATACTGTGGCCACAGAATGAGTACTAAAGATCTTTCATTTCCCCTAGTTGCAGAAACTCATTTACAACAAGAGAATGAAGTTAATTGGTTAAATGGGAATCGATCAATCCTCAGATTCCTCCAACACTACATTGGAATCAAAACTCCTGGTGCTGAAGGTTGGAGACATTCAAACTTCATTAATGGCTCCAAGACCAAGCTGTTATACAGAAAACATTTCAGAGAACATACATAAGTAGAAATGGAAATGCAATGAACCTGAGTTTACTGGGCGCTGCCAGGTTGATGCTGATGGCTGAGATGGCTGAGATGCACTGGCAGTTTTGGAGAGAGGCTCAACATCTAACTCTGGATCCTATACAGTAACCACATAAGACCAACCAATTAGCTTATTCTTGAAGAATCTGGAAATATCACTGGCAGGCACAAATCACATGAGCTGTGCTATGAGGTTTGTCGTTACATGTATCAGGGACTGACATGTGAACTTGAATTGTCATAGAAGGTAAGTCAAGATGCTCATTTTCCAGAATTTTAAAAGCAAAATATTGACGTTTGCTAAATGCATGGAACCAAATCCATAATTTCCCTGCTTGACTCATGTCTGCTGGACTATCCAATAATTTTAGGAGAAGCACACAAATTGAATTATCTTGAGAACCAATTCCATTCAGAACTCCAGCTCCAAAAGGATAATAGAGTAGAATCAAAACTGTCGTAAAAATTCATCCAGCGGGTGACAAAAAAAGACAAGAAAAAAGTTGTTTGCAAGTGGCATTATAACAAGCAGCTGGTCGAAGTTCGCTATTCAAACCCTAAACACTTCCCAGCACAATCAATATTGTGAACCTTCGTGTTTTCCCTGGTGCACAACTAAACCCTACACGATGGAACTTGATTCCATGCATTACTACAAAAAACAGAGAGCATGCATGCAAGCAAGCAAGCATCCATATGGCTAACATGTCTTTCCCCTTCTTCCACTCACTTTGTTGACACACTTCAACAACATGTTCCCTAACATACTGGTCTTCACATTAGACATCAAATCCAACAGAATGGTCACAAAAGCCCAAAATATGTCACAAAACACATGCGATTCGAAGCTCCTTAAAGATCCCCAGAGACAGAGAGAGACAGAGAGGAAGGAAGGTATGTACAATGTAACGCTGATAGAATTTGAGCTGGAAATGGCGTTGCACATCAGGCCGACCGGTATGCTGCTGCGGAATGAGCACGTTGGACCAGTAATCCGCCCAGCGCGGATCCTTTTCATACGCGTATGCCTCTGCGGCTGCCTTCTTCTCCTGTTGTCCTTCGGGACCTCCTCCTCCCGCCATAGCTCCTCCCAAACTCTCTTCTCTCTCTCTCTCTCTCTCTCTCTCTCTCTCTCTCTTCAATTCTCTGTCTCCGTATCTCTTTCACAACTTCTGATTCACAACAACAACAAAGACTTACAAACAGGAAACGGAGAGACAGGGGTTGTGTGCGTCGCAAACCCGCGCGCGCGTCTGCGTCTGATCTCTCGCTTCCTCCGTTGGAGAAAAGCGCAGAAAGCCCTGGAAACCTCGAAGCGCTATGGCAACTTCCCAAGCACCAGGACAAAAGGGTACAGTTCCAACACAGAATGGTACAGTTTCTGCACAAAATGGGATAGTTTCTGCATAGAATGGCGCACTAAGATCACATAATCGGACATTTCCAGCCTAAAATAATGCACACTAGGGAGCACAGAATGGGACAGTTTCTGCATAGAATGGTACACTAAGAGCACACAATCGGACAGTTCCAGCATAGAATAGTGTACACTAGGGAGCACAGAATGGTACACTAGGAAGCGCAGAATGGTATAGGGAGCACAGAATCGGACAGTTCCAGAACAGAATGGTGAACAGTGGGAGCACAGAATGGTACAGTTTCTGCACAGAAATGGTACACTAGGAGCGCAGAATGGTATAGGAAGCACAGAACCGGATAGTTCCAGAACAAAATGGGGAACAGTAGGAGCACAGAATGGTACAGTTTCTGCACAGAAATGGTACACTAGGAGTGCAGAATGGTATAGGGAGCACAGATTTGGATAGTTCCAGAACAGAATGGTGAACACTAGGAGCACAGAATGGTACAGTTTCTGCACAGAAATGGTACACTAGGAGCGCAGAATGGTATAGGGAGCACAGAATCGGATAGTTCCAGAACAGAATGGTGAACACTAGGAGCACAGAATGGTACAGTTTCTGCACAGAAATGGTACACTAGGAGAGCAGAATGGTACAATTTCTAAACAGAAATGGTACACTAGGAGATTACATCAACTTGGGAAATGTTAAATTTGCCCTAATAGTTTACTATTGTAACCTAAGGTCAATTTCATCACTATAAATTTTTTATTATTTTTATTATTTTTCAAAAAACCATTTCATTTTAGCTTAATGAAATTATTATTTTTTCATCCATTTGAACTTGAAATTTTCTTGACATTTGTCACCTGTTGTATGTACATATTAAAACTACCTACTTAGTGGATGTACGTGTGTACTTAACCATATAACTTTGTTAAGATCCAAAATCAATTATAGTTTTTCTTAACAAAATCAACAAACATTTGGAAAGCTATGGATCAAAACAAATTGTCTATTGTTATCTCATTTTGTATAAAATTTGTTGAAATTATTTGAATGTCTTGTACAGGATTTGAAGATTAACATCTTCATTTTTTGATTTGAATGCTATGAAATTTTCTTGACATGTTTTACTAAATGTTTTTCTCGGTGCTTTGTGACTCAATTTGGAGCTTCTTGTGAACTTTTTTTTTGTTGAATTCTCCTTTTTGGCATCTATTTTGTTATCATTTTTTTTTTCTTTACTTGCAATCACAAGAATATGTTCACTAGTAAGTATACTTCAAAGAACTGTAGTGAGAACAAAATATAAAAGCATGAATATTCACAATCTCATTCTTATCTTGTTTTGAGCATATTCCTTGATGCGCATCATGATGGTTTGAAGTGAGGTTTTACAACCCTTTTCACCAAGTCACCAATCCTTTTCAACCACCTATCAAAATTTTGAAAGTGTTCATAAAACTAACACTTTTTTGAATGAATTGTAACTATGTTTCTATTTTAAGTAGTGTTGGGTAGTGCAAACCTCTCCTTATCTCCAATTGCACCAAATCACTAACAAGGAGACTTAAAGATTCAAAATCATGGCACACCAAACTATGATTTCCAAGTTGTTTTAGAAGATTGGAAGGGAAGAACATGAAGAGACATAGCATCATGAAACATAAATGTTGGTAGTTGAAAATGATAGGATTAATTTGCAAAAGGTCATAATGGAGATAATTAAATGCTTACTTGGAAGGCCAAAATTGCAATATCAATTGACATGACATTTAGTAAACAAACAAATCAAACAAGAAAGTGATGAAGAAGCTAGTAGCCAAAGGCCTTGAAAAAAAAAAAACCTACACACAATGGTTTTGTCGATAACTTTGGCCTTCAATTCAAATTGTGTTGAAGAAAAATAAAAATTTAACTAGGTATGAGCATTGCACACAAAATTAGGAGAACACACAAGTCCATTTAACAAGTTGGTGAAATCTATTTTAGTATAATGGTTCACATTTAATGGAAGATTCAAACCAAAGATTCAAAATTCAATAAATAAAGGTATTATTTTTGTAAAGTGACAAGAACAAGTTCCAATACTTGATTGCAAGCCAAAATTCAAAGGTGAATTTCCATTTTTATTACAAAGCATTAAAGCATCTCAACAAGTTTTATTAGGACCCATAGTCCAACCCATCATCCATGGTTTTTTTTAACACAACGCTCCTGAATTGTTGACTAATGCATTCAACAGTACATTACAATGGGCAAAACATTTTATGAAAGCTACCTTAGGTTGGTCATACATATAAGCTCCCACAACATCAAAACTACCACCAAACTAGGTAAATAGAAAAACAAAGAATGGTTTAAAGGTGGTTTATTTTGTAAAAGCATCCAACATAAATTAAACATGTGTTCATTTGGTATTTATAGGAGGAGAAAACACATGAAAGAGATAGGGAAAAATATATATATGTATTGGGGATTTAAGACAATTTTTTTTACAGTTGTAGTATCATTTTCGATTAATGGAAACTTCTTACCTTTGTAGATTATTGTCACAAGATCAACAATCATATATCTCCCTCCAATAATTGCAAGAAAAATCTTTTGTTTAATAATAAGCTTTCATTTTACATACTTTATTAATCATTGGTCCATATTTAAAACTTGCCAAAAATTTGTTGAAAGAATTTTGATTCTTTACATGAAACATTGAATGTAAGAACTAAATTTGCCAAAGAACCAAAACATGATTTGGCTCATCAATTATTGGTTTGTTCACAAAATCTTTGAATTCGTAGATTAAATGAAATAAAAAATACCCACATGTTTGTTTGGTGTTTATATGTGCAAATTGTAAGGGGAAGTTTGAACCTATTTGAATGTAATCCTCCAATGGCCATTTGAGCATTTTTTCAAATAACAATTCCATATGTGGACATATTTGATCATCAACGAACAGATGTTGAACAAAATAGATTCAAAAGTGGATTTTCAAATGTTAGTGATCAAAACTCACCTTTGTGTTTGGTTGTTTTATGCATGGACACAACTCAATGAAAGAAAAGCCATGATTTACGAAGGTTGGGAAAAAACAAGCTTATTTCAAAGCTTCAATCCATATTTTCAGATGGAAGTATTAAGAGTGAATGCTACTAAACTTTAATTCTCATCAAATCTTACAGAAGAAATAAATACTTGTGATCCAATTGACTTTAATTATAATTATCCAAACCATGAAGAAGATGCATGAATTATCATGCAACAATGTTTGGATAAGGATTTAAAGATTGTAATTTCAAAACTTACTCCTAGTGATATCAAAAATATTCCCAAGTTGCAAGACCTTGCTAAAAGAAGTGAAATTCTATTGAATTTTGTATCAATTTGAACTATCAATGCACCCAATTGTCACAATGGTTTGAAAATAAATTAATAAGAAAGCTCCTTATGAAACTTTTGTTGTCTTGGAAATAGGGCACCATTTCATCCACACCATGTAATATTGAAATAGTAAGACACCCCACCAACATGAACAATAGGTAAAACATGTTAATCACAATCCATTACAATAAAAAACATAACAAATGTACACTACCCTACTTACCTCCTTGTCGAGCTACCATTTCAACCTTTATTTTTTGTCTTTTTAAAAATTGAAATTTTTTTTTGGAAAACAAGGTGAAAATTAATCACCAGTGAGCTTTAAACCACCAGTTATTATTGACCACCACCTATTGCTATGGTTGATCACCACCAAATTCATCAATACATATATATTTATGAATTGACATCCATCCAAGAATGACAAATGTGCATGGAGTGCAAAAGTCTAAGTAATGCAATCCTTGTTATATCCACAATGACTACATTTGTGATTCAACAAAAATATTGCAAAAAAAATTAATTGCATGTTTCAAGCTAATGGTTAGAAAAACTTCCATTATAGAAACTCAAAATACATTTACCTCAAGTCATACATGTACCTTCCATTCATATTTCAAGTCATACCCACAATGTGTATTTGTACATTAGCCCCACTTGTCCTAAAAAGGGTTTGTTTCCTTGGACACATTCACCAATTTCAATAGTGGAGTGTGGCAAACAAGAATGTGCAAACCTTAGAACACTAGATCTTGAAAAAAAATTAGAGCATATGCAAATACGTGTCTATCAATATCTATAAAACCTCTTTCATAGCAATTGGTAGGAAAATAGTCTTGAAGGTGACTTGGTTTCAATAGCTTTTGTCTCAAAGCAATTGCATCAACTAACACATTTGGAGTTTCCAAACTTTCTAATGAATTCATTAGGCCCTATCCATCTACAAGTGGTGCTGGACATTGGTTTGTTTGATCTTATTGAAGGAAAACAAACAAAGAAGCATCAACACAAACAATAGTAGAAAAGTTACATCAATTTTGTGGTGGCATGCACTTTATAACATGAGGTATAACATTTTCAAAGCAACTGTATATATGTGATAAACAAAAAACTTCAATCTCTTTGTAGCAATAGTAATTGGCACTATGATGAGCGCAAGTTGCTGTAATTGAGTTGTAATTGACAGCTTTTCAAATCAAGTTGATATGATGGTGGTAGCAAAGGTATAGTGAATGGTCCTTTGGTATAGGGTTTATCAATGGTACTGATGAAGGTGTAATGCAATTAACTTAGATTGCATTAAATGTAACAATTATTTTTCCTTCGTTGATGGACAATTGTTTTTCCTTCGATCATGTTCATCAAACTTGTTGCTCACAATAGTGTGTTGACTGATTTACATGTAGTTGTGGAAGTTGGTTGCTTTAGAAACCAACGACACTTCTTTTTACTATTGACATGTATTATACTTTTGCGAGGATACAAGTGTTACAAATGTTATGATAATAGTTGATGCTGGTGGTAGTGGCTGTTCTTGTTATAGTTCATAGGTCTGTTTCTTTCTCTCTATCTTCGGGTTCTCATTAGATTTGAGTCTACATGTTGATAAGAACTTGACAAAGAACAAATATTATTGCATTTGGAAGCACATTATCAGGTACAAGTAGTGAAGTTGTTGGTTCCTATACTGAAACATCGGAGGATTTAGCTTCAAGTTTCTTCTTCCGAATATGTCAAAATTATATTCTTGGTGTACTCCCGAAAGCATAAACAATCAAACATAGTCTCCCACAAATATTCTGTGGGGTTACACCAGCAGGTATAGAATGTGAACGAAAGAACATATAATAACAAGACGAATGCCAACCTTCCCATCGAAATTGAATTAACTTATTTATTTACTTAATTTTCTTCACATAGTTATCACATGTGCAGGAAAGCCATTGCACTAAAACCACTCAGACAACGAGTTTGAAACAGCACTGCACGGTGTCAATAAAGACAATCTGTGCTATGATATATGTATATCCTCATTGTGGTTTGAATACAAACATTTTAAACACTGGAAACATGAAGTATTCCAGAGGCAAAGTGTAAGAAATTTATTCAGCCAAGAAACAATGGAACTACTTAGACCACATATGGAAGTCTACATCCCTCATATAATTGATAATTGCTTTTTCTTCAACATAACTTAAGATAGAGCTAATATATTTGAATAATCATCGGGAACACTTGCTTAGCAAGCCCTAAGTACCAATGTGGTCAGAGAAGCCGATGTTGAAGACAAGAATTCTGCAGCATAAAGTAAACACATGCCAAGAGATACACCTGGACTGCTGACCACATTGCATAAATCTGCATTCTGGAAGGCATACTGGAAGACATAGTCTCAGATTATATTTCTATGGTGTTTGTCATCTCAGCACAGAACAACTAAGCATGGTGCATGACATTGTTCTCTCATCACTGACTGGCCTCCTTCCAGTTCTTCACGAGTAGGGCCTGCTGAGGTTCCATTTCTTCACACCTTTAAAAGTAAGCAGCACAGACAGTGCATCTACCATAGCTGGGTGACTTGAACTGACATAATTACCAAGTGCAATGCCAAAAGAAACCCAGCATCTACACCAACGAATCCACGTCACGGACTACACAGACAGCGCAGATATTGGTACGTGACTGCTCAGCAAGATTTAGTGTTGGAACGGATTTTTCTCTTCAACGCCTTCTTGCGAAGACTAAAAGCGAGCTGGGATTATCCAGTCATCATTGCAGTCTTCTTCTCGGCACCTTCACTGATGGGAGGAACGATTCTATTTGACTACTGAGACTCCGTTCACTCTCTACGAAACAATAAAAAACACTCCTCCCTGACTCTATCTGGCCGGCCCCATAGACAGGAAAGAACTGAAGGCAACCACAAACGCAAAAAACCTAACCGTAAAACCAAGAAAATGACCATGAAACACTACCGCTAGAGGAAGGTTAAGGGCCTCACCTTTCGGAGACCTGTCCGCAACGCCGAACTGTAGGACCTTCTTGTTGGCAAAGGTAGTCTCACATCTCACGCCCAACTCGATCGTATCAATGTTCTCTGAACGAGAAGCAGAACTCTAGCAAGGCAGACCGACATATCCGTTGCAGCAACGTAAGCAACCGAAGGACCTACAACCCTTAAGACGGATGCGCTACTACGAACAGCGGCAACGGCCTCCGGTCTTCTAGAGCTGGCAGCCACCCACCCGCCGTCGCTTCAGCTCTCCTCCACTGTATAGATCCTTCGGAGACGGAAACCCGCATAGAAACAATGACCGATGCCATAAGGACCGAGATGATTAGAGGCAAAGCAACTTGCGAAGAGGAAATGGGGGAACACAATGTAGCCCAGAACAAGAGAGCACAGGAAGCGCGGCTACAAGAAGAGAGAAAAACACAAGTGGTAGATGCGGACGATGACAGCTTTTTATAGTGCGCTTCAAACCCTAAAATCGCAAAACCCTAATTCGTGAAACCGTGAAACCTCGCCCGCCCCAAACCCTAATCCCTGAAACCACGAAACCTCGGAAGCGCCAAACCCTAATTCATGAAACCGCGGAACCTACGCGCGCTAGAAATATTCTGACACCGAGAAGCAACTGATCGCAACTGCGAAATTCCAAGCGAACATGTGAGAGACGAAAGAATGCGAATTGACTGACGGCTTGATTTCGAAGAATCGGGAAAATGGGATTGATTTTTTCTCTGAACTTTTCGGGAATCGTCATCATCATCGTCATCATGCACAATAATAAGTAGGCCTCAGCAAGAAGTTAGGGTATGTGTACGAAGCAAGCAACGAAGAGGAGCATGAACAAAAAACTGAGTCTGCACTCTCCCATCTAGAAACGTGTGCAATGTTGAAACGCAAATCTCTTTATGTCAATGGCAATACATTTATTACAGCTACAAAAATCATAGTTTGTCTTAAGGTATGGAGGGAGAGTTCCAAGTGCGAGATAGACTTCATCACACACTGTGTACCATTTGCAACTACTAATGGAAACAGAAACTCTGTCTATCAATCTCTCTTTTTTTCTCCTCTAAGAAAAGAGAGAGGAAACAAACCATACCTACTTGCTGGACTTTGCAATTCCTGCAGTTTTTATAATGCTATGGTACAACAGAAAGCTCAGCAGAGACATCATGACAACCAAGATTAGTTGGTGAAGTTTTCATCTATAAAAAAAAATCCTAGGCCATCTCCAAATTACAGCTCCAGAATTTGGAGTTGTGGAGAAGCTTTTTTGCAATTGCACTTGCACACTTTCCATTTGCATCTTGGTGGTCAGGAAATGTAATTTGGTTTTTCTTCTGGTTTCCACCCCTCATCTAGTCTCTCAAGCTCAAGAAGAGAGAGACAGAGACAGAAAGAGAGCTCTAACATTCTCAATGAACCCTTGCAGCTCTCTGGTGAAGAAATTCATGACTGTCGCATGTTGAGGAGGAAAAGAATGAGGATGGTCACTCAAGATGAGGATGGTCACTTGGATGCAACTTTGTGCGCAATCACCACCATTGTTACCTCCCTTCATGCAAATCTTCAGGGATGATATGGGTCCTTGAAAGGTGGTCACTCAGAGGCTCAGGAGGAGTGCCCATAAAAGTGCCAGATGAGAACAAGGATGAGGAGCCATCTTCTGAACCCAGGTTCGTGGATGCATGGGCAGTGGGATGCCATTGAGCGGAGAAACCAAGATGAGAGCCACCACTTGTAGAAGATGTGGGTGTTGAAGCACCACCTCCTTCTCTTTCACCTGCGCTGTTCACTCCTCTGTCACCATCACTACTGAGATCATACTCCAATGACCGACATACTGCAGTGAGTGTTTGAACCACTTCCCCCATTGTCGGCCTCATTCTCCACTCTCTTGCAATACATGCTGCTGCTAATGCAGCCACCTTCACAAAATCCTCTCGAGGGTACTTCCCTTCTAACCGAACATCCGCAAGCTCAAACACTCTCCCTCTGTCACTCAACATAGGACTTGCCTGCAAAACAAAATGTGTCAACGCTCAATCAGCATGTGCTCTTGTTGTAGGCACTACTTTACAATAGCCCCAAGGTTTGAACTGTAGAAAGGAGAAAAACCCGCCACAGATTAGACAGAAAGTCCAGATTTCATTGTTTTGTGTTCAATTGCAATAGCTGCAAAATGCAGCAGTGGTGCTTTCAACCAGCATGGCATCGTGATCAAAGAGATTGCAGTTTTGATGCTCCTCTTCTTCTGAAAGATCTGGCACAGAGCTGAGATTTCAGGATGTAGAAAACAGGGGTTTTGGGCAGGGATTTTTGGACCTGGAAAAAAAAGAGTTCAATTGTGAAGGGAATTTTGGAGCTGGAAGGAAAAGAACACCCACCCATGTTGTTATGTTTTCTCCTCCTTCGGATCGACTTAAATCAACAGGCTTTCTTCCAGAAAGAAGCTCAAGTAAAACAACCCCATAACTGTAAACATCACTCTTCACCAGCAAATGTCCTGTCATTGCATACTCTGGTGCAACGTATCTGTTGCAAGAGAAATCTTGAGATCAGGAACACTGAAAGCAAAGAAAAACCATATTCTTATTTGCGTCATCTGTATAGGTCTAGAACACATGAGAGAAAAAAAGGATGGTTCCAACACACACAAATGGGCACCAAATATTTTCACTCCTCACTTAGCAACTGGAAATCATCAACAGTTGCTACCTATGAACAACAATCTGTGTAAAAAATCCCAGACTGAACAGACCCTGCCATAGAACATATTCTTGACACCAACTGCACAAAATGGGCCTTTGTGAGATTCGTCTACCTACTGATAAAAGTTGCTGCAAGAAATTCACATACCCAAAAGTGCCCATCACACGGGTTGAGACGTAATTGCCTTGACCTTCTGGAGCCAATCGTGCAAGCCCAAAATCAGCCACCTTCGGGTTGAAGTTATTCTGGAGAAGAATATTGGAAGCTTTGAAGTCACGATGGATTACACAGGGTTGAGAATCCTCATGCAAATAAGCCAGTCCTCGTGCTGCCCCAATGGCAATTTTCATACGGGTTGCCCAATCCAAAGGCCCCCGAGTTACCCCTAACGATCCTATGTTTTACCACAATAGAAAACACAGACAAGTGCACATGAGAACTTTTACAAGCTCTCTCTCTTCCAAAATGGAAAGCTTAACTTTTGTCCTTTCTTTGAAGAAATTTCCAAAACTCACAAATCAGATTGAAGAAACTCCTTACCATGAAGCCAAGCCTCCAAGCTTCCATTTGGTATCAATTCATAACAAAGCAATTGTTGACGTGGTTCATGAGAACAAAAGTAGCCCAAAAGCTTGACAAGATGACGGTGATGGAGGCGACTCAACATTTCAACCTCCACAAGAAACTCCTTGTCACCTTGGTGACCACCAATGGTCAGCTTCTTGATGGCTACTTCAGTTCCATCTCGCAACACTCCACGATACACTTTCCCAAATCCACCTTCTCCCAGAAAATACTCAGGTGCAAAGTCATTGGTGGCTTCACGAAGCTCCTCATACGAGAATTGCTGGGTGTTTTCAGGCCGTGGAAAGGACTTACTATCAGCAAGAATGGTCTGCTCATTCGGTGTCACAACCTCTGGGTCCAGCACTGCTGTCACTGCCACAATTTAACATAGCTCTTTTCAATACCCAAAATTCCAGAAATTTGTTACACAAATGCACCAATAGGTAGTTGTTGCCCTACAACTCTCCAAAAATTCTTCCATTTTCAGAATTCCACAATGTAAGCATCTGCATCAGCATGTCTTCAACAATGCAAAATGGGTATGAATTAAATAAAAGAGAACAAAAAGGTGGAGCTTAAACCTCTAGTGGTGATTGGACCTCTAGTGGCAGACTCAGGATCAGCCCGTCTTTTTGAACAACAGCATATCCAAACAATAACTGCCAAGATGATGAGGATGACTCCGCCACCCGCAGCAACCCCAATTATCAAACCTAGTTTTGAATTATTTGATGCTGCATTTACCGTGGATGGAGCAGGAGTCGACACATTACCTAGAAAAATCAATTCCAAACCAGAATTTCAATTCATCAAGCTTTTTGTACTTGCTGCAATCCAGGTCACTTTTATGACAGACTTCCCGTGTGAAAAGAAATTCACATGCCATGCATTGGGCTTACTCCCAACTTGCTGAGATTCTAATGAGAAATCTGCTAAAGGATAACATGGAAAATTACAGCACCCACTTTGTGAACCCTAAAAACCCATGATCCATTTTTATCTGAGCAAAAGAAATATCACAAGAGGTGCAAACATGGGTTTCAACTTAATTCAGGCTTTTTCTTACCAAGAGGAGGATAGAGACTTAGAAGCGTGTAATTGCCAAAGGTACTGCTGAAAACTACTTCATGGCTAATGATGGCAGTTCGAATTTTGAGACTCAAATTCTGAGGAAAACTTGAACCAGTGAGAGGACCCATTGAGGCTGTAACAATCAATGGGCTTTGGCTGGCAAACTGCAGGCCCAAACGGGAGCCTGTGCTGCCACTGAAACTGACTTGGACCTGTGCATTGGTGACGTTCAGTTGCGGTGCCAATTCCTGCTGAAAGAGTGAGGTGGTTGCATTACTTAAGGCATTGTCAAACTGCAGCTCCACCGTTATGGCATTGACACAATCACATGATGATGATGCATTTGATGATCCGGGTCTTGGAATTGTATTTGCAGAGCAACATCCTGATTACAAAGTGAGAAAACAAAATGTCAGACTTTCTTCAATCTCAGCTGATCAATCCAACCACCTTTCTTCTTCTGATGCTCTTGCTCCAATTTGCATAGCTACAAAGTTGACGATCAAACCAAGAGAAACAAGCTTGCACTTATCACTGATTCCAGCAACTGAAGCTGGACTACCATGCACCAAAAACTCTAATGTGTTAGGATTTGTTCATCACATTGTGGAGGAACTGAACAGGAGCAGGAGACAGAACATGAATGAATTACCTGCGGATGGAGAAGGTGATGTAAGTGGTGAAGACTGCGGTGGGGGTGACAGTATCACAGGACTACTGGGTGACACAAGGCTTGACGGGACAAGAGCAGGAGGGGTTGATGGAGCGGCAGGTGATGTAGGAGGAGATGAAACTGGAGCTGGAGTAGGACTTGGAGGTGGCACAGGTGGAGGATTGTTTGGAGGAGGAGGAGGTGGAGATGAAGAGGAAGAAAATGGAGGTGACGATGGAGATACAACAGAAGGGGATGGGGACAATGAAGGAGAAGGAGTTGGGACCGAAGATGGAGATGGCACCACATTGTTGGAAGGAGGAGGAGGAGGTGGAGGTGGAGATGGTGGAGAAGATGGTGAGGTGGGGCTGTTTGTTGGACTAGTTGGTGGAGGTGTTGCTGGTGGTGGGGAATTCTGAGGTGGTGAAGTGGGAGTAGTAGAAGGAACAGTGGGTGTAGGAGGCAGAGAGGTTGGAGGGGATGCTGAAGGTGGAGACAAGAATGATGGTGGAGGAGCAATTGGAGGTGAAGAGGGTGGAGACAAGAATGATGGTGGGGGAGCAATTGGAGGTGAAGAGGGAGGAGTTGATGATGGAGGTGGAGAGGGAGGTGAAAGGGAAGGAGAAGGTGAAGGTGGAGGTGAAGGAGGAGACAAGGACAGAGGTGGACTTGATGGAGATGAAGAAGCAGGTGATGGACTTGGAGGCACTGAAGTGGGAGGAGGGGAAAGAGGAGTGGGTGATGGAGTTGTAGATAGAGGAGAAGGTGAAGAAGAAGGGGTTGGACTTGCGAAAGAAGAGGAGGGAGAGGAAAGAGATGGAAGTGACACTGGCAAGGAAGGTGCAAATTGTGGTGGATTTCCTGCTGGTGCAGAAACAGGTGAAGTTGTAGATGGTGCTGGAGATGAAGAGGGAGGAGGAATTGAAGATGGTGAGGGAGTTGGAGATGGTGTTGGACTTACTGGCAGAGACAAGGAAGGGGGATTAACAGGTGTGGGAGCTGGAGGTGATGCAGAAGGAGCAGGAGTAGGAGGAGGAGGAGGTGCAGGAGCAAAAACACTAGGTGCCGGAGTTGGTGAAAGAAATGAGGAGGGTGGAGGAGAAGACTCTTGAAGAAACCGTCTTGCATAATACTGCACTACATCTGCAAAACACAGACACCCAACAAGCCTGATATTCTGAGCATCAAAGATGCACTGCAAGACAGATGCAATTGCAGAATAGGGTTTCTGGTTCAGACAAAAGATATTGCTCAAGGAAAAACCCATCAGCTGGTCAAAGCATCATTGTACCTGGAAATGAGGGTTGGAGTCCAGCAACAACTACTGTTGGTGGCGCTTGAAGAAGAGAAATGCTGCAGCAGAAGAGAATTCCCAAGCTGCAGCTTATGAACCACAACTTCCACATCAACCCAGACATGGCTGATTTGATTTTACCCACAACAACAACCACCACCTAGAAACTCTGAAAGTTCTTCATTTGTGCGTGGATCTGCATCATCACTGGAACTGCTGACTCTGCTGCCACTGCTGCTCCCACTTTTCCACAATTCACCATCTCCTACTATTGCACAAAATTCTGTTTCCAAGCTCTTCTTCTACAATTCATGCAGCATCTGGCTTCCTCAATCCTTGCTTGCCAGTCTGACTCTTCTCATTGCTAGTTTCTCTTGAAGGTTTCATGGCTCTATTGCTGCTGCTGCAGCATTTGCTGCCATGATAATTCTCATCTGCAGACATACTACTTTACAGAGCTCCGAAGAAGAGTCATGTTCCTTTTGTGTGACTGTGCTGCTGCACCTTGACGCAGCTTCAATGCTGGTGGTGGATGATACTGTTGAATCTCATGAGCTCCAATTTGCTTGCACTCGCTCTCCAATTGTCAACCACAACCTAAGTCCTTTTGGGTTCTGATGATCTTCTTGCTGTAGTAGATCTGTCTCTCTCCAGCTTGTGTTGCTGGCTAGCTAACTATTTTGTAATCTGTTGTTCTACAGCAGCTGCAGCTTGAATGCTGCCATGATCTAGTTTTGTAGCTGCACCATCATGCCCTCCAGCAGCAGCAGCAGCAGCTCGGGAAGTAAGAATTCATTCCTCCATTTGCATTTTACTAGAGCAGCAGCTCCTCATGTTTTCTCATGTCTGCAAGTAGTAATGGGATTTTTTAGGATGTGCGCAAGAACAACAAGATCTTCTTCTTGCACTCATCAATTTCCTGAAACAAAACGGCCAACATTGCAAGAAGCTGGCTGCCTGGCGTTGTCAATCGGATCTGTAATAAGAAGAGGACGATCCAGAGAATTTTCAGCTCGCGGAGCGACTTGATCTTCTACTCTCTACAAGAAATCTGCAAGCAAAAGAGGTCGGCAAAGTTAGCTTTTGGAACGCGGAAACACATCCTCCTGCAGCGAGGACGACGACTCGAAGTACATCACAAATTCTGGATCATGACCAATGACGCTCAGGGGAAAAAACACGAAGCAAAGAAGAAGAAGGAATAGCGAGCAAAACAACCACAAAGCATCGCAAAAGCAAAGCAGAAGCTCTCCGCTAAGAAGGATCCGGATCCGGATCGACATGGATTTTTCAAACTCGTGGTCTGTCTAACCAGGAACATGATCCCCCAAGTACTGCAACGACATTCTCCGATGTGGAAGACGACGATGATGATGATACTCTCTAGAGACACCTTCTTGACAAACTTCCCAAAGCACTGGACTTTGTACAATTGCGGAATGGTGGAACAACCAGTTTCAAAAGCATTTGTAATGGGTTGTGAGAAGGAAGGAAACAGAGGAGGAGAATGAGGAGGGCGACAAAGCAAGAAAGAACCAGACTTCTCCTCAAAGTTATGGAGCTCGACAAGTAGCGAGCCAAAAAAAAGCAGCTCAAATTGGTGCAAACAAACCAAAGAGAAGAATTTGGATCTGCACGCAAACAGAGAGACAAGCATCTGGAGTAGCAGAACTCATGCACGCCCACACAGACAAAGCAACACGACCCCAAAAAAAACCGCTTGAAGCTACTAGAATCGTGAAAGAACCCACCTGAAGAATGAATGCAACACCGCACCACTGCACCACAACTGTCGAGCTAGAAGCCCGACCACAAGAGGCCACTGATCAGAAGTCTAGAAGAAGAAGAAGGAAGGAAGTAAGGAATCTAGTCTACAAAACGGATCGACAGTGTTCTTCAAACCAGGAAAGAGACTTTTGTGTGCGTGTGCGTGTGTGTGTGTGTGAGAGAGAGAGAGAGAGAAAGATGTTGCAGGAGTACTGGTGGAATTGGAAGCTTCTTCCGCAAGATCCACTGCACATCCACTATACTCTCAGACACACAAAACGTTAGAAAATTCTTCTGCCACACAACAAAGTCCAAAAGCTTCGTCGCAGAAGAAAGGACGAACGGAAGAGAGCGCGTAGGCGCGCGCGCGAGCGAGCGAGCGAGCGAGCAGCACAGTCGTCGACCCCAGGTGGAGAGAGACAGAGAGAGAGAGAAGACCCCTGGAAACAGCGGGTCACCGGGTCCCCCCTGCACCGCGTCGCCCGGCCGGATCGGATCCGCTTTTTCTCAGAAAGTCAAAGATAAGAAAGCACTACGTAGATAGTAAAAAAAAAACCCCCCCGAAAAAGTAAATTCTTAATTTCACCATTTTACTTACCTCTTCTTGTAAGCGACGATTTGAGGACCTAGTTAGATTCTAACCCTAGTTTGTTAGTGATTTTAATTTTGGGACCTCAATTTGGTGTACCCTACCATTACCCTAACACCTAGGTTGGTTAGGCACTAATTTATTTATTTTTGGAATTTTCGAATATATATATATATATATATATATATATGTTTTCTAAAATGCCAAAAATATTATTGAAGTTCTCAAGCACAATAGCTTCATTATTTAGTATAATGATTGTCTAATAAATTATTGTTATTTAAAATTGACAAAAAATAAATTGATTATTAAGCACCTTGGTGTTGAATTAGCATTGGTTGTACTATAGTTTATCCTAGGTTAGCTTATCCTAGCTTGGGTTGTGATGAATTTTTGGGACCTAAAATTGTGCACCCTAGAGCACCAATGCCATTTTATTTTATTTTTTGTTGGGGGGGGTGGGTTAGGGGGGATCAATTTTTTTGTGATATAGCCAAACTAGTGATCATTCATAATAAGATTTAGCCAAATTTGTCATAACAAATGGGGGTTACCTAGTTTGTTTTGCCATTGAACCATTTGGTTGTTCGACCCTCACACGATTGGCACTCACCATCCAAAATTTATTTTCCGTATATCAATTGATAAATAAATAATTAAAAAAAAGAAATAGATAGATAGATAAATAGATAGATAGATCGGGTTACACAATTCATAAAAGATCGGGCAAATTATGGTACCTAGAATATCATAGTTCCGGCACAAAATCTAGGGTTTGTGTGACTATAGTGACCCAATTGATCTCAAAAATAAGAAATTATATTATTATTTGTTGCATCATGTTGGCTTTTATAGCTTTTTGTTTTTTTTTTTTTTTTTTTTTGTTTCCCCCCCCCTTTTTTTTTTTTTTTTAATAAAAATCAAAATAAAAACATAATTTTTTTGTATTTTCAAATATAAGT
>Ga0116227_10007545_pt1 | contig 21124 bp, 18 predicted proteins | sample S1TSphgellanicum_FD_89693 | JGI IMG/M metagenome (GOLD analysis project Ga0116227, IMG submission 89693) | Host-associated microbial communities from peat moss isolated from Minnesota, USA - S1T2_Fb - Sphagnum magellanicum MG | ecosystem: Host-associated > Plants > Peat moss > Unclassified...
AATGCCTAGATTTCTGGCTGTCCCAATTTTAGATTTTGGATTTTGGATTTTGGATTGGGAATTAGCTAGTTGGACCCAGGGTTTGGTTTTCTTGAGATTTCTCCCTAATCTAAAATCCAAAATCCAAAATTGCGGGAGTTGCCATTTAGATAGCAACATATTAGTTAAATTAAAGCCAGATTGTCAAATTACGACGGTGACTAAAGTCACCGAGTCGCTTCCCACTGACCGGCGTTTTTTATGAGGAAATTGAGATTTTAGATTATTGACACTCTCAGGCTTTAAAGCCTGAGATTCTGCGGACAGAGGAGGCTTAGGTAAAACCCAAAGCCTAACTCTGTGCAAGGCACACGCTTCGCGAACGCTACGGTCGTCAAACACCGTCTACCCAGTCGTGCTAGGTCTATGCCTAGATTTCTGGCTGTTCCAATTTTAGATTTTAGATTTTAGATTTTGGATTGGGAATTAGCTAGTTGGACCCTGGGTTTGGTTTTCTTGAGATTTCCCCCTAATCTAAAATCCAAAATCCAAAATCCAAAATTGCGAGAGTCACCATCTAAGTAGCTCGATTTGGAGGTGTAGGATTCTTCTGTTTCTACATACCGGATTTGGTGTAAATCACACAGTTGTTTCAGCCGTTCTTTGAGTTTACCCAAGGGCATTTGGACAAATTTCTGATTATTGACGCTCCCCAGATCAACATTGGATTTAAACCCAGGGTTCCAACCCAAAACCAAGGTACCAATCCCATATTTCAGGCAGTGGTCAATAATCAGTTTTGCTGTCTTGTTGATGCCGTCGCGCATTTGGTGGTTGCGCTTACGGGTAATTCGGTCCAACCATCCGTCCCAATAATCTTGGGTTTTCCCTTCCTTATAGGTTGATACTTTCCGATTCCAGAGTTGATTCATTGCCTTCATGGTACGAGCATCTATCAATTTTAGATTTTAGATTTTAGATTTTAGATTTATTCTATCCACAAGAGTTGGTGGAGGAAATCAATTTGGGCTGAGAACTGGTAACCCTCAATCCAAAATCCAAAATCCAAAATCTAAAATTGTTTGATGGTTCATAGGCTAAATCAAACTTCCCCGTGAGCAACTTCCCGGTTTTAAAGAATAGTTGTCTAGCAAAATATAAACCACTGTTATATAACTTGCCTGACTGTTGACAGCGGTATTCTAGTAACGCTTGGGTTTCTGCGTCTGGTGACAACAATATTTGCTGTATTCCCATCAATCTTTTAGCTTTAGCCATTGGCTTAATTGTTGACTAGAATATATAAATATTAGTCAATATCAGACAAGGTGTCAACACATATGCTAGTCCAAGAAGACTATAAAACCTATCAATTTTAGATTTTAGATTTTAGATTTTGGATTGAGAAGAGAACACATCAATATTCTCCCTTATGTCCTGCTTCCTCCCCAATCTAAAATCCAAAATCTAAAATCCAAAATAGTGACACCCCGCATTTAATAGCCAAGGCATTCAAGGGACGCTCTAGAGAGTTCCCAGATTTAAAAAAATTACCTTCTCTTTGGACTAATAGCCCTGCTTGTAAGTACAGCAGGTAATGTTAGTAGTGAGGCTATAAGACGTTATATTGAAGATCCTCATCATCGATAGGAAAACCACGGTGACTTTAGTCACCGAGTCGTTTCCCTCTCACCGGCTTTAGCCGCGCTCGTTTCCCACTTACCGTGTGTTTCTATGAACTCAACACAGCCATTAGGTTCAGTCATTCAAGGTTCTCTGACGGAGGGGCTAGAAGTCAGATTACACCCCGACATTTCCGTAGAAGATATGCGAGTGGGGAAATTTCTTGTAGTCCAAGGGATGCGATCGCGTTTCTTCTGCATGCTCACAGATGTGGCACTAGGAGCAGCCAACCCCAGAATTACAGCTAATCCTCCCCACTGGGAAGACACCTTTTTGCGAGAGGTTTTAGCTGGCAGCGGTACATACGGCATGATTAATCTCACACCAATGCTCATGTTTACCCCGGAAGTTAATGAAGCTTACTCCCCAACCAATGGTAAATCTGTAAATCCCTTTGTCCCCTCCACCACCGGTCTGGCCTCATTCCAACCCCAAACCAGCACCACAATGGAATTGCTCCCTGTCAAAACAATTCCCAGCCACTTTAGTCAAGTTTTTGAAGCCAGCGAAGATGATTTTCGGCGGGTATTTGGTTGGGAAGACGACCCCCACAGACGCAACTTTTCCATTGGTAAACCTTTAGACATGGATGTGCCAGTTTGCATTGATTTAAATCGGTTTGTAGAACGCAGCAACGGCATCTTTGGCAAATCTGGTACTGGTAAATCCTTCCTTACCCGCTTAATTTTAGCTGGTGTAATCCGCAAACACGCCGCCGTAAATTTAATCTTTGATATGCATTCTGAGTACGGGTGGGAGGCAGTAGCAGAGGGGAAGGAAGTTAACACAGTCAAAGGCTTAAAACAATTATTTCCTGGCAAAGTAGAAGTTTACACCCTTGACCCAGAATCAACCAAGCGTCGAGGGGTACGGGATGCTCAAGAACTGTATCTCAGCTATGAACAAATCGAGGTGGAAGACATTAAGTTATGCAGTCGAGATTTAGGACTGTCGGAAGCAGCCTTAGATAATGCCAACATCTTTTATAGCGAATTTAATAAGTCTTGGATTATTCAATTGCTGAATATGACCAATGAAGAAATTGAGATGTTTTGTGAGGAGAAGCGGGGACACAAAGGCTCAATTATGGCACTACAACGCAAACTACTGCGTTTAGATAGCTTGAAATATATGCGAGCGGTTTGTCCCCAAAACTATATCAATAAAATTTTGCAATCCCTAGAAGCCGGGAAAAATGTTGTAGTTGAATTTGGTTCCCAGTCGAATCTACTCTCCTATATGCTGGTGACAAATATGATCACCAGACGGATTCACGAGCATTACGTCAAGAAAGCTGATAAATTCTTACAAAGCAAAAATCCCCTAGATCGTCCCACACCACTGATGATTACCATCGAAGAGGCTCACCGTTTCCTTGATCCGGGAGTGGTACAAAGTACAATCTTTGGGACAATTGCCAGGGAACTGCGGAAATATTTCGTCACACTTTTAGTAGTTGATCAAAGACCTTCGGGCATAGATAATGAAGTGATGTCCCAGATCGGAACGCGCATCACAGCTTTACTTAACGACGAAAAAGACATTGATGCCATTTTCACCGGGGTGTCCGGTGCTGGTAGCCTACGCTCCGTGTTAGCAAAGTTAGACTCTAAGCAACAGGCCTTAGTTTTAGGGCATGCCGTTCCTATGCCAGTAGTGGTCCGCACCCGTCCCTATGATGCAGCTTTCTACGCTGAAATTGGCGACCAAATTTGGGCAGAAAAATCAGATGCGGAAGTGTTTGCAGCGGCAGAACTTGCTAAAGCAGATCTAGGTTTCTAAATCAAGACTCTCTCATCCCCCTGGTTCTTGTGTCTGGGCAACATAGGTTTCGCAATTTTAGATTCAAGGAGGAGTTATTAAGCAGATATATCTTGGTACAATCCTACCAGTAGAATATATCCTCGTTATTCCTATACTCCTATTTCTGCTACTTTAAAAATTATTTCTTCCAGGGTTTGCAGTAACTCCTGCTCGTTATAAGGTTTGGAAAAATATGCTTGTGCTCCTAACTGCATAGCTAGTTGTCGGTGCTTACTACTGCTACGGGAAGTGAGCATAGCCACTGGGAGATCTTTCCTCTCAGGATCTGATTTCACCCGCTCTAATAGACTATAACCATCAAGACGGGGCATTTCAATATCGCAAACTACAGCCTGAACTTTCAAACCACTCTGAAGTTTTTCCCAGGCATCTTGACCGTCTTTAGCTTGTTCTACTTGGTATCCTCCCTTTTCTAGAGTCAGGGCTAGGTAACGGCGAACATTAATCGAGTCGTCTACGATGAGAATCGTGCCTTTCTGTTCCCTGCTGGGAGGGGTTGGTGGTTTCTGGTCCTGTGGTGCTAGGAATACTGTCTTCAACCTAGTCGATGGTAACTGATGATTTCTAGGGTTGAACTGGCTAGTACTGATCCAATATAGTAACTCATTAATATTAACTAGTGCTACTACCCGACCGCTACCGAGAATAGTACAATTACTGAAGCCCTTTGGCAATGGGATATTTCCCTCTACTTGGCGAATTGCCACTTCCTGTTCACCCCAGCAGCGGTCTACTTGTACTGCTGCTAACTGGTTCCCGTTTTTAATGATTAACACACTGCTAGCATTAATTGCTGGAGGAGTTTCTAACTCTGGGCTATCGTAGCGGATACAATTAAACTTAAAGTGGCTACCCAGGGGAGTCATCAGCAGTTTAGTGTCTTGAATTATCAGGTAATCCCTCCCATCTATTGAGGTCACCTGCTCGTTGGGGAGTAGAAAGACTTCAGCAACTACATCTGTGGGAAATGCTAGGAGCATTCTGTTACTTTCTACTAACAGAACGCGTGTAACTGAAAGTGTAAATGGTACAGACAGAGTAATGGTTGTACCAATGCCTAAGTGTGTATCTACTTTAATATCTCCCCGCATCAGCTTGAGGTTGTTGCGAACTACATCCATGCCGACACCACGACCAGATAAGGCAGTTACTTGGTCGGAGGTACTAAATCCTGGTTCAAAAATGATGGATAATAGTTCTTGTTCACTGGCATCGGCAAGGATAGAGGGATCAAACCCCATAGCCATGGCGCGGTGGCGGATTTTATCTAGGGAAATGCCTCGGCCATCATCACGGATTGTAATTATTGTGCAGTTACCATGATGGGCGGCGGTAATTTCAATCAAGCCTGGCTCTGGTTTACCTTGGGTACTACGGGTAACAGGATCTTCGATGCCATGATCGAAGGCATTCCGTAACAGATGCATTAAGGCTTCATTTAAAGGCTCTAAAATACTACGCTCAATTAAAGTGTCTCCACCCTCTATTTTCAGTTGGACGTTTTTGCCATATTCAACGTTAAGATCCCGCAAGGCTCTGGGAAATCGCTCCACAAGGTCGGAGAAAGGACGCATTCTGACTTGGGTCAGTTTTCTTTGTAACTGCTTTGATGTTTTGTTGAATTTCCTGGCAATTTGCTCTGTATCGTCAACGCTCAATTGAATATCAGTGGTAATTTCTTCTACTTGGACAATGGTTTCCAATAGTTCTTGAGACAGTTGGTTGAATTCCTGGTCACGGGGAGTACAAATATGCGGGGGGTGTGATGGGGTGATACTTTGAGAGTATGCTGTCCATAGTTCATGATTTTCTCGATCAAGAATTTGCACCCGTTGGCTAAGACTAAGAGCAAGTTTGCGTAATCTATCAAGTTGTAAGTTTAGCCCATTGCGCTGGATAATCAGTTCCCCAAATAGATCATTAATTTGTTCTAGTTGCTTGCTGGGAACTCGGACGGTATTTTCAGCAGGGGTAACTGGCTCAGTTTTCCGCTCTAAGGGGACCACTGGGAAGGAAACAGCTTTTAATTCTTCGGCAATCTCCCCCTTTGGGGACTCAACTTTGGGGAGGGTAGCTATGTTACCCAAGACGATTTGTGTCGGCAGGCTTTGGCGTTGGTTTGTGAGTACCAAAGCCTGCGATCGCCGCCATGCCTGCAATGCTAACTGGGCTATTTCCAGAGTGTGATCGGGGCTAGCTGTTTCTAGATGGTGGGTGACAGATTCACACAGCTGGGTAAATGCTGGTAGCTCGAGCATTTCCCCCAGACCACCTAACTCGCTTGCCATGGTTGCCACTTCTACTTGCAAGGCTGCTGGGCTACTATTTGGCAACAAGGTTTCTAAATGCTGTAAATATTCTTCTACTTCGGTGCTAAACAGTAATGGGATAATATCTTGCCCATCTTCTGGTAATAGGACATCAGTAATGTCCTCTGGGGAGGGGCTACCCAAACGCCCATGCAGTTCAGCAAAAATTGGATAACAAAAAGTTGATAGCCACTGCTCCTCTAAGGTATTTCCTTCCAAAAGCAATTCCACAATCTGACGCAGCCAGTCAACTCCAGATAGCAGTAAACTTTGCAGATGTGTATCAATTTCTAAAGAATTTTTGCGGGTTTTTAATACTTTTAAGGAATCTTCCAGACGGTGAGCTAAATCACTTAGCACCCTAAATCCCATCATTGCCGCACCACCTTTAATGGAATGGGTAGCTCGGAGTGCAGCATTAATTTTCTCTAAATCGATGCGCTTGGTGGTGTCAATGTCCAGGAATACCCCTTCCAAGGTATTGACATAATCGGTAGCCTCTTCCAAAAACTGTATCTGGATTTCCAGTTCTTTTTGATTACTCATTGGTAGTTGGTAATTATTTAATTAACTTTGAATGTGCCAACAGTCTCCTGTAACTGGTGGGAGATCTCCACAGTTTGGCGTAAGGATTGGGAAATTCGGTGGGAAGAGTCGCTGGTGCGTTGGGAACTGGCGGCGATGTCTTTCATTAAGTGGCTAACAATTTGTGATGTTTCTACCTGGGATGCTGTGGCAGTGGAAATCGACTGTACTAGAGCATCAATTTGCCGCGAAACCTCTAAGATTTGACTCAAATTCTGTTTGGCATCCTCGACAATCTGCGTCCCTTCAACTACTTGAGTGGTTCCGATTTCCATCGCCTGGACTACTTCATTGGTTTCCCGCTGGATATTTTCGACAATTTGTTCTATTTCCTGGGTTGCTGCTGCGCTTCGGGCTGCTAGTTCTCCTACTTCTTCAGCGACTACGGCAAAACCTTGACCCTCTTCCCCGGCACGGGTAGCTTCAATACTAGCGTTAATCGCTAGCAGGTTGGTTTGAATGGCGATTTGGTTAATTAGGGACACAACACGAGAAATTTGTTGGGTAGATTCTCCCAACCGCCTGACTTTTTTGGCCGTTGCACCAACTGTCTGCCGCAGGGAGAGAATGTTTTGCACTGTTAGATCCATCGCCTGCCCACTCTTGGTGGCTGTCTGGGCTGCATGGTTAGCAATGAGGGCAGCTTTTTGAGCACTGTCGGCTACGGTTTGAATGGAATTGGTCATCTCATCAACAGCATTGAGGGTGCGGTTGATTTCCGTGGCTTGGATTAGGGCCTCTTCTACTAGTTGCTGGATGGCACCTTCGTTGGTGCCGATCGCTTCATTGACTTGGGTGGCGGCTTGTTTAACTTGGGTAACAATGCCTCTGAGGCTTTCGACTATGGAGTTGAAGAAGTCAGCAACTATGCCAATCTCCCCTGGTGTAATATCGGTACGTACTGTTAGATCGCCTTTGGCTACACTTTCTACCTTATCCAACAGTTCTAAAATTGCTGATTTCTGTTTTGGTTCATCGGCAAAGTCATCAGCTGTGGTGCTCCTGATTCGGTCTAACCTTTCTAGTAGCTGGACTTTTTCTAGAGTTAAAAGCTGTAATTGGGTTGCTATCTGGTTAATATTTTGCTCCAGGGTCCCCAATTCATCTGCCGTGATTGTTTCTAGTCGGGTATCTAGTTCTCCCTGACTCAGTTTACCTAGGGCTGCGGTGATCTTGAGAATAGATCGGGTAATACCCTGCACTGACAAAAAGCCAATAGCTCCCCCAACCAGGGCCGTAATAGCTGTCCCAATGGCGATCGCCCACAGTAATTGTCTTTGTGCTTCCCATGTCACTGCTGGATTTGTTGCTAGGATTATTTGCCAATTCAGATCTGGTAAACCTGGTAGCTTTTTCAATGGTTTGTAGCTCACCAATTCTCCAGTTAATATATCTAGCTTCTTTTGCCCCAGTAATTCTGGTTGTGAACTCAGGATGATTCTGCCTGAATCATCAAGTACATAGTAGTTGCTCTTGAGTGGGGGACTATTAATTACCGCTGCTAGTGATCTTAGTGGAATGCGGGTACGGATAACGGCAATAGTTGCATCAGTAGTTATATTTTTTACCTTTGCGGCTACGTAGATATTCACTCCATCTGGTTGACTAATGACGGGAGCATTTTTTCCTAGGGCATCTTGAATATATTTGCGGTTTTTTTCCGTACTCAGAGGTTCGCTGCTGGATTGAAGAATTAATCTACCCTGGAGATCGTAGACGGCAATACTATCGTATACATTGTAAGCTTTCACAACCCGATTTAATAGAGCTTGCTTTACTCCATTAGATGTGCTGAGGCTGATCTTGTCATCTGTCAAAAATTGAAGATTGGAAAGTACTTGAATATCCCCATAGCGGTTGAGTAAGAAGTTGTTAATATCTTCACTCAAGTTGATGACCGCTGTTTCTTGGGTCTGGGTAATTTGCTGAGTTATAGATTTATGATTCAGGAAATAGGCAATCACCCCTAGTAATAGTCCAGGTAGTGTGCCGATAGCAATAGCTAAAATTGTTGCCTTTGTATCCAAGCTGATTTGCTGAAAATTTCTCCCTAAGTAATTCTGGATTTTCTTGGAAGTTTTCGGGGCTGAGTTACTGAGTACTTTTCCTCGATTCTCCGTGACGGTATGGGAAGAAATCAGTTTATCACTTCTCTTAGCTGTGTCGGTCTTATTAAACATACAATTATTTTCCTAGAACATTAAAAATCATTGAGTTACCAAAACTGCTATAGCTATATTTCCTAATCACTGCGGAGAATAGGAGATTGCACAATTGTTTGAGCATTCAATACTAACAGTGTTTCTTGCTGTTGCCAGACACAACCACTTAAATAAGGAATTAAACTCACTGCTACTTGCCCCACTGGTGAACAAATATCATCGGCATTAAATTTAGTTGTACCTTTGATTTCTTGCACAACTAAACCTAAAAGCAGAGATTCTAATCGCAGCACAATTACATTGTATTCCCGCAGTCGATTATCTAGAGGTTCTAGATTTAGCATCCTCAGTAGATCAATTGCCCAAATTACACGACTACGCCAATTCATTAATCCTAAAAAGCAGTCAGGCATATTCGGCATTGAAGTCACAGACTCAACAGGTACAATCATTGCCTCTTGGATGTGTCTCATTGATAAGACAGCCGCAGTCTGTCTATTTATCTGAAACTTGAGATAACTACCTCCCAAATAATTCTCTGTTCCTGGCGAGGACGGCATAATTTCTGACCTATTCATTGATTTAAATCACTACTGATTTAATAGCCTGCAGAAGATATTCACGGGTGTAAGGTTTAGTTATGTAAGCATTAGCCCCTTGTTTCATCGCCCACAAACGGTCGATTTCCTGATTTTTGCAACTACAAATTACCACTGGCACTTTTTCTGTAATTGGGTTCCTTTTCAGATAACGACACAACTCAAATCCACTCATTTCCGGCATAATTACATCAGTGATAATTATATCTGGCTTCTGTAAGAATGCCCTTTCTAAGGCTTCCTTAGCTCTAGAAGTTTTAATTACATTGTATCCACCTTCTTGAAGATAATAGCTCATTAGTTCTAATTCACTAGGGGAATCTTCTACAATTAGAATTGTATTCAGGAAAGTTAAGCTCACCTTTGCATCTCCTAAAAATGTTTACTTCGGCAATTTTCCTCAACTAACCAATATGCTTAAACACTACTTTGAGTAAATCAGATTGTGTAAATGGCTTAGTTAAGTACCCTGAAGATCTGACTATTTTTGCTTTGGCTCTATCGATAAATCCACTTCTGCCAGTAACCATGATGATAGGTGTATACTTAAAAGCTGAATGCCTCCTTAATAAGGAACATAGCTCATAACCATCTAGATTTGGCATTTCAATATCTAGCAAAATCAAATCCGGCTTACTCCGCAGCACTTGTATTAAGGCTTTGACGGAATCGTTAATCATGACAACTGAAAATGTCTCTTCATCTAAAAAGTGCCTGATGGAATTTAAAACTGCTTGACTATCATCAATACAGGCAATTGTATATAAACGAGAAGGTGAATTATTTCTCCGCTCATAACTTGCACTATTTATAGGCAATTTTTGCCCAATTGGACGCGGTTTATTTGGAGGCAAAACTTGTAATTTTTCCCTGGCTGGAACCGAGGATAGGACGCTTTGCTGTTGACGTAGTTGGTTTAAGCACTGTTCAACTAGTAATCGCAAATCTAAGCGACAGAACTTTGGCAGTTCATCTAAGCAGTTTTCTGAAGTAAATTCATAGTTCCCTTCCCTGAGCACTAAAAATGACTCTAGGACTTCTTTTGCTAGTTCTTCTACCAAAATCCCAGCTTGCAGAGGGGTGATATATTCTTGATTAGTCAACCAACATATTGCTTGATAATCAGCGTAAGGGATTAATTGATTATCATTTTTTGGTTCAAACATCAGCCGCATTTGGGTGCGGGTTTCGTTGTTGAGACTAGATATTTGTTCATTTAAGCGTTTTAGGTGGCTGTCAAGGCGCTCAAACAGTTGATCTGAATAGGAGGCATAGGTTAGTCTGCCCTCCTCTAGATAGATTGACCAAGAAACTGTTTCAGTATAAACGTTTAAGCATCCTGTAGCACGGCGACTAGTTAGTTGTGCAAACAAAGATAGCGGATGTAATTTCTGGAACAACCTGTAGCTACCTATAGAAGTTGTGCTCATTTTGCTTTCACTTCAGCTAGATTAAATACACGTAAGCTAAATTTGTACCACAAACAAATATTAGACAATGTGTAGCCTGAAACACAAGCTTTTCCTTCGAGGTTTGTGATCATCTCCGAAAAAATCATAACTTTTTGTAAATTCCACTTACTAGTGCTGATATAGGCGGTTGGCAAAAAACCTATACCCTAGATCAGGTTACTCTTAAGTAACAGCAAACTGACTACAGTGATAGTACTGCTTTAGTGATTCCTTAATATAGAAGGGGAAGGGCAAAAGGGCAAGGGGAAAAGGAGCATTAAGCTGTATTCTCACTAGCAGTAGTAGTAAGCTTTACTTCATCCTAATCCAGTTTGATACATTTAGGCGGGCTGAGGTTTACAAGATTTGCGGGTAATAAGTAACCGAGCAGAAATATTTACAAACTAATATCTAGTCTGACCTAGACTGGATAAAGGATTCCAGCCCAGAGTTTGTGTAATTAATTCTGCTCAAGTACTTATAGTAGTCGCATTTGATTTTTGTCAGAAGACCGCACATCTCTACTTAAGAGCCTACGCAAATATTTTCAGTAATCTTATAGGAATCGGGTTTGATGGGTGAGAAAGGATCTGTGTGGGCTTCTTAACTGTTAACAGGAAAGCGGGGTAGAGGTATACGGAGTTTTTTTCAAAAATTAAATAGGACTCCTATATCGGATGCTGATAATAAGCTGTTCAACATTTAAATTGCATAATTTGTGGGCTGAAACCTTTAACTGGCTTGGAGCGGTTGCGGAAATTAGAAGTGGAACAACTTAACATCGCAGGAGTACGGCAATTACAGAATAATGTAATGAAATATAAAGCTGATGTGAATAAACGTAAATATTTGTAGGTCTAACAGTAAGTTATATTCTAGGATTGACAATCATCAACAAGTACTAACGCCACTCTAGGATTAATTTAAGCTAAAAAAGTCAATCCATGAGGATTTTAAATTGGCAATTTTAGACTTGTAAAACCCACAATCAATTTTAGATTTGTTCCACCCACTGAAGTTGGGGCACGAAATCGTTTTTGGATAAATATATGCAATCTCTTCTCTCTTCTCCTTAAGACGCATCACCACAGGGTAGGGGTTCAGAACTTGCCCATGGAGCGATGAAGAAGCGGGGGAAAACAGGCTAATTCTAATCTACAATCCGAAATCTGTTGATTTTCATTTTGAAACACGTTTTATGAACAAATATTTAATGAAAACTATAATTTATAAGGACTGGAAGATTGATATATATCAGTGGCTAGGGTTTGCAAGGAAGAGGTTTGAAGTTATTTGCCAAAGTCCCAATGGCACAAACTTAGACTACTCCAGAATTTCTCTGCGATGCTGGTTCAAAGAAGAATTTGCCATTGAGGACGCTCAGGAATTTATTGACTTAGTTATTAAGCAACAAAGTACGAATTCCATATCAGGAGTAAACTGGGAGTTGTTTGATTTACCTAAAACTAAATTCTTTGGTTTTTCATCAATAAATTGTCAGGATTCATGACCCTGTGGTATAGGGCAAAAAATATATTTTCCGACTCCAGCAAGAACAGCAAGGGAGCCTTTCTTCGGTGAAGGAAATCTATCCCTTACCCTTTCCTCTATTAATCCAGAATTTTAGGGCCAAAATACTGATCCATTAGCGTGGGGACTTGGACAGTATGAATCTGACTGTGACGAGTTTTATTTGGCATAACTAAATTAGGTCCGGCTTTGCAGTTTTTCATACAGCCAGTAGCTTTAATAGTTACTTTATCTTCCAACCCGCGATCGCTCAATGCCGCTTCTAAGGCTTGACATACAGCTATAGCGCCGCGTTTCTGACAATCTGACTTTTGACAGACCAGGATTGTACTTTTGGGTTTACTATTCACCAAAGGTTCAGTCCCCCGCAGTGCCATCACTCGTTCTGCTTTTAGCTTGACTTTACCTGTTTTTAACTCATACTTTTTGCTCCCTACTACTTGTAGCCAGGTCCCAGGGGGTAGTCGGAGATCAAATGCCGCCTGTAAATTCTTCGCTAGCTTAACATACAGTTCCCCTTCAGCGGTTTCTAGCAGTAAGCCTTTGAGTTTATAACCGTCTTTAATCACAAAATCTAAGAATCTCCCCTCAAGACAAAACTCTGACACTTCTGTCATCTCGAACACGTCCATATTTTCAACCCCTAAAAATAACTATTAATTAACATTTTCAGTGGCGACTCCGCCAGCAGTACTCAAGAGTCACAATCAGGTCCTGACGCGAAGCCGTAAACTGCCGCATCACACTCCAAAGTTGTACAGCAGCAGTCAGGTTATCAACTGCCACCTTTAATGGCTGGTCAACTTCACACCAGCAGGGAATATCTAGCTCCTGTAGGCGTTGATAAACTTGCCAACGGTCTGCCCAATTGACCTCAACAATATGTCTTATCTGTGTTTCCGAACCCAACGATTTCAAGAGATTACCCTCCAAGTGCAATAGCTTTGCATTAAATCCCCGCCTCGATTCGTTTAAATTTCTAGCTTAAAGGCATTTAGTCTTTATTAACTAGAATACATTAAATGCAAATAATTGTCATTAGGTTCACAAAATTATCTATGGGAAAACCAGGGAGTATGCAGATTGGATCACTTTTGTCAATGGTAATAGTAATATATTCCTAATAGGAGTCAAGAAAAGACATCTAACCGTTAAAAATTCAAAAGTCTGTGATGTTTGAGCAACTTGCTTTCATTTTTAAAGTGTTAAGATGTAAAGACTAAGCGGTTAAAAGTTATAACTGCTCAAAAGCGAGGAGAACAATGTCTGACACGCAAACAGCGTTACATAATTTTGGTCAGGTTTATGACAATCCTGTACTACTAGATCACAGTGTAACCGCCCCAGTTGTTGAAGGGTTTAATGTTGTTTTAGCTAGTTTTCAGGCACTGTATTTACAGTACCAAAAACATCATTTTGTAGTTGAAGGCGCAGAATTTTACTCATTACATGAGTTTTTTCATGAAAGCTACCAAGAAGTTCAAGATCATATTCATGAGATTGGAGAACGCTTGAATGGATTGGGTGGCGTACCAGCTGCTACCTTCCACAAATTAGCGGAATTAACCTGTTTTGAACCAGAAGCAGATGGAGCCTTTTCCTCTCGGAAGATGGTAGAAAATGACCTCCTAGCGGAACAAGCATTGATTAGTACAATTCGGCGTCAAGCTTCTCAAGCCGAGAGTTTAGGCGATCGCGGTACACGCTATCTCTATGAAAAAATCCTGTTAAAAACCGAGGAACGGGCTTATCATTTGACACACTTCCTAGCTAAAGATAGCTTAACGTTGGGGTTTGTTCAACCTGCTCTCTAGATAAAGGAAAAATGGCAGCAAGTACTATTCCCACTTGTCTGCTATTTTTCACCAGCAAAATTTGGATTTTCTGTAACTAGTTACGGCAAGAACTGCCACTTATTGAGAATCACATTGGCTGAAAGTGTTAATCATTAAAACTCCCTTATTTTTTGGTTTATTAGTCCATAAATACAGTAAATAACCCTCACATAATTTTCAACCTTGATTTACGATTTTCTATGCCAGCAGAGTACTGTAGGCGCTAAAACCATAAGCAAAAATTGATTTTTGCTCTACTGATGGTCTAAGACTTCTATTGAGCTTTTTCGCCAAAGGTATGGTGACTCCTTTGATTGTTTCTGGCAAGATGGCATATTCTGCTGTTGGTTCTACAGTGTATTGAGGACACTTGGCTTTCATCCCAGCAGTAGTAAACATTTCTTCAATTTCACTAGTTGAATACTGTTTAAGATAAACTGGGTTCCTACTAAATATGTTCAATCTTCTAACAAAGTTATGGATGACATGAGCAGGACAATATTTGTTATGAAAGGAATGATTGAAAACGAAAATTCCACCAGGTTTGAGAACACGAGCAGTTTCGGCTAAGAGTGTTCTTAACTGTGCATCTGGTATGTGCATAAAAACACAGTTAGAAATTACCAAGTCTACAGAATTATCTTCTAGCGGCAGTGTTTCAGCAGAATTGCAAATTAAATTAAATTCAGCCCCCGGTAAAAAATCAAATTCTTGCTTAACCTTAATTAACCGACGTAATAACGGTTCAGAAATATCAATACCATAATATTTATGGCAACGGAGATTTTTATCTTTAGAAAGATGCAAAGGAACACGACCGTAACCACAACCAAACTCTAGCAGAGTATCAACAGATTTATTTATGGGGAACTGATTCCAAGTACCTCCCGGCTTGCCAGTTAGTAGAGTATAGTCTTGTTTAATGGGCGATGTTTCCGTAACTTGCTCAATTTTTTGAGAACCGTAATATGTTTTCCCAATTTTGTCCCATGTTTGTTTGTGTTTAGTTTTGCTTAACTGTGAATAGTCCTGAGGAAAATAAATTCCATCTCTCAGTTCAAAGCTATCTAAATTGGCTGATAGACTCATAGGGTCATTCCTGCATAGAATATTAGTTAAATACAGTCATTGAGAATGGTGTATTGCTGATAACTCAGCATTTACCGTAGGTACTTTGAATTGCCGACCTCTCCCCATTTTGAGTTTGGTCGCAAGGGTCAAAACTGGCCTAAGTGTCAAACCAACTGTATCTCTACTTTTGACATTGGTAATATAATAGTCCTCATCCGTCAATAGCAGGCCCACACTCCTGAAATTCAGCTTACAAAGAAAGGCTCCAGGGCAGGAGGCAGTCCCAATGAAAAAATTTTCACCGTCAAGTATGTAAGTAGCGTTTTTTCTGTTCCCCGCTCCCTACTTACAAGTTAGAGGGCAGGAGAGAAGAAAAAGTATAGATAAAAACTTTAGTTCTGGGTCCAGAGCTTAGTTCACAAAAAGAATTGGCTCGAGACTGCTGGCAGCGAGATCCAAAGCGTCCTGACTTCAATCCCACTCTTTTAAGGGTGGGTTGCTTGAGCAAGAACTGCCTCCTGAACATTGCCCAATACAACCAGTCCTCTTTACTTCCTATGCTGAAGTTTACCCAAATTATTTTTACTTGTTTACTTTTAAACTTTGCCTTTACTGCCAAATTAGTCAAAGCTGCAACTACAGCCAGCGACTATAGACAATTAGGACTTTTCTATCGTCAACAAGGTAGATATTCCCCAGCTATTGAGGCAATGCAAGAATCGGTAGTACTTGACCCTAAAAATATTATGGGACGAGTGAATTTAGGCTGGACATTACACCTAGCGGGGAGGGAGGAAGATGCAGCAACAACCCTGTTGCAAGTAATATATCAAAAACCTTTATTTGTCCCAGCTTATAATGCTTTAGGAATTGTTTATCTAGTTGAGGGGAATTTGCCAGCGGCAGTGATAGTTCACACCTGGGCCGCTATTCTCAAACCAGATGATGAAATTGCTTACTACAACCTAAGTTTAGCACTACATCGGCTGCAAATTTATAAAACAGCAATTATCTGTGCCAACCGTGCAGCCATCCTAGAACCACACAATCCACATCCCATAGTTGCTAGTGCAATTGCCTACTGGGATCTTGGCGATCAAAAGATGGCTAAACGAGTCTATGCCAAAGCTATTAATTTAGACTCGAGGTATCGCGATCGCTCTTTTTTAACCAATCTCCGCCAAGCTGCATTTAGCTCCAGCCAAATTCAAACAGTTGACATAATTGCTTCAAAAGTAATCTCTACAAGCTTACAATAGATTTACAGCCAACTTGCTTATGGTTATGAAGTATCGGATCTGCCAACTTGAGGCAACACCAGAATGGCTTACAAAAGAGTCAATCGACTACATTGTCGAGTGTTTGGAGTTTTGCTCTAATGCCGAAATGCTGGCAGATCTCAGAGCTATTTTCCCCCGACAAGCCTTACGTACAGCAAGTGTACGTGTAAACGCTGCTCAACGGCAACGAATCGTGGTTTGGTTGCAGGAGTTAAATAGTGAGATGGCAGCTTGATACTCTCGGAAGTTTAGAGCGCGGCTGAAGTCCTGTGTGGTTTACGGTTGGGTACTGGACAATTTCTAGTGACAACAGGAAGATATGCTGTCTAAAGTAAGTTCTAGCAATTCCACCTTGATCACTGCCCTTGGTAGTAGAGCTTCGGGTAATGGGCAGTTTGATGACCCTGTGAATATGGCTGTAAATTCTCAAAGCAGTGTCTATGTTACTGACTTGAATCACAGTCAAGAAGAATTCTCCCTACCCCCTACCTTATTAACACTAGCTAATCTTAGTAAAAGTGTATACTACTCAGTCACAAACCCTGTGGGTAGGGGATACCAGGACTCTAGTGGTACTTATACCTTCAAAATAGATAACTTTAGTGCTCCTATTTCCCAAATATCCAAGGAATTCAGAGCCGCAGAATACATAAATGTAGCTGATCCCCATGAAATAGTAATTGCCTTTCGGGGTACAGATTTAAATGACTCCACAGCAACAACAATTAAAAATCTTGTTACCGATATCTCATTTTTAGGGAAAACACCCAATCAACAATTAATCTCTTATATGCAGGAAGCAGTGGCATTCCTACAGTATATTGAGCAACAGAATTCCGGAGGAACTATTACATTAACTGGACATTCTCTAGGGGGAGCGATCGCCCAGATTTTAGGAGCAGCATCAGGGCTAACAACAGATGTTTTTAATGCACCTGGAGCGGGACAGCTTTATAGTTCATTGTTACCATATCTTCAACCCATAGTTAACAACGACGGTAACCAGAATAACACAAACTACAGGATATATGGTGATCAAGTTTCACTAACAGGTACAGCGATGGGGACAGAGATTACGTTGCCTGCCACACCTGCTGCCACATATTCATTTAGCGATTTTAGTCTGATTGACGCAGTGCCAATCTTCCAAGCTCACAATATAAATACGGTAATTACCCAAATTGGCAACCTCCAAGCTGGTGTGATCAGTCCAGTATCTAGTGCTGGAGAGATTAGTCTGGCGCCATTGCTTGAACCTCTAGTTAATCTGAACATAACACAGCCAATAATCAATTTTATTGACGCACCACTGAAAACCTCCTTCACTTTAGGGACCATTGTTGACGGTATAGAATTTCAGCCCCTAGATATCAACAACAATGGTACCTTCGACTTTGGACAGAGCTTTAACACTCTTTTTGATACCTTAGAAGCTGATGAGGCCCCATACGTACTAATCTGAACCTAAATTCAACAACTTTGCCATTGCTAGCCGTTGCAGTTTTCCAGTGGCGCCACGGGGTAGTTGTTCGAGAATGTGAATTTCCTTGGGGACTTTAAAATCTGCCAGCATTGTTGAACAGTGTTGTACCAGTTCTTGGGTAGTGACTTCTGCTTTGAGGACCACAGCTGCGTGAATCTCTTCTCCCAAAGATTTGTGGGGGACGGCAAAGGCTAGGGCTTCCGTGACAGCAGGATGACGCAGCAGCACATCATCTACTTCTAATGGTGAAATTTTCTCCCCTCCCCGATTAATCAGTTCCTTCATCCGTCCGGTCAGTTGGAGATAGCCATCTGCATCTAGTCTGCCCTGATCACCAGTGCGAAACCAGCCGTTAACAAAGGCAGTGGCATCAGCTTCCGGGTTATTTTCGTAACCATCAATTACATTAGCTCCCTTCACTACCACCTCACCCAAACTGCCTGGGGATAATAGATTTCCTTCACTGTCCATAATGCCTACGTCAACCCCAAAACCATAGCCAACAGTACCAAGTTTTCTCACCTTTGGTGGTAGGGGGTTGGTTGTCATGAGATGAGAAGCTTCGGTCATGCTGTAGGATTCCAGCACAGCAGCTTTCAAAGTTGTCTCAATCTGTTCAATAATAATCGGTGGCATTGGCGCACTACTGGAGCGAATGAACCGGAAAGGGTGAGTTTGAACAATCTCCTGATTGCGGCTAGCCCGTGCCAAAATTGTCTGGTGCATGGTAGGGGCTGCGGAGTACCAGGTCGGTTTGTAGGTTTCCACCAGTTTCCAAAATTCTAGAGCATTAAAACCATTGGGACAAACTAGAGTCCCCCCAGATGCCAAGGTTGCCAGTAAACACCCTACCAGTCCGTGGATGTGAAATAGGGGCATGATGCAGAGTGTGGTGTCAGTGGGGGATAGGGAGTAGGCACCAATAATATTCTGGGTGGAGGCAATTAGGTGACGATGGCGGATAGGTACACGTTTAGGACGGCTGGTGGTCCCACTGGTGTGGAGTATCATCGCCACATCTTCGGCGTTGGGTGTGGTGGGATTTCCCGGTGCTTGTGATGCTGATTCAAAGCTTAAGGTACCATTGGGGTTGACTTTGGCGTTAATCAAGATCATCTTCGGTGTCGCTGCACTCATAGCTGCTTCTGGTCCACCTGCCAAGGTAATTAGGGCTTTAGCTTGGATATCTTCGTAGTAAAAGGCAAATTCCTCTAGTTTGTATTTAGGATTTAGGGGGGCAGCAGTACCACATAGGGCAGCAGCCATAAAGGTAATGGCCATGGGGGCACCATTAGTCATGGCAATGGCTAGGCGATCGCCCTGTTGCAACCCAAAGCTGTTAAGTTGGGACACCAGTGCCATTACATTCTCCCGTAACTGTTGATAAGTTAGTGATGCGGCTCCAGGTGTGACTAAGGCTAGATGATTGTCTTCCCCTGCCAGCAAATCAAATAGATTCATTTTTTTTGTTAGTTAAAGCTAAAATCGAGCAAGCAATTTGGTTGGATTTAGATGTGTCTATTGCTACTGAATATCAGGTAAACCAAATCAAGACAATATGAATCGTCGTCATTTTCTTCAGTATGCCACTTTTGCGGGATCTAGCTTGGCTTTCACTAGTTGCATTGCCAAGAGCAGGTCGAGTTTACAAATAGCTCCCTCCCCCACAGCATCACCAATGGTAGCCAATAAACCGCTGAAGGTAGGGTTAGTTTATTTGGGAACTTTAGGTGATTCTGGCTGGAATTACACCCATGATTTAGGCCGTCAACAGATGGAAGTCAATCTTCAAACTCATATCAAGACTACTTTTATCGAAAACCTGAAGTCAGGTGCTGAGGCTGAGAGAGCGATTCGTCAACTAGCTGAGGATGGTAACAGGTTAATTTTTGTCACTGACCCTAGCTTTACTAACTCGACCCTGAAAGTTGCCCAGGATTTTCCCCAGGTTGCCTTTGAACAGTGCAGAGGACACAAAGTAGCTGCCAATGTGGGCATCTATAAGGGACGGGATGAAGAACCGCGATATTTAACAGGGATGATTGCCGGCAAGATGACAAAATCTAACCTCGTTGGTTTTGTTGCTACCTATCCGACTCCAGAGGTGATTCGTAGCATATGTGCATTTACCCAGGGATTACGATCTACCAACACCCTGGCAAAGGTGAAGGTCTCATGGGTGCATAGTGGAGATACTCCAAATTGGGAAAGGGACGCAGTACAAGGTTTAGTTAAATTCGGGGCTGATGTGTTATCCCAAGATACTAACTCTGCGGCAGTTATCCAACTGGCAGAGGAAAAGGGAATTTATGTTTTTGGCTACAACAGTGATACTGATGGGGCTAGCCAGACAACCTATCTCACTTCGGTAGTTGACAAGTGGGGACAATTTTATACAGACCAAGCCTTAGCCGTGATGAACGGTACCTGGAAAGGGGAGAATGTTTGGGGAGGTATTGGTAAAGGAATGGTAGATATCTCCCCAATCAATCAATTAGTACCACCAGAGGTCCAGCAATTAGTGAATGCAAAGCGTCAAGATTTTATTCAAGGCACAGCCCATCCTTTTGATGGTCCGATTAGAGATCAAAAGGGTGTGATGCGCGTCCCCAAGGGTAGGGTACTAGATGATCAAGGGCAATTGGCTATGAATTGGTATGTTCAAGGGGTTGAGGGGACAGTTCCCAAGGGAGTATCGCACAGATTAAAAGCTCACCATCATTTGAAGTCTGCTGTGATTCAATAGACATCTCCGATAATTAATATCTGCGTCTTGCTGCATCAGGGTTTCAGGCTCATTTTCGGAGATGTCTATTGGTGATGAGTTAGTTAGGAGCAGGTTTTAAGTGTTTGTTTAGAGTTCTTCCTAATCTAAAATCCAAAATCCAAAATCCAAAATTGAGTGACTGTTCTCTTCTCAATCCAAAATCCAAAATCCAAAATTGATAGAGCGACGATAGAAGTTAGTTAACCAACAAAGCGATCGCTCCGATGCCTAAAACTCTGAATGTTTCTAATATTCTCCAGTGAACGTTGGTAATCATTCTGTTGACCCTGTTGCTGAAAAAGGTTGGCAGCTTTTTGGAAGTCGGCTATTGCCCCCTGCTGATCTCCTAATTTATAACGGGCAAGTCCCCGGTTGTTGTAGGCTGGGGCAAAGTTAGGGTTAATCTTGAGAGCGTGGTTGTAATCAGCTATTGCCCCCTGCTGATCTCCTAATTTATAACGGGCAAATCCCCGGTTGTTGTAGGCTTTGGCATCGTTAGGGTTAATCTGGAGAGCGTGGTTGTAATCAGCTATTGCCCCCTGCTTATCTCCTAATTCAGAACGGGC
>Ga0116227_10007546_pt1 | contig 21122 bp, 16 predicted proteins | sample S1TSphgellanicum_FD_89693 | JGI IMG/M metagenome (GOLD analysis project Ga0116227, IMG submission 89693) | Host-associated microbial communities from peat moss isolated from Minnesota, USA - S1T2_Fb - Sphagnum magellanicum MG | ecosystem: Host-associated > Plants > Peat moss > Unclassified...
AAACATTTCAGCGGGTCAAAAGGGGAACATGGCGGTCCAAAAGAGGCCCCCTCCCACCGCAGCAAAGGGGGAGAAAAAAACCTTCCCCAGCCCCCCCCCCACTACTAAAAGAACCAACGGTTATATAGAGGACTGTGTTTTTGGAAATTTTCAAAACTTTCGGGAACCAAGGTTCAAAATGTCAGAATCGGGGTTTTGGGTTTTTTCACATCGGGTAAGGGAATAAATACCCGGACTGATAACCTGAGGGTACACACGGCCAGTTTTGATACCCGCACAACGTCAATCAAGACCACTGCACGTTCGGGGTGGCTGGAGTGGCGTAGCCACGGGTGTCCGAAGGTCACAAGTACCACTAGTCTTATTGAAAATGAATTGTCTTTTGCCATATATACTTGAACAAACAATATTGTTAGCAAATATTCCACCTTGGTCACCTATCTCCCAAAACCCTCCTACTTCCCCTTCACACTACCATAAAGTTCTGCCAAAAAGAAATTTTAGTGTATTTGGATGGCACATTCTGGAGTGGAATTCAACCTCTGAGAAATGCCAAGGCATTCTCAAGAAGGGCCGTTATTTGTTTGTTGGGAAGAATTCAATGGTGGTTGTTCATTTTGGTTCCCTACTTCTTCTTTTTTTCTTTTGGCATGCAGAATGTATGAGGTGTGTTTTTGGCATTGTGAAGTTCATTGAAGTTTTGTGGTCTTCTTGGCAATGTTGTTGCTCATTTTAGCATAGGTCAAGTGTGTGCTTTGTTCCTTCTCTGTGTGCATCTTATTTCTATTTAAGATTGTGCTTCCTCTTTGCACATTGGGTCTACACTTCATCTTCGAGCATTGGGTTTGCGCATCCTTTTCCTTTTTATCTCTATGCATCATTCATGTGCTTCATTGGCAATGTGATTCCTTCTTGTTGATAAGGGCACCACTACGTTTCATTCTGCTTTTGCATCACACATTATGTCTTCTCCTTCTTGCATTTTCTTTTGTTTTGTGTTGTTTTGTTGATGTTTTGTTATTGTTTTTCATTTTCTATAAAAAATCGTGTGTTTGTTGTGTTTTGTAGATGTGGGAACTAACTTTTCAATGGATTTGCTTGAACCTTATTTATTTTGTGGTGTTTTTGTATTGTGGTTTTTTTTCCTCACCTTATTGCATTGTGTTTTTCTATTTTGTATTTTATAGTTAACTATATGTTTTTGTTTAATTCTTTGGTCATTTGTTTGTGCAAGTTTTTGTTGTTACAATTTTGTTCGTGTGCATTCAAATGTTCTTTATCTTACATCTTCATGCATTTAAAAATTATTCTTCCTTTTGTGAGTCCTTTTACTTCTTTTTTTTGTTGTTTATGTTTTTTTCTTATTTTTCAATAATGTCTTTTATTGATGGAACAAGTTTGAAAAAAAAAAAATGTTCCTAGGGTTTTAGAGATGTTCTTGAGGTCTTGAAAAACACTTTGTTGTTGTTTTGTTTTTATTTTGGTCTAGTGAATTTCCTAGACTTCAAGCTTTTAGTTTCTCTCTTGTTGCAATGTCTATTGTACCATTATCAATCATTAATGGTTATGATGATATGTTTTGATTCATTAATGGATTTTATATTTATTCACAATGTGCTAATGTTTGATGAATTTCCCCCTTTAGTCTTTTTTTGATCAATCTCCTTTTGAATATCCTTAATACATCCTAAAAGAAAGGTTGAGTTGTTGGGGCATTTCTTCAATCTTTTTTTCTCTTTAAGTTTTGAAGACTTAAATTATATTATGCCCAATTTTTCAACATTTGATTTTGTTGTTGATGCCAACTATGATGTAATTCTTTATATACCTCATTTTCTTGGATTTGATTTTAACTTTGATGTTGTTGGTTTTGCATTTGAATCTTTTATTCATCCTAATTATGAAGTTTCTAGATTTGAAGTTGTGCTTGCCCAAAGGAATAATTGCAAGTCTTGTGTTAAAGAATCAATTTTAAAATCTTGTTTTTTTAGCTTAATGATTAAGAGATTAATAATGTGAATAAAGAAAGGCAAAAAGTGAACAAGTATGTTAAGCCTTGAGCAAAAAATGCTTTCTATGAATGGAAAATCTTTTGTGGCTTTAGCAAGAAAAAATCCATCGTTGATCTTTTTGAAGATGAAGGTTTAGTTAAACAAATTGTGGACATGTCCTATTTTGTTTTGCAAGCCGTAAAAAAAGATGTAGCTTATATCCTCCAACTAGGTAATTTTTTAAAATCTTCTTTTGAATTTTATTTTGTTTTTTAGTTTTTACAAAAAAAAGGTTTAGTGTTTAGGGTTTTACTTTTGCTCTTTTGAATTTGATTTTTCTTTGTATTTTTTGCAAAGAAGGTTTAAGGTCTTTTTTGTGCATCTTAAACCTTAAAATCATTAAAAACCCTAAACCTAGGATGTTTGTTTTTTTTTTGTTTTTTTGTTTCTTTTACAATGATTGTGTTGTGTTCTCATTTAACTGGTTTATGTTTTTCAAAAAGCACTTTGTGTATATTTTGATTTGAATTTTTTTTAACATCATTTAATCTCTAATATGTGGTGTCAAAATACTTATAAGATAGAGGCAAAACAACACATAGTTGAATAAGGTAAAACACTTGTCGTTTTGTATAGTATTTTCACAAATTTGAGGTATCATAATGTCAAAGTTGTTAATGATGAAACTACTTTCCAAACTTCAACTGCTAGTATTGACAAATCCATCAAAAGATTGATGTTTTATCCATTGAAGATGAATGCAAGATGATGGGCACAATGAAAATGTTAGTTCACATCTCTAAGAAACCTAAATATAAAATTTGGGTATTTTTACCTGCAATTTTTTTTAATAAAGGGGTGGTTTGAACTTTATGATTTGGATTTTGAAAATGTCATTTTATTTTCATTACTTGTTAGTGTTGTATTGGGGTTTCTAAGAACTAGAGGATAGACATTATTCATTGTTTTGCAAATGGAAATTGGCTTATTATTAATTGTTTTGTTGGTGATTAAACATTCGAGGAACTTGTTCGTTGTCACCCTATTGTTTGGCCTATAAATAAACTTGGGTCACATCCATTGTTTATGTACTTTAAACCTAAATGGAAAGTTTCTAATGAAATATTGTTTGATTTCTAATGAAATCTTATTAGTTGGAACTAGCTATGACTTATTGTTGACAAGCTTATTGTTGATTTTATTGATTTAAAAAAAAATCTTATCCAACAAGATTGGTTAGGGTATTGGAATCACTCACATGGAAGAGGTGATTATTTTTCAAGAATAGGGATGGAGGTAACATGCCACATGGATCCTATTTATTATGGCAAGTAAGTTTTTATAAGTTTATTTTCCTTTTCAGCTTTGATTATTCTTATGTTTTGTTCGTTTTTCTTTTTATTTGCAAATGTGGTTTGTATGTGTGTAGGTACAACTAAATTGATAAACACTTGTGTGATAGAACAATGTAGTGGATTGTTGATGGTGAGTTTAAATCTAGTTGTTTGTTGCATTATGAAGAGGCATTATGTGAGGAGAAAGTTGCCTATGAAAAGATTTATGGTAATTGCTTACATTTTATGGTTTTACAAATTTTCAATTTTCTAGTTTTTAAATTTTTTTTTTTTTTTTTCAAAACAATTTGAACTTTATGTAGGATGTATTCCATTTATGAAAAGATGCAATTGTTGATGCTACCTTTGCCATTGTTTTTGTTGGTATGAGAATTGTTGTTCATCATGTCCATGATGGTTTTGTCAATGTTGTTTTTGAAGTTGCTACTTCTAGCTCATAGTTATTGGCAATGTTCCTTACTTTAGCTAGAATGTTTTTATTGCTTTTGCTTTGAAAGGGGGGAAAAAAAATGATGAACAAAGTTGGTGCTTTTATGGATGAAGAGAAGAACATTGTACAAAGAACATTGTTCAATTTAATCAAGGTTTTAGGGAAAACAATGAATAGGATGGCAACAACGAATCAAGTAAAACGTTATGGATTTCATGAGGATGCCCAAGGTCTAGGGTTGAATTGTTTGGAAACTAGTGATGCCATGGAGTTAGGAGTTTTACAAAATCATTGGTGATAGTTGATGGGAGGGGAACATTGATTTTTGGGTTTCATTTGTGAAATTAAATTTTTTTGGGGGGTTTTGTTTCAAGGAAAGGTTGTTGTTGGGATTTTGATTTGGGGCAAATGAAATTCAAAACAATAAGAGAAACATTGAGAGTTTTCATCCACAATTTTTCTATATGAATTTCCTATTTTGCAAGTGAATTTAGGCATAGGAGAACTTCGAAAGCAATAAAATTCATTTAAAAAAAATTTTCACCTTCGTTTTTTTGTTTTATTTTACATATTTTACCATTTTTGAAAATAAAAAGAATTTTGATTTTCTATGTGTTAGAAATTTGCCTTCAATTAAATTGTCACTATCTTGAATAATTTGAAAAATAATAATTTCAGATATTGAAAAGAAAAAAAAAGATTAAAATTTTTCTTTTCTAAAAAAAATTGACAAGCTACCAAGTAACTTCCAATGGGTGAAAGTGCTTTACGTAGGTGGATGTGTGTGGATGGTTATGGAACGAAAAAAGTGTTTTGTGTCTACAAACCATCCATCCATCCATCCATCTCTCTCGCAGTGTGCGCCGGTAGGTGGTGCTGCATAGCCGCCTTGCTTCACGTCCGCTGCTTTCACTCGGTTTGTCCTTTTGCCTTCGTCAAGGTGCTTCCCGAGCAGCTGCATCACTGTGCAGCCGTTGCATCGTCGTCGTCGTCGTCGCACCTGTTGCAGAACTTTTCTTCACAAACGATAGGTTGCAAGTTCTGATACACATGCTTAGCAACTGTGGCTTGGTCATCATTGGATTCAATCACACCACGAGCCGCCTCGTGACACTACAGGTTTCTTCCTCACATTCCTCTTCAGTTTCCACTCCCTTGTTGTCGTTGTTGTTGTGGAAAACTGTTTTTGCAAATCTTTGCAGGCGAGATTTGTGGTTTTCCTCGGAGATTTTTTGTTTCTGATTATTTTATCTTGGGTGAGAAGTGAGATCGATTGGATCTCGCTGTGTCGTCGTCGTCGTTGTCTGTCCTCTTCTTCTTGTAAGATCTCATTTTTTTCGGTGTAGAAGAATCAATCGATCAGTCGAACCGGGCTGAGATTTGTGCGATAGCAGAACCAGGGAGGCGGCGATTATGGATATGGATTCGATCCGCAGCTGGCTTGTGGAGCACAAGTTGCGTGCAGTTGGTATGTTCTCTTCTCAAATCCATCATCATCGTCACTTCCTTTTCTTTTCTGTGTGTGGAAAGAGATGCTCTCATAATAGAGAAAATGGAGGGGCTTTAGTAATAGAGAAAACGGTGAGCTCAAAACTGAGGCGAGGATTTCCGGTTTGCTATGGACTTAGGTTCCGGTTTAGTGAAATAATAAGCACGCAGCTTTCACTCTAAGCCCGTTCTGCACTTCTTTTTGGTTGGATTTGTGCTGGAGATTAGAGACATGGAGTTTATGACAAGCACATTCACCTTAGATTTGATCTTGACTTTTCTCCATGCTTAGTGTAAACTTCTTGTCTTCAGTTTTGCAAATTTTTCAGACCAGTTGTGAAGGCAATACATTCTAGGGTTTCTTCCTTCTCCCATTTGGCTTTGTGATCTTTATGATGAGGAGATCATCAGAAGTGTGGTACTGTAATGAAGCAATCGGTTCTATTGTGTTGTCCTCTCCATGCCACAGTAGGCCCAAGATACTGTGGCATCTTGGTATGCATTTTTTTTCACACAATTCTTGCCTGGTTTTTAGAAGCTCTAACTTTTAGAGCTTTAGAGATGGCTATGAAGTTCATTATGTGCATATTGACCTAGGTCAAACAAGCACAAAGGTGGAGAGGTTTTGGAAAGCTCCTTTGTCATGTGTACTGTTCTCATTGTGTGAATGGGGTGGGGGGCAACTGGTGCAGGAACGCTGTGGGCTTCATCACTGATTGGCTCATTTGCTTACAATTTCTCCCAGCCTCACATGAAGACAAGTGTCAAGTTGATACATGCCAGGTACACCTCACAATGCTCTTTCTGATTTAGGATCTATGAATCTTGAATACGTTTTCCACAAAAAAACCAGGTGTCTCAATCTCTAGGTCCTCAATATTGTTCTGTGGCTTCACAGGTTTCTTGCATGATCAAAGACTGGACCCTGTCTTTGTTGTTCTCTTCTTTAGTTGTTTAGCAATTGTCATTTACACATGATTGATTTCTTCATTTGCCACAGCCCACTGCATTAGATAAGTTAACAAAGTGGATTCATATTTTCACGTGCGATTTGAGTCCCTTAGATTGTATTATGAACATTGAAGGTAACTTGGGATCTTTTGGTTCCTTGTTGTACAAAACAAGTTCAGGAAGTCAAAATTTCCAGAGTAGGTTCTGTTGCACCTTTCATCCTCCATGGGTAATAATACATAATACTCAAACTCAATCAGACTTTGCTATGGAGTGGTGCTGACTTTACTGTTTTTGTATGCAGATTGCATGCACAGGCCTTGACATTGGCAGCACTAGCTGGATGTGCAGTGGTAGAATACTATGACCACCAAAGTGGAGAGAAAGCAAAGAAGTATGAGAAACACATTCAGTAGTTCCCTGCAAGTGGGAATAGTTACAGATTATACCTTGAATAACATGAAGGTGAACAATTGTTCAAAAAGAGAGGATCCCTGTATTTTAGTATATCCATTCATTGTACATGGTAGATCCAATACTATCTTGTTTTGAGCAACAGCTGAACAATCTTCTAAACTCAAAGAGACTAAATAGTTCTAAGGCATTGCAAAGACTGATATACTTACAGGCATTTGCATCAAGGCAATTGTTGACATGTTCAGTGATGGTATATTATCTACACCCACCACAATGAGCTGATGAAGCCAGTGGGTAGTCAATGGTCATGGCAGCAAGTCACTGCTATTAACAAGGATGGTGATGGTCTGAAACTTGGTGACTGTCAAATGGTTTTGTTTTCATTTTGCTTGAACTGACACAACAGTTGTTGATGTTCAAAGTGGTATTATGAAGTTTTCTTGTCCACCTCATAGATAAAGTTGAGTCCTTTGATTGGGATTTTGAAAGATCTGGTTGGATCTTCAGAGAGATTGCCTGGTGGTGACTTGTGCATTAGTACTCAGGTTGTTACTGTGGTCCCATGGATTGAATGTGTCCATATCTTAATGCTAAAACAGGAAAGCAATCCAATAGTTCTGTGTTGCAATTTGGAGTCTCTGTTTGCACCACAACACAGGCCTGTGTCTTTGGAACTAAGCAATCACTCTGCATTCTAAGCTGTGTTCACAAACAAGAGCATCAGGAGTGAGAGAAGAAGACCTTCACAAAGTTGCCTCAAGTAGCCTGCCTCATGTCTATGCACATATTCATGTGACCTCACATGATCAGAGGTTTAAAGTCCAAAGTGCTCTTCACACGTCTTCTACCACCTAGATCAACAACTTCTATATCTGTGGTGGTGAATGGAGCAAGAAAGGTAAGCTCCGTTCTCGGTTAATTTGCCATTCCACTTTTGCTAAATGTAGTGAGCACAACGACACAAATGAACAGTTTTCTCAGCCAGTTTCCACTCCGTCAACCTAACTGCAAGATGGAAATAAGAGAGAGCAAAGGCATCTTTGAAGCTTTCACAAAATGCCAATCGTCTAGAGACAAGGAAGATAGAGAATTTGCATGTTTCCAAGGAAGTTGAGAATTCATAACAAACAGATTGAGGATTTTGCAAGAGTGCAAAGAGAAAACTAGTTCTTCCACCTCTAGTCATCTCCATAGGCACGAAATCGATATCTTTGCTCAAATGGTCCATCAAAGCAAAGCTGAGCAGAAAACCATTTGGGATAGCGGACATAATCACCAGCATAAAACCATGTGCTGTCTTTGCATTCCTCAGGCGTAACCTGAACAGAACCTTTGACTATGAAAACCTCTTCGTCCACCTTCCATTCCCAAGGGACCACACACTTGTCAGACTCCCATTTTGACCACTTGTTGATTCCCAGTTCTTCCATGCGCTCTTTGGAGATATTCTTCTCGCAGTGGATCTTGAATCTCTCCTCAACAGGCCTTAAGACTCTGGCTGTCACTGCAACAACTGCTGCTGTTGCTGCACAATGGTTCTTTCCAATTGCTAATCTACTAGAGCCACCTCCAATTGTGCGGAGATTTGTACTTGATGTGAAGAACTGGGAGGAGGATTTCAGGGTGGAATTCTGCTGTGTGGATCTTGTCCCTTTGAAGCAAGAACGCTCTGGAAGAGAAGCTGCTGCCGGCTGCAGCCTAGTCTGAGTCACCAGCATTGCAGGCATGTCTGTGAGAGAAGACGAGGAAGAACTCGTCTACAAATCTAACACACGAAGAAAAATCTCAAAGGGAAAAGATAGGGATCAAAGCCTCTCTCCCTAACTCTACCAGCCTCAGCTATTCTTTCTGAAAGATCCTGTAATCAATCAACCGAGCTTGCTCCTGAATTCCCCTGAGAAAGAAAACAGCAACAGCAGTGGAAGGAATTTTTTGATCACCCTTTCACGGCACGCTAGATTCTTCCTCAACCAGTCGAAACAGAAAGAAAATAAAATCCGCAGAGACAGGGACTAACGGCGAAGAAAGGAAGCCTCAAAATTGCAAGGGAGAATAATAACCTTCGCAGAGCAAGAAAACTAGAGACACAAAGGCAATTCGAAAGGATATAAGAAAACCAAACAAACCCAAAAGCACCGAAAGAGAGCAAGAGAGAGAGAGAGAGAGAGAGAGAGAGAGAGAGTCCCCAACCCTCGAGACGGAAGAGAATCGTGAAGGTTTAGGCTGGGGAAGAGAAGAGAGAGAGGCCCACAAAACCCCTGGTGAGAATTAGGTTTAGAAGAATTAGGGTTAGAGCTTTCAGGGTTTCAAGAGAGAGCTTGGCCTGTCGTGCTTTTGAAAATTCCATTCCGTCGTTGATTCTTTCTTTCTTTCTCGCAGCTGATTCCTAGCGGAGTAGACTGTTTTGGTTTTACAATTGATATGGTTTTTCTTTGGTAGAGGATGAGGAAGTTTTGTTGCAGCTTGAATGATTCGGTACCGATAGTATTCGCATCATGTCTGCTGCTGCAGATTCTTCTGTTGCTTGCGCTTGTTCAAGCTGTTGCTGCTGCTGATTCAGTGTTTTCCAGGAGCACGGGGATTGCTGCACCTCAAGAATGGGGTTTGTTGTATGACAGTGCAACAGCAACGTTCGGCTGCAAAGATGATGATGATGATGCCTCCTCGCAGCATCATCGCCGCTTTGCCATAGAGCGTTTCAATGATAACTTTTGTGACTGCCTGGACGGAACAGACGAACCAGGTACATCGGCTTGTCCTGACGGAAAATTCTATTGCAACAATGTAGGATACGTGCCACAGTACGTGTTTTCTTCTCGCATTAACGATGGCATTTGTGACTGTTGTGATGGAAGCGATGAGTATGATGGAAGAATCAAGTGCGCAAACACCTGCTGGCAGGTGGGGAGAGAAGCCAGAGAGAAATTGGCCAAGAAACTTGCCATGTACAAAGAGGGTTTGCGCATCCGCAGGCGGGAAGTTCAGAATGCCAGGGTTTTGCGCCTCAAACAGGAAACTGAAATTGCCTCCTTGAGGCAAGAGGAGAAGAGTCTTGGTAAACTGATCCAGAACCTCAAAGAAGCTGTAGACAAACTGGAAAGACAGCAGGAACAAGCATCCAAGGCCATGGCAGCAAGTGAGAAATCAGAAACAGACCAAAAACCGAAGGAGGAGAAGCTGCCTGATGGTTCCTCTCAGGTTTCAGCATTTCACAGCTTGCCAACTGCTCAATTTCTAGAGGCACAGACTTCAGAGCTTAGCGATCATCATGATATGGATGTCCACATTCATTGTGATGCTGGAGCAGAGAGCGATTGTGAACTTGATGCCTCAAAAGAGGATGCTGCATCAGAAGAATCGCATGTGGAGGGAGACCCTGATTTGGCACAGCTATCTAGAGAAGAAATGGGCCGTATAGTGGCTTCGCGCTGGACTGGGGAAGAGACAGGCCTTGATACATCACATGCAGGAAGTGACCAGCTGGAAATGACTGTTGAGGATTGTGAGAAAACTGAGGATGAGCCTGAGGACAAGGATGATATTGAGTTCAATGGAGGTAACAAAGATGATGATCTGTGTGAAGGAGGCAATGGTTGTCGAGATGAGGGAGATACAACTTACAGGGAGGAAGAGGAGGAACACCAACCTGTGTTGAAACAGGAAAAACCTGCTTGGTGGACATGGTTTTGCTCAGTTGCTGAGATGCTGAGAAATCTCTTTACAAGGAGTATGGCTGACAAGTCAGAAGCAGAACAGGTCAGGAAACAATACTCTGATGCTACTGGAAAGCTGAGCAGTATAAAAGCTCAAATTGCAGAGTTGGACACAATATTGAAGCAAGACTTTGGGGAAGAAGGAGAGTTCTCTTCTTTCTATGAGCAGTGCTTTGAGCTGAAAGTGAAGCAATATGTCTACAAAGTTTGTCCATTCCAGGAAGCAACACAATTGGAGGGCCACACCAGCACTCACCTTGGTGACTGGGATGGCTTCAAGGACAATTACTCCGCCATTATGTTTTCTCATGGTGAACACTGTTGGAATGGACCAAACCGCAGTTTGCGGGTTGAGCTGCAATGTGGGAAAAGGACACAGTTAAAAAATGTAGATGAGCCCAGCCGTTGTGAATATGTGGCAGAACTCACAACCCCTGTTTTCTGCTCAGAATCAAGGGTGGAGCAGCTACGACAGGAACTGGATGGGCAACTAGCAGCAGCCTGTGATGAACTGTGATACAAGAAAGCACTTCTCAGGGAGAAAAGTCTGAAGTTCCTTCTTTATAGGAGTTCTCCCTTGTCCTCTGAGAGAGAACCATATTTCAACTTCCATTGCCCAATGTCCTCTAAAATTTGTAAATTAGCTTGGAAACCAATCTGTCATGTTTGACATCTTATGACAACTACTGCAGAGTGGCCATGATTGCCACACACTAGACTAACAGCAGCTTGGAACACCAGCTTGTTGAAGTGTCCAAGAGGAATTAGGAACCACAATTGGCCCAGTTACAGTTTTAAGGTGTTAGTATGTGTCTTATCTGTTCTTCTCTAAGCCTTCCTTGACATATAATACTTCTTTGTCCCATGTATAAATCTCTCTACAAATCTCAAAACTGTCTTGGAGCAAATTTATCGAAGAATCTAAAACAGGCAGGCATTTTTGTCTTCATGTGACAAGGTGGGTGGACATGGATGTCATGTTAGTTCCCCAGTGATACTTCTGCTTCTTTATTCGAACCTTTCTATAGACCCAAGGACACTTTTGGACCAAGTGACCAAGTGCAAAACTGTGGAACATTTGTTGATGATCCAAATGGGCTCATAGTCAAAGATTATGGTAGAAGGAAATTTGCCAGTGCCTATTTCTTGGTAATCCAGACTTATGGGAACCATGGGGTTTCGTATTCAGCATTTTACCCAGCAAGTAAGGAAAGGTGAAGGGTTTCTAGGTTTCTTTTCTCGTACTTGTCAGTTTTCGTATGTATTTTCTTCTTTCACTTCAAGGTGGTCTCCTGGCCTCTCTACAGAACTCCACTAAGCCCTATTGGCTGCCCTGTGTTGCTCAAGTACCCTTTTGGATGTTTTGCTTTTAACTCTCTTGCTCTCTCTCTCTCTCTCTCTCTCTCTCTCATGCCTCTGAGATTCCAATTCTTGTGTTCTCATTGCTTCACAGGTGCTTTGTGTGAATTGCCTTCATCTGATTTGTATGTGATTGATAGGCTTATTACTTGTTTGTTGGCATCATTGAGCCTTAGTTGCACCACCACATGAGCTCTCATACCTTGTACTCTGCGTCCAGCAATGAATAGTATGCTTAGTGGGGATGCTATAATTATAGATGGTTTGTGTCTGGTTGCTTGTATCATCTGAATCAGTTGCCTTTTGTGAGAGATCTCCAGTGGTGCTCATATGTGACCCCACAAAAATATTTCTGAGATCCAAGTTTAGTTATTTACTTTTTTCCAACCCCACCCATAAGACTACAACTGGGACTGCAAATAAGTGGGAGACTACTAATAGCAACTGACCAGGATCAATCAAACTATCTAGCCAATCAACAGCAGGTGTTAGTCTTTGCTGTGCCTTTTACCAGCCTCAGCAAACTGGAAAAAAATGCTAGGCCAAAACCATTTTGCTAAACCAAACCAGTGTGTTTTGACTTTTCTTCATCCAATTTTCGTTTGCTAGGTCACATACCGAGCACCAGTGGAGTTGCTCTGAGCATAACTCTGCAACTTGTTGCTCCAATACTTGGGGCACAGGAGGCATGGACTCAGCAGCCCACACATCATGAATTGAGGTCATAAATTCTAACTTAGTTTAGGTCAGAATCTCATATGTCATGGACTTGGGCGTTGCTGGAGAATTTGTACTAGCCAACATCATGACCAAGGTCACCCCATTACTTCAGAACAGAAACTTAGGATGCATATCCAGATCCTGAAATTTTGGGCTGAGTGTGACTACATATCTACACACACTGTCGGAATCTGATGAAGTGAGTGGGTAATCTACATCGCTGGTGCATCTGCTTCTGCAATTGCAATACATCAACTCTCCTACTTAGGATCTGACAGATCCATTGCCCTTGTGTTGGGGTCTAGTAGAAGGCTTCAGAATATGCAGCTGCACAGTATTGAGATACAAGACTATAAGAGCCAGGAGGGCATCATGGTCACATGGTTTCTTCTGAGGAAAGGCCAGAGCTTCCTGCATTTGTTAGTTGAGATTTGAGCATATAATTGCAACAGTGTTGTTTCCTAATAGAGATTTGAGTTTACCATTGCTTGGCAGTTTGAGGCTCAACATCCCCTTCCATAAACCTTAAACTTGGATCATGTGATCAGTTCAGCCATTGCTCTGAATTCTTCCTAACAATAGTACAATGCTGAAAACCCATGTATTCTTCTCAAATAGAAAACCATGTGGGATCTGTTGGCAAATCCTTCTCCAGCTCCTACAACTCCTACATCACTTAAAACCTTGTCATTTGTGATATGCAATGAGCAATCTACTGATACTCTGCAATGACATGAAAGGGTCATGTAACATGTACAAACTTTGCAATAAGGTAAATTGTTTGGTCTTGGAATTGAAAATTTGCTGCATGGTTCCCTTCCACATGCACAAATGCAAGCCATCAAAATAGCTTCCATGGTGTACACAAAGGATTGAATGTCATCAGCAATCAATTGGGTTTTACACAAAAATCAATGAGAAAAATGGGACCACCTGATCAGTTGTTGGGAAAGCAAAGAAGCCAGAACATAGTATCACCACTCCCAAGCCTCTTTTCTAAACCGCCTTTTCAGTGATGGGTATCCCAATAATAGCATGGGAAAGCTGCCAGTTTCCACACTTTTCCTGCAGCTGACATAAAATTCAATATTGAGGTAGCAGTCACTGAAAATGTTTCAATGATGCTGCAAAAGTAAATATAGGTCATGACGGTTAACAGACCAAATGCATCTGCCTCTACTCAATTGAACATACACAGCAATGTCTCCTTTTGTCATCTTGTGGTGTGCATATGGACCCATTTGCTTGTTTGTTGTAGTGCAAAGATTCTCTTGCATTATAGATAAAAACTGGAAACATTTCTGCTCAGTTCCTTTGCCAGATTTGATAGCCATCCCTGTCGATGCATCGCTCCCAGCTACCCGTGAGGTTGTTTTGTTTAGATGGGTTCCAATCAAGGTGGCCTATTTTCATGACAAGACTTTCCCCTACGTTGGCAACATAGCCTTCGAAATTGGCTTGCAAGATCTTGACCGGGCTCCGGCAATGCACACCCGTACGAGTTCTCACAGCAATGAGCTCTGCAATTTGGTCATGTAGACCAAAGTCGTAAAAATGATCATAGAATATCACTGGCTGCTCCAATCAAAAACAATGATGTCAGAGACAGGCGAGAATGACCTTGTTGTAAGAGTTTGACAGTAGACATCTGCATCATTGCTATCACTGAAAAATAACCACAAGAACATCAAAAGACTCTTGCCCTCAAGAAAAATTCCAAACTTTGTCATAAGCAAAATAGTCAATTTCTCATAAAGAATTTAGCTCAGCTGTTGTGCTCTCCAACCCATCAATAAAAAAATACATGGTTGCCTTACCGTGCCAGGGTGAGTAAGAATGTATGCATAACCCATCATGATCTTATCACGAGGGAAGGGCCAATGTCCCTGCAAGAGCAAAATGTGAAATCAGAATATATCATGACCAGCACTTTCATATGTTTCTTGCTCAAGTAAGAGCACTTGGTTTTTGAAGAAACATTTCATCCAAAACAAGAAGGGTACTTCCTAACTTTTTGTCTTGGACAGCAACAGAGACCCGACAGAGAAAAAAACCGAAGAGCACACCTGTGTTGAGCCAGTGTCATGGTTCTCAAGAAAGGTGACTGCCCGTGAAGGCCACCATCCCATGACCCCCGGTGGCTTGCCTTGAGGATCTATCAGCCTCCAAAACTCACCATGTAGAGCAGAGTGTAGTATGCCCTGTAAAAAAATTGGAAAGACAACCAAATCACTCCCAACAAGTGTCACATGAATTGGATTGAAACCCTAAATGCATGTGAAATCAGTGTTGACACCTTTCAGACCTTTAAGACTGCAGGATAAACCATAGTTGCAGGGAAAAGAAGACCACTTCCAAGGTAGAAAAGACTCATGGTACTGTTGTACCTTGGTTGTCACATCAAATGCTGATGATGTCCCACCAGCAGCATTGATCCAGTTGATAATGCGCTGTCTGTGAGAGTCTGCACCCCAACCCTGAACCATTCAATACCAGGGCACACAAGATGCACCTAGTGATCTACAACCTGCAACCTTAGCTTTAGGGCACAGTGGAACTGTACCATGACACATAACAGAAACAGAATCTTCCAACATTTCTAAACATGCAAAGAGTGTTGAGTAAGTTCCTCAAGGATCTGATGGAAGTATGGCAGAACCTTGATTGTAGCACACTCGCCCACCCTCATAAGCCAGACTGTCCCAGTATTCACCAATTGCAAATGCCGGTTTGGTCGCCTCAATGTATTCCTTTACATATCCGCCCCAGAATCCCCTGTTCCAAAGAAATTTGATGGGCATCAGATAACCCATTGCAAGATAGATAGATCAGAGCTACACACAAATGTGCAAATGCTCCTAACTCAAATTTTGACTTCAGACAACTATTGTGGTGTAGTCATTACTTGTGACTTTTAGGATTAAGGAGAAAAAAAGCAGTAGACCCACCTGACAAAGTCTAGACGCCAGCCATCAAACTGAAAATCATTCCGCAACCATTTCATCCACTCCTTGATGTCCTTCCGCACAAATGTTTGGGAATGGTCAATATTGGGTGCTGCATGAAAGATATCACCTGCAGAACGAGAAATGGGATACAGAGATGTGCGTGAAGGCTATCCAGGATCACCTAGATGCTAAGGGCATATACTAGCTTGTGTTGACATTTTGACCTTCCCAAAAAACAGTTTCTACACACATGTACCATCAGAAGTTCTTAAAATCAGCTGCATAGAATCCAGAGCAAAGTCTAACTGTGTACAAACACATAAATGCCAGAGACAAACTATGGATGTGTCAAAGATGCCCAAAGCAACATGCAATGCCCATGGTAGTATTGCACCAGGTAAATGAAACCGGATAATTACCACTAGAAGGATTTCCACGGCCTTGGAAGTTTGGGTCATCTCTTACAATTGCCTCCGGGCCCCAATCAAGTTTGCCTCCAAACACATTCCAAACACCATTTGAGCCCTACCCATTTTTCACCCAGCCACAGTCCATCCACCACAGATAGCAATCCCCATCATTCAGTATCAACTATTCATATGCATCACAAACCAGTGAAGCAAAAGGGTGGGTGGGAGAAGAGTTGGAAACCTGACCCTAAAAAGAAAAAGATCTGAATCTGCTCCTCTGGGAACTTCAAGCAATAGATCACATGTCATGTTACAGCAACTTCGCATAATGTGAACCCTATATAAACCATCTATTTATCAATCTGATAACCTGGTCAAAATGGCAGGCCCATCACCTGCTTTTGAGCACATCGATGATTGAGAACCACATCTCCAAGAACCTGCACCACCACCCAACAGTTCTCACAATCTCAAAATCAGATGGGTGTGTATATTGGGTCCCTCCAGCTTTTCTGCTTTTTCCATGGTATCCATCCTCTATCTTCTCAGCCAAATATGGAATGTGAAGTGCACAACCAAAACAGCAGGGAGAAATTCTGTATTCTGAAAACAATGTGCAAATTGAGTGACCCGGAGAGAGAGATGTCTTCTTCACATACCAGAATGTTGTGGTTGTGCATTTCAGCAATACATTGCTTCAATTCGTCTTCTGTGCCATATGCCGAGTTCAGGTTGTATAGATCCCCTGGCATATACCCTGCAACATGGATATGCCTCACGAATTTTGAGTTTAGGGTTTAGGATTGGACTGCATGCTTTGTCTGTGCTATCCAGTTTCAGCCACACCATGAAGCTCAAATAAGCAAGTACCCCTTTGATGATGGTACTGAATGAAGAACTGGCAGCAGTTGACAGATTCCAATATAAAAGCTGCTGGAAATTTTGCAAAACAAGGGTGGCAATGCACAACAGAGAGTTACTAGAAGATTGTGCCCACCTTGAGGGGCTACTGAGTGTGTAGGTGGTGGTAACCATATCGTAGTAATACCACACTTTGAAAGATCTGCTGCCTTTGGAGCAAGTTCCACCCACCAATCTCGTCTCCAGCTTTCCCAGTTGAAGCCTTGAAACTAGAACAACAATGTATGTACCAATTGGGTTTAGTTCTCAGGAGCATGAATTGTTCTATATTCTCTTACCAAACTCTTGTGCTCATGATGATGTCAAGCCTTGAAAAGCAAAGCCACAAATGCACAGCCACAACAACAGAAGCCAAACTTGCTACCAAAGTGATGGGTATACCAAAGTGATGTTGTTGACACAGGAACACAACATAAACATGTTGTGACTGCACTCATCACCATTTGCGGAGGTCACAAACTATTGTGTGTCAGTAGAGGATGTTGACAAGAATTATCAGAACTTACCACAATCTCATGGCCTGTTCCAGTGCCTGATGCTGCAAAACAAGAGAACATTGGCAAACCTCAAGTCCAGCTCTGTAAGAAGGGGGGGAGTAAGCACAGACTGAAACCCACCATCATCAGGTTTCTCCAAGTCCAATAGATGATTTCAGTAGAAACAAGGAGTTTTGAAACAACAATGAGATTCATTCATGCATGCAAAGTGAGAAAAGATTTGAGAGACAAACCCAGTTTGCCTTCTGCTTCTTCTGGGTCCTTTGCCTGCTTCTTGATGGTCTTTCTTTCGAGAGCTTGTTCAAGCACCTTCCTTTGTAAGTCAATTTTTTGCTTCTCAGCTGCTTCTGCAGTGTACATGTCATCCTTCACCCTTGCCTTTGCTATGGACCACACATCTCCTGGGGATGGAAGTTCCAATGGCAGCATGGCTTCAACATCAGCAGAGCTCGGCAATGACTTCTTTGGTGGCAGTCCTTGTTGTCCTACATCAAGTCGCCGTTGCATCCATTCTGGAGTTTCCCGTCTTGGACCATTTTCCAGAAGGTCATGTCTTCTTGAGTCTTTCTCCAGAAGCATCTGCATGCGCCCACCACCCATTATCTGCTCCACAGCACTCTTACTGCTGATGGTTTCAACCCCAAGTTCTTTGACCTGCCTCAGCATATCCTCAGCAGTCATCGCACGGGTCTTCCACACTCCAGCTGCAGCTTCAGCTGCTGCTAATGATCTCTCCAGTACTTGATACTCAAGTCCACTTGCCTGTGCTCTCTCATCTTCCATTTTCTGACCTGAAGTATTCACAGCTTGTTGAAGAGCTTCCAACTGGCCATTGAATGCAACCCTTGCAGTCTCTTCTTTCACAGCTGTAGCATTCATAAGGACTTCAAGTGCATGTCTAGAACTGTTCTCACATTCATCTACAGCTTTATCAGCAGCAACCTGGATCTCATGCACCGATGCTTCAGCTGCTACAATGCGTGCCTCCCCAGCTTTTGTCAAAGCTTTGGCAGCCTCAAGCTCTGTGTGAAGAGATTTAATGGCTGCATTGGCCACCTCCAGCTGATGAACCGCAGCAAGAAGACCCTCTTCCAATGACATAACCTTTTTCTCGGCATGAGATAACTCATGTAGCAACCCAATATGTTCAACTAGTGCTGCTTCCGCATTTTTAGCCTGTTCTTTGGCAGTTTCAGCAGCTGTAAGAGCAGAGTTGATTGCAACACCTGCTTCCTTGACAGCAGATGCAGCAGTATCATCAACTGTGTTCTGCAACCTTTCTAACAACTTGTGCTTCGAATCTGCAGCAGGCATAATCTTTCCTGGTGGCATGTGACTGCTGCGCTGAGAGAATCCAACCCCTTTTTGGCTCCCAACTCCTTCAAGAACATCTGCATTCTCACCCTGCAAAGTGAAGTTTACCACTGAGGAATGCACTAAAGATGGCAAAACCAACTGCAGAGTGGATCTAAACCCTAAACTGGATCTTTTTGGAGGACAGCAGGTGAGAAGAAGAGTAGGGGGTTCGACACCTAACCTTTGTTGAAGTAGCAATAATGAGGAATGGAGAACCATGTTTGTGTTGAAACCGCATCCGATGGTGTTTTTCAATTTGTGAGTACCTGAAAGAAAGCGCAAAGAATTCATGCCATGTTTTGGTCACTTATTTCAACAAACAAAGGGAAAAAAATCAACGTCAACAGTGCCAGCTGCTGCATGGAAGTTGGCATGTGGAGTGGCTGAGAGCCTCTCATGTGTACCTCTCTGCAGCAGCAAATGAAGTCCTTTGCTGTGAGCACAAACTGTTATTGTGAACAAGTGATTGCAGCGGATATGGACATCTTGAATAAGGAACAGCTTGCTGTAAAAGGACAAGCACTGTGTGACTCATAGGAGAAGCTGCTACTGCTGCTGCTGCTGGAGCCTTCTGTAAGACTCCAGACACATTTGCATGTGCAATTGCTGCCATTTTTATCTCCCCTGTAAAAACCAAAAAGTATCCCGTCAGTGACCAATTGCTGAGAAAGATGAAAACAACTCTCGGGATGTCAGTTCACAGCACATCTGCACAACAGTAGAGTCAGTCAGCAAACAACACACGACATCAAGAGGAGAGAGAGAATTAGGTAATGGGTTTGAGATATTTGGATGATCATCCCAATAGAGTGACAAATGGGAAACATTTAGACCTAATTCATTGGAGTTTTGATTTCAAAGCACTTGCAAAAAAGTCTATGCCAAAGTTTGATCCCGATTCTAGAAATGGTCTTAGAGTACTTTCTGAGTGCTGTAAAATCCCGCAACCAGCTTGGATAAGCCCTATTCCACTATGTACTCTGCCAATGCATAATTCTGCAGCTCAATTGGGTACCCATTGGATATTGCTTGCCCTACTCTGAAAACTGAGCCTTTGTTTTGTCTCTGGACCAAAATCCAAGCTTTTCCATACCCATACCCATTTGTTTGTCAGAGAGGGGAAGGACCTTCAAACACACCTCCAGTACTGCATCTTCTGAATTTGGACTCTAGAGGAAAATGGGTATTTGGGTTTCACCTGAAAAGGAAATGTGTTACAGAATTTCTCTTCAGCGGCACTCCATCCACAACACAAGGAGGATTCCTCTTGTCTGTCTGGTTTCAGCTCTTCCTTCCTTCCTTCCTTCTTCTCCCCAGCTGCTACAGATTTGAGATTCGCAAGCTCAGCGTGTGTAAATCACTCCCAAGAGACTCTCAAAATCTACCTCCAAAACACAAGGACTCCAATTGACCCAGAAGCTGAAAGAAAATAAAATCCCCAAAACAGGACCTGCACCCAAATCATAAAAAAAGAATGAAGATCTGATGAGAAAAAGATTTGCCACCACCCCCTCTCTCTCTCTCTCTCTCTCTCTCTCTCTCTCTCTCCAGAGTCTCTCAGAGATATTTTGCCAAAATCCAATTTTTCCTATTTTCACTTCCCATCTCTGAAATCCAACCACAACTCCTGCTCAAAATCTTCTGCTAAAAACCAAAATCTCTCAAACCCACCATCTATTCACTAAGCTCCAAACCTTCAAACCTAGTACCAAGTAATTTCAGTACAAGCTCCCTTGCTGTCTCCGCTAGGCTACAACAACCTCAATAGCAGCAACTTTCCAATGTTACTCAACATTGACACCTCAAGTTCTCAACCCAACACCACCATCAACACCATCACCACACCACCATCACCAACTCTTTGAATCTAAAACAGATGCAAAACACAAGACAAAAGTTCAATAGCTTTCTATACCTGAATCCACCCAAAAAAAAAAAAAAAACCAAATTCAATTTTTTTTTTCCTTGCTGAGAAAGGAAAGGATTGTGCTGAAGCTGATGAGAGTTGAGTCTTCAGATTGAAAATTTGTTGTGTGTGGGAGAAAGAAGAGTGAAGAAGAAGCCAAAACTTGTGTGGGTTGTGTTTTGATTGTGTGGATTTGTATGTGTTTTGTTGTTGGGTTTTTTTTCTTTTTTTTTTGTCCCTTCCCATATGAAGAAGCTTTTGTTTTGCTTAGTGTGAAAAAAGTGACTTCACTTTTCCTTTTGACAAGACTTTTATCCCATTTCTTTCTCTCTCTCTTTCTCTCTCTTGGGTTCCTATTTTGCTCATTTCATTTTCCCCTCTCATTTTTCCTCTTTGTTGTTGTGTTGTTTCATAGTAATAAAAATATTCATTTCATTTTTCCCTTTTCATTCCCTCTTTTTTTTTTCTTTTTTTTTTTGGGTTGTGGTGTTTTTTTTTTTTAATAAAGTTCTTTTTTTTTTTTTCTTCTTATTTTTTTTTTTCTTCTTTTTTTTTGTGTTTTTTCATAGTAATTATGTTATTTTTTTTATTTTTTCCTTTTTATTCCCTCTTTTTTTTTTTTTTTTTTTTTTGGGTTGTGGTGTTTTTTTTTAGTAATAA
>Ga0116227_10007547_pt1 | contig 21118 bp, 25 predicted proteins | sample S1TSphgellanicum_FD_89693 | JGI IMG/M metagenome (GOLD analysis project Ga0116227, IMG submission 89693) | Host-associated microbial communities from peat moss isolated from Minnesota, USA - S1T2_Fb - Sphagnum magellanicum MG | ecosystem: Host-associated > Plants > Peat moss > Unclassified...
AAAATTGGAAAACCACCCCCAAAAAAAACCCCCCCCCCCACCGCCTTTCCACCAAACCCCAAGCCTGCCCCCCCCCCCCCCCCCCCCCCAAAAAGGAAGTTTTGATTTTGTTGATTGTTTTTGGATAGAGTCATACAATATTCAATAACTCTGGCAACATAAGGTTGAAATGATGTGAAATTGCTTAGAGCACCCTTCCTCGTCAAGGGCTTTCCAATGGTATCAAATGGGGAGGGCTTTTCAATGGTATCAAGAGTATGATGGGGACATGATGGTTTGGGAGATTTGAACATGACTAACAAGCTTCCTTAACCCCTAAATGTGAGAGTTAAACAAAATTACATTGAAAAGTAGATCAAATTGGTCCTTCCTCATGTTTAAGGGTGAATTGATAGATTGGAGCCAAGTGTATAAATTTTAAGTTTTTTCTATGTCTAAATTTACTAGGTGGGATAAGTTGCTTCCACACCTCCTTTTCCTCTTAGAAGGAGGGTTGTTTCATTTATTGTTTATTATTAAAAATTTATAAATTATAAATTATAAAAAATTTATAAATTTAAAAAATCAATTTTGTGATGTAGGTGCGGTGGCCATCATCCATAAGATAATTTAACCAGATTTGGCTACATAGTAGATATGAAGATAGAAAAAACTAGAATTCTTTCATATTCTTGCCTACCATTCACAACTGAGTAATATTAGGTTTTCAATGGATGGTGCACTAGTGAGTGTTGAGGAGTTACATGATTTCAAGTTAGAGCATCTTGGAGCCCTGCCAATACCCAATTTTGGGCCTCCAACAATATTTCACATTTGGTTTACTTAACCTTTCACTAGTTTCATTCACAAACATCAAATTTGAAATTGTAAAAGGTGAGAGAATGCTAATAGCAAAATATTTGACCAATCATTCTATTTAGGTAATCAAGAATAATTTTAAGATTTGTGTAGCAGCATTTTTTTTGGTGACTAAAAGTAGTCCAAATGTTATGATAGAAATGCCATTGCTAAAAGTAAGAAAATAAATGAGATAAACATGAAAATATCGTCAAGATTTGTTTACTTTTCATGCCATGGTAGCCATTACATGATTATAATGATAGTCTAGATCACCACAAAAACTAAAGTCATCTAGATATATTTGTAATTTTGCTCATTTTTCATTAGAGAGTTAACAGTTTATCATCATTGCATGAATGAAATGTGCATCTTGTCGCATTGTCATTGTTGGGATGAACTTGTGTTATGTCTTGTTGTGAAGTGTCATTTCGCAAAATCTTTAGAGCTTGGGGTTAGAATGACCCAACACTTATATTGGTGGTATTTTAAAGTTTTTGAGTGAGGCCTCCTAGTGGCCAGAGTAAGGCTGAAAAATGTTAGGCTTGTACCCAGAAACTCAGATTTAGTTTGAGCTTGGGATACTTTGTAATGTTTAGAAGTAATTTAAATTAATTTTGGGGGTTTTAGTTTTTACCATGGTATCAGTTTGGGTGTTGGTTCACCCAAAACTTAGGTGATGTCCAATTTTTTTTAATATTATTTTATTTTTATTTTTTGTAGGAACATGAGTGATGATGATCCCAAAAAAGATTTAGCATGAGAAGTGATGATCCCAGAAAAGATTTAGCATGAGAGGTGATGATCCCAAAAAAAATTTAGCTTTAATGACAACAAGTATTTGAGGAAATTGTCCAAACAATTAAAAATAGCATAAAAATCACTTAAAAATAAAAATTTAGTGAAATTTCCTTTGTCCTTGGATGCAACCTGGCATTTTAAACCTCATCTAGAAACCATGTGTGGTGAATTGGGAAACTAAAAACTCATGTTATGGTGGTTGCGCCTCCTTAGCGAAAGGTGAAATCAATCTATCAGAAAAGAAAAGGCTAGCAATATTCCTTGCAAAAGGATTGTACCTATTTTTTGTACTTTCTCTATGAAAATATGTGTTGCTTGAAGTTGTTATTGAAAAATATCTTTCACTTGTTTTACTCCAGATTGCATTGTATAATTATAGCAAATTGAGAAAGAGTTTTAGTGTTTAAGTTAATTTTGCTTTTCAATTCAATTTTTTAAAAGTTTTGAACTTCGTTTCAAGTTTTGGACTACATCTTACTATCAATTTTGAAACTTGTGAAAAAACACATATTAGCAATGAACTTTCACCAAACTTATATTTTATTTATCTTTTCATAACCTTTTTTTGCTATTTTGGTGCAACAAATCATTGTCACACGTGTTCCAAAATGAAAAAAATCACTTTCTCTAGATAGATACAAATAATTCATTATTTTTTTCATTCATGTGTGAGAAAAAATAACTAATGTTTGCCAAAAATATCTTCACTTCGTTATACAAAGAGGCATCCATAAAAATTTCAAAAAGTCAATGAAAAGCATTGTTACATAATGCTTTTTGTAAGCACAACTAGTGTTTTTTTTTCAATTTCTTGATCGAACATCTTCAAGCAAATTTCAACTTAATTGGTGATTTTATTTAGAAGAACTCTTAAAATAGTTGACAATAGACATAAATGTTGGAAATTGACAATGGATCAATAAGAAAATAAACATGATAAACATCTTTATTTATCACAAGCTCTCCACCTAACCTTAGGATCACGCAAATGTTGCTACAAACCTATGATCCACCCTTGAGCTTTTGTCTAATCCAAATACAAAATGAACACCCCCATGTAGATGTTACCTGCTTTAGAAGGCACATGGACAAGGTCATCATCTCATGCATTGAAATATTTCACACTAAACTTAATTAGAGATATATAAACAAACTTACTTAACATATTTCATAGTCCCAAAAGTATGTGCATGTAACACAAATATCTCAAATAACTATAAATTGGTAAAAGCAATTTAAGTAACTTGGTAGGAGGTTGATATCCAACACTCCCACTCAACAAACTATTAAATTATGCAATTAATCACACCCATCAAATGTCGAAAAGATTCATGATTATTAGCAGAAAATCCTTTGGTCAAAATATCTACAACCATATTCTCTGTGTTGTACTACACCAACTTAACAAATCCTTCCTCAACCTTCTTTCACATTAAATGATGAAGAACCTCAATATGCTTCGTGCAAACATGAAAGACTTGGTTCTTTGATAAATATATACAATTTTGATTATCATCATATATGATGTGGGTTTCATCTATGGAACACTAATGCTCCCAACAAGTGATGAGAACCACATTGCTTGCCTTGTTACTTGTGAAGCTACCATATATTTTTCTTTTGTTAATGACATAACAATAGAGGTTTCTTTCTTGTTATTCCAACTACTAACACCATTTCTCAATAAGAAAACATAATTTGATGTGGATTTGCGGTCATCCATATTGTTAACTTAATTTGCACCACAATAGGCACTTATTTGTGTGCTTCCATAAATAATATCATAATCCCCAATATTGGGACATTGGCTTTGATAAACATTCATTTCGAAATGTATTTCACCCATATTGCTTTCATCAATTCCTTTGCTATGATAAATGTTTCTTTTCCAATGCATATGGCCCTTCATGTTCTTGTTGGAACCTTAGTTATGACTTATGTTTCTTTTGAAACATGTTTGGCCTTGGTTATGATTTACATTTTCCTTTTGGAACAATAGCCATGGTTTACATTCTTGTTAAAATGTGCTTGGCCCCTCATTTTTTTTCATAGCCTTAGTTATTGCTTACATTCTCATCAAAATGTGCATGGCCCTCATGTTCCTTTCGGAACCTTGGCTAAGGTTCACATTCTCATTAAAATACACATGGCCTTTCATGTTCTTTTTGAAACTTTGGCTATGGCTTACATTTTTGTCAAAATGCACATGACCCCTTGTGTTCTTTTTGGAACCTTGGTTATGGCTTACATTTTCATCAAAATGTGCCTAGCCCTTCATATTCATTTTAGAACCCTAGTTATGGATTACATTTTCATCAAAATGCGCCTAGCCCTTCATATTCATTTTGGAACCCTGGCTATGGATTACATTTTCATCAAAATGCACCTAGCCCCTCATGTTCCTTTCAGAACATTGGCTATGGTTTACATTTTTGTCAAAATGTGTTTGGCCCTTCATGTTCTTTTTCAAACCCTGACTATGATTTACAAATCCTTTCAAAATGTGTTTAACCCCAACTATGGTTAACATGCTCATTAGAATGCACTGTGCCCATAATAACATCCTTGCTTTTTTTCTAAAACACAAACCAAAATCTACTATGCCTTTCAAATAACAAAAAAATTGTTTCATTACAATCCAATGTGACTATCCAAAATTAACCATAAATTGGCTCACAACCCCCATTGCCTATGCAATATAAAGTCTTATGTATACCATTGCATACATGAGATTTCTAATAGCGTTTTGAAATAAGAGGCCCACATTGCTTTTAAATTTGCATCACTTTGACATATCCTTCAAAAGCTTGCAATTGGTCATAAAAAAAATTTAACTGGCTTACTTTTAGTCATTCCAAATTGTTTCAATATACCTCCAATGTATTTGCTTTGGTTTAAATAAATCGCACAATTTTGTCAAACACGATTTATATATATCCCCAAGCAATATTAAATTTCACCTAGATCTACCATTTCAAATTTTTTGGGTCACTACTACAAAACAAGGGTTTTTTTGCTACTAATATAGTGATTAAGATGACTACATATTCATTTTAGTCGCAATGTAACATGTTTGGTTTGACTAATAATGTCTAATTTGACTAACATGAAAAGTAGGTGTGTTTGTTGTGACTAAAACAAACTAGCACCTTAGTCACATTAGACAATTGGGTACACATGTGGCATGTGTGGCACCTATGTAGACTCATTTAATTTGATTAAGATGACTAAGATGACTAAAATCAATCATTTTAGACTAACTAAATGTGATTATAATGCAACTTTTTAATGAGGTGGCAATATGAAAATAGAAAAGAGATTATTTAAGTTTTTAAATAGCCAAATTGTTGGAAAATATGAAAAGACCATCGAGTTATCGAACATTCAATTTATGTTTTTGATCATTCATAGTAAAATAGAAGTAGAGGCAACAATGGAAAAATAACAAAACGCATATGAAAAATGAAAAAATGGAGGATTGAAATTGAAATTTTATATTAAAATGGTTTTTTGAACTTTGATTACTTGTGCACTAATGTCCAAGTTTCATAAATTGAACATATAAATGTCTAGCTCCAAACTAAACTAAACTAAACAGCAAGGATGGTCCAACAATAATTAACCAACCTTTATGTTATAATTAATTAACCATCACTATCACAACTTGTTGCATATTCCTCTGCACTATCTACTCCACCATCTTCCCCCTCATGAGCAACCAAATCTAAATTTAATGATGCAACAATAAAACCACCTACAATTGTGGCAGGTTGAATGGACTCTTGAATGGAAATAGGAGCTTGCAAACATGTGTAATCATTAATGTTGTCAAATCGAAACATATCAAATTCCATAAGGTCAGTTTGAATAATTTTAATTATCCCTTTCCCATAGTGATCTTTCCGTAGTACTACCTTCCACCCCCTTTCTTTTGGGTCACTAAAAAAAAAACTTGTTTTACATGTAAGGGGAAAGCAAATGATTGGTCTGAAATGGGAATAAGGGATGAAAGTCCACAAGTGTGAAACCATATTCATTTCATTTAACTATTGCACTACTCCTAATGTAGTTCAATCTCACCCAGTTGCATAAGAAGACAATTGTGTTGAGCACCCCATAATTTAGTTCCAATATCTCCTCAACTCGACCAACATATTCCAATTTTGCAAGAACCGGTCTTTGATCACTTGGGCCTAATATGCATTCTTGTTCAAAAGTTGCCACTACATCACAATCATTTGTTGTTAGATGTTCTTTAACACTTGCAACACGAATGTGGTTACCATAAGCATACATGGCTTGATATGACATAGCTTCCAATGTTGGAGGCATGTACATATGCACGATGTCTTTGTCAATTGTGTCCCCATCATTGAGAGTCACTGTAATGGAAGCCCTTATCCATGTTGCAAAGGGGGGCAATGGAGCAAGGTCATATGGGAACACAATATTCCTTGCCAGAGACCGACCTTGAAGTAGCAAAAAATTTCTCCTCTCTTGATCCCAAATTTTAACTATTGTAAAATGTGTTTTGCCAATACAACATATAACACCTAATTAACCTTTACAACTCTTCAAAAAATTTAAAAATTCAAATTGGTAATACAAAATTGTGAAACAACAAGTGGCTATAACATAGCTACAACAATAACAACAATTCTTGATAAATTGAATGGTGTGACCTATCTAAAACATATTCTTAAAAGAACTATGCAACTTCATTATTAAAATAATTAAAAGTAAAGAATACATTTCTCATGCCATGTAGCCATTAGTCCCACATTTTGAAGCACAAAAGAATGGACCATGTCTCGAAGGTTTGTAGTCATAATTCCTGGACGCCCACCACCTTCCAACACTTCATCAAACATGGAGGGGTCTTCTTTGTCATCCCACACCCTACGTCTTGTGGCTGTAAAATCCACAAGATACTCAGTGCAAAACCCAAGAGTTTACTCTATTGTGTATCTTTTTGCCATACTTCCTTCAAGTTTTGTTCTATTTCCCACATATCCTTTCAAGGTTTTCAAATACTTTTCAATAGGATACATCCACCAAGTTTGGACTAGACCACATAAATCCAACTCCTTAACTAAATGAATTAACAAATGTGTCATGACATCAAAAAATGAAGAAAGGAATTTTTGTTCTAACAAGGTTAAGGTGATTGCCACTTCCTTTTTCAAGTCCCCCATCAATGTTGGATCCACAACCTTTTGAAAACTTGACACAAGTGAAGAATTGCCATCTTCCATTCCTTAGTCATAAGATGTTGCATGCATAAAAACAAGATTTCTTGCATCACAATGTGGTAGCCGTGTGACTTCATGCCCTTTAAATCTTGGTCTTTGATTCTCTTATTGAGTGAAGAAACATAATGTGTAGGTGTCTTCAAAGTCTCAATAATTTGGATAAACCTTTCCTTTTCCTCATATGTCAACACATATGATTTTGCTGGTTTAATGAAACCATGGTTCACAACACTAGCTTGTAGCCACAAATGTGGCTGGATGTTACACTCCTTCAAGTCTTCCCAAACTACTATTGTGTTCTTCATCCCAAATATGGTTTTCATCACATTTTCACAAATGTTTTTTGCACAATGCATCACATCTAGTGTGTTGCAAATGACCAAACCCTAGCCAACAAATAATTAAATGGAAATAGTGTTTTTTATAAATCAAACCTTAACCTACCTTATTAAGTATTGGGCCATGTTAATGTAAATAAGTAAATAACAAAAAACTAATTGTGATTAAATGTTTGGTTGAAGGAAACTTACTTCCCAGTATGGGAGTTTAAACATGATGGAATGCCATTTGATGCCATGTTTGTGTACATGATCATGTTTTGAACTAGATCTATTTTGTGGACCTTGTAACCACATTTCCCGTTCCTTGTTCCATTTCATGGTGTCTAATGCAATTATTCGCACATGCGCCACCCTATTTATGTTTCCCCATTTAAAGCACCTCGAGCCCACCAATATGGAAAATACTATCAACTCCCATAATAAATGACTTTCTTCAATTTCCTTGAATACTATGATTTTGTAGCTAGGCCACAAGGTGGGCAACCCACAAGACCTTTGGTAACACATCTTGCAAATAGCCCATAGGCTGGAAAGTCATGGATGTTCCAAATGCACATAGCCCTTAAATTGAATGTTGCCCCCTGGAACGAATCATAAGCTTTAACACCTTGCCACAACAATTGTAACTCCTCAATAAAAGGCTCCAAGTACACATCCACATTTGTAGTTGTTATTAATTCCTTGCCAAGAATTATTAAAGCCAACATCAAAAAGTAATGTTTTGTTACCAACCAAGGTGGCAAATTGTAATTCAACATAATTATTGGCCATGTAGAATGACAAGATCTCAAGTCTCCAAATGGGTTCACCCCATCTAATGCCAACCCTAATTTAATGTTTCATGCTTTAATTGCAAATTCAGGCCATTATTCATTAATGTGCTTCCAACTCCTAGAATCCGACATGCTTTGAATTAGGCCATCTATGTTTGTTCCATTTTTGTGCTAGATCAACAACTTCAACAACTCTGCCAAAGTTTTGCACTTGTACATTTATAATAGCCTTAGAATCAAAAAGAAATGTTGCAGCACTTTCTATGGAAGACATTGTGATTCTTCCACATACCTATTAGTATTGCACTTGGGACACACTTTGTAATCTGTCAAGGCGCCTTGAAAAAGCACACAACCATTAGTGCATTTGTGAATGGAATCATAACATAAACCCAATTCCTTAAGGGCCTCATAAGTTGTGGTTGGCATCTTGTTCCCTTTTGGTAGTAATTCCATCCTCAACAGTGAAAATAATTCGTCCATGAAAACATTGATAAACCCATGGACTATCTTCAAATTCAACAACAACAACATGGCCGACAACATGCTCATGAAAGAACCTTCAAACAATGGGGTTGATGCTTTTGTGATCATTGACTCCATTTATAGCTTCATGTCATCCTTGGTCAACTGGGAAATTAGTTCTTGGATTCTCCAAGAGTTCAATGTTTAGTGGGTTTTGCTCTTCACACCCCTATTGAAATTTGTCAAATTTGGAGAAGGCATCAACAACCATTCTATGAACCTAGATTTATGGGTCAAGTGTGGGAATTATAGCCAAATTGGGTGTTCTCGAGCTCCTAATTGTATATGTTGTAAGTACATCTCCTCCTTCCTATCCATAAAATAACCAATGTCACTATCATATATCTTTGGATAATATTACAAATAAATAAATCTAGTTTCACATGATTCTTTCCCACATTCTAGGGGTACAAAAAAATATTTTTTGAAATCAAAAAATTTGATCCACTATTTTAAAAGTTAGGGTGCCAATCCATACCACCATTGGCCATTGGAAATATCGATCTCACCCATTCAATCTCAAATGTTTTTAAATTGTAGCCCGAGTTTGACATCTTCTGCCATGGCATGAGTTACATGGGCACTTGTAGCTTGTTAATTGTTGTCAATTTGCTTCAAGCTCTTCAACCTCAAATAATGCTTAAGATGCAAGGTGCCATTGCATTTGTGCAATTGGCAACCCCTCATCCCTTGACATTTGACAATAAGATCCTTGCATATTATAACTTAATCATTTCAGTAAAATTTCAACATTATGTATGCTCACATAACTCATTCAAGTCAAGCCATTTTAGATTGCACACATGCTTTCCTATGTCTAGGAACAGATAAAATAATCATAAGTAAACTACATGGTCAACTCAATAGATTGATACAAATGTCCAATTTTCCAAATCCAATCATGTCTTAACACTTTTGCAAATCCTAATTTTGACAAATCACACATGTCATCCAGCCACTACTATGTTCAATTTGTTCAATCAATATATATTTTTTGGCATTTAGGAAGGGTGCATAATAATCTACCCCACTGATGCATGATCTTCTATCTGAATTTAATTTATGATCCTTTAACATTTATGGTAATAACAATGTATCAAGATACAATGAAGGTTATGTATGCATTAAAAATGTCAATGCACATAATACATATATTTAAGGTTATGGTTAAGTTGAAGGAAGGTATGTACATAATATATTTCAGTTAGAAATAAATACTTAGTATCCATATGTTTGTCATACTTAACAAGTATTGATTAGTACTTGTTTGTTTCATACTTAAGCAACCACAAGTACATGTTAACTACTTGGGTTTTTCTTTAACCTCACGAGGGTAATGTGAGCATTTAGTAAAGGTCATTTGCTCACATTAGCAATGTGAATATTTAGTAGAGGTCATTGGTTCACTTAGTATTAGATGTAGACAATGCAATTCTTGCCATTTTAAATTATTGATGCAAGCTTGGTCATTGTTCAAGCTATTGGCAGCAATGGAAGATCTAATTAGACCTTTGCAAAATTGTTGTAAGAATGGATAGAAAAGGGTATATGGCAGAATATACTTGTGGGTGTAGAAGGTGTAAAGGAACAAATGTGAACCTAAAATGGCAAAGTTAAATATTCATTCAAAAGGAAAAATAGAGGTGGGGAAGGCATTTATATTTGGGATAAGGGTTGTTGTTTACCTCATGCACTATTGTTTGTTATCCACTATGACTAGATGGTGATGGCAGGTGTGGATGGTGTGGTAATGATGGTGGCAAGTGTAAATGTGACTGAGCAGGCAATTCTTAATGCAAATGCCGGTGTTCAATTGGAAGAAGAATATGATGAAGTTCGACAACGCACCATTGCCAAAAATGAGGCAAAGTTCACTTTGATTTTTGGTGCAGATTGGAAGTAGGATATGAAAACTTTTCTTTCTTCACAATTACCTATTGCTTAAGCTTGGTTGCATTTTTGACAATTTTTAGTTAGGGAAGTAGTAGACATTTGTGTTTGGGGGCCATAGTTTCCTTTGTATAAACCCTATTTCATCATCAAAAGTTAGGATAAAGTTCAACTTTAATTTCTTGCACATTGTTCTAAATGTCATCCAAGCATTTAGGATTCAAATTCCTCATTGCATTTTTTTTTATTTTCTTTTCTTTTTCCCTTTCAGTCATTGTCACTCATTCACTCTCTACCTGTTTTCTTTTCTCTCTTTCACTTTCACTCACTCTCATTCACTCACCTTCTAGTTTCTTGTGTAGTTATAAAATGCATTTTTATTTTTCTTTATGTTGTTGTAGAGAGAAACAAATTACAAACAATGTCATCCATGTTGCTAATCAATTTCAGAGGTTGAGGGTTCTTATGGATCCAAGTGTGAAACCTCAACGCATCTCTCAATTTCACAAACAAATCACAGTGGTGGTTGATAACAATTTAGAGTTGAACAAAGGATGGGTGAGGTCAGATTCAGATCGTGGGTATAAAGCAAATCTAGACAAGGATTTTGATGAAGATGACGTGCAAGACGAAATTGAGGAAAATTCCAAGGAGAGCTTAGAAAAGGAAAAGCCACAATGATAGGTATGCACCCATTTTTCTAAAATCCTTTTTTTTTGTGTTGAGTTGTTGAATTTGCTAAAGTAAGGGTTCTGTAGAAGTAGTTCCATACCCCATGTGCTTGATTCTGAGTGTGGCTTGCCAAATTTCTTTTACATTATCAAAATCTTTTAGGTCGATTTTTGGAAAAAAAAAGCAAGATTTCTTTTTTTGTGTTCTTTGTTAATTTGTTAGGATCCTCTTTATATGCATTGTTCATTATAAGGTACATTTCAAATTGCCATGAAAATTGCTCTTCTTTTTGTATTTTACTTTGTGGTCATCTTGTTCACATATGTCTTTTTAAATTATTGTACTTTTTTTTCTAAGTTTGGTAGGTTTGCCATAGTTTTTTCTTTTACATTTATTGAGTGGCTACCATGGCTAATCTATGCATGTTCCCAAAGAAGGGACGAGTTGCAAGACAACAACCTAAATGTTGGATGAAACAAAAACAACCCATGGTTCTCCTCAACAAATTGAACAATGCTAATGACAATATTGCATCTGGTTCAGCGCCATATGGATATACTTTTAGTGATGAAGGGACTATGAAGGAGCCATTGGTTATAGAATTTGGGATTCCCATGGTTACAGGCTCCAGTGGTGCTCATGAAACAACCATTTCTACTCAACAAATGCCAATAGACACTATAGGTAAATCTTTTGACAACCATATTTGGTACCATATTTTTCAACTACTTATCCAAGACCAAATTCGCAATTTTTTTTCTTTTCAAACATTAGTATGTACCCATTTATATCTTTGTTGTGTATTGTTTGGCACTTTGTAGGTCAATCTATAGATGCACAAATGTATGTAACAATAGGTTTAGAGGTGCCAAACATAATACCCCAAAATACCTAGCCACCATACATGGCATACCTGGCCAATACCAACAACCACCTAATCAATTCGAACAACCACCCAACTAATACCAAAGACAAACTTACCAATACTAATACCTAGCTATGCATGGCCAATACTCACAGCCCATTGGTCAATATACACAATCTCTTAACCAATACTCACAACTACCTAGCCAATACTCCAACCACTTGGCCAATATTCACAATCAACTAAACTTCATATGCCTATGCCATCCAATCAATACCGCCAAGGTATGCCAACACCTAATTACTACTTGCTAGTGTTAGGCACTCAATACCCCCCAATGCCATCTGCATTTGCTTAATACACTAGTGTAACTATCCATGCACTTGCAGTTTAGTACCCTAGAATCCTCCTAGTTCATCTAGCTTAATACCCTTCAATGCTCCCATCTTAGTCAACCTAGTACCCCCCACTCGAACCCACAATTTCAACTTAGCACCCACGAACCCCATCTATGCAGAGGCCTAATATCTTGGAAGCCCACAAATGGTAATTGGTCAATATCAGCAATAACCTTTTACATGGCCTACAATTCCAATAGTCGGTATGTTGCCAAGACAATGGCTTGCAACAAATAACCCAACAACCCCTACTTGCCCTACAAACATCCGAAATTCCACAGGGGGTTAGTCCAATGTGGGAGTTGGATCAGCTACATGCTCATCTACCCAATTAAATAACATAGTGGTCTCATTAGACCATCGTTCAAGGGAAGCGAAACAGAGGGCTAGGCATCGTGCAATGGACAAAGTCATGAATAGGCTTGGAATTGAAATGGTGGAACTTCATGGTAAGGATGTCAAACCTATTGTCCATTATAATCCATTAAGAAAACCCATTGGTGGTGGCAAGTGCGCTTGGTTGATTCCACTTTAAAGGTATACCTTGAAGCTTAATCCCGCCATTGATGACATTTGGCAACAACCTATTTAAGAGTTGTGATGCACCCCAAACTCTTCGTAAGACTCAAATGCAAGTCTAATGGTGAAAAATAACGGAAGAAAAAGTTGGGATGCACTCCCTAACTCATAGCACTTTGGAGGTAGAAGGGGCATGCTAGAGGTCCGAGATGGGGATTAGGATGAGTGATAAGTGAGTCAATTATTCACATGGCCCTGCACAAATCAAACAACAAATTGGTTAATGCGTAATTGGAACACTTTTGGTGCACAGACGAGCCACGGGCATACACGAACTCACAAGACTTAACACTGCTTGGATTTGGGGAAGTCACCACCTTCCCCTTTATAGTATTCTCTATGATTAGCCATGGGGGCTACATCCAAATGTCATTTTGTCCCAAGATTCTCAAGTTGGGAGTCCCGAGATTCTCGAAATTGGGATTCCCTCGATTTTGGAGGCCCATAACTTCTTTTGAAAACCTTCGATTGAAATGAAGTCTAAAGCAAAGTTATAATCTTTGTCAAGAGCTTTTCAACGATATGTGACATGCTACCTGCACACAAATAAACCAGGGAGATTCCTGACTTTTAGTGGTTGGGAATCAAATTGGCACTTTGACTCCTGGCCTTTTTTTGGGCCATACCTTGTCTTTTAAATATTCAAATGGGTCATACGAGCCCATTTAAGACATCTGCATTTCAAGAGCTTTCCAATGGTATAAGGAGCTTTTTAATCAAATGAGTTTTGACCCCTAAAATGTTTTTTGAAAATTCAAGAGTATATTAGGACTCTAATTCCCAAAGTGGGAACCCACTTGGGAATGTGTGAGTTCATTCCTTCACACTTTCCTACACTCCCAGGAGCATGAAATGTGACTCCCGAGCTTCACTCTTGGCTCACACTTTTGCAAACCATTGCCTTGGTCATGAGCCCAAGGCTAAGGTTACAACAAGTTGAATGCCATAAAAGAAGCTTTGGATGTGGGTTTTGAATATATAGATTTTCCACTTGCCTATAAACATGTGAAGGACCAGGTGGCCATAGTATTGAAAAGTAGGTGTGGTTGGTGAAAAAAAAAGATAGAGAAAAACAAAAGTAGACCACGGAATTGCATAGAAACACATTGGGACTAGTTGATTGAAGTTCTCAAGCAAGAGGAAAATGTAAATAGGGTTACACGAATGACAAAAAATTGGGTAGTTTGGAAGAATGCATCATGAGTTGGATGAGCAAGTGATATTGGTGTGGAACAATGAATGGTAAGTAATTGATTTCCTACTTCTTTTTTAAAGTTTCATGATTTGCATTTCCTTACTTAATTTCAAATTTTGATTCTGAAACCTATGGGTCGGATGGGTTTAAGAGGTTAATCTAGGACAAAAACCCACATTGGTGGGGATACATAAGGAAGTTGAGAGGGAAAAAAGTTCTAATAAGTGCAAAAGGCTAGAAGTGGAGGAGGATGAGGTAAGAACAAACTAAATAAACATCTTTTCTGTTCAAACTTGCAAAAATTGCATAACCAATTCAAGCTTTGATTTGTCCTAGCTAGGTCTTGCAAGTTATTTCAAATGAAACATTATCTTTCTGTGGTTCTATTTGTCCTAGTTGTTTTTCTTTCTTTCTATATTGATATAATATTATGCACCTAATGTTATGGCCCAATAGGAAGATTTGGACAATGCAAGCCAATCTTTGACATCTAACATTGATCTGTGCATGGGGGCCATGGGAAACAATTATGAAAAACTTGTTAAGGTCACTGAAGATTTGAAATCTAGCAATGATCAATTAATGCAAAAGCAAGATCATATGTTCAATAAAATGGAAGAAATGTTTTCATTTTTGAAGTCAACAGCCACTGTAAGGAATCAAATTGTACATAAAGGGGGGAAAACGTTAAATGTTGTTGTTGACAAAGTGATTGCCTCTCATGATGGCAATATGGTTGTGGTAACTAACATGCAGATTATAGGACAAGATTTGTTCGATTATGTTTCCCACTTTGTTGGGTTGGGTTGTTATGTTTCTAATTTTGTTGGATTAGTTTGTTCTGTTTCCTAAAATATTGGATTAGTTTGACCAATTATCATTATAATTTTTACTTCCAGTTTTATAATTGTCAAAAAGCTAACAATTTATAATGTTTTATGTTAATTGAACTTCTACTGCCTTTTAAGTTTTTTAATAGGTTAAGGGGGATGAGGGATGTGGTTCTTATGAGTTGGGATGATATGTTTAGGGCGGACGTTTAACTTCATTAATAGATCACACGGATAAGGTCCAAGAACAAACAATTAATGAGCATGACAAAATGGATGAATTTACAGGCTATGCCCTCAATGCAAATACTATAGCCACTTTTGAAATGCCTATCGACAAAGCCAAGAATACAACAACGCTGGTGGTCTTTCAATCATAGGATTCTATCCCAAATCTTGTGTTTAGAGGTAGATCTAATTTAAGGTTCATGGGAAGAATGTTGTGGATAGCACCAAGGTAGCCCTAATGGACGCTCCAACTTCCAAGCATAGTAAGATTAATCAATGTGGGCTAAACCCTAAAGAAGCGAGTTCTGATTTGCCAATAGGCGCCTGTAATATTTCATATGAAAATAAGTTGCGTGCTATTAATAAGACCAAACATCTTTTGGTTCTAAATGTTAATGGCTTATTATGTGAAGCTTGTCACTTGAGATTTATGGATATCTGAAAACCATTAATTCTTGCCACTTGGTGTGGGAACAAGTTTGTAAGCCCATGGCCTCACTCTTGAGAGTTCTTGGAGGTTATGTAGTAGCCATTTTGACATTAGCATCTGGTCATCAACAACATTTGCAAATTTGAAACCTATGTTTGATTTTTTATTAGGGGGTCAGTTAGGGTTGAAACCTTTGTTTTTGTGGGGTGTTGACAAATGTTAAGACACATGCATTGCCCATCAACTAAATCCACATCACATGTTAGTTCTAAAAAACATGGATAAGGTTTGGAGGGAAATTAGTCTAGGGTTTAGGGAGTTGGGTCCTACAAATACTTTATTGACATATGACTATCCTATAAGTGTTTGGGAAATGTCTCTTATTCTTATATTTTGCCTCATCAAAATGATAATCAGAAAGAGGACAACTACTTGATGGACACACTATGGCCTTACTTACTTGGATTGTACGAAGCTCCAAGTTGTGTAAAGTATGTTGGGTTCAATCCACACGAGTAGCAATGAATTACAAGGCAAGGCCTGCATTCGAAAGGCCTAAAGGCTTTTGCATGGTCTGTTTCGCCTTAAGTGATTAACTTAACAACTTATAACCCAAGAATCTTTATGTTACATGCATTTACACTTGTTGTAGTTTTTTATTTGCAAGTGTATCATTGCTTAATGTTTCAAATGTGGTAGTGTGTTTGATACCATGTTTGGGAATTTCTACAACAAGAGGGCTATGGGAAGTGTATAGAGGGTAATGGGCCCCTCAACTTTGGTGAAGAAAAATGGATCAGTATGAGATTTTGTTGCATATAAACATGCTTTAAGGATCCATGAAAAGGCAGTTAGAGTTGGTGAATAGGCTCACCCAAATGTAAGCCTTTCAATTATGCCCTCACATTATTTTTTTCTCTAAGTCATATAGTGCTTGAACCAAATTAGGTATTTTCATTGTCTTCTTTTCTATTTTTTTATAAGGTTTTTATATTTAGTTTGTGTTAGTGGGATGTTTAGAGAAGAAAAATGTTTTTTTTCATTATGTTATGACTTATTATATTTGCATTTGTTTTGTAGTATTATAGAGGTGATTGTTTTGTCCTCCTTTCAAATGGAGGTAATGATTGTGCAATTGGAGATTTTGTGAAGTTTGGTGGTGGAGTAGTTCAATAGCACAATCTTTCAATGTTGGAACATTGCCTTTCTATTGGCATTACATCATGTTTGATAAGAGGTGCCCATTTGTGGATTCCAAATTTAGAACATGATCTTCCTCTCCGCATTGTTGTAGATGCAATTGGTTATTTTGTATTCTGGCCTTGGAAGCAAACAACTTCATTTTATTAAACATGTAGAGATGTTTGTTGTAAATTAATTACAAGGTTTGTAAACCTCATATGTCTCAATGTTTTGTACCTTTTCAATCTACTTGCAATACTAATATATCCATGATATGAAATTGTGTTTGTGTTTGTGCCATTGTAACTTTAGAAGTAGAATTGGGTTTGTTTGTTTATTATCCATGCATGTTTATTGTAGGATTTGGATTTGCAGTTCCAAAATATATGGCATATGTGTGCATTGTATATATATATATATATATGTTGTATGTGTAGTACCGTAATGTAAGGTTCAAACTGTAAGTTACATCAAAATGTTGTAAGATTTTAATTCATTAGTACGAATAAACATAGGTGGAAGACCAATTTGGCATGTTATTAATCATGTACACATAATCAACATTAGTCAAAAAGTCAGTCACAATAGACAACCATGTGGCACTTGAATATGGGTTGATTTTATTAGTTAGCTTAGTCATAAAGACATGACATGTGTCACCCATGTATAGGTTACTATTTTAGTCATCTTAGTCATAATGGACATACCACATGTCCCTCGATTATTAATTACTTATTAGTCACCTTAATCAAAATAGACAAGACATGTGCCACCTAATTATTAGTTACCTTTTTAATCACCTCAATTAGAACAAATAGGATATGTGTTATTTAGATATATGTTATCTTGTTAATCATATAAGTTAGGATGATAAGACGTGTCACCCGAATATAGGCCACCATTTCAATCACCTCAGTTACAACAGATAAGCCATGTGGCATCCATGTCAACTTAGTTAGGTCTATCATAATAGATACTAGACATTAGACATTTTAATCAAATTAGACACACAAGTAGTCACTCAGTCAAAACAAACTCAATTAGATTCTTGTCCTAAACGACTAGTTTGTTATGACTAAAGACATTTTTGTCCATTATATTGTCCATAATGACTGAAATTTCAATCATAAAAACCAACATAAAACAACATTATCCTTTGTTTCTTTCAATAAGATCAAGTCATTAAAAGCCAAAATCAAATCATCAACATACAAAATTATGATCACATAAAAATTTTATTGAACTTTTAAAAAACAAATTCATTATGGTCAACATAATTCCTTTCAAATTTTTGAGATAAGAAATATGCATCAATCTTGCGGTTCCATTCATGAGGAAATTACTTCAAACCATACAAGGATTTTTGAAGCTTACATACCATATTTTCCTTACTGTTGACCACAAAACCTTTTGGCTGTTGCATATATATTTCCTTTAAATGATTTCCATTCAGAAAACTAGTTTTAACATCCATTTGATGCACCTCAAGATCTTTAATGGCTACAATTACAAGCAAAGTTTGAATTGATTCCATTCATTGTACATGGGAAATAGTTTCATTAAAATCAATACCTTCAACTTGTGTAAATCCCTTGGCCACCAAACAAGCCTTGTGCTTTGCCACAAAATCGTCAACATTATATTTGATCTTGAAGATCCATTTCCAATTCACTAATTTGTGATCAGGTGGAAAACGAATAAATATGCAAGTTTTATTGTTTTATAAAGATTAAAATTTAGAAACCATGACCTTTTTCCAATGTTGTGAAGCTTCACCTTTCAAAGCATCCACAAAAGAATGGGGTTCATCAACATCTACAAAGAAAACATATGAAAGATTCACATTTTTTTCAACCATTGTTGGATTTTTTTGCACCTATTGACAAATTTTTTCATCCTCCATCTCTAGTTCTTAATTTAAAATCATATGTTCTGATCCAAAATCCAACCTTGAAACATTATTTCCTCATTAAAGTTTTTGGATTCATAAAAAATAACATCATGATTGATGATAACATATTGGCTTATAGGGTTGTACAATTTATACGCCTTAATCTTTTCACAATAGCCGATGAATATGTGCATTTCACACCTTTGAAATCTAACTTTGTCCTTGCTTCATTTAACACATGAACAAATGCAACATAACCAAAAACATGCGAATGACTTTGCACACCAGACCTTTTTTGATTTCATGTTGGAAATTGCCTTGGTAGGGATGTAATTTTGGATTTATGTTGTAATTGCCATTACTTCTACCTAGAATTATGATCCAGCTATATATGTTGTAACATACATCGCACACTTTCAACAAGTGTTCAATTATTCTTTTCAACTACACCATTTGGTGTGTATGGAATTTTTGTCCATTTTTCAATGCCATTTTCCTTGTAGAAATATGTATTAGGATTTAAAAAGTTAAGTCCCCACCTCCATCACATCTGATTACTTTGATCTTTTTTTTAGTCTAATTTCCTATCAAAGCTTTGAAAACTTTAATCTTGTCAAACACATCAAATTTAGTCTTAATGGTATAAAGAAATGTCTTCCTAGAGAAATCATCAATGAAGGTTAGAAAATACTTTACCCCTCCATGAGATGTTGCCATGGGACCACATAGCTTCATGTGCATAAATCACAAATTTTTTTGGCATGAGAACCCCCACTCAAAGGAAATGGGGTATAATGGTGTTTACCATACACATCCATTTAAAAAGTTCAAGTCACGATCTCCATTGAGATCCATACATTTAACAAGGTTATTTTTATCCATGGTTGTTAAAATCTACATATAGACATGTTTGAATCTTTACACCACAAATCACTTTTCTTAATCTTCGTGCTACATTTTGCAACCAAGGATTGAGCAATTTTAATGAACTTCTATTAACATTCCTTTTTAAACAACTTCAACAACCACTTTTTTTGAATGAGAAGACTTCAACGAACATTTAGTGGCTTTAAATTCCACCTTAAAACTTTGCTCTATTAATTAACTGACTAATCAATAATAGAGTTTTTGTCAACTTTGGAATATATGACACATCTTCAATACATTTGGAAATCCCATTTGGCAAGTTGAAGACAATAGTGCCTTCCCACATACATCAAACATACTATTGTCTCCAAGATATAATTTGTGATTCAAAGTAAATTACTCAAAGGTTGAAAATACTTCCTTTTGAAAGGTCAAATGTTGTAAAGTTCCAAAATCAATAAACCATGCATCCTTACAAATAAAAAAAATAAATAAAACAATCACAAGAAGTTCAATATTACTTTTTGTGGCTACTTGTAAAGAACCTTTGAATTTGTTGTTTCAATCTTGTTTCTTCTTGTGACATTTTCTTGTAAAATGGCTTTTGGTGCCACAATTGTAGCAAGCTCCTTTATTTTTTTGCTTTTCATTTTTGAACTTTCCAAAAACACCTTTAACAATTAATGTTTCATGTTTTGTACTATGGTTAAACTACATTTTTCATTTACATCACAATTCTTTTTGCAATAATTGTCCATATACTAACTCCATAAACAATTGATCAGTGTAGGCATTAAGTGAAACCACAAGGGTATGTAAAGATGGTGGCAAATTTTTAAAAAATGTGAATGTTAAATCTTCATTAAAAATTTGATGATTAATGTTTGTTAACTAATTTGCAATCATTCAAAACTTGTTAATATGAACTTGCACAAAGGTGCTTTCTACATTTTAAAATTGTAAAGCTCTTGATGTAGTTACAATCTATTATCAACATGTCTTTTCTCAAATGTTGCACAAAAATTGTCCCATACATCTTTTGCAATTTTTGTACATGCTACATAATGTAACAAAGAATCAACAACATTTAAGAATACTATTCCATGAACCAATTTGTCCTTCTTCATGAATAAGCGATATTCAAGACTGCCTCCTTCAGGAACAATCTCTCCAAATTCAACTTTTGGGTGATATAAATCTCCTAAGGTGATTTCCCAGAAATCTTTTTCATGTAGGAGAAATTCCATCTTCATCTTCCATGTATGAAAAGGATTACCATTCAACTTTTCAATACGTCAAGCATCAAAAGTGGACGCCATGATTGTGAGTATAACAAATGCCCCAAAACAAAACACTTAAAACTTCAAAACTTTTAGCAAAATGCTAGAAAAACACACACACACACACACACAATGTTTCAAAGCTTTCAAAAAGTGTAAAAAACATAGTTATGACATTCTTGGTGCGAGAATGTTATGGAAGCCCAAAGAAGCAAGAATTTTAAAGAATTTTATAGATCAACCAGTGTAATTTGGTAAACATTCGCGGGTAAAGAATGTTAT
>Ga0116227_10007548_pt1 | contig 21118 bp, 19 predicted proteins | sample S1TSphgellanicum_FD_89693 | JGI IMG/M metagenome (GOLD analysis project Ga0116227, IMG submission 89693) | Host-associated microbial communities from peat moss isolated from Minnesota, USA - S1T2_Fb - Sphagnum magellanicum MG | ecosystem: Host-associated > Plants > Peat moss > Unclassified...
ATGCAAAGCATTAGGATAGTAAGTTTTTTCATGTTGATTAGTTTTTATTTGCGTGTACTTTGCCTATCACAAAACAACTGCCAAAAATTCTGAATCATACAATGTGGATTAATAATTGTTCATTCGATATCACACAACAACGAAATTTAAATTGATTCCTACATCATGAGAATATTTTTTAGGGTTTTACCATGGTTGATTCTGCTGGTAGCTGGCTATTTTTTTATCTCCAAAAAGTTCAGTATTAGCACTTCTGTTGAAAGTAAACATCAGCTTCTGGTAGAGAAAATAGAGGCTATAGGCAAGCTGGAGCTGGTTCGCTATCAAATTAGCGATGTACTGGAGCACAAAAATAAAACAGACTTTTTGCCAGAAGCCAGTGTTTTACTCATTGTAAAAGCAGAAGCCGTAGGCTGTATTGATCTCACAAAAATTACACGCGAAGATATTAATGTTGAAGCGGATACAGCTGTAGTAAATTTGCCACAGCCCGAGATTTGTTATGTGAAAATTGACCACAAAAACTCAAGGGTTTATGATACTAAAATGGCCTATTTCAGAGAGGCCAAACTGGTAGATGAGGCCTATAAAGCTGCTGAACAAAAAATAACTTCTGAAGTGAAGAAATCAGATATTTTAGCACAGACTAAATCTAATGCAGCCAGTGTATTGAAACCCATAATTGAAGGCTTGGGTTATAAAAATGTCAGGTTAACTTTTAATTAAATTTTTAGTATCAGGATATGATTATCAGGTATCAAGATTCAAGAAATATTATAAAAAATCTTCCCGGTGGGGATTAAAGATATCAATAAGCAGACCTGCTTCCAGACAAACCACACCATGAAATATGTTGGATGGTGCAAAGAAAACATCTCCTTCATTCAGGATTTTTTGATCATCGCCCATAGTTACTTCGAAACTACCTTTGGCAACGTAACTTAATTGTAAATGTGGATGGTTATGAATGGTTCCAATTGCGCCTTTCTGAAAGCTGACTTTCACCAACATCAGGTTATCATCAAAGGGCATCACTTTACGCTTAACACCAGCACCTAAATCATTCCAATCGATGTTGTTATCTTCTATTAATGTTTTGTTGGCTAAATCTTTGAAGTTCATTTTGTTATTGGTTTGAACCATATAAGGAACTTAAGCTCATTTAGTTTTGATACTTAATTTTCTTAAATTCCTTACATGATTAATTTTTATTGCAACTGGCTGGCTATATTAAACCAGATACTCAAACAATGTCTGGTCTTGGTTCAACTCAATAATCTCGAATTTAAAATCCTTCATGCGCTGTACTAAACTGGCATAATCATCTTTATTGGTAAGCTCAATTCCAACCAGGGCAGGCCCATTCTCTTTATTGGTTTTTTTAATGAATTCAAAACGCGTAATATCATCCTGCGGACCTAAAACTTCATTCACAAATAACTTTAACGCACCTGGTCTTTGCGGAAAACGCACAATGAAGTAATGTTTTAAGCCTTCAAAAAGTAAAGATTTCTCTTTAATTTCCTGCATACGCTCAATGTCGTTATTGCCACCACTAATTACACATACCACATTTTTCCCTACAATTTGATCTTTTACTTGCTCCAATGCAGCAACAGACAATGCACCAGCAGGTTCTACAACAATAGCATCCTCATTATAAAGCTTTAAAATGGTGGTACAAATTTGTCCTTCAGGAATTAAATAAGTAGAGCTAAGCAGTTCCTTACAGTATTGATAAGTGATCCAACCCATTCTCTTTACTGCTGCACCATCAACAAAACGTTCGATGTTTTCAACGGTTATTGGTCCACCATTTTTTAGGGCTTCGCTTAATGATGGTGCGCCCATTGGTTCAACACCAAAAATTTTTACAGCGGGCTTTACCGTTTGCAGATAAGCAATCACTCCGGAAGCTAAACCACCACCTCCAACAGGAACAATTATGGCATCTAATTCTGGTAAATCCTCAAAAATTTCCATCGCAACCGTAGCCTGTCCTTCGATTACTTTATCATCATCAAACGGAGGGATAAATGTTGAGGCTTTTTCCTCAGCATAAACCAGGGCTTCTTTTAAACAATCATCAAAGGTATCACCAACCAAAATAATTTCTATATTATCGCCGCCAAACATATTAACCTGTTTGATCTTCTGTTTTGGTGTAATCTCCGGCATAAATATGACGCCTTTAATCCCTAACTTCTTACATGAATAGGCTACGCCCTGCGCATGATTACCAGCACTGGCACAAACCACGCCATTTGTTAAGGCCTCCTGTGGCAAAGAACTAATTTTATTATACGCACCACGTAACTTGTAAGAACGCACAATTTGCAAATCTTCTCTTTTCAAATAAATATTTGCATTGTAATGAGCAGAAAGTCCGGCGTTAAATTCCAAAGGTGTACGCTTTACCACACCTTTAAGTCGCTGTGTGGCAGAATTGAAATCCAAAGTATTTGGCGTTGTTATGTTCATATTTTAAACCTAAACCCTTAAAGGGGGCTATTTAATATCAGGTAAGTAATTTGCGAATATATTTATTTCGCTTTATATTGTTTTGAAAAGCTAGTTCAGTGCTTTTCGGTTATGGCAGTCCTGCTATTCCTTTCAATCTTTTTTTAAAATTTCTGTCATGCTGAGGTACGAAGCATCTGTTTCATCGGTTGCAGATGCCTCTTGCCTCAGCATGACAGCATATACCGAGGTTGCTGCCAAGCAAAAAGTATTTCACTACTATCTAGTTTAGGAAACTAAGTTGTCTGCTCAAAATTCAGATAACACCCTCAAAGTTTCTTAATCTAAAAGGTATCTTATGGATTTTACAAGCTTTCAGCTTTAGGCTTTAACCCTTCCACTCCTAAGCCAAATGCAAAGCAACCAATTGGTTCAAATCCTGGTCATTAATGCCTTGTTTGCCATCTGCTAAAACCAAAAACTGCTTGTAAACAATATCCAAATTGTCTTTTTCTAATCTATGGCCTAAGCGATCTAAATGATGTTTCAATGCATGGCGACCGCTTCTGGCTGTTAATACAATTGTAGCATCAGGGAAACCTACATCTTCTGGCTTAATGATTTCGTAGTTCTCACGGTTTTTTAAGAAGCCATCCTGATGGATTCCGGAACTGTGTGAAAATGCATTTCCGCCAACAATTGCCTTGTTTGGTTGAACTGGCATATTCATTTGGTTTCTAATCATGTGGCTCATTTCATAAAAACGAGTGGCATCAATCTGCGTATTCAAACCTAAAACCTTATGTGTTTTTAAAATCATTACCACTTCTTCCATCGAAGTATTCCCGGCACGCTCGCCAATACCATTAATGGTACATTCTACCTGGCGGGCACCATTTTGCAAACCTGCTATTGAATTTGCAGTAGCCAAGCCTAAGTCATTATGGCAGTGAACAGAGATAATGGCCTGATCAATATTCTTTACATTTTCTTTTAAATAAAGAATTTTCGAACCATATTGGTCTGGCAAGCAATAACCATTGGTATCTGGAATATTAACTACGGTTGCTCCAGCTGCAATAACAGCCTCAACCATTTTAGCTAAAAATTCTATATCAGCACGGCCAGCATCTTCCGCGTAAAATTCTACATCTTCTACGAATTTTTTTGAATATTTTACGGCTTCTACAGCACGTTCTAAAATCTCATCGCGGGTACTGTTAAATTTATGTTTAATGTGGAAATCAGATGAACCAATTCCGGTATGGATACGAGGTCTTTTGGCATAACGCAAAGCATCAGCAGCTACATCGATATCGTTTTTGTTTGCACGGGTTAACGCACAAATTATAGGGTTGGTTACTGCTTTTGATAATTCGATTACGCTATTAAAATCTCCTGGACTAGATACGGGGAATCCTGCTTCAATTACATCTACGCCTAATAGCTCAAGAGATTTTGCGATTTCTACTTTTTGGTTTGTATCTAATTGACAGCCTGGTACCTGCTCACCATCACGTAAGGTGGTGTCGAAAATATAAACTTTGTTTGGGTCGTGAATCATAATCTAGAGTTTAGGATTGATTAATTTTTTGAGATAAGAATTTTAATACCAATTTGCCCATTTCGGCAGTGCCTAAAACTTTAAATCGGTTAGTACTTTGGTCGGCAATATCATGCGTTCTGAAACCCTCTTTCAAAACCTCATCTATAGTATCAACCAATAATTTAGCTTCTTCTTTAAGTCCGAAGCCAATTTCGAGCATGAGCGCTGCAGATAGGATAGAGGCCAGCGGATTAGCTAAATCTTTACCTGTAATGTCGTGCGCAGAACCATGAATAGGCTCGAAGAAACCTGTGCTTTCGCCAACAGATGCAGAGGCTAACATTCCCATAGAACCTGCAATTTGAGAAGCTTCATCCGTTAAGATATCGCCAAATAGATTTGCGGTTAACACCACATCAAATTTCTTCGGGTTTTTGATCAGCTGCATCGCTGCATTATCAATAAACATGTGCTCCGTTTCTACATCAGGGTATTGTTTTGCAATCTCCTGAACGGTTTCACGCCACAAACGAGAACTTTCTAAAACATTCGCTTTATCTACTGAGCATAATCTTTTGCTGCGTTGTTGAGCCGCCTGATAAGCTTTATGTGCAATACGTTCCACTTCATATCGGTGATAGATCATTAAATCGGAAGCGGTGTTTCTATCTTCTGAACGGGTTTTTTCGCCGAAATAAACATCACCCGTTAATTCACGGAAAAATAAAATATCAGTTCCTCTTAAAATTTCAGGTTTAATGCTCGAAGCCTGAAGAAGTTCATCAAACAATAATATTGGGCGGAGATTTGCAAATAAACCAAGTTCTTTACGGATTTTAAGCAAGCCTTGTTCCGGGCGTACTTTTAAGCTTGGATCATTATCATATTTGGCATGGCCGATGGCACCAAAGAGGATGGCGTCGCTTTTTCTGGCTTTTTCTAAAGTTTCGTCTGGCAGCGGCTCGCCCGTAACTTCAATTGCTGCATGTCCCATTAAAGCTTCATCAAAAACAAACTCATGTCCGAAAATTTCTGCAATTTTCTCTAATGCTGCTTTTCCCCATGTAGTGACTTCAGGGCCAATACCATCTCCTGGTATTACTAAAATGTTCTTCTTCATTGTATGATATATTATCGTCTTTGCCAGGTACGAAGCAATCTTTGCACTGTATTTTCTAGATGGAATTGCTTTGTACCTCGTAATGACGAGTTTTAGTATTTAAACTTTCGACGACTTTTACCTCGCCTTTTTCTAATAATATTCTTTTTTCTATGCAGGTTGGCAGCTGCGACTCAAAATGACCAACGTAAATTAAGGTCATTCCATTACTGCAAAGTGCATCAACCAGTTGGTTAAAATGTTGTGTTTGCTGTAAGTCTAAACCCTGGCAGGGTTCATCCAGAATTAATAATTCCGGATTTTTGATGATGGTCCTCGCCAATAAAACCAGTCGTTGTTTTCCCAGTGGAAGGGTGCTTAATAACTCATCTTTGCTTTCCGTTAAACCAAAATATTTAACCAGCTCATTCACCTGTTCACTTTTTGAATAGGGCAGTTGCTGAAATAAACCAACGGTATCATAAAAACCTGAGGCAATGCTTTGCCAAACAGTTGCACTAGGATCAAAATACCAGTGAAACTCAGGTGAAATTAAGCCAATATGTTGTTTAATCTCCCAAATGCTCTCACCACTGCCGCGTCTGTTACCAAATAGATAAAGTTCGTTGGCATACGATTGGGGGTGATCACCATTTACAAGGCTTAATAATGTTGATTTTCCTGAACCATTGTGGCCTTGCAATAACCATTTTTCTCCGGCCTTCACTTCCCAGTTGATGTTTTTCAAAACTTGCTTCTCGCCATAGCTGATGCTTACATCCACCATTTTAACGATGTCTTGGGAAGAATAAACAGGTGATTCTTTCAAGAAATTCGGTATTTCTTTTAAGTGATTTTCATTATGTGATGATTGCGTTATCGAATCAACCTGAATAAATTGACCATCTCTTATCTCCGCAAAGCGATTGATTGAATTTGGCAACTCTGAATCATTACAGATTAAAATCAACTGTACCCCATCTGCAGAAACGTTATCAAGTAAAATATTCAGATTTTTACGTGATGCGGCATCTAATCCTTTATAGGGTTGATCGATGATTAGCAATTGGGGTTTTAACCAAAGGGCTTTAACCAATTGCAGTTTTTTATGTTCGCCGCTCGATAATTCTATTAATTGTGAACTGGCGAACGAAGAAAAATTTAAGGATTCTAAAATAGGTTCTACCTGATCGAAATGAAGTCCTTTTTCTTTTCCATAGCTCACCAATTCTGCATGAACCGTTAGGGTGTCTTTTGCCTGCTGGCTGGTATAACGCTGCTGGTAATAAAAGTTTGCAACGCCCTCCAGGTTTTTAAATTGGTACCAGCTTTCTACAAATAAAACTGTGGCAGGTAAAGGACTATTAGTATCAAAATTGATTTTCACCTCTCCAATTCCACTTAATTGACCAGCTATTATTTTAGCCAGAGAAGTTTTACCACTGCCACTTTCACCAAATAAAACATAATTATCGCCCGTATTGATCTTCCAGTTCAAATCCCTTAACACCGATTTTTGTTGGTATTTTAGGTTTAAATTCTGAATACTGACGAAACACTCTTTCATATTTTTCCCGCGGTTTGATTACACAATGAGGTGATTACACTGATTTTGTACGATTGTGCTCGCTTTAATCTTTCTGCTTTTAGCTTTAATATTTCTGCTTTAGCCTTTCAGCTTTTATTTTGTTTCAAATTCCTCAATCAGGCTTTTCTGATTCAGGATGAAGTCTATATCATCATAACCATTAATTAAGCATGATTTTTTGTAAGGGTTAATCTCGAAAGATTCCTGTATGCCATTTTCGATAATGGTTACTGTTTGGTTTTCCAAATCAACCTCTAATGGGGATGTAGCATTGTGATCAACTGCTTTAAAGATCTGGGCTAAAAACTCTTCACTTACCTGAATAGGCAACAGTCCATTGTTTAGCGCATTTCCTTTAAAAATATCAGCAAAGAAACTGCTGATCACTGCATCGAAACCTGCATCCTGGATGGCCCATGCGGCATGCTCACGACTACTTCCACAACCAAAGTTTTTACCGGCAACCAAAATTTTTCCGCTATAAGTCGGGTCGTTTAAAACGAAATCAGCTTTGGGTTGGTTATCGTTTTCATAACGCCAGTCGCGGAACAAGTTTTCGCCAAAACCCTCACGAGTGGTCGCTTTTAAAAACCTTGCAGGAATAATCTGGTCGGTATCAATGTTCTCGATGTTTAAAGGCACTACTGCCGATGTTAATTTTGTGAATTTTTTCATTTCGTTGGTATCAAGTAGCTAGTATCAAGTATAAAGACCTGCATACCGCCTTATCGTAATGTTTATTTATTTGCGGCAAAAACTACAAAATTGTAATATTGATAATAACAGTTTGCATTTTGTAGTCCTGCATTTTCAAGCCATTCTAACTGCGGTTTCAAAGGCGCCATGATGTCAATTTTAATCCGTTCGAAAGCGCTTTGTTTTCCTTCTTCCGTTAAATCCGGATGCTGTGCCACATGATTTTTCCAGTTTTCTGTGTAAATCCTTTCTGCCAGATCTGTTTCACCCAAAACCTGGTCGGCATTGATAAACCAACCACCTGGTTTCAGTGTTTTAGCAATCTTATTAAAAAGCTGTTGTTTTAATTCATTTGGCAAATGGTGTATCGCTAAGCCCGAAACCACCAAATCGTAAGCATTTTCAGGTAAATCTACTGTAGCAAAATCAGCATTTAAAAAACTGATGTTTTCATTTCCATCGAAACGTTCTTCTGCTTTTTTTAGCATAGCTGAAGAAATATCAACCAATGTGATTTTTGCATCTGGGTACTTTTCATTGAAAAATGCACTCATCAAACCGGTTCCGGCACCAACATCTAAAATATTTTTTACACTCGAAACTTCCTCCGATAGGGTTAAAGCGGTTCCATAAAAATCATTGAAACAAGGTATAAGGAATTGCCTTTGCCTGTCGTACTTTTCAGAAACAGCATTGAACTGATTTTGTATTTCTTGTAATGTTTCCATTTTTGTTTTTTTGTCGTCATTGCCAGGTACGAAGCAATCTCTCTTGTATAATAGATTGCTTCGTGCCTCGCAATGACAATTTGGTTATGGGTTTTTGCTTACCTTACACCTTTTACCTTTAAGCTACCCCACCTCAGTATAATGTTCAACCGTTGGAAAAGGCTCATAAAAATGATGTAGTAACTTTTTCCAATCCTGGTATGCTGCCGAACCTCTAAAACCTTCGGTATGCGCTTCCAATGTTTTCCAGTTTACAAGCAAAATATATTTGTCAGCCTCTTCAATACATTTCTTTAATTGATGGGAAATATAACCTTCCCTTGTAGAAATGATTTTTTGGGCTTCACTAAAGGCTTTTTCAAAATCAGCAGATAAACCAGCTTTTACATTTAATATCGCAACTTCTAAAATCATACACTTAGGTTTATGACGAATAGGTTAGGCACTTTGCAAATGCTTTCACCTTTCACCTTTAGTCTTTCAGCTTTAAACTTTCTCCAGCATTTCCCTTACATCCGTAATCACACCTGTTACAGCAGCTGCAGCAGCCGTTAGCGGACTGGCCAATAGTGTGCGGGCATTTTGTCCTTGTCTACCTTCAAAGTTTCTGTTCGACGTAGACACACAGTACTTACCTGCCGGGATTTTGTCTTCGTTCATACCTAAACAGGCACTGCAACCTGGTTCGCGTAACTGGAAACCTGCTGCTTCAAAAATCCGATCTAAACCTTCATTTTTAGCCTGTTGTTCCACTTGTTTTGAACCTGGAACAATCCAAACCGTTACGTTATCTGCCTTGCGTTTATCTTTAACGAAATCTGCTACTTCGCGTAAATCTTCAATGCGAGAATTGGTACAACTTCCAATGAAAACATAATCAACTGGTTTCCCAATTAAAGCGGCATCATCGTCAAAGCCCATGTAATCCAACGCCTTTTGATAAGAAAGTTTTTCTTTTTCTGGTTGTGTGTTAGTTGCCGGAATATGTTCCTGGATGCCCATGCCCATTCCGGGGTTGGTTCCATAAGTAATCATTGGGGCAATATCTGCGGCATCAAAAGTGAGTACGCTATCGAATTTTGCATCAGCATCGCTGTATAAAGTTTTCCAGTAGGCCAATGATTTGTCCCACTCTTCACCTGCTGGCGCAAATTCTCTTCCTTTAATGTAATCGAAGGTGGTTTGGTCTGGTGCAATCAATCCGCCTCTGGCACCCATTTCAATACTCATGTTGCAAATGGTCATACGGGCTTCCATACTTAAAGCTTCGATTGCCGAACCTGCGTATTCTATGAAATAACCTGTTCCACCAGCTGCAGAAATTTGTGCAATAATGTATAGGATGATATCTTTTGCGCCAACACCTTTTCCAAGTTCTCCGTTTACTTCAATTTTCATGGTTTTAGGTTTCGATTGCAATAAACATTGTGTTGCAAAAACCTGCTCTACCTGTGAGGTGCCTATACCGAAAGCAATTGCCCCGAAAGCACCATGTGTAGAAGTGTGACTATCGCCACAAACCATTGTTTTTCCGGGTAAAGTAATGCCTAATTCAGGTCCGATGACGTGAACAATACCTTGAAACGGATGACCTAAGCCATATAATTCAATCCCAAATTCTGCACAATTTTTAGTGAGCATATCCACCTGGTAGCGGGAAAGCTCTTCTTTAATTGGCAATAACTGGTTTAAGGTTGGTACATTATGATCAGCCGTAGCAACCGTTTGTTTCGGGCGTAAAACAGGTAGCCCTCTTTTACGCAAACCATCAAAAGCCTGCGGAGAGGTTACCTCGTGTATTAAGTGTGTATCAATGTATAAAATATCAGGAAATCCTTCGTCACTTTTTACAACGTGAGCATCCCAAATTTTTTCTACTAAAGTTTTTGACATCTTGTTATATTTTGTAAACCTTATAGGTTTTAAAAACCTATAAGGTTTGAGTTTTATTATGCAGTCTTAATGGCCTTCATCGCAGTCATTGCTTTACGCAAAGTAGCGCCAATTTGTTCTACTTCGTGTGAGCGGATGGCCTCATTCACATCAATCAGTTTTCTATTATCTACAGCGCCATCTTTACCTTCATTAAAGTTTTTACCAACTAAATCAGTATCTACCTTTTTCATGAAATCAGCCAATAACGGTTTACAAGCCTGATCGAATAAATAACAGCCATATTCTGCAGTATCAGAAATTACGCGGTTCATTTCGAATAATTTCTTACGGGCAATGGTGTTGGCAATAAGTGGTGTTTCGTGTAGTGACTCATAGTAGGCCGATTCTGGTTTGATCCCTGCCTGTACCATGGTTTCGAAAGCCAATTCCACACCGGCACGAACAAAGGCAACCATCAATAAATAGTTGTCGAAATATTCCTGCTCACCAATTTTAACATCACCAGCAGGTGTTTTTTCAAAAGCCGTTTCGCCTGTTTCAGCTCTCCATTTCAATAAGTTTTTATCACCAGCAGCCCAATCTTCCATCATCGTGCGGCTAAATTCGCCACTCATAATATCATCCTGGTGTTTTTGAAACAACGGACGCATGATGTCTTTCAGTTCTTCCGAAATTTCAAAAGCTTTGATTTTAGCAACATTGCTCAAACGGTCCATCATCGCAGTAATTCCACCTTGCTTTAATGCTTCAGTAATTACCTCAACGCCATATTGAACGAGTTTAGAAGCATAACCAGCATCGATTCCTTTTTCGACCATTTTATCGAATGATAGGATAGAACCTGTTTGCAACAATCCACAAAGGATGGTTTGCTCGCCCATTAAATCAGATTTAACCTCAGCAACGAAAGATGATTTTAATACACCTGCTCTATGACCACCTGTACCTACGCAATAAGCTTTAGCTTGTGCCAAGCCTTTACCTTGAGGATCGTTTTCAGGGTGTACAGCAATTAAAGTTGGCACACCAAAACCACGCACATATTCTGCTCTTACCTCACTGCCCGGGCATTTAGGAGCCACCATGATTACGGTTAAATCTTTACGGATTTGCATGCCTTCTTCCACGATGTTGAAGCCATGTGAATATAATAATGTAGCACCATCTTTCATTAATGGCATAATGGCATTTACTACCGCGGTATGTTGTTTATCAGGTGTAAGGTTAATAACTACATCAGCAGTTGGGATTAATTCTTCGTAAGTGCCTACAGTAAAATTGTTTTCCGTTGCATTTTTCCATGAATCTCTTTTGCCTTCAATCGCCTCTTTGCGCAACGTGTAGCTTACATCTAAACCACTATCTCTTAAATTTAAACCCTGGTTTAAGCCTTGTGCGCCGCAACCAACAATTACCAGTTTTTTGCCTTTTAAAGCGCTAACGCCATCTAAAAATTCGTTGCTATCCATGAAATCGCAAACACCAAGTTGGTTTAATTTTTCTCTAAGAGGTAATGTGTTAAAATAATTTGACATCGTTTTATTGGTTAATTTCTATTTATTATCGGTTTATGTTCTATTATATTAGTTTTTTCAGTGCCAAAGCGTATCCGAAATGTACATTATCATGGCCAACTGTGGTTGTCAATACTTCCTCAATACTTTTCAGTTCTGCACCATAAGTGGAAGTTACAAAAGGAGTAATGCTGGAGAAATGACCATTGGTATAATCTTCTTTTATCTTTCCTATACTTTCTAAAGCTAACTTTTTTAACTCTGCTACTTCTTGTTCAGTTACGGTGTAGGTTGGCCGTGTATCTTTCTTGTAAAATTCATTAAACTTTACAGCGTTGGTATCTGTCAAAATCCCTGTACGTACGTAGCAAAGCGTTTGTGTGCTCACTACAATGTGACCGAAGTTCCAAATGATATTATTATTGTATCCATCTGGAATTTTATTCAATTGTTCGATAGATAAGCTGTCTATCAATTGAATAAATGCTTGGCGTGAGTTAATTATAAATTCAAATATTTCGTTCATTGTTGTTTCTTTTTCATCATTACCAAGCTGGAATGGTGTGTTCCGAAGCAATCTATTTTGATTCATCTAATAAGATTGCTTCGTTGTTCCTCCTCGCAATGACGATTTTGGTATGATTACATGGTGAAAATCTTCTCGCCTTTATCCAAAAACTCGTTCTCAACCAATTCTTCTCCAGGTTCAAAAGCTTCAAATTCTTTCAACTTTTCGTGGAAGCCTGCACTGTCTTTAATAATGGCTACTCTTGCGGAACGTACAAACTCAATCAGCTCATAAGGTTCCAGTGCTTTCACCAAAGCATCGGTTTCTTCTCTATGGCCAGTTACGGCAAAAACCGTATAATCTTTACGGATCACTACTGCACTCGCGCCGTATTGTCTTAATAAACGCTCAACCGTTACTTTTTCCGCAATTTCATCTGTAGACACTTTGTATAGTGCCAATTCCTGCCAGATAATTTCCTCATTAGTGTTGAAATAAACTTTCAATACTTCGATTTGCTTTTCAATCTGGCGGGCAAGCTTCCTCACCACTTCGTAACTTTCTGTAATTACGATATTGAAACGGTGAATCCCATCAATTTCAGATGGAGAAGTGTTCAGGCTTTCGATATTGATCTTCCTTTTGGAAAAAATAATTGCAATCCTGTTTAATAAACCAATTCGATTTTCAGCATAAACGGTGATTGTATATTCCTGCTTTCCTTCGAAATCGGCTTTTGTTATTGTATGTTCTAATGTATTTTCAGTACTCATGATAATTTCTTTTTAGTTTCGTCATTTCAACCTTGTGGAGAAATCTTTGTAACTGTATGTTCAAAGTTCTCTCCGTTTTGCTGCGCTCTAGTCGAGATGAAGATTGCGCGATCCAAAAGGCTTTAGTCTTTCAGCTTACTTCAACCTAATTTCGCTTACACTCATTCCTTGAGGAACCATAGGAAAAACGTTGTTTTCTCTTCCTACCATTACTTCTAATAGATAAGAACCATCATGGTTGATCATCGTTTCTAACGCTTTTCTCAAGTTAGCACGTTCATCAACTTTATCAGCCTCAATGTAATACGCTTTAGCTAAAGCCACAAAATCAGGACTGGTAATATTCACAAATGAATAACGCTTATCATGAAATAATTGTTGCCATTGGCGAACCATTCCTAAGAAACGGTTGTTCAAAATCAGGATTTTAACAGCTGCCCCGAATTGCATAATGGTACCCAATTCCTGTGGCGTCATCTGGAAGCCACCATCACCAATAATCGCTATTACCGTTTTCTCAGGAGCGCCATATTTAGCACCAATTGCTGCGGGTAATCCAAAACCCATTGTGCCTAAGCCTCCAGAGGTAATGTTACTGCGGGTATTGTTAAATTTTGCATAGCGGCAGGCCACCATTTGGTGCTGACCAACATCGGTTACAATTACGGCATCGCCGCCGCAAATCTCATTGATGTTACGCAATACTTCACCCATAGTCATTTCATCACTTGTTGGATAAAGTTCTGGTGTAATTACCTGGTCAATTTCCTGTTGGTTATAATCTCTAAATCTAGCTAACCAGTCTTCATGTTTATTTTCATTAACCACGTTGGTTAATAAAGGTAAGGTTTCCTTGCAATCGCCCCAAACGCCAACATCTGCCTTAACATTTTTGTCTATTTCTGCTGGGTCAATATCTAAATGAATAACCTTTGCCTGTTTTGCATATTTATCTAAACGACCCGTTACCCGGTCATCGAAACGCATGCCAATCGCAATTAAAACATCACATTCATTGGTTAAAACGTTCGGTCCGTAGTTACCATGCATTCCTAGCATTCCAACGTTTAATGAGTGTGAAGTAGGAATTGCACCGTCACCTAATATGGTCCACGCAGCAGGAATTCCACTTTTCTCAATAAAGGTCTTAAATTCATTTTCTGCTTTCCCTAAAATAACACCCTGGCCAAATAAAATAAAAGGTTTTTTAGCTGAGTTAATTAATGCAGCGGCTTGCTCAATATATTCTACCCTTACTTTTGGTTTTGGGCGATAGGAACGGATATGATTGCATTTCACATATGCTGGAAATTCCTCCACCTGCAACTGTGCATTTTTAGTGATATCAATTAAAACGGGGCCTGGTCTACCGCTTTTAGCAATGTAAAATGCTTTGGCTAAAACCTCAGGAATTTCTTTTGCATCAGTAACCTGGTAATTCCACTTGGTAACTGGTGTAGTAATATTGATTACATCAGTTTCCTGGAAAGCATCAGTACCTAATAGATGTGCAAAAACCTGTCCTGTGATACAAACAAGAGGAGTGCTATCAATCTGAGCATCAGCTAAACCTGTTACTAAATTAGTTGCACCTGGTCCGCTAGTGGCAAAACACACCCCAACTTTACCGCTGGTTCTGGCAAAACCTTGGGCTGCATGAATACCACCTTGCTCATGGCGTACTAAAATATGCTGTAATTTCTCTGCATAATCGTATAGTGCATCATATATAGGCATAATTGCTCCACCAGGATAGCCGAAAATGGTCGTTACGCCTTCTTCAATCAGTCCATTCAAAAGCATCTGCGACCCTGTTCCTTTGAATAAAGTTTTTGAGGTTTCTGCTTTTGCCTCTGGTTGTTGTATTGTATCTTGTGCAGTTTCCATAATTATGTTTTTGCGGTTCTATTATTCTTTAATTTTAAACCCAATTCTATTTCTGTCTTTCCACTTCAATTGAGCTATTTTCTCATCAAGTAAATTGTCCATTGCATCATAAAGCTCATTCAGTTGAACATCATGTTCCCCAATCCGTTCTTTAAATTCGATGAGGTGTTCGTTGATATTACTTTGTTTAAGCAAAATCCGCCTTATATCTACAAAGGCTCTCATGATTGCAATGTTCATGTTTATCGCCTTTTCACTTTTTAAAACACCACTTAGCATCGCTACACCTTGTTCTGTAAAAGCATAAGGCATTTTTCTCGTACCACCCCAACTTGAAGTCACAATTTGTGACTTCAAGTTGGGGTTATTTGTCGTCGCAATTTGCGACCGGATATTTTCCCATTCAAGCGAAGTTAATTGAAACATAAAATCTTCAGGAAAACGATTTATATTACGTTTTACTGCCTGATTCAATACTTTTGTTTCCACTTCATAAAGAGATGCCAGATCAAAATCTAACATTACCCTTTCATCCCTGATTGTATAAATTCTACTTTCAATGCTCTTGATAATTTGCATGTTGTATTCATTTTAATATCAATTTTAGTCGGGATGACTGTTTTTTTTACCTTCCCCATTCAAGGGTAAGGAGGTTAATACTCGTCAGTTACGCAACCACTTGCCGCGTCTGAAACTGTTTTAGCATATTTATATAAAACACCTTTTGTTACTTTTAATGCTGGCTGAACATATTTTTTTCTTCGCTCGGCGATCACTTCTTCACTTACCTGCAAACTGATGATGTTGTTTACCGCATCAATTAGAATACGGTCTTCATCTTCAATAAGGCCTATTAATCCACCTTTGTATGATTCTGGTGTGATATGCCCCACCACAAAACCATGTGTACCTCCAGAGAAACGGCCATCTGTAATTAATGCTACAGATTTACCTAAGCCTGCGCCAATAATTGCTGATGTCGGTTTAAGCATCTCCGGCATACCTGGTGCGCCAACTGGTCCGGAGTTTTTAATTACAATCACATCTCCTGGTTGAACACGACCACTGGAAATACCAGCAATTAAATCATGTTCACCATCAAATACACGTGCCGGACCTTCAAATTTTTCGCCTTCTTTGCCCGAAATTTTAGCTACCGAACCTTTTTCTGCTAAGTTTCCATAAAGGATCTGTAAATGGCCAGTTGCTTTGATCGGTTCATTTAACTTCTGAATGATTTTCTGATCATAATCCATAATTGATTTTACATCAGCCAGGTTTTCAGCCATTGTTTTGCCGGTTACCGTTAAGCAATCGCCATGCAATAAACCTTCATTCAGTAAGTATTTCAATACTGCAGGGATGCCACCATATTGGTGTAAATCTTGCATCAGGTATTTCCCACTCGGCTTAAAGTCAGCTAATACTGGTGTTACATCACTCATTTTCTGGAAATCATCCTGAGTAATTTCCACGCCGATTGCTTTACCCATTGCAATGAAATGTAATACAGCATTGGTACTTCCGCCCAAGATGATGATCGAACGAATGGCATTTTCAAATGCCTTTCTTGTCATGATATCAGATGGTTTAATATCTTTTTCTAATAAAATTTTGATGTATTTACCAGCATCTAAACACTCTTGTTTTTTCTCCGGACTTATTGCTGGATTAGAAGAGGAGTAAGGCAAACTCATTCCTAAAGCTTCAATTGCCGAAGCCATCGTATTGGCAGTGTACATCCCGCCACATGCCCCTGCACCAGGACAAGTATGTTTAATGATCCCCTGATAATCTTCTTCTGAAAGATTACCGCAAATTTTTTGCCCCAAAGCTTCGAAAGCAGAAACAATATTTAATTCTTCTCCTTTATAATGCCCTGGAGCAATTGTTCCACCATAAACCATAATTGATGGACGGTCTAAGCGGGCCATGGCCATAATTGCGCCTGGCATATTTTTATCGCAACCTGGTATAGAAATAATACCATCATAATATTGCCCTCCGCAAATGGTTTCAATGCTGTCTGCAATAACATCGCGACTAACCAAAGAGTAGCGCATTCCGTCGGTACCGTTACTCATTCCATCACTTACACCAATGGTATTGAAAACCAAGCCAACTAAATCATTTTTCCAAACCCCAGCTTTAACATCTTTTGCAAGATCGTTAAGGTGCATATTGCAGGTGTTACCATCATAACCCATACTCGCAATACCAACCTGTGCCTTTGCCATATCTGCATCAGTTAAACCGATTCCATAAAGCATGGCTTGCGCCGCTGGTTGTGTAGGGTCTTGTGTAAATGTTTTACTGTACTTATTTAATTCGCTCATTGTTTAAAATGTATATTCTGGTTCTGTTAGTTATTCTTTTGAAGTAAAATATTTTATTACTTCTTTACTCCGATTACAATTCCTGTTGCCCAAACTTGTTTGGTCAGGTACAAATCTTCGTGAGATTCTAATTCTTTAATTAACCTAATCGCCTTGTCCTGATGTCCTTCAGGCCAATTGGGCTGAGGAAGCATATCATCAATAATATAAAGTCCTCCTGTATTGAGCATTTCAATTGCTTCATCTAAAAGCAAATACTTTCCATGCCAGGTATCAGCAAAAATGTAATCAAACTTTTTATCCTTACTTTTTTGTATCCATTCACCACCATCAGTTAAAACTAAAGTTAAGCGGTTATCATTTCCCAAATACTTGTTTGCAATGTTTAAAAACTTATCATCTGCATCAATAGATATTAATGATGATTTTTCATCCATTCCATCTAATATCCATGATGTAGATAAACCCGTTCCGGTTCCTAATTCTAAAAAATTACCTGAAGGTTTAGTAGCGGCAAGCGTTCTGAGCAATGAGCAGGTTAACACATCAGATGCCATATCAAAGCCAGATGCCTTGGTTGCACTATCTATGTTAAGATAGGCTATAGGGAATTGATAGTTAATCTCGTTGGTCATCTACTTTTTCTACTTAAGCAATTACTAATTTGTTCATGTTATGGACTCTTAACCCTGACTATATAATAACTTCATAATTTACTTTTTCAAGCACAAGGTTCTTGTATGCACGTTGTATGGTATACCCGATAGATTCTCTCCATAAACTACGGAATACAATATCATCTACAGAGGCGATACCTGCAACTTCAGTAGCTGTTCCACACAAGAAAGCACTATCTGCTTGCCTTAAATCTTCGATAGTCAATTTTTTTTCTATGCATTCAATATCAAGCACCGTACATAATTCTTTAACTGTTGCCCTTGTTATTCCTTGTAAAATGTTTCCTGGAGATGGCGTGTAAAGTTTACCATCTTTTTCGATGAAAATATTAGCACCTGAAGCTTCGGCAATAAAGCCATGCATATCTAAAAGTAGGGCTTCATCATAGCCTTTAATGTTAGCAGCAGTGGTGGCTAAAATGGAATTTACATAATTGCCGCTCAATTTAGCTTCCATTGGAGTCGATTTTGGGTTTGGTCTTTCGTAATCAGAAATGGTTAGTTTTAATAACTTATTACCTGAATAAGCATCCCAATCCCAGGCACAAATCAAAATTGATACTCCGCTTGGTTCATTCAGCTTCATATTAGGGTGACAAAAAACTAATGGACGGATATAAGCATCTTTAAGTTTATTTAGTGTAAGTAGCTTATAAGTTTCTTTGATCAAATCATGTTTATCCCATGGAAATGGAATATTGGCCAGCTGACAAGAGCGCTCTAAACGATCAAAGTGAGCGGCGGCTTTAAAAATACGGTTTCCATTGTGGGTTTTATAGGCTCTTATACCTTCAAAAGCAGCATAGCCATAATGTAGCGACTGTCCATATAAATCAGTACTGCTATCTACAGCTTTCTCAAACCGCCCATCAAGGTAAATAATTGTATTAGAATTGTAGTATTTCATAATACCATGTTTTGTTATTTAAAAAAAGCGTCCTGTTTGTATCAGGACGCTTTAAGTATATTTAGTTTTTTTAATCTAATTAAAAGCTGTCCGTTTTCTTCGTAAGTAAAATATTTAGAAGTAGCAGGTTTAGAATAATGACAGGTAACAATACTACATTTACTGCAAAATTTGCAGCAGTGTTATTTAAAAAAGTATTGATTTGAATTGCCATTGGTTTCTGATTCTTTATAAATACCAATTTAGTTTTTGGTCTACTAATAAACAAGAGAAATCGAAAAAAAATAAAATCAGAATATAATTCTTCTTTGTTATTTAATTTCAGAATATAATTCCATTTATTGGTGAAGACACTGATTTAATATGGGTGATGGTAGACTGAATATCAAAACGGTATATAGTATGTTTGTTATGCTAGCATTATAAATAATATGATTTTCTTCGTGAAAATGGACATTTGTTGTATAAAATTGAAAATTTACAGCTGTATTAATTCTAATTAGGGAATAAATACTACTATCTAATTTATATGTTTTCTTAAACTTTATTTCATAATTGTTTGATTAACAAAAAAGCCTTTCCGAAATTAATCGAAAAGGCTTTTATTAACTTGCCAAAACAAATTCAGCATATTTTTATTAAGCAATACCTTCTGCCAAAACAACAATTTTATTGTGGATGGCTTCAACTACGCCACCTTTAATAAAGAAACGTTGTTCATCAGTTTTACCTGCTTTTATAATAACTTCTCCATCTTCCAAAGTTGAGATGATCGGCGCATGATCTTTTAAAATTTGAAAAGAACCTAAAGTACCTGGAACCGTAACGGCTGTTACTTCACCTTCGAAGACTTTTTTATCCGGAGTTAATATTTCTAAATTCATTTTTATAGATTTGAGTAACAAGTATCTAGTATCAGGTATCAAGATAAGGTTTCAAATCTTGATACTTAATACTCAAATCTTGATACTAGTTCGCTTCTGCTAATAATTTTTTACCTTTTTCGATGGCATCTTCAATGCTACCAACTAAGTTAAAAGCAGCTTCAGGATATTCATCTACCTCACCATCCATAATCATGTTAAATCCTTTGATGGTATCTTTAATATCAACCAATACACCTTTTAAGCCTGTAAACTGCTCAGCTACGTGGAAAGGTTGGGATAAGAAACGTTGAACACGACGAGCTCTTGATACGACTAATTTATCTTCTTCAGATAATTCATCCATACCTAAAATCGCGATGATATCTTGTAATTCTTTATAACGTTGTAAAGTTTCTTTAACGCGCTGTGCGGTGTTGTAATGCTCATCACCTAAAACAGCAGGAGAAAGGATACGTGAAGTAGAATCCAATGGATCTACCGCAGGATAAATACCTAACTCAGCAATTTTACGTGAAAGTACAGTAGTAGCATCTAAGTGGGCAAATGTTGTTGCCGGTGCAGGGTCAGTTAAATCATCTGCAGGTACATATACCGCTTGTACGGATGTAATTGAACCGCGTTTAGTTGATGTAATACGCTCTTGCATTAAACCCATTTCAGTTGCCAATGTTGGTTGGTAACCTACCGCAGATGGCATACGACCTAATAGTGCAGATACCTCAGAACCTGCCTGAGTGAAACGGAAGATATTATCTACGAAGAAAAGGATATCTTTTCCAGCGCCTTCACCATCACCATCACGGAAATATTCCGCAACTGTTAATCCTGATAAAGCTACACGAGCACGTGCACCAGGAGGCTCGTTCATTTGACCGAAAACCAATGTTGCTTTAGATTCTTTTAATTTTTCAGTGTCAACGGCTTTCAAATCCCATCCACCTTTTTCCATGGAATGTAAGAAATCATCACCATAGTTAATTACACCAGATTCGATAAACTCACGAAGTAAATCGTTACCCTCACGAGTACGCTCACCTACACCTGCGAATACTGATAAACCAGCATAAGCCTTAGCGATGTTGTTTACCAACTCCATAATTAATACCGTTTTACCTACACCAGCACCACCGAATAAACCGATTTTACCACCTTTTGCATAAGGCTCTAATAAATCGATTACTTTAATACCTGTAAAAAGTACTTCAGTTTCGGTTGATAAATCTTCAAACTTAGGAGGAGTAGCATGAATAGGGCGGCCACCTGTTTTGTCAACAGCAGTAATACCATCAATGGCTTCACCAACTACGTTAAATAAACGGCCTTTAATTTGGTCGCCCACTGGCATTTTAATCGCAGAACCAGTGTCAAGTACACTCATTCCTCGAACTAAACCATCTGTAGAGTCCATTGAGATTGCACGTACACGATCTTCACCTAAGTGTTGTTGAACTTCTAAAACAATTTTTTGTCCATTTTCTTTCGTTATCTCTAACGCATCAAAAATTTTAGGTAGATGGGCATCATCAGCAAAGCTAACGTCAACCACTGGGCCGATAATTTGTGCTATTTTTCCTAAGTTAGGCATATCTGTTGTGAGTAAATTTATTACAGTCAAT
>Ga0116227_10007549_pt1 | contig 21117 bp, 21 predicted proteins | sample S1TSphgellanicum_FD_89693 | JGI IMG/M metagenome (GOLD analysis project Ga0116227, IMG submission 89693) | Host-associated microbial communities from peat moss isolated from Minnesota, USA - S1T2_Fb - Sphagnum magellanicum MG | ecosystem: Host-associated > Plants > Peat moss > Unclassified...
GCCAGCCTGCAAATAACCCCCGCCGAAGAGATGGACTGGGCCGGCGTTGCCCGAACCATGCGCGACAACGAGACGCGGATGCAGGACATGATCGCGGCGCGCGAAGCAGAACCGAAGCACCACGTCACCGCGCCCGAAGATCTGCGCACGTATGAACATTTTACCCAGGCGCATGTCGAGGGGCTGAAGGCGCTGCGCGCGTCATTCGACACGCTTTATGAAACCATGCCCGACGACCAGAAACTGGTGGCGGACGACGTGTTCGACAAGTTCGGCAACGGCCACAACTGATCCGACAACAATCTCTCCTAAATTCAAGGAACCGGATGCATGACCAATCAAAAAGCGCGCCCTGATGTGGGTCGACGGGGAAGGATTCTATACTTGCCCGAGCGTGGAACGTAAATGGCGCTTGACCCTTTGCTCCTGTCGCGTCTGCAATGGACCTGGGTGATTTGCTGGCATATCCTGTTGCCCGCCTTCACTGTGGGGCTAGCCTCGTACATCGCGGTGCTTGAGGGCCTGGCCTTCTTTACGGGACGCACGATGTGGAGCAGAATTTCCGCATTCTGGACAAGGATTTTTGCCGTCTCCTTTGGCATGGGCGTGGTATCCGGGATCGTCATGCCGTTCCAGATCGGCACGAACTGGAGCCGCTTTTCCGATGTGACGGCGAATGTCCTCGCGCCGCTGCTCGCCTATGAGGGCCTCACCGCCTTTTTCCTCGAGGCGACGTTCCTCGGCGTGTTGCTGTTCGGCCGCAAACTGGTGCCGCCCTGGGTGCATTTCTTCGCCGGGTTGATGGTCGCCGCCGGCACGTTGTTTTCGACGTTCTGGATTCTGGCGGTCAACAGCTGGATGCAGACACCGCAGGGCTTTCACATCGAGGATGGACGCTTCTTTCCAGACAACTGGTGGGCGATCATCTTCAACCCGTCGTTTCCCTATCGCTATGTCCACAACGTCAACGCCTTTTACATCACGACCGCGTTCGTCGTGCTGGGCGTGGCGGCCTGGTTGCTGCGCAGAGGACGTTCGACCGACGAAGCCGGCGTGATGATGCGCATGGCGCTCAACCTGCTGATCGTGCTGGTGCCGCTGCAATTCGTCCTTGGCGATCTCCACGGCACCAACACGCTGAAATATCAGCCGGCCAAGTTCGCCGCCATCGAGGGGCGCTATGACACTGTCAGCCCGTTGCCGCTGACGCTGTTCGGCGTGCCGGACGACCGGGCAGGGGTGATGCGGCATGCAATAGAGATTCCCGCGCTCGGCAGCCTGCTGCTTACCCATTCTCGCACCGGCACGATCAAAGGCCTCGCAGACTATCCGGTGGACCAGCGGGCACCGGTCGGGCCACCGTTCTTTGGCTTCCGCATCATGGTCGGCATCGGCGTGATCATGCTGTTCATGGCGGTCGCCGGCCAATTTTTGCGGTTTGGCGGCCGGCTTTATAAATCGGTCTGGTTCCTGCGCCTCTGCCAATGGACCGCACCGCTTGGCTTTGCTGCGGTGATTGCCGGCTGGACGACGACCGAGGTCGGCCGCCAGCCGTGGACAGTGTATGGGCTGCTGAGCACCGCCCATTCGGTGACGCCATCGCTGACCGGCACGGATGTGGCCATTTCGCTGGCGCTTTACATGCTCGTCTACCTGATCATGTTCCCGACCGGTTTCGGGTTCATGGCCGGTATCGTGCGCCGGGGCGTCGCTGTGGCGGAGGCACCGCCCGATCCGATCCAGGCCGGACGTCCGATCCCGCCGTTCGTTTCTGCGGAAGAGGAACCCGATCATGTGGCATAGTCTCGTGCCGATCTGGACCGCGATCCTCGGCATCGGCATATTCCTTTACGTCGCGCTTGATGGGTTCGACTTGGGAGTCGGCATTCTTCATGGCCTCGCGCCACCCGCGCTGCGCGAGACGGTCATGAACTCGATCGGTCCGTTTTGGGATGGCAACGAGACCTGGCTGATCCTCGGCGGCGTCGGGCTGCTTGCGGCATTCCCGCTGGCGTTTGCGATCATCATCCCGGCGGTCTATTTCCCGATCCTGATCATGCTGCTGGCGCTGGTCTTTCGCGGCGTCGCGTTCGAGTTCCGTTTCAGGCACTCCGGCCTGCGCCGCTTCTGGGATCGGGCGTTTTGCGCCGGATCGCTGATCGCGACTTTTGCGCAAGGGTTGGTGCTCGGCAGCTTCATCCAGGGCTTCAAGGTGGAAGGTCGCGCTTTTGCCGGCACATCGTTCGATTTCGCAACGCCATTCGCGCTCCTGACCGGTGTCGCGCTGGTGCTCGGCTATACCCTGCTGGGCGCCGGCTGGCTGGTCATGAAGACCGAGGGGCCGCTTCAGGCGTGGTCGCGGCGCGCGGGACGGATCGCCTTGATCGGTGTCTCCATCAGCATCGCTGCCGTCAGCATCTGGACTCCGCTCGCCAGCAGCGCCATCGCGCACCGCTGGTTCGACTGGCCCCACCTGCTGTACCTGCTGCCGCTTCCGTTGTTCAGCGTTGTGGCTGTGATTTTCACCTGGCATTCGCTTGGCCGCGACTGTCATTGGCAGGCATTTCTGGGAGCCGTGGGTCTGTTCGCCTTGTCGTACCTCGGCGTGGCAGTGAGTTTGTGGCCGATGATCGTACCGGGTCATTTCACGCTCTGGCAAGCCGCCTCGCCGGAAAGCACCCAAGCGTTTCTCCTTGTCGGCACGCTATTCCTGCTTCCGGTCATCCTCTTCTACACCGGGTGGTCCTATTGGATTTTTCGCGGGAAGGTGCGCGGCGATGCAGATTATCACGGCGCCTGACGAGACCGTCCGTTGCAAGGGAGATAGGACATGACCACAATAAATATCCACCGCGCCCAATAGTCGCAGGACCGGCGTGCTTGGTCCGATTGTCGACACAAGGGTCGATCCCAAAATCGTGACCAATTCGTATGCCGGCTATGCGTAGCTGGCCTATCACTTCGATGACAAACTCTCCGCGACAGCCGGCGACCGACGCACCGTGATTGCTCTGGAAAGCTCCGTGGCGAAGCAGCCCCCTTCGGGGGCAGCGCGGGCTGGCTGCCCCGTGCATCAGAGCCGCTACCCGGAAGCACCCGAGAGTCTGATTGAAAACTGGCGAACGAGCGAATCTTGAAGTCGGCACTGGGCCGCCCCGCGCACCGCGTTGCCTATTGACTTTAATTTTTATTCAATTTAGATTTGATCACATATTCAAATGGCGTATCAGCTCGACAAACGAGCCGAGCGCAGAGGAGCCGATCTGGCCGCCGGCAAAGTCCCGGCAATCTGGCATCGGAATTGGGCTGGGCACAGCCGGCAAGGTGCGGCCGAATGCAATTCGGCATGCCCGATCGGCGATTTGTTAAGGAATGACGATGGCATTCGATGTTCGGCTGGTTCCAAGCGGCCGCACTTTTCCGGTCCCCGATGGTCGCAGAGTGCTGGAGGCGGGTTTCGACTCCGGCGTCAAAATGCCCAACGGTTGCCGGCTTGGTAACTGCCGCTCCTGCATGGGCAAAGTCATCGAAGGCACGTTCGATCAAGGGCTTTTCAATCTCTCCTTGCTGACCGAGGACTTGCGTTCGCAGGGGTATGCGTTGCTGTGTCAGGCGACGCCCAGCTCTGACATGGTCATCGAGATCGAAGAGCTGCCGTTCCTGACCGAGCCGCAACTGCTGCCAGCCTATGTCAAGAGTGTCGGCCTGATCACCAAAGACGTGGCGGTGGTGAATCTGCGGTTGCCGCTGCATTCGAACATGCCTTTCACCGCCGGGCAGTATATCGATATTCTGCTCCCCGGCGGCCACAAGCGCTCCTATTCGATCGCCAACCCGCCCCGGCCGGAGGGCGTTATCGATGTCGAACTGCATATCCGTCACGTCCCCGGCGGGCTTTACAGCGGCCATGTTTTCAGTGGGATGAAAGACCGTGAAAAGGTCTCTTTCGAAGGTCCTTACGGCTCGTTTTTCCTGCGCGAATCCGCAAAGCCGGTGGTTTTTCTTGCCACCGGAACCGGCTATGCACCGATCCGCTCGATCCTGCTCGATGCGCTCAAATGGGGCACCGAACGCGAGATCGTACTCTATTGGGGCGACCGCAGCCGCGAAGATCTTTACATGTTTGACGAGGCAAGCGCGCTAGCCGAGGCACATGCCAATGTCCGGTTCGTCCCGGTGCTGTCGCGACCGGCGGCGGGCGACAATTGGACCGGCAGGACCGGACATGTCCAGGATGTTGCGCTGGAGGACATCGACAACATTGCCGACTGTCAGGTTTATGCTTGCGGTTCCCCGCGCATGATTGCTGAAGCGGAAAGCCGGTTTGTTGCCTTGGGGCTTCCGTTGACGGAATTCTTTTCGGACGCGTTCTTCAGCGAGGTTGAACTCCGCCACACTGAAATCGCGGAAATCGTTGGCACGTGATGGCAGCGGCCCGGCCTCGTGCGTCGCGCGGCGATCGTGCGCGCAAATTGCTGCTCGATGCGGCGCTGGATTGTTTCAGCGCGTACGGATTTGAAGGGGCATCGATGCGCCTGATCGCCGAACGGGCGCAGATCAGCCCACCGTTGTTAATGTATCATTTCGATTCGAAAGAAAACCTCTGGGCAGCTGCGCTCGAAGACATTGTTGGCCATTATGTCGAGCACATCCGTGATGTGCTGGCCGAAAACCATGCGCTTACCGCCACCGAAACATTGAAAATATACTTGGCTGAATACATCAAGCTTTCTGCCGAAAAGCCTCAGTTGCTGCGCATAATGACCCAACAAAGTATTCAGGAATCGGATAAATTTGAATGGCTACTCGATAAATTTCTGCGCCGGCATTTTGAGCTCATAACGGATCTTATTCGCAGGGCTCAGTTAGAGGGTAATGTTCGTGCCGGAAATCCGGCGCAGTTGTATTATTTTATCATCAGTTCGATCAGTACACCGTTCACGGCTGGACGGGGGTACAAAATATTGTCTGGAAGCGACATTTTCTCTGATGTTGAAATGAAAAGTCTGCTTGATTTTGTCACCGATATTTTATTTCTGGAAAATGGAGGTTAGAATGATTGATCTCAGTGCGATCGACAAGCCAGTCAACCAGACCAGTGTTGTCAAGCCCTATGCGCTGACCCATGGCACTCTGGAGTGCCACAATCTCAAGGAAACTCGGCACTTCCTCGAGAATTTTCTCGGACTTGAAGTGATCCGTCACGCGCCTCCGGGCATGATGTTTCGCCTCGGCATGAAATTCCATGTGGTCGTGCTCGAAATGGGCGACCATGTCCGCCCGCTGAGCATCGGCAATCACTGGGGTGTAGATGTTTCCACCAAGGAAGAAGTCGATATCGCCTATCAAAAGGCCCATGAATTGAGGGACGAATTCAAGATCGGAGAGATCATGCCGGTCGCGATGCAGCATGGCGTATACTCGTTCTATTTTGAAGATCTCAACAAATCGTGGTGGGAAATCGAATATTACGACGGCTCTCTGCACGACGACTTTTTTGAATTCGGCGATCGTTACGGGCCGGACGGTGCGCCTGTGACTGGCAAGCGACCCGGCTGACCTGGCCCCAAGCCCTGGACCGCCTTGATTTGCTCGTGTGCGGTCCATGGGCCAAATCGCGCTGACTTCGTAGCGATCGACTGAAGCTGCGCCGGAACATCGGTAAGGGACAATGTTTGCCATGCATTTGCGGTATACACTCGGGCTGTCCGAGGCGGTTGTTGGCGTCGCGGCTGGCCTCGCCACGGCGTCGAAAGAGGGCTGGGCGGTCACCATCGCGGTCGTCGATGATTGCGGCACGCCGTTGCATCTGAGCCGGGTCGACGGGGCCTCGGCAGCGAGCGTAAGCACGGCAATCGGCAAAGCGAGCACGGCCGCACACATCGGCCTCGAGACAAAAATGCTCGAAGACGTCATCCGTCAGCGCCCGGCGGTGGCGACGCTCGACCGGGTTGCGGTCGAAGGCGGCGTTCCGGTTCTTTATAAAGATCAACGCGTTGGCGGAATCGGTGTGTCCGGTGTCCAATCGCATCAGGATGCGGTTGTTGCCAAAGCTGCGTTGGCGGCCGTGCTCGAATACCTGGCGCAACATCCATCCGCATAAATGCAGGCAATCCCCCCTATCGGCGCGCCCGGGTAACTGCGGCGTCGAGATAAGAAAGTGCTGGGACAGGTCATGAAATGGGTAACCAGAGACCATATTCACATGGACCGGGTGGCGTCGCCCTGGCTGATCCTGCGACGCATCGATCCAGCGGGCGAGATCGGTTTTCTGCCGTTTGCGGATACCTATGACATTCCGGCCGGCGCAATCCCGTTTGCCATTCCCGGGTGCGAGATCGGCCCGCATGATGCGCAAGGCTCGACCTTTCGCAAGTTGATGCGCAAATACGATCTGGTCGATCCCGCGCTCGATCTGATGGCAGACATCATCGAATCCGGCGTGCATCACGTCTTTCATCACCATGAGGCGGGCTATAGTGTGGCCGATCTCAAACAACCCGTCGGTGTCGGCCTTGATGCCATTGCACACGGCATGTTGTGCGCCTTTCCCGATGATGCCGAAAACCTGCGTCTGAGCATGGCAATGTATGACGGGCTTTACATGTATTGCCGCTCCGTGCTGCTGCTTCGCGATCAACCCGAGATCGTGAAGCTTGGTCCACCTGCGATGTGGGATCGCCAGCGCGCGTTGCTCAACCAGACTTCGTAGCGTCTTGCGCCAGTTGTTTCGCTGTTGGTTCCTGCCGGCTTCAAAATCGTTCGTTCGCGAATTTTCAATCAAATTCTGAGTCCGGCTTGGACATCCAATCGCATCAGGGCTCGAATCTTAACTGCCGGGCCACTGCGAAATTTGTTCACGATGACCGTCAAACGCGGCCCGGCGTGTTGCGTATCAAACTCTTTTATATGGTTTATCTGCGGGCCAGCACGCTCCTTGCACCAGCGCTGTTTGGTTCCTTGACATGCCTCGAAATGATCAATATTGTCATCTTAATCACAAGTGCCAACACGACACTGTTTGAGCGGAGAGGTGGGTGCAGCAACATGCCCGATAGGCCAGACGAAAGGGTGGTTAGCGCTGCTTGCGCAAATTGGCGGTTCGCCGATGGCCTGCCTGGAGCAGTTTGCGCGACCGATCTCTCCGGGAAGTCTTGGAGCGCTTTCATTTAAGCAGCAGGTATCGCGACTTGCCGCGAGGCAGTGAGCGCAATTTACAAGAATGTGTACGAGACCCCGGCGAAAGTGCTCGTCGGGTCGCGCTGGTGGCTGTTCGCCAGCCGGTCATAGGCGGGGCCTGCGGCCAGCCCGAAACCGGCCAAGTGTCTACAATAAGCCAAAAATAGAGGGGATGATCATGACGAGAGCTAAAGTGTGCCGCACCACAAAGGCCGCAGCCGTCTTCGGAGCGGTGGCAGGCATTGCGGCCAGCAACCTGGCATATGCACAATTGGCCCAGCAAAACAATGCCGTCGCGCCGGCTTCTGCCACGGGCGCTTCGTCCGCCGCAGCAGGAGCGCCTAGCCCCGTGGTCGACAACGGCCAGGTTGGAGACATCATCGTAACGGCGCAGCGGCGCTCCGAGAGACTCCAGAGTGTACCGATTTCGGTTAGCGCGATCTCGGGCGATGCCGCCGTGAACAAGGGTATTACCGGTACATCGGCGTTGGGGCAGGTCGTTCCCAGTCTGGAAATAACCACCAACGGACTCAACGTGTCGCCCTTCCTGCGCGGTATTGGCTCCTCGGTCGGAGTGCCCAATGCCGAGAACTCGGTGGCGATCTATGTTGACGGGGTTTACCAACCCGCTGCCGCTGGGAACCTGTTCGACTTCAACAATATTGAGCGGGTTGAAGTGTTGAAAGGCCCGCAGAGCACGCTGTTCGGGCGCAATTCCACCGGGGGCGTCATCCAGGTTATTACCAAGGATCCCACGCAAACGCCAGAGATCGACGCGTCTGTCGGCTATGCAAATTATAACACCGTCACCGCCAACGGCTATGTTGCCGGTGGCATCGCCAAGGACCTCGCCGCCAGTGTTGCCGTCATCTACAAGAATCGTGGTGACGGCTGGGGAACGGATTTGCCCCTGGACGAAAAGCTGCCGGGCGCAAGCGACTTCGCGATCCGCGGCAAGCTGGTCTTTGACAATCGTAACGGCACGCAGGTCCATCTGGCCGGCTTCTATTCGCATTCGGTTGACGATATGGGATATCTGCAGATCGTTCCCGGCGCGAAGAACGTGCTCGGCCAGGGATTTCCCGGCGATTATAACAGCACGTCGGGTTTCATTCAAAGCTCGTGGCGAACGTCATATGGTGCATCGCTGACCATAGATCATGACTTTGAGAACTTTCATGTGGCCAGTATCACCGCATATCAGAATGTTGCCAGCTATTTGAATGTCGATACCGAGCTGGTCATACTGCCGCTCGTGACAGGAGAGCTTAGCGGAAACAGCAAGATGATCTCCCAGGAATTTCATATTTCGTCGCCATCGGGTTCGCGCCTGAAATGGTTGGCGGGGGTATTCCTGTTTGACTACAAGGCCGCATATGATCCGGTAAACGTCTATGGCCTTGCCTTTGGGGCAAACCCTCAAGACGGTATTACCCAATATGGCAGCACGCTGTCGAAGTCCGCCGCCGTATTTGCCCAGGCCACTTATCCTCTGACCGACACCACGGATCTGACGTTGGGGGCACGGTACAGCGAGGACAGCAGCGTCTTTAACGGCGAAGTTTATGTTCGAAATACATCGATCATCGCTCTGCCGATCAACGGGGTCCCCGCGTATAACCGATTCTCGTATGGCAAGCCTACCTGGCGGATTTCGCTCGACCACAAGTTCACCCCGGATATCCTGGGATATGCGTCCTATAACCGTGGATACAAGTCGGGCAATTTCAGTCTGGGGTCCAACCCGACGCAGGCCGATGGACTGACTCCGCTCGCGCCTTATGAGCCGGAGCGGCTGGATGCGTATGAATTGGGTTTGAAGAGTGAACTTTTCGACCGGCGGCTGAGAATGAACCTTGCTGCGTTCTACTATGACTTCGGCAATTTTCAGTTCCAGAAAGAGTTCGGCACGAATGTCATTACGCTCAACGGAACGACCGCGCGCAGCTATGGCGTCGAAGCCGATCTGCAGGGGCGCGTAACCAGCCGGCTCACGCTCACGGCAAACGCCAGCTATCTCCACACGCGGATCGGCAATTTCCCCGGTGCGCCCAATACCGTGCGTGACCCGGTCACCGGAATATCTGCCAATGGGCCCGCCGATTATAACGCCGAGGGCAACGAGTTGCCGTTTGCTCCGCCGTTCACCGGATCGGTCGGCCTTTCTTACCGGTATCCCACCGAAATTGGCGATTTTGATCTCAACGGCAACGCCTATCACAACAGCGGTTCGTTTGCGGAAATTGACAACCGCTTGCGGATCAACAGCTATAATCTGGTCAATGCATCGCTGGGCTGGACCGACAAGACCGGCGGCCTGTCGATCCGGGTGTGGGGCAAGAACCTGACCAAGGCCTATTACTACGTCCAGCTTGCCGGCCGTGTTGACGGGCCGGATGGGGGCGAGCCGAACGAGCCGCGCACTTACGGCGTGACCCTGCGTGTCAAGATGTAGGTGTTTCCCGCCCCGGCAGGATAGTCTTAACGGATTTGGAGCAGACAATGTACGATGAACTGCGTGGCAAGACGGCAGTGGTCACCGGCGGCGCCGGCGGAATTGGCCGTTATGTTTGCGAAGCGCTGGCAAGAGAAGGTGTCAACGTCGTCATAGTCGACAACGGCGATTCCACGGAAGCACTCGCGCTGATCGCAGCCGTCGGTGGGCGGGGACAGGCGCTGTCATGCGATCTGGAAAGCGCGCAATCCATTGGCGAGGTTACCCAGAGGATTGGCGCCGAAATCGGCGGCTGCGACATTCTCGTCCATTGTGCTGCGTTCCAGGCGGACGGCATGTTTGAGGACGTGACATACGAACATTGGAAGAAGACGCTGACGATCAACCTGGATTCGTTTTTCCTGCTTTCCCAGGCGTTCCTGCCCGATATGAAAAAGGCCGGATGGGGGCGGATTATCGCCATCACCAGCGCGACCATCTATGGAGCGCCGGCGCGGCTGTCCGAATATGTCACGAGCAAATCGGGCGTCATGGGCCTGAGCCGCATTCTCGCCCGCGAGGTGGGATCATTTGCAATAACCGTCAATTGTGTGGCGCCGGGGCTTATCGAAACGCCAAAAGCCAGAGCAATGGTGACCGCCATGACTGCGGCCGGCCAGCGAGACTACCTTGAGGTGATAGCGCAGGAGCAGTGCCTGCCGCGCACGCTCGTCCCGGCCGATATTGTCGGGCCGATCCTGTTTCTGGCGTCCAATCAATCTGCCGCGATTACCGGCCAGACTATTCTCGCCGACGGCGGCTGGCGCAACATTTGATCTGCTCTGCGGGGGGGGGCGACGCAGATCGCAGCCCACTTTCACTCCGATCGAAAGAAACTGACATGACCGGACGCCTCCAGGACAAAGTATGCATCATCACCGGCACGGGTGGCACGCTCGGCGCGGCCTGCGCAAAGCTGTTTGCAGAGCAAGGCGCAAAGATTGTCGGATGCGATATCAATGCCGAGTCGGCCAGGGAATGTGTCGAGACGGTAACGGCGGCAGGCGGCGCAATGGTGTCGCTTGAGCCGCTCGATCTGACCGATCCGCGCAATGCCGAACGTTTGGTCGAACTGGCCTTGACGACATATGGTCGCATCGATGTGGTGCTGAATGTTGCGTCGGCGATGATTATCGGCTGGATCGAAGATTTTTCGGCCGAAGATTTTACCGCGATGATGGCCGGTGAGGTCAATCTCGTGTTCTATTTGAACAAAGCAGCCTGGCCGGCGCTCAAGCAGCAGGGGGGCGCGATCGTTAACGTGGCGTCGGCGTCCGCCTGGATGTGCTACGAGGTGTTGCCGGGCCTGGCCCATTCCAGCGGCAAGGCGGCGGTTGTGTCGATGACGCGCCATCTGGCTATGGAAGGCCGGACTCACGGCATCCGCGCCAATTCGATTTCTCCCGGTTTGATCGACACCCCGGCGACGCGCCACATGATCGCGACGGTGCCGGGGTGGAAGGAAGCGATGGTCGGCAAAGTCATGCTGGGAAGGGCGGGGCAACCTGCAGAAATTGCCGCCGCGGCGCTGTTCCTGGCCTCTGACGAGAGCTCTTTCATCACAGCGACTGATATCAGGGTGGATGGTGGAACGACCGCTTGGTAAAGCCGGCGCGATTCCCATGAACAACGCGGAGCTGCCCATGGGAATGATCCTGCAAGGGGGTCCTGGTCATTTCACCCTGATCGCGGTTCAAGGCCATACGGGCAATCTCGAGGCTGCGTGCCGGGCCGCGCAGGCACGGTGGCGCGCGCTGCCGGGATTGCTTGGTGCCGCAGTTCATTGTGAATCCGGCGGTGACGACCTCATCGAGTTGCTGGTTTGTGATGCGCGGCTTTCGCGCGAGATCGTGTTGGCGGTCTACGATGATTTTGACGTCGGCACGACGGTGCTTAGATCGGGCTACGCCCGTCTGATGCCCGGACCCGATCAGCCCGAGGTCGGTTTTGCGCTCTGGATCGACCCGTCCGTTTCGCGTCCGGTCCTGCTCTCGGTCTTGCGCTGTGCGCCCGGTCGTCAGCAGGACTTGTTCGATTACCTCGTTTCGAGCGCAGCGCGCTTTCGTGGGGCGTTTGGCGGGTGGGTCGGGGCAGCGTTGTTCAAGGAGGACGGTGGTGCGGCAATTTTTGAATACCTCCAGTTCGAATCGCTTGCGGCGATGAACGCGTTGCAGGGATTGCCGATCCTTGATCGGCACAGGGCGAACCTGCTTGCCTTTGGCGCGATGACAGGCAGCGTTGTGGCGCCAATTGCGATCTGGCCGAGCATGGACGTGCAGGGGGTTTCGTGATGCGCAAGGTCATGTGGGCATTGAATGTCGGTGCATTGCGGTTCGACCAGCAGGTTGTGGCGACGGCCGAGGCGCGCTTCGATGTGCTGTCGGTGCCCCATCGGACGTTTCGCGCCGAGTTGGCGGCTGGGCGTACGCCCGAAGATCTTGTGGCCATTGCCGGCGATGCCGGAGTCACCATCGACTATTTTGACGGCATGACCAGTTGGGCACCGCAAAGCTACCCGACCGGCAATGATGGCTTTTTGCGGGCGGCGCTGGACTTTGGCGCACAGGAAACGCTCGATCTGTGCGAGCGCGCCAGCATGCGGCATATCGTGGCGTTCGGGGGTTTTGAAGCGGGTCGGTTTGAGACGCCGGTCCTGATCGAGGCCTTCGCAGCGTTCTGCGATCGCGCAGCGGATCATGGCATTTGGGTGTTTCTCGAAGCCATGCCGATGCTGGGCATCCCAACGCTCGGCATGGCATGGGACATTGTACGCGGTGCCAACCGGCCCAACAGTTCGCTGTTGCTCGATACCTGGCATTTCATGCGGGGCGGGGCCGATTTCGCGTTGCTTGAGACGTTGCCGCGCGGATCGATCACCGACGTCCAGATCGCCGACGGACTGGCGCAACCGCCGACACCGGATTTGTGGCAGGACACCCACAACCGTGAATTCCCCGGGTTTGGCGTGCTGCCGATCCAACGGATACTGGGCATTGTGGCGCGGACCCAGGATCTGCGCAGCATCGGTCCCGAGGCGCAATCCCATCGCATCGACCAATTGACGCCCGAACAAATCGGTCTGGAGGCGCGGCTGACGCTCGAAAGCACATTGACCGCCAGCGGGCTGCTCCCGCTGGCGGTCTGAATGCACATGGTTAGCCGTGGTCTTCCGGCTTGCCATGCTCCCAGACTTTTTCGAGACGTACGTTCGCGAATTTCCAGCCCTGGTTTTCTGTCCGGCGTAATTCGCAGAAATACCATCCGCCGAGTTCCCAGACGTCCGCAGGATCATCGCTGAGGCGGTGGATGCAGTGAGCATAGGAACAGGCCGTGGCCGTATCGCCATCGATCGTGATCTGGTGATTGGCGCTGAGGTGGTGGGTGTAGGCGAAGCGGGCGAGGCCGGTTCGCTGTCCGTCGCCGGAAACCAGTTCCGCCAGACCTTCGCGCCCTACGTGTCGAAAAAACGAGCCATCGGGGAGTTTGACCGGAACCTCGATGATCCCGTCCTCGGTGAAAAGATCGGCATATCCCGCAAAGTCCTTGGTATCGAGCGTGCGGGCAAATGATATGATCAGGTCACTGATCGCGGCCCGATCCATAAGATATGCGATCTGATCGCCGAGATGTTCAATATCCGGTGCCATGGGCGTGTTATCCCTCTACGGTCATTGCAAGTTGAGTTTCGCCGAAATCAGGCGCGCAGGAATTCCAGCAGTTGCGCCGTCAGCCACTCGGGCTGTTCCTCGGGGACCCAGTGGCCGCATTCAGGCGCGACCATGCCGATGACATTGGTCGCGACCTGCTTCATCTCGATCTCGACCATCGCTGCGACGCTCATGCTGCCGCCGATGGCCAGTACGGGGACTGTCAGCTTTTCGGCCGCCGCCGCCAGGTTCTGCTGCCCCGATTCATAGAAGGCGCGATAATAGGCAAAGCTGGCGTGCAATGCGCCGGGCTGTTGATAGGCACGCACATAGGCCGCGATATCATCGTGCGGGATCGCATCGGGTGAATAGCCATTGTTGCGGAAGAACCAGGATATGTAGATCTCTTCGCGCCCCTGGACCAGCAGCTCGGCGAACGGCGAAGCATGGAATGGAAAATGCCAGATGCCCCAACCGTCCGGCCCGTGCCGGACGACTTTGTCGACGCTGAAGCCTGGCAACACGACATCGAGGATGACCAGTTTCTCGACCCGGTTGCGCCAGTGTGCGGCCAGGGCAAAGGCGGTCATGGCCCCGAGATCATGTCCAACCAGCCTGAAGCGTTCGATGCCCAGATGATCGGCGAGTTCGACAATATTGGCGGCGACCCGGCGCGTGTCATAGCCGGTATCCGGGCGCGAAGAGTCGCCGAGCCCGCGCAAGTCGGGGGCGATGACGCGGTAATCGGCGGCCAGCGCGGGGATGATCCTGCGCCATTCGCGCCAAGTCTGCGGCCATCCATGCAGCAGAACAAGAGCAGGTGCATCGGGTGGGCCTGCCTCGGCATAATTGATCCGCACTTGCGACAATCTGGCGCGATGCGTGTGGATTGCGGTCATGTCTTGTCTCCCGTGCAAGGTCTGAATTTTTTGGTGGATGCGCCGTCCGTGCCGCCCGCTCCCATCGTCGCAATCGCCGGCTGCGCGGCGGAGCGGGTTTTCAATCGTGCGCTTCAGCCTTTGTGTAAAGCATATACGTCATGATGACACAATAGTTCAATTTTATTGCTCCGGGTTCATTGACAGTCGGGGCAATCGTCACGACATCCTGAATGCTGCGATCCAGATATTCCTCGATGGGCAAGCCATGGATGCAGGCGCAACCCGTTCTGAAGGAACCCGGCCATGAAGTCCCTGATGCCGTTGTCGAGTCGCTTGCTGTTCACCGCCCTGGCCATTGTCTTGATGGCTGGATCGCATCTGGCGGATTACAACAAGACGCATATTTTCAATCCACGCTGGACGCAGCATGCCAAATTCCACGACGGCCAGACGCTGATGTTCTCGATCCTGTTGGCCATGCTGACGATCTTTTTTGCGTGGAGAAAGACCACTGATCGCGTCGCTGCTGTGCTGGCGGCATCCGCCTTTGCGGCGGTGTATTTTTTCGCGCAGGCCGGCGCAATTCTCTATCCCGGCACCGCCGCATTCGACCCGGAATTCGTCACACGCTACAGCTATGTGCTTGGCCTGCCGTTGCAGAACTACGTTCAGGTCACGAGCATTGCCCTGACCGGCCTGGCCGCCTGGCTGGCCTTGAACAAGAATGCAAAGTGGACCGACGGATAAGCCGTAAGGTCGGTCACTCGGCGACTTTCCACCATGGGATCAGTGCGGGCCCTGCTGCACACAGGCGATTGGAGGCTTCCAGTACGACTTTGTCGGCACGCCGTGCCGTAACGCCCATGCTGCGCAAAACCATTGAGGTCATCGCATGGATATAGGCGATGTCGCCGCCGCCGGAAATAATGCGCTGGATGGCCTCGATCTTGGCCCCCATCATGAGGTCGACAGCCACTTCCGGCGAAGGGACGGAATAATCGCCCGTGGCAATGCCCATCTGAATATCGGCGGTAATTTTCTGAACCATGATGTTGTCGCTGGACAACAGACCGATATGGGCGAGAAAGGCCCCCCACTTGTGATCGGTGAGCGCACGCAGCAAAAAGGTTTGAAACCCGGTCGCATTGCGCATCACCGGATTTTCGAGCGTCGCATAGACAGGCATGACCTGCTCGGTCATTTCAAGCGTCAGCTTGATGCCCATTTCGGTAACCGCCTGGTCGAGCGAATCGAAATATTTGTAGAAGGTGCCGCGTGACACATTGGCATGACGGATGACGTCGTCGATCACCGCAGGACCACCGCTGCGGCCCGTCGGATAGACCGCCATGACCGACTCCATCAAATGCGCGCGCATCCGGTTCCGCCGATCGCGACCAACGCGTACGCGGTGATCTTCGACAACCGGCGGGCTTTCCCGCAGCTTCGTCTGGGTTGCAGCCATTCGCATTCGTGACCCTGTTTTAGACCTTCATGTCATTTCTATTGCGAAATGCGGTTTGCGGTAACATTTTTTTTGATCTCCCGACCCCGGGCGGGTGGTTTGCCTAGGCAAAACCGTGATGCAACGTGCCGATGCCTTCGATCCAGAGGCGCAATGCCTGTCCTGACTTGAGGAATATGCCCCGGCTCATCCCAACGCCGGACGGTGTTCCGGTCATGATGACATCGCCCGGGTACATCGGGACTCGCGCGGAAATTTCCTCAATCTGTTCGCCGATGTCGAAAATCATATGGCGCGTGTTTGAATCCTGCATCAGCTCATCGTCGATCCACAACTTCAGGCCCAGTGCGTGGGGGTCCGGAATATCGCGCGCCGGCGTAATCCAGGGTCCCATCGGGCAGGCCCCGGCGAACCCCTTGTGCGACAGCCAGTCGAACCGGAACGGCGAATCCTTGGCGATGCCTTCGCGCGCAACAAAATCGCGTGCCGACAGGTCGTTGGTGATCGTGTATCCGGCCACATAATCCAGCGCATCGGCCGCAGCGACGCGGTAAGCCTCTTTACCGATCACAACCGCCAGCTCGATCTCCCAATCAACCTTGTTGGAGTAATAGGGCAAGTCGTTGGTGGTGTTGGTTCCGACCACCGCGCCGCGCGAACTTTTGGCGAAATGCCAGGCGCGACCCTCGGCAACCGTTTTGGCATTCACCGCCTTGAACTCGGTGCCTTCGTCCATCTCGCCAATATGATCCTGATAGTTTGCCCCGGCTGCCCAGATCTGGCCGGGATAGAGGATGGGGGCCAGCAACCGGACATCGTCCAGCGGCATGCCGCCCGTCCGCGCCCCGTCGCTCGCAACCCGTGCGAACAGGGCGTCGGCTTCATCCCATATGTTCAGGATACCGAGCACGGTGGCATATCCGGGTGATCCCGCCAGCGCTTCGGCATCAAACACCAGATCGTCGATCAGGACCCCTGCGCGCGGCCCGCCCGCAGATTCGTAACTGAGCAATTTGTAGGTCAACGTTGTGCTCCCGATGTGTGCGGTTTGGGTAAGCCGCCTACCTGACCGAACGTTTCAACGCCCGGAAAAGTCGTGAAATCGTCGCCCAGTGCCGCACCGATCAGTCCGGCACCGGTATCGCTGAGGAACATTTGCTCCCCCTCCAGAAGGCCCGATGCCGGATCGAACAGGAACAGCGACAAGCATTTCACTGTCGTCCGGGTGCCGTCGGCACCATGATAAATCAGGAAATCCTTGGTTATGACTTCATTGGCGCCCAGAAAATTGCCCTCGTTCGGCTCGCCGCCAAAGGTCGACGACGTTCCGGCGGGGGTGAATTTGTCGAACAGCGGCAGCGTTCGCCGATAGAATTCCGCGACCGCTTCCGCCGAGTTGAGGACATAGCCCAGTGGATGAACTTCAAATCGCGGTGACGGGCGCAAGGTTGCCATGACTCCGGCGACATCTTGCGCAACCTCTGCCTGCACATGTTTCGCAATGAGTGCCAACAGCGCTTCGCGTTGGCCATCGGCGTCAGGAATGGCGGCAACCGCTCCATCCGGATCCATAAGCATGGCGTCACCTCTCCGATTATCTGTTGACGCAATCGCTACAGGTAATGTACAAAATCGTCAAGATGACAAAGACGGCTATGGCTACGTCGCCGGCTGGAGGAGATGGCGCTCCACGCGGCGAAGCAACCAGGGCGTTTTTCGCGACAAGTCGGCGGCCATTCGCGCAAAGCAGACAGCGACGGGCGTTGGGAGAGAGGTCAGATGCTGATTTTCGACAGTTGGTACATGTTTGCCTGGGCGGCGGAATTGGGCGAGCAGCCGATCGGGCGGACTTTGCTCGGTGAACCGGTGGTGGTGTTTCGCACGGAAGCAGGGGAAGTCGGCGCGTTGGCGGACGCGTGCCCTCATCGCGCCGTGGCCCTGAGCAAGGGCCATGTCGCGGGTAACAATATCCGCTGCCTGTACCACGCGCTGGAATTCGATGTGCAAGGCGTCTGTCGCCACAACCCCCATGCCAAAGGGCCGCCGGATCGCATCAAGACCCGATCTTACCCGGTGCACGTCAAGGACGGCATCATCTGGGTCTGGATGGGCAAAGCCGATCGGGCCGATGTGGGCAGGATCGTCGATTACAGTTGGATGGCCAATAAGGACCAATATGCCACGGCCTATGGCTATCTGAAGATCAACGCCGATTACCGCCTGATGATCGACAATCTGATGGACCTCGCGCACGCCGAATATATCCATCCCGATACCGTTGGAACAAAGGGTGCAGCGGATTCGCAACAATCGAAAATCGTCAAGAACGGCACAACGATCGCGGTGCAGTCGGTCTGGGCCGATCTTGCCCCCAATCCGGTCATCAAGCAGTTCTGGTCGAAAAGCGCAACAGTCGATCAATATTCGGACATGATCTGGCAGTCGGCCAGCAACCTGTTCCTTGATGTATCGGTCACCGTTCCGGGAATGCCGCGTGAATCCGGTTATCACCTGCCCAGCGCCCATATTCTGACGCCCGAGGGTGAGAGTACAACGCATTACTTCTGGTCGTCGGCGCGAAATTTCTCAGTCGAAGATCATGATCTCACCAGAATAATTGGCCAGTTGGTGCAAGCGGCGTTTGAGACAGAGGACAAGCCGGTGCTTGAATCGGCGCAAAAGATGATCGAACAAACGCATAGCAAGCTGGTCAATCTGACGATCGGCGACCGTGGCTCGCTCCAGGTCAGGCAACAAATTGATCGGCTGGTGGCGCTCGAAAATTCCAACGGATAGGTTTGGTCCTGTCCGGATGACGACCAATCAAGTCTTAAAATAACAGGCGAGGTGTATGATGACTGCAGGGACAAAGCTTTCCAACCCATCGACATATCCGGGTAGCCAGGGTTATCCACGCAACCAGTGGTACGTCGCGGCGTTCAGCAACGAAGTCGTCACCGGTTCTCTGCTGCAACGACGGCTGCTCGACACGCCAGTCGTGCTCTATCGCACCGAGAGCGGCGAGGCGGTGGCGCTGCACGATCGCTGCCCGCATCGCGGTCTGCCGTTGTCGGCGGGCAAGCAGATCGGTGACCGCATCCAGTGCGGTTACCACGGCATGGAGTTCGGCACGGACGGCCGTTGCGCGTTGATTCCCTCGCAGTCCACTGTGCCTGGCGCTCTATCGGTGCGCAGTTATCCGCTGGTGGAAAAATGGCAGTGGCTGTGGATATGGATGGGCGACGAGGCTGCTGCTGATCCCGCTCTCATCCCTGATCACGACTGGCTCGGTCTTACGCGCAAGGGCTATTCCGCCGTTCCATGGTTCATGATGGAGATGGGTGGCAACTATGTCTATCTCCATGACAATCTCCAGGACACTTCGCATGTCACATTTCTCCACCCCGGTATTCTCGATGACGGTGAGCTGGCAGGGGCACCGTTCTCGGTCGATGAAGATGCGCAGATCGTTCGCCTGACCCGCAAAGTGTCGGGTCTTAAGTTCCCCGGGCCGGTGGCGCATTTCTTTCGTGTCGACGAGAACAGAACGTACGATCGTACGCTCACAACCGAAACTTTTGCCCCGAGCATTTCCCTTGCCAAGCAATCGCTGCAGGACGCTGGCGATTCCACCATCCCACCGGTTGAGTTCTATGCGCTCAACGCTCTTACGCCCGCGAGCATGCGTTCAACTTATGTGTTTCACACGGTCGCAACCTCGTACGAAGCAGCATTCCAGGAGGCTGACTTTGACAAGGGCAGGGTGATCCTCGGTCAGGACAAAGTGGCGACCGAAATCCTGCAGCAACGCTTTGACGAATATGGCGAAACCGAGGAACGCAGCGTCCGGGCCGACAAGGCGGGCATTCTGGTGCGGCGCATGATCGCGGACATGATTGCACGCGAAGCCGATCCGCAGGCACCCGCTCTGGCCGCCGCCATTCCTGCCACGCAAGACGCATGACATGGCGAGCGAGGTCGCAACACCACCGCCGGTAAAGCCCGTGCAATCGGCGCGTCGCATCGATGTGCACGCGCATTACGTGCCGGACTTCTACCGGCAGGCCGCTCAGGATTCCGGGTTTGGCAAGCCGGACGGCATGCCCGGCATACCGGCGTGGAGCCTGGATCGTGCGCTGGCGATGATGGATCGCAACGGGATCGAAGTGGCGATGCTGTCGATTTCCGCCCCGGGCGTGTTCTTCGGCGATGCCGCCAAAGCGGTCGAACTGGCACGGGGAGTCAACGAATACGCCGCCGACATTGTCGCCCGTCATCCCGACCGGTTCGGCTTTTTCGCGATGCTGCCGCTGCCGGATGTCGACAGTTCGCTGTCGGAAATTGGCTATGCGCTCGATGACCTTCAGGCCGACGGCATCGTCATAACGTCCAACCATGGCGGCATCTATCCGGGCGATCCCCGCTACGAACCGGTGTTCGTCGAATTGGGCGCGCGCAAGGCCAATTTGTTCATTCACCCCACGTCGCCATCGTGTTCATGTTCGGGCGGGACCGACCTTGGCATTCCCCGGCCGATCGTCGAGTTCATGTTTGAAACGACGCGGGTCGTATCCAACCTGATATTGGGCGGCACGACGCGCAGGCATCGCGATTTGAAACTGATTATCCCGCACGCGGGCGCCGCCCTGCCGGTGCTCGCGGATCGGATCGCCGGTGTGCTGTCCATGCTGCCATCGACCAGCGAACTGTCGCCCGAGCAGGTTTTCGAAGAACTTGGCCGCATCTGGTACGATGTCGCGGGGTTCGCGCTGCCCCGCCTGTTGCCGGTCTTGCTGCAGATAACCGACCACAAACATCTGCTGTATGGCAGCGATTGGCCGCACACGCCCGATCCGTTCGTGGCCAAGCTGATTGGTGATCTTGAAGCGTCAAGCCTGTTCGACGAAGCCCAGTTCGGGGCGGTCTGGCGTGACAATGCCATGCGCCTGTTTCCCGGATTGGCGTCCAGGACCCGGCTCGCGCATGCCGAACATTGTACGGGCAGCGGGTAACGGCGGGCCGGACTTTCCTGCTGATGCGCAAAATCCTGACCCGTGTTGAACACACGGGGCCGACGCCGGCTATCACATTGCCGACGGGAGCAAGTAGAATTTGGGGACGAAAAATGCAATTCATGATGGCCTGCGCATCGCACTCGCCGCTCTATTACTTTCCTGCCAAAATCAGCGACAGCTATGCGGCGGCGCGCCACGCGCTTGGCGCGCAACGTCACAGTATCGAGCAGTTCGACCCCGAGCTTGTCATCCTGTTCGGGGTCGATCATTACGGTGGTCACCAAATGGCCGCCATGCCCGCGTTCTGCATCGGCGTCGAAGCAACCGCGCTCGCGGACGTGGGCGGCACGCCAGGGGCATTACGAGTCCCGCGCGATGTCGCGGTCAGTGCAGTCAATGCACTGCGCCGCGACAATATCGATGTCGCGGTGTCCTA
>Ga0116227_10007550_pt1 | contig 21116 bp, 13 predicted proteins | sample S1TSphgellanicum_FD_89693 | JGI IMG/M metagenome (GOLD analysis project Ga0116227, IMG submission 89693) | Host-associated microbial communities from peat moss isolated from Minnesota, USA - S1T2_Fb - Sphagnum magellanicum MG | ecosystem: Host-associated > Plants > Peat moss > Unclassified...
TCGCATATTAGTCGCATGTGACAATACGTATACAATGGAGTCAAAGGATGAAATGTATTTGTTGACTTTATACTCTTTGTCATTTGCGACTAGTTTTCACATGTGACTTGTCTTAGGCGACTAGCAGGATTTTAGTTGCAAAATGTCTCTTGCGACTAAAATTTAGTTGCAAAGAGCAGTCGAAAATACATGTTTTTCTTCTAGCGTTATACTAGTGTAATGATATCTAATTGCACTAATAATTATGTTATAGGGAAGATACCATTTGAATGTAAAACAAAACTTTTGTGCCCTTCATAACAACATGAGTTGGCATAGTTAAATGTTGGAAATTGGTAAAAATGCAAATCAAAGCATCTGTAGCAATGCCAAGAAAGAAATATTTGAAGCCAAAAAAGTCCTAAGGCCTCTTAACATCTACAACAACCAATGTATATCATTTCAATGTGTTTGCACCTTGTCACCTATTTCATCCTTATTGCCAAGACCCCATTAAATCAACTTAGGTTTCTTTCTGGCATTTTTATGTCATGATGTTGCTACACACATTTATGTAATGATCGTGCCAAGAGAACTAGAAAGGAAATACACCAATTTTTACCCTAGTTACACTTCCCATATACCATTGGATATTACCACATTGATAATAACAAAGACAATCTTTTCAATTATAACATATTCTATAATGGTTGTGTAGAGTGAAGTGTAGTAGGAGGTGTAAAGAAGGAGGAAGAAGGAACCATAATGATGATAATACATATAGTGACATTAATTTGAAGCCATGAGTAGAAGTGTGGGAAATGAAAAAATTATTATCATTACCAAAGTAACGAACCTTATCAAAATCATTACATCTAATTATGTTGCTTTATTGCGGCTTGTAATGATAACATGTTCTCATTTTCAACATGTGGGTATATGAAATTCTAACAATGTTTGGTGGGTGAAAATCCTTTAAGGTGTACCACATAGGATGAAATGGACCTAGTCTTTATTGCAATCCTTTTTTACCTTATATTTTGATCCCCATAACAAATAATGTGTCAAACGTTATCAAATATTTCAGAAGGATCATATTTGAAACCATTACATTTTTAGATTCCATCATAATCATCCATAAATATGTGTATTTACATGGTAAAATAGGACTAGGTAAAAATATAGAAAAGGGTGGTGTTGTGACAAGATTTCGGTACACTTAAAAAAATTTGGACCCTAGTGTAAATGTTTTTACTTAGTACCTGAAATCTTTTGTTGATTCTAAGGTTAGTGAAATTTTCATTGCTAATTGCTTAAGGAAGATTTCTAGTTTTTGGTAACTAACCTCTTGATTAACCTAGCAACTAAAATGCATGCCCCCAATTTCATGTTTGAATTCAAGCCTTATGCATCAAGGTTAAAATTCTACACATGATTTTCAATCCAATAGCAAAGTAAAAAGTGTAGAAATGCAAAAGCCCCATGGGTAACATGTTACTAAGTGAATGTTAGGGATTTAACAAAACATTATTAAGACATTTGTTGAGTTTTAATTTTCAAATTACCTTTGGAAGGAAAGGATTTAGGATTTAAATCTTGGTTGTGATGAAGATTGGGATGACAAAAATAGATTTAGAGAATTGCTAGGGAACACAATATAAGCACAACATGTAGTTTAAAATTCTACTAGGCTATGAACCACAAATTTTCTTGTTTTGCATTTTTTGATTTTACACTTTTATATTATAGATGTTTGATATGTTCAAATAGTAAAAAATAGATAGCATATTGATGAGGAAACAATAACTATACACTACTACTACTATTGTTGCATTTTCTAACTAAATCATTAAAATCTGATTATAGATTTGAATTATCAAGGATAATTCAGAATCTAAGAAAATTATTTAACATTAATGAGATGAATGTGTGACTACAATCTAAAAATAACTTGAATGGTTTAGAATAATAGATTATATGTGATTTAAGTGTTATTATGTGTACAAGTTGTATTGTTTGTTAGTAGGGTAGAGAACAAATCTAAATAGAATTTGCACCTACCACAACATTGAAAAAAATAATGGTACAATCAACCTAGTAGATTGGAACTTTTATCATCTTTATCAAAATTTTCAAACATACTTTACAAATAGTTCTATCAGTCTCGTCCTCTTCTTCCTTAGTGAAACTCATGAAGGTAACTGAAAAGTTACATACCCCACATTGCATATAGAAAGCAAAGGAAAGTAGGTTGACACTCATGCATGTTTAAAAATTACATAAACATACTAAAAGAAATTGTTATTTTATTGTTTTGCAATTTGAATTTATTTACTAAATGTGCTCCTAGAAAATTTAACAATCTAATGAAGTACAATTTTCCAACATTGGTAGTATTGATTGACTCACCTCAAACTCAAACCTTACTAATGTTATTAAAGGGCAATTCTACCTCCAAGACCAATTGTAATGTTGGACAATTAAATCAATTATGAAACATGATTTTACAAGTGCTTCATAAAAATGCTTACTAATTTAAAATGATGTCTATATAGAATGAATATCACATAATTACTATGACCTTTTCCAAACATATAAAGAGGCATTTCGCTACAAATATCTATAGGTTAGTGAAGATTCTTTTAAAAATTCTAAAAAATGATCATAACAATGAATATCTATTTACTTCCAATATAAAAAGGCACCAAAAAGCACCTTGAGCCCTTTCTTGTAAACCTTATGATCTAATATTACAACTTAATTTGGAATACTGTTATTTGACAATTTAAAATTTGAAAAATATATCAAACATAATAAATGAAACATTAAAATGGGAACTACTTCATCCCATTTGTGTAATGGGTGCCAATTAAACTTAGATCTTAACACCTAAAATGCATTGATTGTTGTGGCTACAATTTCAACACACCTCTTGGAAACACAAAGCAATTACATTGTCTATTTGGAGGAAAACCCAACAATATGACTCAACCATAAAAGCTCACCAATGGTTCAACTCCACTTATAGTTATAGTAGCTTCATGATTTTTGTCATCAAAAGAAAGATTCCATAATATTTCATCTATTTTTTGTTTGTAAAATCCAAAAAAAAACAATGTTAAAATGAAAAAGATCTTTTAAGTGTTAGATACATATTTATTTTGGATGTATGCATACAAAATCAGTAATTCCAACACATGCTTTTAGTATCTTAATCTTGCAAAAATCCCAATTCAAATTAAGGCACCTATTAAGGTCAATGTTTTGGTTAACAAATAAAAACTTTAAATAATGTAATTGGAAAAAATGACATATAGTGAAATTTTCACAATCTTATCTTTCAAAAATAAAGTTCAAATATGAAATTTAAAGAAAATTCAAAATTCAAAATTTAACCTAACATATTAAAATTTTTAAAAATTGAATATGTAATTGTAACTTGTAATTGTAATCATTTAATCATTATCATTGGTAGTGTAGAATCCAAGTCAATACACAACATTTTTTTATGTTTTCAATAGGTGATGATTCAATTTCAAGTTACAAAATTAATGGAAGTGGAAATGATTTTGTGGAAATTTATATGGTCATGAAATTTTGATTATTGTAAACTTCAACGAAAAATTGATAATATATTAATATTTTGACTTTATGTCAAATTGATTGTATTATGAAGCTTAAATTGTTGTTTTCATTATGTTTTGTTGTATTTGGTTCATGTAGTTAGTTGGGGCCACTATTTTGTTGATACACTTACTTCAACCTAGGTATAGGATGTATGTATGAAGAAAAACATACTTGTCAAGTATGAACTCATTTATAATATACCCAAATGATATTCCTAGTAGGGTAATTTAGGGTTTTTGGCTTTAATACCAAATTGGGTTTGGTTTTTAACAATTGTGGCATTATGAACAATATCATTATTCAAGCTTGTAGGTGGCAATGCCAAAAGCTAGATAGGAGTATGGGAAAATATTAAATATTCAAATTTTATTTGTTGTTCACTATTTGCAAATGTTTGATTTTGGATTGCATTGGTTGTGCATTGTGTGCATGACACATTATTTTTTGTTTTATGCATTTCAAAAATTGTATGAATCAATCTCCAATATCATACCAATGCTCATACACACCTTGCATGAATACAAGTGAAAACATGGTAGAAAAAAAGGTGGCATATCAAAATTCAAGTTTCATTATAAAACCATTGGTGTCCCCCATTTGAGTTTATGACAAATTGAATCCAAAGAATTTTAGTGCAATAGTGCAATATTAAATGCACTAAAATGGTCCCTCGTTTTGGTCCCTCGTCCCTCGTTTTGGTCGTTCGTTCTGGTCCCTCGTTGTGGTCGTTCGTTGTGGTCCCTCGTTCTGGTCGTTCGTTCTCGTCCCTCGTTTTGGGACCTGGTTTTAGTCCCTGGTTTCTCCTTTTGGTCCCTGGCTCCTCTTTGTCGAGCCCTGGCTCCTCATTGGGTCGGTGGGCCCGGTGGCTCCTCTTCGTGGAATCCCCTGGCTCCGCAAGCCACGCTCTTTTCTTCCATCGGTAAATCTTTCGCCATTGGTCCATCTCGCCCAGTCAAATGCTTTTCATCCCCATTTCCTGCCATCTCGCCCAGTCAAATGCTTTTCATCCCCATTTCCTGCCATCTCGCCCAGTCAAATGCTTTTCATCCCCATTTCCTGGCATGGGTCCATCGTTCATCTGGGTTTTAATTAAGATCGGAGTACTTCAGGCCGTGTGCTCTGAAGAGTAGGATGTATAAGAACTGACATGATTGTGTGTGGAGATCAACATGGTTTTGATTGAAAACAAATACTTTACTGCCTCACAGTTTTGCCAGAGTCCTTTGAATTAGAGTATCAGAGATGGGTGCAGAAATCAGTTCAATGAGTGCAGACGTTGCAACACCACCAACGAGCGAATGGCAGGCACTAGCGTCAAGCTTCGCTTCGGATTCTGCGACGCTGATATTAAGGCTGCTCCTTCTTTTCATTTTCATCACCATCCCTGCCTGTGGCCTGCATCTCCGCATGCGGAAGCGGTCATCAACAAGCAATGATGGTATGTTACTAAATGCAAAACTAGTCCCATGAGAGCAAAGCAAGCTAGCGTTTGTAACTGGGCTAATCTTGAATCTGAGTTAACATTTTGCCAGCTATTCATTGTCGACGACACTTGCGTACGCATCCTAGTTCTGTGTATTGATACCAGATGTAACTGACTGTGTTTAAATAACCTTTGCCTGTTGATGGGTCGGAACTGCAGGCCCCACAGGAGAAGAGCCACTAGAAGAGATCGAGATGAACGATTTGCATTCAGCTGAAGGACCTTCTTCTTTGACTGGTGCTGTTGCGGCGTCTACTTTGTCCGCAGCAAATACCGCGTTACAGGATGCGGTTTCCATTGCCATGAATGATTCCAGATAAACGACCTCCGGTAATTAATGATCTTTGAAATTTCAGTGCTTTCACTTATTAGAGGTCTGCTTTTCTGGTGTTGTAAATAAGAGTCTCTCTTCCTTCATGTTTTATGGCATCCTTGGAGGGCGGATCGGCTAGACGTGCTTATAGTTATAAATAAAAATGTGTCTTCCTTGATGTTTGAGAGATGCTCGTAGAGCTGATCGACCAGACCTGTTTATAAGCAAATATCTTATTAGTCTACCGAACTCTGTGTAGTGAGATATGAAAGCAGACCGTGTATTTACATAATTGAATATTAAAGTATGTTTGGCTAGAGTTGTTTGGTTATCTTTTAATGTTGGAATTTCAAAGGGGCTTTTTTCTATTTCCAATTTGCTATGTATATGTATTATTCATGCTTTCGATATCTGGGCTCCTTTTGCTTTCCTTCATTTTACTACTGTAAACTTCCCTGTTCAGACGCAGCGGGTTCCAGGTTGTTTTTATTTGTGTGTGAGATTTTTGGGTTAGGCTTGGTTTGGAGTTGTGGAGGGGACGGTGGCGATGTATTTTCCGGGTGTTGTTGGTTGGTAGGCTCTTCTGTTGTTCTTTCGTTGGGTTTGTGTTTGTGGCTTTTGTGGGAGATGTTGGTGTTAGTGAGAAGCCTTGTGAGCATGAAGAGAGTGATGGTGTGGAGGGTGATGTTAACAATCTTGTACTAAAGTTATTCCTTGAACCAAATTTCTTGGAATCAAGACTCATTAACATCTTCTGAATACAAGAACCATGGATGATTATCTCCACTTGACCACACAAGTCTTCAATTGCTTTCAATAAAAATGTCAAAATTACATGTGCATATATGCTTAACTAGGTCATACCTTAACAAGTCTTTTAAAAAATTGGCAATCTATTGCCAAAATGCGAAATAAAAAAAGAAGAAAAAATTAGATTTTGAATGTTTTCAGTAGCCAGAATTGAAATAGATAAATAAATAAATAAATAAAGTCTCCAGATTCCTATATGTGCTTACTATTGTATACCCAAACATTAAAAAGAAGGATTAAATATTTTTATTTTATTTACGGTTTACAGATTTGGCTAAATCTACCTTGGGATGATTGCCAGTTTTTTTTACATCTTCAATGAATGATCACCACTTGCCCAACAAACAGAAGGAATTCCTTTAAAAACAGTGACCTGTACACTATGTTTGCTATAAGATTGGACACATGGATGCCATGGCCCCACTAGTTGTGTACATTACTTGTAACAAAATTTCACTATCTACTTATGGTTGCCATTTTCTCACACCAAATTGTTGAAAGTAAAGAAGAGGAATTCCAGCTCCATATGAAAACCATAAAAACCAAAGGAAGGATCATCACACCCCATGTCACAATCACATAAAATCTACCAAAATGAATATGAAAACCATGTAAGTTTTAACCAGCAGATGTGCGGGTATCAGAAATGGAACCAAAATCCTGGTGGTTATCAGTGCAGCACTTGCTTGGATCTCACAAGTTGCTACTCAAAAAATCAGAGAATCAGTTCTGATATGTAACCACCATTTTTATTTTTAAAAATAAAAATAATCAAAGAACTGTCGAGAACCTACTATTCTTTGCTTGTTCTTTCATTGAATCTGCAGTTTCTTTGAGTTTTGAAATACCCAAAATTGGAAGTTCTTTGATTCTGATTTTTTTTTTTCAAAAAATACAACCTGCAGTTCTTCGGTTTTAACATTTTCAAGAACTGAAACCAGGGAAAATCAAATGCCCACATAACACACCCATTTCACCCAAAAGAACATTGATAAAAATTGATAAGAATATTGATAAAAATTTGATGACATTGAAATGAAATTGGTTTCCTAGATGAAATTAACCATATAAAGGATATTGGCTACATGGAAGATATTTCATTCATATTGTGAAATTTCATTAGAATTCATCACTTTCACGGTCACTTTCATGCATGTGGCACAATATCTTTCAACACATTCATGTTGTCAGCGTCATCTATATTGTCCTTTCATTCATTTTCATCTATATGTGTTAATTTTATTACCAAATTCAATTTCATCCAAGTTGTTAAAATTTGTTTATATATAAATCCAATTAGGTGTGGCTAGTTAATTTCATGTGATCAATTTCATCCATGAGCATAGTCCCATGCATCATCAAGTTCTATCAATACAACCAATTACACATGCGATAAGTTCCATTCATGCAACACAAAATTCATTTGTATTGAAAATTTCACCCAAATCTTTAAATATATTGATGTGATCACATTCATCTATGCATACAGAATTGCTTTTTTTTTAAATCACTAAATCATCCACAAACAGAATTTTCATTTATTCGATATTCATTGTTAATATTTATTCGAAGTTCTGTTTTATTTATGTTGTCAAATTTGACTTGTTTGAAAACTATTCTTTATTTTGACACCCTTCCTTTTCTCTCATTTTTTTTTCCCCCCCTCTCCCCTACTTCCCTTGTTTCCCTTTTATCTCGTGATTTGGTGACAAATTTTCACTAATTTGTGAAAGTATTTAAATTTTTTTGGAGGATTTCCTTCATTTTTGCAAGTGCAACAAATCTTTTCATTTTGACCTATGTAACCCCTTTTGAACTATGAATCAACGTTATGTAACTCTCTAAATAGCTCTCAGATATCCTCTACCTTAATGAATTTTTTACTCATACAAGTCGGTTGTATGTAGTCCCCCAGGTGGTTTTTAGGTACCCCATATCCTAAGTAGATTCCTAGGTGTTTCCTTAAATAATTCTCTAAGCAAGTCTTCTGTCCTTTCCTATGTAAACTTTTGATAACCCCTAGATAACCTTCTAGTAAGCTCTATGTAACCTCTTAAGTAGCCCTTAGATCTCATAGCTTAGGTATGTTATTAGTTGTTCCTTGTATTCTTTAAGCGTAGGTCTGAAATAATTGTTTATCTAATCCTTAGATATCCCATAACTTAAATAGATCCTTAAAGTATCTCCACCGGTGATCAGTATGTGACTCTAGACAGTACAATTTATTGTGAAAAAGTGAAAATGTGCGGGTTTAGCTCAGAAAATTGGTTTTCCTGCATCAAATTCGTGCAGCTTGCCGCGGCTAGTAAAAGGCACAACACAGTTGTGCACCTCCAAAAAAGAATGTAAAAAATTGTAATAAATTAGACCTGACCACGGCTCAGTATTTCTGATTAGTCGATCATAATGATTAGTTCCAGGTGGTTTGCTATTAGTGGTTCCCACGTAAATGCAGTTCTGGTTACAGTTTTATTCGTGATGTTGCCAAAAATAAAACAGCTAAACTTAGACATTTAATTTATTATCCAGAGTTACATACTGAGAACCGGTGGAGATGCTCTTAGGTGTTTCTCTCAATGGCCTTAAATAGATATTAAGTAGTACCTAAATAATCCCTAGATACCTCTTAACAAAAAAATCTTTAGCTAACTTTTTTAATAAGCTGTGTGTAATCCCCTTAGTAAGTCTTGCTTAGGCATCTGGTAACAGACCTAGGCCCCCAGGTAGACACCCTCAAATTGTTCAATTGAGAAAGAAATTAGAAAACTCAAACCATCCTTGGTTGAGAAAGAAATTTGAGTTTCTTCCTTTCGTATTTTCTTTCAGTAGAGTCCCCTCTTGCATTTTGACTGGCCTCCTTAGTTTCAGGAGACATGGCAACTTACGTTTCTGCTCTTGGGCTTTACTCTCTTTGTACAAAACTTTATTATGTGGAAAAGAATGGGGTACACCAAGCAAGAAATAACTGAAATCACAACTTTGGACAAAAAATAAAAATCCAATTGCAGTATGCAAACCATGAAAAAAATCATAGAACCAACAATTTTAAAAAATAAAATTGTCATTAGACTAACCAATCAACCAGTGATAATTTTTTCAATTTTTTAATGTTGCATCATTGGCTAGCATCCCAAGAAGGGTTTAGCACTAAATTGGCAACAGGTTCTTGGAACCTATCTAAATAATTAAAAAATAGTTGAAAAAAATTCTACCAAACAAAAATCAGAGTTAAAATGTGGTGAAATATTTTCAATTTTTCTTTTTCAAGCTTGGGGATTTTTTCAGAATATCAGGAATATTGAGACAGAATATTCCCTTTTAATTTTTATGGTTTTTCATGTTTACAAAACTTCACCCAAAAAAAAAAACGCTTGCCACTGACATGGTGTTTTAATAAGGGAGTAAAATATTAGGGTATATTATTGAAAGAAAATAGTTAAGGGAAGTGATTGCATTACCTCCTTTTACTTTTGAAAGATCAACTTTGAATCAAGTATTGGGCCACCCCATTCTTGGCCCAAGTATATTAAACTTTTGGTCCAGTCCCTCATCCCATACTAGTCAGTTGAAGTGGGCTTTAACTCCAGAGTTCTTATGAAACTGTGAAATTGATTTTAATTAAAATTTCAAAGAAAAAAACTCTCTAAATTCAATAACTTTTGCTCTATTGATTCAAAAAGGGCAAAACAACAAATGTGCATATCACCTTGTTGTAGGCATTTTGGTGATACAAAAACCCATGGTCTCAAAGGTTATGGCATGGTCACATCCAAACAAACAAGGTGTGTGTCACACTGTGGCCTTGCCATTTACATTAAAACGTATCTTACAGTAAAAGAAGAATTATGGAAACTCAAACATTTCACCGTGCAAAAATATAATCTTCAAAAAATCCTCTAAAGAAAATCAAAATCCTTCAAGATATTATAACTCTACAACTAATCTCAAGTTGCAACACAAGCCAAAATATCATCTTTCAAAAGTCCTCATATCAAAATAGACCTATTACCTAGGGGCCAAAATCCATTAAGCTAAGAAAAAAGAAAAAAATGGGTTTTGTAAGTTGCAAAGCTTATTTTTCTTCTTCTAATTTTTTCATTAATCCTTTTCCTTTGCACTTCAAAGATGATTTCTAGGGCTTCACTAGCGCTCCCATTTTAAATCCCTCGAAATGAAGCACATATGATGAAGATATAAATAAGTGTTTGGTCATAGGCAGGCGGCAGGTGATGAGCTGGTCTACCTTAGTATTGATCAAAATGAGTGTAGCTACTTCAACAAAATATTTGAATTTTGGGTGCCTATTTCTGTAGAATAACTACAAAGGAAAAGTTTGAAAGTGCCAACTTAAAGGTTCTTCACAATAAATGGAGACAAATGTAATAGCCAATTTGTGATCATGGACCTAAACCCTACACACAACAGACTTGAGTGCAGAAGAAATGGGTGTTGAAGAGAATGGAAAAATGTTCAAGAAATTGTTCCAAATTTTGATCCGTTTGCAGTTGCGAGAGTTTGAATCAAAGCAGAAAATTCAGCACAGAGATTTGGTGAGAGAGAGAGAGAGAGAACAAACCAAGCTTCACAGAGATTCAATGGTGTGAGAGAGAGAATGATCTGAAACACTAGACGCTGCACAGAGAGATTCAATGTTGTGTGAGAGAGAGAGAGAGAGAACAATCTGAGATACTACGGGAGAGAGATTCAATGGTGTAAGAGAGAACAATCGAAACAATGCTTTCAAAGCAGGATACTGAAAACCACGCAGAGATTGGGTTTGAGAGAGAGAGAAGAATCAAAACACAAATGCAGCTTCGCAATCAATCAATCCGAGAAAGCAGCATACTGAAAGCCTCGCAGAATTCCAGTGAGAGCAGAAATTTAAGCTTCCACAATCCGAGAAATTAGGACACTGGCAGCTGGACAAAGATTTTGGTGTAAAACACACATACACACACACACACACATCTGAGAGAGAGAGAGAGAGAGAGAGAAAGACGACAGACAAATCGGTGCGAGAAAACTTCGACAATCTGCGAAGAAGATGATTCTACGCAAAATTTCATACGACCCAGGTCCAACAGCAATCAAGGTCCGCACAATCTGCACAGCAAGCAAGCCTGCAGAGAATCTTTCGAGAAGAAGGAAGTGGTTCTTTCTTCGTCTGGAACCACCACCGTTTTGCCTCCCTGCTTGCCTGCAGGGGGAACCCATGACCGGCGGTGGAGAAGGGAAAAAAGGCATGACTCCGGAACGGAACTGGCTGCCTCGTGGCAGAGCTTTGCATGTGCACGCTTTGAATCTCCGACACTTGGGTCGCTGGGATTGTGCACGGAGACTGTTTCATCCACGTCCCCCGTCCATGTGTCTCGCGTCATGAAATTTTGCACTATCGCGGTTCGTTCTGGAAGGAAGCAGCACACGGTCGTTGCTAGAGGGGAGCGGCAGTTGAGACGACGTCTCAAGCCTCCTCTTTCTTCTGTCGCATGGATCTCGGTGCGAACAATCGAGTCTGTTAGCTGCAATCAAGCATCGATCCTCGAGCATCATCAGATCATGGTAGTATCAGAATGGGTTCACCGAGTGAAGAGGATCCTCAAAGTCGTCAGGAGGAAGAGAAAGCGGATTCTTCTGTTCTCGTGATGATGAAATTTGATAGTGGAGGAGAGGAGGAAGAAGAAGGGGGAAGATCTGCTGCTGCAAAAACGCCATCGAAATGCGAGTCTCCTCCTCCTCAAAGTTACAGGCAGCTGAAAGAAGACTTGCCGCTGCTGCTGAAGAAGTGGTCGTCGAAGAACAACAGGCAGCCCACCCAGGAGGAGGAAGTCGACGACGAGCTGCGAAGGCCGGAGCTACAAGGAGGAGGAGGAGGAGTTGCAAAGGGCGATGACGACGATGATCATCATCTGCTTCTTCTTCTTCCCGGTTCGAGCAGTGATAGCAAGAGAGCTCGAGGAGGGCCGACTGGGGAGCAACTGCCACCTCGCGGAATCGAGCAGCGAGTGCGGATCGAGAGCTTGGACGAGTACATCAAGGGACTTCTGATCTCACAGATCAGGCAACCGACTCTCCATGTGGAAGGAGGTCTGATGCTCCTGTTGAAGCGCTGCTTGGAATCGGAGCAGCAGACGCAAGCGGGAACGCAATCGGGACTCGCGTTGTGCAGCTACGTCCAGCATTTCGAGAGCAGGTTAGAGGAAGATCTCGGCTGGGGATGCGGGTGGCGCAACATCCAGATGATGAGCTCGCATTTGCTACAGAAAGACGACGAGACGAGAGATGCGCTCTTCGGTGGCGCGGGCTTCGTTCCCGACATCTCCGCGTTGCAGCAGTGGCTTGAGATCGCGTGGGCGAAAGGCTTCGATACTCAAGGAGCACAACACTTCAACTGGAAGATCGCGGGTACTCACAAATGGATCGGAACCACCGAGTGCGCAGCTTTGCTCCGATCCTTTGGACTTCGAGCACGGATTGTGGATTTCCAAGCAGTGGGCAACAAACGAGACCGAGAGTCGCTCTTGCGCGACAAGAGCGGCTCCTGCAATTTGCGGCAAAAAGTTCCGGACATGGCGGCGGAGGAGCAGCAACTCGGCGTGGGAACGACTATCCGTCGTGCTCCTGTGGAAAGCGCAGAGGGTGATTGCATTGGTTGTGGCGAGTACATCATTCAAGGACGCCCCCACTTTCGCAAATTGAGCAACGGCGGCGGCGTCGGGAAGGAGACGGACTTGTGTCCGACTTGCATGGAGCAGCTGCGTGAAAGCACCAATGAAGAAAACCAACAAAGCATCCAGGAGTATATGGGCATAGACGAGACGGCAGCAGAAAGCAGCAGCAGAGAAGAAACAGGCAACGGTCTTCCAGAGAAGTCGTCTTCAGGAGCAGCAGGAGCAGGAGCAGAAACAACAGCAGCTGCTGGTAGAGACCAAGGGTTTGCAATTGATCACAGACATCTGATGGATTGGATGTGGAACTATTTTGCTGGCAAACCAGCAGACACTGTAACAAGCAGCAGCTCTTCAGCAAGTCCTGCAGCAGCAGCAGCCAAGATCACCATGAGTGACAGATCTCCGCTCTACTTCCAACACAAGGGTCATTCTCGTACTGTCGTTGGCATCCAGCGAAAGCAGCAGATCCTTGCTGCCGATCCATCTGCCAGCAACATTAGCAACAGCAGCAGCTCCTCTGCACAGGAAGATTTCATTCTCGTTCTGGATCCGTCTGAGATGACACAAGACATTGTGAAATGTCTTAGTGCTCAAACTGGATGGCAGAAGCTGCTGAAGCGCAGTATGCAAACCCTGAGGCATCCTGAGTACCAACTGTGCTATGTGGAGCCAGGTATTGTGTATGGAGAAGAGCTCGAGGATCTCAAACTTCTGAGCAGTGTGCATTACACTTACTGACCACATGGATCATACCGCAAGAAGAAGAAGATGGTCCAGCTCTGAGCTTTCTTCAACCTCGCTATGCAATTCTTGTGAGCATTTCATCATCACTTCAGCAAAATGATATTAAGCCTGAGCTGAAGCTTTCTTTTATACTTCCTGAGCAATTCTTGTGAGCAAGAAGTATTCACCACCACTTCAGGAGAATGATCCAAAGATTGAGATGAATCTTTCTTTAATCCTTCCAAAGCAATTTTTCTGAACAAGGAGCACTCACCACCACTTCAGCAAAATAGTCTGAAGCTGGAGCTAAAGCTTTCTTCAATCCTTCCAGAGCAAATCTTGTGAGCAAGAATTCACCACCACCTCAGGAAAATGATCTGAAGATTGCTGAAGCTTAAGTTTTCTTCAATGCTTCCCCAGTAATGCTCGTGAGCAAGCATTCACCACCCTCAAGTGGATGATCTGAATATCCAATGAGATAAGCTTTCTTGTCATCTTTGCAATTGCAATTGTTGTGAGCATTCACAACCCCTTCAGGGGAAAGAATGATCTTGAAGTTTGCAAACCTTGAAGGTGAAGGAGATTCAGTGCATATCATGGAAAGAACAAGCTGGAAGAAATTAGCCATTAGAGGAATTGTGCAAGCTTGCAAAACTGAAACTTGTTCAAAGAAATGTGTCACAAGTGATAACTAGCTTAATTCTTCCATCTTCCTCAAGATTGCAAATATGAATACCTCTGCTGAATTTTTTAGTATTTTTTTCCCCTATGTAAAAAAACCATTGATTCTTGTTGTTAAGCTAAATTACTAGAGCTCCGAGCAGCAGTTAGTTTGATGAACGTTGGGTGATACTGTAAAGACTTAAAAGTTTTTTTTTTTTGGTGCTTCTCATGACCTATAAGTAGAAAACAATGGTTCTATGCATGAATTGGGTGTTGGAATTCATCTATGATATGTGTTTAGGGTTCATGCAAGTCATAAAATTTGCTCAGCTCATGAGATGTTCTGGATATCAGGAGATCAGGAGGATCCAGGCTGCAAATGAGGTACAACTTGACAATGTATCAGGAAAGGATTGGGTGAGAAGATTAGTATCTGTGAAAGTCGCAAGCACTATGTCTGTGCACCTTACCTGATCAGAAACATAAGGCAGTTGTGTTCTACTTGTAGGATTAGAATAACACCAACAACTTGGAAACAAGCACCCCCAATTAGGATCAGCTCAAATTCCAGCAAAACACATGCTATAGAGTTTGCACAATCTTGCTAACTTTTGTGATCAAATCACATGCTGCAAGCTATTCTACTATAGATACGATTCAGACCTAAAGTTAAAGTTAGAGTTAAAGTTAAAAGTTAGGCTGAAATTAGGCTTTGGGTTGATGGGAGGTAATCATCATTAATTAGTTAATAGGTTGTAACTTTTTTGCCTATCTTCGTTCAAGCTTGATGATATTTTTGTGTGCAAGTAGGTAGGTTAGCACCAATACGCTACCTACTTTCAAGAGTCCACCCAAAGTTATTGGCGTGGTAATGCTCATGATGATGAAGGATGGCCTTTTTTGTGCAATCTTGCTACACTCAAAGTTATCCTCACCTCACCGTGCAGTTGTGCTTATAAAGCAACAACTTCTATGCACAAAAGTTCTATCTTTCACAAGTTGTGCAAGCTCTTCGCTCTTCTCTGCCCTTGATAGTTTTTTTTGCTTTGGTCAATTTTGTTGCACATTGTTACGTTCGAAGTTGTCCTCCCCTTGTCATGTACCTTTTGTCAAAAACATTTCTTCACACAAAAATTGTTTAAGCTTTCAGTTCGTTTGGTTCTTTGAGAACTTTTCTTTTTTTTTTTGTTAATATGCTGTTGCTATAGATTGTTGTGCTTGAAGTTGTCCTCATCTCATCGCTCAAGCTCTCCACTCTTTTACATCCTTAAGAAGCTTTTTCCTTTTCTCTAGTCAACTCTTTGTTGCTACACATTGCACCTTGCTCCAAAACACTCATCACTTGGTTATGCACTCCAAAGCTTTCATCACTTATTACACGTGCATAAAATTGTTCACCACTCAAGCTCTCCATTCTTTTCTATTTGTTTTGTTTGTTCAATTGCAACTTCCAATGATGACATCACTAAAATTGTTGCTAATTGTTTTTCTTCACACTATTTTATAGTTGCAAGATTTTTTTTTTGTGAAATCTAAGGTTGAAAAGGAAACCATTAGGTTGATTACATTTCTAACAACAAACTTCTTGGCACATGGTGCCAAATTGTTGGTCAATCATGTGAAGGATAGTGCTATCTTGCATCACTTTTGGTTTTCTTGCAATTTTGATTTGTTGATGACAAAAGAGGTTAACAATTGGGTCAAAGCTTGAAGCACCACTTGGTATTCCAATTTCCTCATGAATCAGTATGATAATCAATGGTAGGTTGAACACTTCCATGTCACCAAAAAATTTGTTTTGCAAATCACAAAAAAGTTGTAACCTTTGATTAGAGAGCGAGACACTAGTTATAACTGCGCAAATCCTCTTGTTTCTTGTTTGTTTAATATGTATGTTGTTTTTTTATTGTTGTATTTGTTTACTTGTTACAATAATTATTTGCTTGTTTGTTGTTACAGCTATTACTTGCTTGTTATTGGGTCAAAGCAAGATAAAGTATACCGAAAAAATAGACATCTCCACTTGAATCCTCCTCCTCTCATATAACTACCATGAAATAACATCAAATTAGATGAAAATATGTGTCAAGTAGCATTAGTTGGATTTATTAAGTTTATAAGAATTTAATTTTAAGAAAATTAAAAGCAAATGAATTTTAAAAATAGATAAATATTACATTTGAAATCAATTGAAAAATATGTGTTCAAACCTATTTTTTGTTAGAAAAATTAATGAAATTGATATGTAATAAGTTAAAAAATGAAAATCAACATATTTTTAACAAGTCATTAAAAAAAAGTCTATTCCGTTTTATAAGAACCTACTTGACACCTACTTAAAACCTATTTTTACAATTTGAAATATGAAAATTAATGCACATTAAGGTAAACATATATCATATTTAATCATTGAAATGAAAACATTCAATGTTCCATAATTTTATAATGGATTTTGTTATTATTTTGAGTTTGTTTGTTCCAATTTTGACAAGGTAATGAAGTTGTTCACTTTATCTTGTTTACCCTTTATTGCATTTGCTTCTTGTTGTGTTACTTTGTTATTACATGTGCACAATTCTTATTAGCATCAAAGTTGTATGATTGTTTTACAAATTCATTCATGGAGTTGATTACCTTCAATGCAACAAAATGTTTGCAATTGGCAAATCATGTGTGAACATGGTCTTACACAAATTTGTTGTTGGTATTAATGTTGTGTTTAAGATTCAAATTTGATGGCCACGCAATGAAATGTTTTTGAAGGTTATTACAAGCTTCAAGGACTAATGTGGTCTTTTTTTTGTTTAGGGTGCACTTGATTACACACAAATCCATATTCAAAAACCTAAAAGAACTTCTATTAGAAAAACTTTTTGTACAATTCCAAAGCTTATAGCATGCAACTGTAAGCAATCGTTGATCACGAAAAATGGTTTCAAAATGTTTTTGTTGGATTGTCAGGATCCATGAACAATTCTAAAGTTTTTTTATTGTCCAGCCTTTATAGAAAGGTAACTTTTGATGGATTTTTTGACCCTGAACATAGATCATAGGATGGCATTATCCCCTACATACTTGGTGATAAAGGCTATTCGTTTTTACTTTGGCTCATGATCCCCCATAAGCAAAGTGCAAACATTAGGCACACATTTTTGGAAATATTATACAACAAACATCTTTCAAAGGGGAGGAATGTGGTGGAAAATGCCTTTGAGATATTAAAAAAAACTTTTAAAGAATTGTTGGTCAAAAGCAATCTCCATACCCTTTTTCTTCCTGATGTTGTTACATGTTGTTTTTTGTTGTATTACATGATACTAGATGAAAAGGATGTTGATGTCAATGTGTTGATGCAGCAACTAGAATAGGAAGATTTATAAGGTGGAATAAAAAGGCGTCAACAACATAGGATGGATGCAAGACATACTGAAAGAAAAGCTAATTTAGAAGGTATTGAACTTTTGAGATCCAACCAAAGAATGACACTTGAAGCATATCTAAAGAATAGAAGAACGCATAGAGAATGAAACAAGTTGAATTGTTGCAATCATGTTGAAATGATTTCAATTTTGCCAAGTTTGATGCTCAAATGGCAATATAATTGACTTACTCTTCTTGGAGTTGTTTCAAGTTTTCAATTGAAATGGAAAATGCCGAATTCAAAATAAGCTCCAATACAAATGTTGGTTTAATTTTGTTGTCTATTTCAATGAAAATTGTTCAAAAGCAAAAGCTTTCCAACCACCTATTTTCCTTGAATTATGTCAAATTTTTTTTGAAAAACTAGGTAATGTTCCTAGGCTTCACCCAATAACCCAATTCAGCTAACAACATACTCAAAGAAGATGTAATACAACAAACATGAGAACAAACCTTCATGAATCATTTTCAATTGGTGAAATGTTGTTGGCCTTGAAGAGACACATGCTAATTACATTTACACCACGTACAGAAAACTTTTACAACAGATTAATTAGCAAAGCAATGCACTGTGAAAAAAAATAGTCATTTTGATTGTCCATGGTGAATAAGAACCAACAAAATGAAGCTAACAAATAGACAACAACAAATGCAAGATGATCGCTTTTGCTGCAAATGGAAACACTTGCACAAAAAAAAAATTGTAAGCAAAAAATGATGAAAGTTCTTGAAAAGCATATGCTTGAAAAAAAAAGATACTAAAGATCAAATATTTATCAAAAATCAAATGCATGTGTCAAAGATAAAGCACTGTGAGCACAACACTGCAAATGGAAGCATTGAAAATGAAGCACCACGAGCATAACACCATAAGCATAAGCATTGGAGATGAAGCATTGTGAACATAACATGTAAGTGCAGGTGTTGAAGATGAAGCATCGCAAGCACAATACTACAAAGAAAAACGAAAGCAACACAAGAATATCTAAAAGAATGAGCACAATACAAAGAGGTGAAAAGAGCAAGAGCAACGAAGAGAGGTGAGAAGGGTGAGAGCAACATAGAGAAGTTAGAAGATTGTGAGGAAAAAACACAAAAAACAACCTTCTTGTATTGAAGGGGGCAGATGGAAAAAATGTTGCCGACAAGCCAAAAAACATTCTTTTAAAAAGTGGCCAGTACCTTCGATGGCATATTTAAACATGTAACAATATCATCAATGGTAAGTTCACGATGCCTAGGTAGCTACCACTAAGTGTGAATGGATTTGTTTAAACTGCCCTTTCACGGCTACATATGACTGCCATGAAACATCATGATGGACACTACAGCGGTGTTGGGCACCAAACCCTAAAATTCTTCAAAAACCCTCCATATTGGGTATGTTAAGGTGAATGATTGCAGGGTTGTAAATTTTGGGCCATAAAGTTTAACTTCAACGTGTGGTGAACAGAGAGGTATAAAAGGTTTTAGATGAACTAATTGTGAAGTGTCAGCCAGCCATGTTATGGAATTATAAACTTTTATGAAAAACATACTTTTGCAGGAATATGGGACATGTTAGTTTGCTACATGCAGTCTCAGTAGTATATCTATGTCCTTTCATCACATCAGATTTCATGTTTGTTTTGTAGATCTGAAATTTTTAGCCTTAAAAGGTTTTGGAGAATATATTCGGGGAGCTTGTTACACTTTCTTTTGGGTTTAATGCAACTTAAGACATGTTCTAATCAGTGTTGTGCATGCAAGTGTCAATAGCTGTATATAGGATGTGGAAGTGTAAATCATTTACATTTACCTGTTCCAAATTTTTACAATTACACTTATCCGGTTGCAGTGTATATATTATTATTTTTACACTTACAGGAGGAGTGTAAATATTCGTCAAATATACTTACACAGCCTTGTGTATATGTTTTGCTATGTGTAAATGCAAATATTAAAATTATTTGTGAAGTCACCCTGTCTTTGGGCCTCCTTGCACCCCAAACCCTTCTTTGTGGGTATCCATAAAGTAAGGAAATTTTAAAAAATCTGAGAATGAAATGCTGAAACTCAGCATTTAATGCACAAGGTTCAAGGTTAATTTAGTAGTTTTACAAGTAGGAGCATTGAAAATATATGTGGCAACAGTGGAGGCGCTAAAGAAAGAGGAAAGGCAGGGTGAACTTCAGCCCTTGAATGCTAATGTTTTTTCTTTTTTTGAATCTCACCCTATTTATGATCAAACTCAGGGTTCTAGGGTTGTTTTCTTTACTTTATAGATAATTTTATTGTATATATCTTAAATGACCAGACCTTCTTGCAAGTCATATGAATTAGTTGTGGGTGTATATTTTGAAGGTTTTTTTTTTTTGCAATGGGCCATTTAGCTGGTTTATCTTCAAAAACATTATGAAATCTCCCCTCCTCAAGTAAAAATCACATTTTTTATATTTTTATATATTTAATTATTTTACATAGCCATGTGAAATCAGAGAAAAATATACTTTTTACATTTACAATGTTTTATTGGACTGCACAAAATTACATAAATATATTTATGGTTACACTTACACATTTCGTATTTTACATTTACACTTACACGAAGTGTAAGTCCCAAATCATTTACATGCACAAAACTGGTTCTAACTGTTGCTCATATCTCATGTGGAAGATGGTCTCTTTTGATTAGGCTTAAGATTTGCACAATTTGCAGGACATAATGATGGAAACCACTTGGTTACATGTTGTTGTCATAAGCCCTTGGGAGGTTAATTGCTTGCTCTTCTTAAATTTCCCGTTGCAGTTGATGACTCCTAGCATACCCTTTTTGACCAAAAGATCAGAGAGATTTGAATCCTGGTAAACTTACTTTCCTTCATTTGTGCAGATTGTGACTTGGAAGTTTCGGACAAAGGCAATTTTAGGCTATGATGATTATTAAACAAGGATGTGACCTCCACTAGGAGGTCCATGGTAACTTGAGCAAAACCCACAAGCTTCAAGCTCTCCACTGCTTCACCCTTAGACCCTTTTGCTTATTATACTGTAGTACATGGGCAGCTTCAACACACATCTCTTGAATAACTAATTAATTTTGACTCCATGTTGAAAAATGAATATTCATCAATATTGAAAAATATTTAAATTTTCATTTAAATTTTTTTTTCCTTGGAATAATTATTTTTGAAAAATTTAGCATTTCTTTTTTCTCTTGCAATAGGTATTCCCGTTAGTTCCCCCAAAAAAACAACCTTTAACATTTCCAAAACTAATATAATTAGTGTGCACTAGTGCAAGCTGCCAAGGTATTACAGTAATTAGAAACAACTCAAGTTCCATTGAGAGTTTTTTTTTTTTTTTTTTTCGAAAAAAAGCAATTGTCAAATTTAATGGGGGCAAAAAAGGGGGAGGAAGGGGGGGGGGGACTAGTAAATTCTGGCCACAA
>Ga0116227_10007551_pt1 | contig 21113 bp, 10 predicted proteins | sample S1TSphgellanicum_FD_89693 | JGI IMG/M metagenome (GOLD analysis project Ga0116227, IMG submission 89693) | Host-associated microbial communities from peat moss isolated from Minnesota, USA - S1T2_Fb - Sphagnum magellanicum MG | ecosystem: Host-associated > Plants > Peat moss > Unclassified...
CACAACGACTCCAAGTGATTTGGCGAACGAAGCCTTCAAGGAGTGGATCTTGCTAAAGGTGGATTGGTTAGCATGGCTTTTGAACGAACAAAAGTTAGATGAGATCGACAAGAGCAAGGTCCGCTCAGGCAACTGGATCTACGTTAGCGAGGTCGTCGATGTGTCACAGTGGTGGCGCAAAAACGGTGTGCATCACCGGTTCGCAGAGCGCATCGTAGCGCGACACCTTGGCGCACATGATTCCAACGGCTTGCAGGAACGCATGTTTTCGATCTGTAAGCACATTGACAATGCGCTTCAGCAGAACCTGGGCAACGCCAAGTTTGAGATGTTGTTGATGTTGGCATTCAACAAGGCATTTATCAAAGACATGGAAAGCAAAGACCTATTCACGGTCGACAACTTGATTACATCATTGAAGTCAGCAACAGATGCAACTAAGGCGGCTCCAAACATCATCAAATACTTTGATCTTGATGGTGATGTCGATGATGATGAAACAGACGAAGGCATGGAGATAGTAGCGATGTTGAAATCAACAGCTTGTGACATCCAACAACAACACAATGCGAATGGGTCTGCCATCGCTCAGAAGAGGGCTCGCAATGAGTAAACGACAATAGTCTACAGTTGACTAATTCAAGGCCAGAGTAGTCGACTATGTAGTCGACTATAGTCGACTATCTATGGGCTAGAGGATAGATAGTTACAACTACGACTATATGTAAATAAGGACCGACTACGAGTTCCTGGCCCTCACCCACAAGCCTTACCTAGTGCTTAAACAGACACAAATAAACAGGCATAAGGTTCTTATGTCTACTTCTTAAGAGTGGGAAGGATCTTACACCTATACATATAATAGGCACAATTTTCCTCCCTCTCTTAATGAGTAGACATAAGCTCATTCTTCCACAAGGAATTTCATGGACATTATTAGTCGGCCTTCAAATGCACTAGGGAATTTCTCCAAGTTCTTAATGTTAGGGTTTAGTGCAATTGGGGATAAGTGGCTTATTAGTTTGGTGTGGTCATGTTCAATTGCATGTGTTATTACCATAAGCGATCGTAAAGCCCTGCCAATTTTTTTTTAAAAGTGTATTTTGAGGCTATATTATAAAGCAGAATATGACAACAGGGCATTTCAAAAAACCGGAATGCCTTTCATCAAATGTTACGAAGAGCATTCCATTTTCTGTAATGCCCCATCTTTTTTCCTCAATTTTTTTTTTTTAATACCCAACAGGTACCCACCAAATATTCATCGAGTATCATGAGAAAAAAATTAAGAATAAATAGATAAATAAATCAATAAAACTAGCATGGTGTTATGTTGGGCAATGTGCACATGACATTACTACAATATTGAAAGAAATGAGGTCCAATAGGCCCAATGTAAATATTCCACAAGTTGCTCAAATAAGAGTAAAATTTAAAAGGAATGAAATTTACATACAAATGTGTTTGGAAGTACAAAAGCTGGAAACTGGAAACTTTCCTTCTTCAACAGGAAGCCATTGAAATTTGAATTTCATTTCTTATGACCCACCTCTATGGGAAATTGCCAAAACTATATTTCTTTGAGCTTAATTTTGGCAACACAACTTAGTTTTGAAACAAAATTATTTAAACACTATAAATTATGGGAGAAACAAAATTTATTATACAGTATTTCTTTGAGCTTTCGTAGGCAACTCAACAATGACGAAGCAAGAAGAAAACAAATATGTCTAAAAAGCAAAATCCTTGGAAAAAAAAAGTTAGAACCCCCTTACTTTAGACCCCCATATATTTTTTCATTTCTTGTCCATTTTAAATAATTACGAAAATTATAAGCATGCTAACTTGAACTTTTCAATCCCTTTTTCAACTTTAAGGGAAATTGAGCTAAGTCCAAAGACTTTAACCTCCAAATTCTTTCCCTACCAAAGTAAAACACTTATCAATCGTGCCAACCTACAATTATTTTCAAAGGTTTTCATATATTTTTCATGTTTTGTCCATTTTGAGGAATCTTCTTGACAATGGGTGTGCCAAGTGGAGGTCCACAATATCTATTTGAACTCCAAAGGCAACTGAGTTATATACAAGGATTTTTGGCTCTCTAGGAGTTTAAGTGTTTGGACATTGACCTATCTAACCTATCCATGTAATAGATCACATTAAATGTATTTTAAATCATTTTCTAATTGCATCATAGTTTCCATTTTTCTTGGTGAGAAATCACCAATTTTTTCTTAAGTTTTAAGATTAACCAAATGTAGTATTGGATTTCATGGGTGGAATTTTTCATTTTTCACTTAAAATCAACCCTATTGAAAGGAATCAATGTCATAACTCCTATTGAAAAGGATGGGTTGTTGTTTCAATATGAATAAATCAACAACGATGATTTGTTAGATCTCATTATAATAATGATGTGTGTTTTCATTTTACACATCATGGTTATAAAATTGTCATCAATTTTAGCCCAACCATCTTTGTTATTTGTTAAAGTAATCCCTTCTTTCCTACATACCCTTCATCAACTTCAATCTCTCACTTACAATTGTTTATTGCCAAAGCCTAAGTCTACGTCATTCCCTAGGTCCGAAGGGGTTGTGAGTTCATGGAGTTGAAGTTAACATTGAATGAGGTTGGGCTGTTGAAAAATGTTATGGGCATTAAGATCAAGGTACTTGAATTTGCTAAATTTGCCATGAGATTTCAAAAGGTCTAACAACATGCACTAAAATTAGAATGTTTATGCTTATTAGCTTAGCACAAATATTTCTTGCACCACATCATGTATATCTTGATTTTGATGATGCATTATTTATAACACTTTTATTGTTGATCTTTTTCATCATCTTGCTCATCTTAGATATTTTCTACAAATAATAGGTTCTTGGTTTTGTTGTTGTTGTTGTTGGATTCAAAATTTTCTTTTTAGGACATTGTTGCAATGTAAATATTAGGATTGAAACAATAAATATGTTCATTGTTCATCATGCATTGTGCTCATTGTTGAGTTCCTTTGATGTGAGGAGTTTACATGTCATTAGGTTTTTAAGTCTTTAACACATTGTTCATTACACATTATGAAATTCACCATCAATTGCAAATTTATCATGTTTTTTTTGGGAGAATGTGTTTGAACGAACATTTTGTAGCTTGTTCATTGCAAATGAAATTTCATTATTGCACATTGGATTGTCACTAAGTTTAGGTTTTTTTTGCTAGGTTTTTGTTTTATGAAGACTTTATGGTAGCAAGGTGCCACCCCAAACTTCAATTTTAAATATTTTTGCATTTCATAAAATCTTTGTGATTTTTGACCTATTTTTTGAGTGTTGTTGTTTTAAATAAGAATACTTAAATATACATCATTGAATAACCTTAATGACTATAAAACATTTGATGCATTTCAATAAATTTAAGGGATACATAAGTTATTCTTTTAGTTTCATTTATAAATTCCTTTGTCATATTAAAACAATTAACCATTATTCTTAAAGGCAACTTGACACCTCATAAGTAAAAAATATTTTTATGAATGGGTGAAAGTAGGAAAAATAAGCCAAACAATGTGTGGAAAATCCTTAAAAAAACAATTTTGAAAATTTGAAAAATCGGCATGACAACATATATGTCAAAAAAATTGTTGAATTTTTAAATAAGCTCTTATCCTTTTAAAGTTGCAACTATAAAATTCCATTAAAATTCACCATGTTTCAAAAGTCTTTTCATATGTTTAAAACACTCAAGAAAAGCATGTGGACAAATGGTTTTTTTGTATCAAAAGTCCTTTTCCCTTATTAAATGTTCACCAAATTGTTTCAATTTTTTTGTGATCTTTAATATATTCCACAAGAAAGGATCTATGTGTTCAAAACATTCAAAAAATAAAAATACATATATCTTTTTAGAGTTCAATACTCGAATGTCCTTTTACACTATTATAGTTTTGAATTTGTAATCATGGTTCAAAGTAAAGTTATAGATTTGACTATAATATAAGGCTTGATGCAAAAAATTTGAATTTTTATTATGTTATATGTCATATTTGGCCTCAAATTTGATATTCAGTTTGAAAAACTGTGTGAAAAATGTAGTATAAACCAATAGAAAATTGCCATGTGAAAAATGTAGTCTTTGGAAAGGATTTTAACCTTGGCACAATTGGCTCTTTTTTTTCATGCTTTCACCTTTTTGTGAACTTGTAAATTTCAATGTTCATGGCCAACCAAGTTACCTTGGGTTGGATTGCAAGTGGGTATTAATGATGAGGTGCACATTTTGAAATCATGTAAAGGTATGTTCTAAGATAAAATAGAAAGATAAGTTGTTAGCACCCTAAGTGGGAGTATCTCCAAAAACAAGGTGATTAAGAATATACTATGAGATTTATGAGAAAGAAGAAGAAGGGGGAGTGGTACACAAGTAAGGATTATGTAAACATAGTAAAAATGAAGTTGTTTACACCTACCAAAGTAGGAATCATTGTTGTAGTACATTGGGGAGGATTGTAAAAAGTTCAAATTCAATTTGCCCCATTGATGTTCCACAGCTTGGAGCATCCAACACTTTGATGCTTGAGTATGAAGCTCATGTAGGGCACTATTTTAATTTTCAAACTTAGAAGAAAATTCAAAAATGCATTCAACAATCACAAGGGTGGGTTTTGGCCCAAGACATGTATATCTTATGTTCGAGGTCATTGGATCAACTCTTGTAGCAACCCAATACATCTTTTTAGCTTGTAATGAAATGAATAATATTGAAAACCATAACTAGTTGTTACTTCATGCTTATGTAATTTAAAATTGGATACAAATATAAATTCTTCTTTCCCTTGAATGTGTGGTGGTTGGATCAAGTGATGATAATATCATTTATGTGCTTATGCAAACTTTGATGAATCCTAAAAGCTTACCAAAGTTTGATTAGTAGTAGGCTAATGACATTTGGGGTAGGTATGTATTTTCCAAAGCATTAAGTCAAGGGTTAGATGATAAATATGTGATTGCATTTCTAATGGTTAATATTTTTGAAATCTTGCTATCAACATTTTACAATTATATTACCAAGAGACCTATAACATTTGGAATTCTCAAAGTTTGCCAAGATCATGGAAATGTGTTTGGCCTTTTTGGATCCTAAATAATGTGAAGTCATGTAATCTAATTATGTTGTCCTTTACCTATTAAATTGTGTTATGGAAATGTCACCACACCAAAAATGGCATTCTATGACTAGTCCTTTTTTACTAGATCAAATAGATGTGTGAGATGTGAAAAAATATAATTCTGTTTTACATTTTTTTTTATCATAATTTTAAATAAAACTTAATACATTATATGTGTAAACATAATAAAATTTATAGTTCCATAAAATCAATTAATTATATGGCATTAATCAATATTTAAAAATTAAAATTGATTATCTAGATTAATCTTTTAAATAAAAATACAGATAATAAAGTAAAATATATTATATTTTTATTATAATGTATTTATGATTCATTTATAAACATTATATGTGAATAAATTATATATCACACATTTTAAGTAAATTTTATTGGTAAAATTATGATATTTCAAAAGAAAAATTATATAATATAATTTTTAGAATCAAATGAAGGTTTAAAATATGAATTTTTAAAATGTATTTGTTATTATATTATCCATTTATAAATCATGTGAATTATTTTCTCCGCGAAATGGTCTTTGAAATTATATTGAATAATGAAATTCATTTTTTTTCATTTCAAATTGATTTATATTTTTAAAAGGAAAAAATATGTTTGTGTACATTATTGGAAAAAATTTAAGCTTAAATTTTAATCTTGTCATTTTGACAAAATCGTAATAAGATGCCAAAGTTCAAAGATGATGTTTTGTGTAATGTTTGAAATCAAATAAGTTAAATAAAATGCATGTTAGTTTTTTTCCACAAAAAATTGCTTGGTTTAATGGTGAGGGAGTTGATCTCCATCCTTGGGGTTCAAGGATGAATCTTCACGAATGTCATGGGTTGTGGTCATCGTTAGAATGTTAACTGAATGTTCCCTACCTACATAGCCAACATAGGTTAAGTGCTTATTAAGTGATTTTAAGTAAGCACAATAGCTGGCCTTTTTAACAACCTAAACTTGTTTTTTAATCCTAACCTATGTAATGACATGTGTCAACATGGTACATGTTGAATTTAATGAAATTAACAATAATATAAATATATAATAATAATATTTTATTATTTAAATAATAAATATTTAAACAAATATAAATAATGCAACTACATTTTTGAGTAGTAAAATTAGTCGCAAAACGACAATGCCACGTAAGTTGGTTTGGATGGATGAAAAGTTCATGTAAATCACATTTTTATACAACTATCTTTACAACTTGGTGCCATGTATTGTCTTTTGTGACTATAATTTTATGCGACTTGTCCAAGGTGACTAAACATTGTAACAAGTCGCATGTGGTAATTACGACTAAAACTGAGTTGTGGATCTAGTTGTATATTTGCAAATTCCTTTTAGTGAAAATATTATTACATTTTCCTAGAACACTTTCATCATTATATCCATATTTTTTGGTTCACAAGTCATACAAATTTCAATTTTAAACATTTTCATCAAACATGCATTGAAAATGAAAGAATAAAACATTATTGAGTTGAGCATGGTGTTTCTTTTGCATTTTTGTTTTCACTTGTTGATATTCTTAAACCACAAGCATGAGACCCCATGAATGGTTATCAAAATTCAAAATAAAAATGTATGTTATATATTATTGTACGTTGATTTGATCATCTTTATCTAACCTTTGGATCAAGATTATTTTATATTTAAACTAAACTTTGAGTTTAAAAAACTTGTCATGCATATTCCTAAGTTTTTTACTTTAATTTAAAATTGTTAAAAGATTGCAAGCAAGATTCAAATTTACTACTATCATATATTAATAATATATTAATGATGTTGCCTAAAGTAGCCCACCTGTAATGTGTTTTTACCCAGAAATGATTTGTTGTTTTTTTTTTAATAAGACTTCATATTGGCAAATATTGCCATGAAACAAGTCCTTGGGAGTGTGGAGGATGATCAATTCTTTGGCTTTAATTCAACAAAGGAATTGTAAGTAACAAAACACTTGTAGGATTCTTGAGCTTTTATAGCCAAATTGTGGCCAAGTTGGAGAAAATACAATTGCGAAATTGAACTCAACATCTTTTCAAAAACAAATCAAATATTTATGTAACTAAAAATTATGTAGCGAATTCCATCCTTAAACAATCTCAAAAGGTGGATAACCTAGTTCAACATGTTCACAATCATGTCACCTATTTTTTAAAAAAAACCTAATAGTTTTTAATGAGCTAGTTGATAATGTCAAAACTTCAAAAAAAATGGTTACATGAGATGGTTTTTTAATTTCAAGGACCTTGCCATGTGTTACATGGTTCTTTGAAAGCTTTTTGAATTTGTAAAATAAATAGAAATGAATATGAAGGTTTTCCAAAGGCTTAAGATGGAATAGTGTTATTTACAAATGTACCGACACATTAGTGTTATGGTATGAATATAAAATTTATATGAGAGTACTATATGTATAATTTCTCAAAAGTTATCAACATGTATAAAGATAATTAGTACCAAATTAAGAAAAACATTACATAATGTTTTTGAAAAAAACTTGAAAATGTTAAAAACTTGAAATGAAGTTAGTTTAATAAAAGTTACATTTAAAAAAATATGGTCAAATGAATTATTGTCTTGGACATCATAGAAGAGACAATACTATGCATTTGACCTTGAAATAGAAAAAAAAATGTCCCAATGAAATCCATTAATTTAAGAAAGAGGGAAAATGGAAACTAATACAAACCAAGATAATTTAAGTTATGAACAAATAGAAATGAATATAAATTGTTGACCTTTTGGTAAGTAACTTGTTGCCTTGTCACAAGATAGGATCTATATTCCTTTTGGCAAATGGGGATAGTCATAGTTACAATTCATGGTTGGAGGTAGTACAAATTGACTAAGGAATTTGATACTATTTTGTTAAGGTGTATATTAAAAAAATCCCAAAATATGTCATGAAAATATTTTCAAATTGTTCTTTTAGTGTCAAAATTGCTTTTAAGCGGTGGTTACAAGTCCTTTAAAATGTAAATTAAATATTTTTTACTTATTAAATTGATTCCAAATTTTTATGATATGTACATAATTTATTCACAATAAAATTTTATAAAAAAATTATATTTACAATCCAAAATTCAAAAAATTAAGTAATGGTTACAACTATTAATGGTACATGTTAGTATGATTACACTTCAATTTTATGATAGGTTTTGGTCCTACTTCTTGTTAGCTTGACAAGTAGACTACCAAGGTAATTGAATTGTACACTTTACCTTGCTTTCACTTAAGCAGGTTGTAGGATGGTTGGTAAGTTTTGGATTAATAACTTCAAAAGTATAAGGGTAGGATGGAAGCTACTTTCCTTCCTTCCTTAAACTTGTTGGAAATTCCTATTTGTTTATTTAAAAATTTTCTTGATTATTTATTTGGAAGGTATAGGATTGTCTTCCCCTTGGAAACCTTTTAGAACTTTGGTTTTCATGTTTTTTTTGGTTTTATTAGGTAGACCTTTTTTGAAAATGGATTTGCAACTAATAAGTCCATGATTTTTATAGAGAAATTAGATTTTATAGAGAAATTAGAAAATTGCATTACATGATTTGCCCACTCAATTGAAAACCAAAAACAAAGCTGAAATTCAATAATTTGATGAAGAAGTCATCATGGACGAGCCACATGCAAGTTCAAATTTTGTTAATCACATAGACAACTATTGAAACAATTGAAATTTATTTTTCAAAATGAACATGATTACATCATCATTTGATATTATCTACCCCAAAAAAAATCATCATCTTCAATTGCCACCAACTTTATTACTACCCTAACAAGGTTGAAATGAAATTAAGAACACTTGCAATAAAAGAAAGCACACAAGGGTGCATCCATAGTTAAAATGAGCCACACTCAATTCATTTGTTCCTTTCAAAAGGGCATGGACTTGAAATTGGAAATTGAAATGGCATGCAACCATTGCACAAAATTTATGGTTTAATCACATATCTGAATTGTAAAATGTATTTTGATAATAAAGTTATATTTTTTTGCATGTTACAACTTAACTTTATATTTATCCAAGAACTATTGGAAAGAAAATTGCAAATTCTGAATTTTATAATTTATTCATATATCAATCCCAATGATGATTTGAAACAATGTAAATTTTAATACTTATTCAATCCACATGAATATGAAAATTTTCCAAACAAATTTAGATAAATTTTAATCATTCTTATGTGATTTACTTAGGACCTTAGGATTAGTTACAAGTGTTTAATTAGTCCTTTTTCACCCTCAAATGTTAATATAATTGATTCATATTTTTATATGTCATTCTTGAATGTATATTACATCACACTATGTAGATTACATGAAAAACATTTAATTTTAAATGAAGTTAAAAATTGACAAGTGTGTGTATTCAAGAATGGTTACACTTGCAATGGTTCATTATATTGTAGATTTACCCGCAATGTTAGTGTCCTACTTTGCCACAATTTGAATGGCAAATGCATTGCTCACAAATCTTGTATAACCTTCATATTTTTGAAATGGGGGTTGAACATGATAACCAACATGTCATGAGCCTTGGTAGGATTGTAAGTTCAAGAAATGCCAATGATGGAAACATAATATAAATGACTTATGTCATCATTTTCAACTTGAATTCTTGTAATTCAAAATCAATCCTAACTAATCAACAATTGATTGAAGTTTGAATTTTAGCCAAATCAACTTTCATGGAAATGCATAAAATGTTTTTTTTTTTTTTTGACAACAATCAATGGCCTTGACTTTTATTTAAACCACGAAGTTTAAGGAGTAGCGTATTTGTAATGGCTTGAGTCATAGCCCAAGTATAAAATATTGGTATTTTGAAAGATAAATGAACAATTTGTTACTATCCATAGCAAATGGAAATAAAATTTTGATATTTCAATATTTTTTAGAACATGATGACTTGAGAAAAAAATCATGTTTTCATTGAAGTTCTCAACATCTTAGTGAGCAATCTTGTGATAATACAAGATTCTTTTCACTCTTGACTCCACTTCCAAAATTTTGTATTCAAGTAGTGATATTTTGCAATGATGATTGAGCTTCTTTCAAATTGACCTCTAAAAATCCATCACAAACTTTAATATCATTAGTAATTTATTAAGTTATCTTTGACATGGGATTGCCAAAACATGACCTTACGAACGAGCATGCTAATTGAATGATAAAATACAAAATCACATAACTTAATGTACTTATATTTGACCTTTCTCATTATTGAGATATGTGAATTTTACCTTGTTAAGCAAACCAAAAAAATCTAACAAAACTTTCACTTGATTTGCCATGGCTCCACCTATTGTGATATGCATTTCAAAATAACAATTCTCAATAGCCCAATTCAGGTTTGAGTTCTGATTTCAACAAGAGGCAAGTTCATAATCCAAACCTGATTTCAACAAAATTTTGAACCTCTTCTCTAAATTCCTAATAACCAGACCTACGTCTGCCTCATACCCGAAACCTGCAATGCTGTACTTAGGGCACCATGTTTCCTGAATGCACTTTCCTTGGGGCCTGTAAACATCCAGTTTTTATAATAACATGATGATGACTTTCCTTGATGACTTTCTTTCTTTGAGAAGAGTTGTAATGGGGGATGTCAATGGAGTTGGGAAAATCAAACAAAGAAGACAAGGAAGAAGTGGGGTCAAGACAAAAAGAAAAAGAAAAAAAGCACTAAAAATGGTTTGTTACCAAATGGCAATGAATGCCTTCACCTTGGGGGGCCTTACCCTACAAATCATGTTTTTTAAAAGCACGTTCTTGGATGACCGACTTTCTTTCTTTCTTTCTTTCTTTCTCGCGTTGAGGAAGGTTTTTGAGGAAGGTTTTAATGGGGGCAGGTTCAAGTGGGTGATGAAGAAGTGAAAATGAAATAAAGAAGATATTGAAGAAGAGGAGAGAGGGCGGGAGGAAAAGAATTGGCATTAAAAGTGGGTTTGTTATTAAGTAAGTGGCTCTTGGAACCTCCTCAAAGGACAATACTAATCTCACTTTACCCCGCAACAACAACAACAGGAACACCCACCCACTCACCCACAATATACCCAATCACATGAATAATAGCGATCACCCAAAAACACCCACCCACAAACCAACAACACGCAATTACATGAATAGCAATCACCTAACAACACCCACCCACAAACCCACAACACCCAATTACATGAACAGCAATCACCTAAGAACACCCCACCCACCACAAACCCCCAACACCCAATCACATGAATAGTAGACCTAACCTAGTTCTAAGAGTTGGGGTTGTTGTTGCCTTCCCAAAACCCAAAAGGTCCAAAAGTTTAAAATTGCAAAATAAAAAATTGGGTGAATCAATCAAAACCCAAAAAAAAAAATAATCCCATTTCGAGAAGAACTTCCTAATTCCTTCTTTTTCTTCGTTGCTGCTTCTGCTCCTGAAGGCGATGGTGTGTGCTAGAGGCGGTGCTACTAGTGTCTTGTGTCCAGAGGTCACGTTCTCTTGGACCCAAGTGGCCGAGGACAAGAAGGACCAGGAAGGAGATGATGATCATAATGATGATGATGATGAAGGTGGTGATGATGAACTGAGCATGCTGATGATGGCTGATCATCATCTTGCTGTTGTTGGTTTTTTGATTCGGATCTTGCCTTTGTTTTTTTCTCCTTGGATTGTGTCTTGTTTGCTTTTTGCTTGTCTTTTGACGAGATGGTAAAGGTTCAAACTTTTGTCTCATTTTGTGGGTGATGGTGTTTCTTTTGTGTTTTTTTTTTTTCTCTCTCTCTCTCCCTCTCGCTCGGGGGTGATTTGAGTGCCTTCAGAAGTTTCAAGGGGCGGGTGGGTGAGATGATGATGTGTTTTTGGGGTTCTGAAGGTCTGGTTGATAGATTCAACTTTGAAGGTCTAGTGGTGAGATTTCATGTCTGATGCAGTTGGGTGGTTTTGGGGAAGACAGACATAGGTAGAGAGAGACATGGGTGGCTGCTGCTGCGGCGAAAGTTGGTTTTGTGGTGTGTGCCTAGTGAGCTTCAGCGGTTATCCTTCTTTTGGGTTGCCTCTCAGTCGCCGTTTGAGCTGAAAGATGCGCATCATCATCATTACCAGCAACTGCACATCATCTACTGAGTTGTTGTTCTGCGGGGAGAAACTCTCAGCGGGAGCGTCCTTCCTTCACACAGATTACCTGCACACAGATAACAGCAATACATCACTGGTTTTCCAGGTATTGTAATCTTTGTGTGGTTCCTTTTTCTTTTGAATACAGAAGAAGATAAACAAGGCTTGCAAGAAGAGTTTCCTCATCTGATTTTTGACACCTAGAGGATGCTGTTGTTTTAGAAGCAATCAAATCATATATCCCATCCCGGCAGATGCTGAGATTGCAACTGCGTGATTGCATACATACAAAGGGCTTGTTCTATTCACGATCCTCACCAAGGTGCACAAGACCATTTGAGCAAAACAGGCTGGCTCATGCTTTGCTTTGTCACTAGGTTCCTCTTGTTTCTTGCTTTGGATTTCCTGTCCATCTCCAAGCCCTATTATTTCCAGTCAGTGACTGCAGCACCAAGAATCATGGTTGACTACTGGTTCTTCCTTGTCCAATTGTGGAGATTTCTCTACAATTTCGCAGATGTATTTCTAGTTCTTGCTCTTTCTTGTCCAGCTTTTTATTAAAAACAGATGACCTAAGTTTCTTGCTGTAATGTGTACTCTTCAACTCTGCTTTTTCTCTTTTTGTTTCTTCACAGGAAGGCCAAGATGTGCTTGAATTCATGGGTTTTGTGCTCAATTCTGATGCATCCTGATTGGAACTTTTTGATCACCAGAAAACTTTTTGGTTTCTTTTTTGAGTTCTGCTCTGTCGTTCTTTGGAATATGCTATTTTGCCAAACAATGGGTCAGTGTGGTTTTGTGGTTACCTGCTGGAGATAAGTCATATCTGCTTGTACTCTTTGTTGGCTGAGCTTGCTTTTCTGCTTTGCTTTTTTGTCTTGTACTTGTCAGGTTTATGCTATGTGTTTTGTAGCATTGCTTGTGGGGGACCCATCTTCTGTCAGTTTATCCAGCCATGTAGATGGACTGCTTGCTTTGAATCCTGTAAGTTCCAAACCCTAGTTGCAATGTCTCCTATACCTGTTGCCTGTTGGTCATGCCTTTAGAGCATCCTTTTAAGATAATTGCTGAATCCCATAGGGTTGCCCTTTGTGACAAAAGTTCCCATTTCACTCTGCATGATTTTTGATCATTTGTGCATCTCGAGTTGTAGTTAACACCATGACTATGTCTTCTGGATGCTCATAGAAATGCACCAGGAAGTCAGGACACAAGTATTTGTGTAAACAAAGGGCTTGCCCTAAGTTTGAGCTGATTGTCTACTTATCTGCAACCACTGTTGGGAGTTGATAAAAGTCAAGGTGATGTCTACAGTAGTTTGTGACTGACCTTCAAAAGAGTTTTGACTGTATTTGTTCTCATCAGGTTTTCTTTGGTTTTAAATGACACAACATCTGTTCGTCATCTTGCATGTTGTAGAGTTTCTCTCTGCAACCATCTTGTTATTTTTCATATCCCTTGGACCATGTTGTTGCACTAGACCACCATATTCACAGTTCTTATCTTGAATCATCCCACATTTGGGCATACATGTATTGGTTTTTCATGTTTGGAGCTGTTCCATGAAGTTAATATGTTTCTGTCTCCTGTATAAGGGCAGTGTGTGAGAATTCTGTTTTAACTTGATTTTCTCTTTTGCGTATGGTTTGTCTGTGCAGCTTTTGATTTGGCTGTTATGGGCACCACTACAGTAGCCTTTCGAGGCAAAGCTCAATGCAGAGCCACATCACCATCATCAACAGAAAATTCGTCAGAGTGTAGCTCCCCTCAACAAGAAACACTGTGGGAAGACCTACCAGACACTCTACAGGACTGCGTCCTTGCTCGGCTTCCACTACGGGATCTCTTCCGTTGTCGTGTGGTATGCAAGCGATGGAATGCCAAAATCCTTTGCCCTAAGTTCCAGAAAACCTTTGATGAAGTTTTGAGCAGAGTATCTCCCTGCCCTTTGGTTTTGTCATACAGTGGTGGTGACATCGTTGCTGCCTTTGAACCTGAGTTGAACTGCTGGAAGCGATTGCCTTCTGTGGCTTTCTGTGGTGGTGGCTCTAAGTATACCCGCATCCGTGCTGGGGCAGGGGGATTGCTTTGTTTGATAAAGAGACACATATATGATGATGCTTCCTCGTCAGACTCATCTGATGAGGATGAGGAAGAAGAAGAAGATTCGATTGTTGTCTGCAACCCATTAACAAAATCCTGGAAGGTTCTGCCACCAACCAAGAACAAATTTGATGAGATCCATGTAGCCCATATGGTTCTTGATGAGCACACAAAGGTGTACCAGATCATTTTGGCAGGGGTGCAGCACGGTGTGAGTGACACAATTTCAGAGATTTATGATTCAGTGTCCAATTCATGGAGAAGTGAGGATAGTAGACTACCACCCAACACAGAATTGGCTACGTGCCAGCGGTATAGCAGTGCGGTTTGTGATGGTATTCTCTACTGTGTTGCATGGGACTTAGGAAACAAAGGGGCAGGTGTGATATCGTACAACATAAAGTCAGGTGTCTTTAATGATTTTGTGTACAGGACCCCGGGACCTCAATGTTTGCAGGTGGTAGACTGTGACGAGAAGGTTTTCATCGTTGTCAATAGTAACTTGATTCTTGAGCTTCAACCAGCGACGCAGACCTGGCAGACAGTGGCAAAGATGCCACAACAAGTCTTGGCAGGCTGTTCAGGCGAGATGTTTCCATGCAAATGTGTGGCGACTCGGGATTCCATCCTGCATTTTCCTGGAAACAACCCATGCCGTGAGATCGTTGTGTATAGCATAAAGAGAGGGGTGTGGAGTTCACTACACAACTACCACCCCTATTACACTCTTCCAATTGCTAGTTTCCCATTTAAGCCTACTTTGGGTGTGCCTGTTTGATATTTTTTGCAGTGATTTGCAGAGGTCAAGAGATGATGAACCAAGGAATGAATGACCCATCAATACTTATGGTGAGATTTCTACATTCTGAAAGTTCACATTGACAAGGACACTCAAAATAGATTGTGTGATATGAGTACGTTGTTGTAGTGGCCTACTGTTTGTACAACCAGTGCAAGGTACCCAATTGGTTTTTTACAGACTTCTGCAAGAATTGCAGAGGTTTGTGGTATTTTTGTGACTTTTCAGAGTTTTTCCCCCTTTTTGGTGAAATGGGGTGGCAACCTCATGTGCAGTTGAATTTTTGTGCACACGATAAAGTGCACAGTTTTAGGGTAGAAATTTTTCCGAGAGCTGAGGCAGAGAGTGCATGCATGCAGAGAGCATAGAACAGGTTCAGCTAGTGGCTTTATGGTTACATTCTTTATAGCCCAATTTGAGCTGTACAGAGAGTAGTAGGTATGAAATGGAGATCCAAGACTGCACGTTTTAATCGCTTGACATTGTTTTTTTTGTGGACAACTGTTGCTGTGCAGTTTTGCCCTTGAAATATTACATAAATTTTATGTTATATGCTTCTACTGTCTTAAGCTGGGAGTTGTTTGGTTCCCACATTTATATGGGTTATAAATCATTGGCAGTACCATTCTTAGCATTTAGTGCTCTTGTGATTGCATTACAATGATCATAATTTAAGCAAAGGATGAAGTTTACATGGTCAAGAGATCAAACTATCAGCCATGAGCAAAACAAAGGCAAAAGTTAAAATCAAATGGCTTGTGGCCTAATGGCTCTGCCCTTTAAATCACATCATGAGAACGAAATTGGAAGTACATGGTGGTTAGCATGATGAATCCCAAGTGGAGTTTTGCCAGAAATGTTTCTATGGTGGACTCCAAATGGCCCTGGTAGGACTTAGGGATACCAAACTTTGGCCTGTTTTTCAGTGCATCACAATGTCTCTACACTTGAAGGCCAGAGCCAATAAACTCTGGCTTCAATCATAACATTAAACTGCTAGTTCTCTCAAGACAAGGTCTTATACACAATTCAAGACACCAAAGCCTGCCGACGGCAGCATTTTCATTTGATTTCTTTTAGCTTGTTGGTTGTCACTGGTTAAAGAATGATGGGATCCATTGTGAAATTGCCTCAAACATGGACTTGACATGTCATCTAGATGCCATTCCAATTTGTTTGAATTCAAGTCAAATGGTGAATGATAAGAAGTAGCCTTTCACTAAAAACTGCTGGCTGTGTGTGGAAGACCTTTGGACTAGCCAAAGGATTACAGACTACACTAACATCTGGTGAGCTTGGTCTTAAAATGTCAAGTCAATGCTACTTTTGCTTTGCACATATTCTTGTCATCATTCTCTTCAAGTTGGCATATTAGAAACATTCAATGGTGGTGCTTGTAATTCACAATGTCCTCATCAGGTTTTTCTTTTTTGTGTTTTTTCAATTTTGCGATGTAGCACACTGGCAATTATCAACAAGCAGAAGCAGCCAAATTTGGCTACAGGGAAGAGAGGAAAGTTGAACTTCTTTTAGAATCCTGCTATATTTTGGTGACCTTCTTGAACCTATTTTCTAAATATGATGACTTCAAAATTCTTTGTTTTTTTTTCAAAATCTGGTGACTTTTGGTATTTTTTTTTTGACAAAAATTCTTTTTGTGAGTCACACTGGATTGTTTTTTTGGTCGAAAAGTGGTGAAAATTTGCTGCAAAAAAAACACTGGTCCTCATGGAGGCTGAGCAAACACAACAAATAAATCATGACGCTGAATAGTCTTTTAACTAGGTGCTAATTCAAGGATGCGGCAAACCCACAATCTACAATCTTGTGATTGAAGAAGACCTGCCAAAATATTATTACAAAAAAAAATCAAAACAACAAAAGAAGAAAGAAAGAAGGAATTGATGAAGAAAAGGAAAGTGATGCTGATTTATTTTGCCAAGTTCCAAATTTTGGCTCAACTGAGAACCGAATTAGAAATTAGAAATCATCATTCAACTACTAACATCATGAAAGGGCCACTTTGAACCAGCACCCACCAGCTCACCATCCACTAGATGCCCCTTATTACTCAGTTGTGCATCAACCTTGACTGAGTTAATATTTGGTTTCACCTTGGTAACCAATACTGTAGGAAATAGGTCTCTCATATAGGTAGATAGGTAGGAAAATACACTACCTAGGGTGTTTTCCTAACACTGGTAAAAAAGTAGGCAAGGGAATGTAAGGGGTTACTATGTAGGTTGGTAAATTGGTCTATTAGGTAGGCCTGGAGATGGTTAGTACTAGCTTTGGCCACTTATTAATAACCTACCAGCTGGTTATTGATTTTATTATAATTGGTTAATAACCTAATCACTTGGTATTGAATTTTAAAAATACAATAACCTACCTTGTTGACTTAGTTATCATCAAGGTAGGTTATCAATCCTAAAGCATTAATTTTTTTTATGATATTGAAAAAATAGAATTTTTTTTTTAACCACAAATTTCTAAAACCCTTGTAGTCAACATATAGTCGGCATGTTAACCAGTGCTTATCAACCAGGCATTTGAAAACCTACAATCGATTGTTTATTACCAAAAAATATTCATGACCTAACTGGCACCCATTTAAAAATAAAAAAAAACCTATCTGACAATTATGAAAAGAAAATTCAATAACTGGCCAAGACTGGTTACTACATAGCTTACCATTGTGGTTAGCTACTGGATGAAAATACAATGAAAAAATGTTTCTTGTTCACACATAATCCATCTTGCATGGTGCATTGGTGGGTGTTGTTTGAGTTTGGCACCAGTGTTGGACTGGTATTGAACATACTTTTTTGAACATACCAGACTAGTCCAGGTTGAGAGATTTTTTTGGGTTCTTTTTACAAACTTTCATACCAGTTGACAGGTCCTAGTGCTATGTCAAATGCTGACTTTTGCCTAGTGTACAGCAGGTAGAAACCTGGTATTGGTACTGGTATAAGGCAGGAATGTACCTCATAATACATAAGGTGGTCCCATACCAGACTGGTACTGGTATAAGGTTGGTATTGTCTCAGGTCATACTCCAAGTCTGGTATGTTCTTCAACACCAGTACTCATACCAATACCATATACCAGGGTTGTGCACCCTTATAGATTGATACAAGACTGGTACTTACACCCTCTTATGTTGGTAGTTAGTTATCTAAATAGGGGAAGGAGGGTTTAGAGGATTGGTTACCTTGTTAACTCAGTTGTGGATGAACCATAACTGAATCATAACTGGTTTCCAATGGATGCTGCACTGATGGGTGATGGGTCACTTAAACCCATTCCATTTTGAGGAAAGTTCAGCAGATGTTATTGTAAACTCTGAGTTCATTTTTTGAGAATATCATAAGACATTTCCATATTTTAACTGTTGGGGGTTTGAACAAGTGCCCATAAGGGGCCAAAGCCATTATGTGATGAGCTACTTGCTTTCACTCTTTTCATACTTCTCCAGTTGCTACATCATTTACCACACTAGAAGAAGATTCAACAATGGCTCTGGCCATATGCAAATTGCATCGAAGGTGGAGATTACAGTTCACTACTCACATGTTCCTGCTCCCAACTCCCAATCCTTTAACTAGTAGTAGCTCAAAAAATCCACAAAATATTCTACAAGAAGTCACATTTGCTACAAGACCCTGCCACTAAAGATGTCCACCTTATATGTATGGACATGACAACATGGAATGCAGGATTAGAACACATCTTAAAAGAGGTTCATTACAATTTCAACTATGCATCATACAACAATGGTACAAATGGACCATAAAAGAAGAAGATACAAATCAAATCAAGTGGTCCTCAAAATATCTTGAGGAGCTCTTTGCTACACCTATGTTGAAAGGTTCTAGACCCAATGGATAATTAACTAATACTTGGTCTCTTGAGGTGTTGATTTATCCATGCATGCTCCATACACCAGACGTTATATCTCCTGAAACTATTTTAAGCAAAACCAAACCTTAAATAATAAAAGTTCATAATGTCAAAGAAAAAAAAAACCAATAAAACCCTTCCCCCCTTCCCATCCCTCCCCCCCTGCCATTAGAAACAGTGTTAAATTTTGAAGGGTGGGTCGACCTTTCATAACAAAGGCCTAATTATTTTGCCTTCATGTTGAAGGACTGTTAAATTATTAATAGTTCTTCATGTTTTTGGTGCATGTGTTGTAAACATGTGTAGGATGCTTTTAAGAAATCAAAAAATAAATAAAATAAATTGAAAAAAACATGGAATAAAGTTTTGAATTGAAACCCAATAAATCAGATGTCAAAATATGGTGAAAACTTCAAACATCAATTATATAAATCTATATCCAATTCACTTACTTCTTTGTGGCCTCATGTCACTCAAAAGATCAAAGATATTAGGCCAACCCATAAGCTTGCACCTCCTTTTAACATAACTTTGACCCTCATAATTGCATCTGGAAAGATCTAAAAGCTTCAATGTATGTTCTTCTGATCACTTTTCACCCAGTTCAGCTTTTAGAAGCCATGCTCACAAATAGTTGAGCTTGATGGATTTATCATCACCCTTTCCCAAAGGCCAACTAATGTAGACTTTCACTCACATGCTTTCCACAATGTCTCCACAAACTTAAAAAAGTTCGCCATTGATGTTCTTCATTGTGCATTGCGTGTCTCTCATGACCACTCAGTCTGTTTGGCCTTAGGTCACAGAAGAGGCTAAGATGTACAAGCCTAAGAATTGAATGCCACATTCTAATTTGTTTATGGGCATAGACCCTACATGGCCTATGACTTTTAGATTCCATTTATAAAAAGTTGCCTTTCATTTTGTATGTAGCACTTTCATTTGCCAGTTGAGTTTTTACATGACCCTTCATGATGATGAAAGGTTCAGTACTTTAGCTGCCATTCTTTTGAAGGGTTTTAATTTTTTTGTTCCCCATTCATGTATAGGAACAGTTTACAAAGTGAAGGGCTTTGGAACCTGCATTGAAATACACCCCTGTTTAGAAACTACCAAATTACTTCTTTTACATATGTGGGTCACACATTGTTTATAGTTAATGGCCATCTTGTAGAGAAGAAGCTAGAAATTCTCGGAGTTAGTGGCCACCCAACTTCCAATCCTTATGAGCACCACCTCTTACTCTCAAATCCAATTTGTTACAAGTTGCTAAATTAAAGTAGGAATACCTACCTACCTACCTACCCATCTACAGGTATGATACCTACTCATATAGGCTAGCCACCTACTTAATCTACTTACCTGAAGTCCTTTCTCTTTTGGTAATTCTCATGTTCTCTTGAAATAAAATTTGGCAGGACTTAGGTCTATTCTTTTATTTTTTTCCCATTTCCTTCTTGTTGGATCTTCTTTTGCTATAAAGTTGGATAGGTTCACAGCAATTGTGGAAAATTAGAATCACTCAACTACAGGAGTCTTAATCAGCCAACTACTTCCATGGTGAAGGTAATTTCAAGTTGGTCAGTTGCTTCCTTTCTGCCCATTTCTGTCCAGAGCACAAAACCAAAATTCATTAACAGTGTGAAAACTGAAATGGTAAGCAGAGCACATACGAAGTTGCACAAGGAGTGTGCCAGAACCCTGGCCTGTAGGTATAGTATGAGGAGGACTTGCAAAGTTGAACATGCAAATATAGAATATGCGAGTAGATTACTGTAGAGTCACTTCATGTCACTAAGAGTTCCTCCATGCAATCACAACACCTTGCAAGTCCTTCACTTTGCATACTTATTTGTCTTTTCCATTCAAAAATTATGTGTCACATGCAAAAGACATGTCGACATTATTTTAATAAACTCTCTCTCAAGTCAACCACTATGTATCAAATTGCTAATTCTTAGAGACATGAATTCCTCAAAAAAAAAAAAAAAAAAAAAAAAAAAAAAAACAACATATAA
>Ga0116227_10007552_pt1 | contig 21111 bp, 16 predicted proteins | sample S1TSphgellanicum_FD_89693 | JGI IMG/M metagenome (GOLD analysis project Ga0116227, IMG submission 89693) | Host-associated microbial communities from peat moss isolated from Minnesota, USA - S1T2_Fb - Sphagnum magellanicum MG | ecosystem: Host-associated > Plants > Peat moss > Unclassified...
TCCAGGCTTGTTCTCTTTACCAAATAGTTCATGAAGAGCATATTAATAGTGTCACCACTGGCATTTTGGTTCTTTGAAACTTCCTCCCAACCATGTCATGGGTATTGTCCTCCTGGTGGTCAGCCAAAACAGTGATGATTGCGTTATCAGCATGCAAGTGAATAGTTAGTGAGGATGGGTTTAACCACAGTTTAGCTGTGGAGTGAGCAGAGATCTAGTTGTAGCTTTACAGGAAGCATGTATTGTCCAACCATGTTTAGCTGTGTACATTGATAATATACAGGACGATGCCAAAGAGTGTTTTTTGTTACCTGGCTGGTTAGCAACTGGTTGCTTTTTACACTTCCAAGAGAGCAGGCTGTCTTACATTAGAAGCTTTTGAACTCATTGTTTGTGAGTCATTTTGAAGGGTCTCAACAAATTTTGAATACTTTCTTTTTTCAGTGAAGTTCGCTTTGAGACAAGTTATGCATACTGCAGACAGTCAAATGGCAGAAGTGCTCTGCATCTTAATCATGTGGATTAGGATGTCAGTTTTGTAAGCACTGACCTGTCTGGACTCCTTCCTTGAAATATAGACTTGAACATTTTCTCCTTGAGTGAGTGAGCTACACATTAGAAATTGACTTAATTTTGTTTTCCAGCAAAAATAAATAAAATGACTAGCACCTTGTGTGTTCTTCAGCTCAAAGATTGTGTACATTTATGCAAGCCTAGGTCTTTTTGTCTTCGATGCATAGTCCTTTCATCGTGATACAGCCCACAAGTGATAAGACTACATTTGTAACATGACCATAGTTTCACATGTCAATCTTGCAATCTGTGTATCACTTTACTTGATATGGTTCATGGCTAAAAGTACTTTATGCAGGTCCCTTTAATTTTTTGGGACATTATATTTTCTCAACAGAAACACCTATTGCTTGTTTTTGTGGCACAGAATTTTGGGTCCCTGTTGTCTCTTCAATAGTCCAAAACAAGCAATGATATGCAATCAACCAGTCCTTACCCATATACCTGGTAAGCAACTACTTCCCTTATGTTTCAGTGCTTGTCTGTATTGATGGACCCTAAACCCTTATCACACAGGAATTTCAAGCATTGAAACTAGAGACAGTTTCAAGCTTGAAATCGCGGATGTTCTCCAAATCACCCGTGATTTTTTGTTGGCTCTGTCCTGAATGGGGGTGGGTTGAGAGCAAAGAATCTGATGATTGTCATGAATATGAGAAAAGACCTTATTAGCAAGTAAAATGGTGAAGTCCTCATAAATTTTATGTAGTAACTCTTTACGGTCCAATGGATAGTAAAGAAATTTCCAAGCACTGGAGGTGATTACAATAATTATATTAACAATTAACTAATGACTCCATCTATAATTCAATTATAAATGGGAGTCGTAGCAATGAATGAATCAAGCAACATATGATGATTCCAACAGGAGAAGGTAAATAGGGAACCCAACAAAAAAATTAGGAATGGAAATGAAATTCAGTCAATGAATGAAGAATTATAGCACGAACTGAGTTTTGCATAATGTCAGCTTAATGTGTTTTACGTAAAAATGTAAATCACCATGAGTCTTTGGAATTCTGAAAACATCTCCAAAACATAATTTTTATTCTTAATAGGTGTTGAATAAATCCTATTGGATACATATTGAAATATGGTTGAGATTGCAATTCATATAGTTTTAATATGTTTTTGACAACTTTGATTGTTGAGTTAAAGTTGCTTTTATTTTTAATTGAAAATCATGATGACTGATCCGAAATTTGAAAACTGAACTAAATTATTATATATTTCCATTGCTAAAAGGTTATGGGTTAAAATTCTATTGCTTACACATATATAACTATTGATGATTAAAAATCAACTTTAGCCATGAATTGTGATGGTTCATATTTTCACTCGAGGATCTTTGAATACTTCTTTTATATTAGTTTAAATCAATCCACATAATCATAAATATATTGATAACATCAAAAGTATTGACTTAATTTTGTTCTTATCCAAAATCACCATCAATTATGGCAATCTTGAAAATTCAACTTATCTTAAATATATTTTAATTGTTACAAGGTCATAGGTCAAAAATGGCATTTGATACATTGTTTAAAAACAATAACTCACATTACATTAGTCTTAAAGTCACACCCATGGATATTTTTAGTATTATTTTTGTGGATACATTGGTTTTTGTTTCATAATGAAATAAGTGCAATCAACATAATTTTCATTTGTTTATAATTTAGAAAGTCAACTTGTGATTGTTTTTATCTAAAAACGAAAATCATGATGAGTCTTGAAATTGAGTTAATTTCATAAATATGGATTTAAATGTCAAATCATCAAACCTTGGTTTTTGGTACAAGACATGTTAATCCATCATCTCATGGGTGGTTGTTTCAAATATTATTTTTATTCATTATCATTTTATATTGGTTTTGTATTGACATTCAAGTAGTTGTAATATTTTTACAAAACTTTATATCATTGAGTTATGATTTTTGAAAACTTAGAAATAATAATCATACTAAGAAACACAATATGTTTTAACTTATGTTTAATTGAAAACATGAGTCACAAGTTAAGTTGAATTATTGTATTTGGATAGAGTACTTTTGTTTTTGTGAAAAATCATTCAATATATAATACACATTATGACGTTCCTTTTGTTCTTTCATTTTTATGTTTTAACTTGATATGTGTCCAAAATTAAATCACCAACATCATTATAGAATTCAAAAAGTGCTTACATGAAATATGGGTTTTTATCACATTGTTTTCAAACCATTTGCAATTTAAGGTGATTTGAATATTTTCACCAATCGCAAATAACCAATAATGATTTTTAACACTACAATGTTATCATAATTTTTTGGTTCAAACTAAATATAATTATATTGTGTTGATGTTTAATAACAAACAATGCACAATGGTTTTGTTCAAAAACATTGTAAATAAATAAATGGATTGTTGTTTACAAACATTAGGTCGCTTATTAATAAGAAATCTATGCATCTTCATTTTTATAATATCATTACAAAATTTACATTAAAACTTTGTTCAATAAGGAAATCATTTCTAAATATACATTTCAATCTTCAATGCTTGAATTTCAATGTCTTTTATTTTTTATGTTAAAACTTTTGAAATTTTCTTTGAAGTTTTAAAGTATGATTCATGATTAAAATATGAATTCAAAATAATTTTTATTAATTTTTTTGACTCATGTTATTATTGAAGAAGTGATTAATATTGTAATTTTCTTACTACAATTAAAATGCTGGATTGTTTTTTAAAGTTTGCAAAAATAAATCTTTTAATTCAAGGTTGAATTTCAATAATTTGATATTAATCTCATATTGATCAACCAAGATTTTTATACTTTTGATTATTATTAACAAATCAAACATTTGACATCATTTTTTATTCAAAATTATTTTTGCAATCAAGTCATCGTAATATTCATAATTACGTCAAAAAAGAAGTTTTAAAAAATATTTATTATTCAAATTCAAATCAAACTTGGTTTTTTTAAGTAATTAAAGTAATGATTGTGATGAAAATTATTGCATGTTTTGTAATAAAAAAATTTCATGAAACGTGAATCATATTGAAAAATAATAAAAAATGTAAATTAAATCAACGATTTTTAAAACTTCAAAAATATATATAATTGTTTAGGCAATTTCACATTGGTTTTTTTTTAAATGGTAAAATACATAATTAACCTTGTATTGATTTCTTATTTTATTTTATAATTTGAAATGAAAAATAATTATGCCTTTTGTGTTGATTTTAAGATGGAGTAACAATTACTATTATATGGTTTATAATCTATGTGAAAAAATATTTTCCATCATGTTATGAAATGATTATGGACCATACATGTAAGTCTTTGTTTTCTTTGCTTCATAATACATATGTACATGAAATTTTAATTTTTTATTAATTTTTTAAAAAATCAAAAAGGTTTTGTAAACTTATAATTTAGCCTTTACTTTATTATTTTGATGCCAAAATAGGCTACTTGTCACCAAATGTCACTGATACAAACATGATGTTGATGTTTATGAAATGTATGAAAATAAATCATTGATTTAAATTATCATTATTATTCAATGTAAATTTTTTATTATTAAATGTGTAATAAAGTTTCGTATTTCAACATATGGTTTATTTTGATAAAATTTGCAAAAAAGTATGAATTTAAATGTAAGTCACTACATTTTTTATTTTTTTTAATGAATTTTCACATGCTAGTGTGAAAAAAATCAGTTGTCAAGATTTTAATATCACACATTTTGAGAGAATGTTTGTTTTTGAAAGTATCATAGTTTATTTGGTGCAATTGATGTCAAATAAATTTTTTTATATTGTTTGTCATATTTCATGAAAAGTTTATATAATTACATGTTTATTAATATTGATTGGGATGGTTGTCATAAAAATAATGATAGAATTAAATTGTATTAATTTATATATATAATGAATACATCATAAAATTGAAGTATGAACATCAAATTTGCGATTTATGAAAATGTCATTTTCATTTTATTTTTGATAAAATGCGATATCTACTTACTAATACATGGTTTTTATTATTTAATTTTTAAAATTATTGTTGTTGTTCATTTTATTCTAAACTTAAGTCAATTGATCATAAAATCAAAAATATTTATTTATTTTTTTACCTTTTTCAAAAAATTAAAACAATTTACACATGAAAAAAGTTGAAAAGTTTGAAAATTTTCAACAAGGTCTAATAAGTATGAGTTTGATTATGTGAGATGCATGTTTATTATTATTTTACATTTTAAAATATTCCTTCACATAATTTAACACATTATGTCATTTTCTTGGCTTTCAATTTTTTTTTTAAACTTTCAAAATATCACAAAATTTGTGACATGCCACATGTCATTTAACTATTAATTGACCTCACATTTTATGAATGTGCCACATGTCAACATTGTGAATGTGCCATGTCACCAAACCATTGGCCAAATGTTCGATTTACGAAATTGTAACATAGTCGAAATGTTTAATTTACATAGTTGCAACCTAGTTGAAATTATAATTATATTTTTGGCTGATGTCATGCTTAGTTAAAGAATGAAGTTCATTCATTGGTCAAATGTAATTGACAACATCCTTCGACTACATTAGTACAACAATTTTTCAACTAAATTAGCAAATAGTGCCATGTAGTGGTTATTGTTAAGATGTTGACATGTGGCATACATTTTCGATTATAATTTCATTTTCGCCTTACACTTTTCAACATTATTGGTTAATAGTTGCAAAAAATAAATTCAAATGCAAAAAATAAATTGCAATTATATGTGTAGTCTTCGACTTTGTTTATAGTTGAATAGTAATTAAAAATGTGGTTGCAAAAAGGGGGTTTTTTACTAGTCATAAGTCATTGATTATTAATGAATGACACTAAAAATGCGTAACTAGGATTCATAATTGAATAATTATGAATTTGTTTTGGTATAAGGTTATCATGTTATGTTTGTATGAACCATAATGGAAAAAAGATCATGAAATTGAACTCATTGGACTAAAACTTCATGTTTTTAATAATTAAATGACAAATCTAAAAATCAATTTATGTTTGACACACAAAGGATTCAATTTAAAGATTGATTTATTCATATTTTTTATAATTACTATAATCCTTATATTTTTACAAATAGGGTTTTCAATTGAAAATTATGGAGATCAACAAGATATGAATATAGAGGCAGATTATGAATACTTATTGTTAAATAATTGGCCATTAAATAGTTTTGATATCGATTCATATGTTATAACAAGTCTAAGCAATGTAAATAGGAACACAAAGTTTTATGAACCTAGTTGGCACATTTCAAATTGTGGTTTCATTTTGTCAAAATTATAAAGGTGTCAACATTCTCCAAAAGTTTGGAGGTGATTATTAATTTTTGACAAAATTATGGAGTTGTGGTTTAATTAACAAAATTATGAAATTATTGCAATATTTAATCAAATTATGGAATCCACCTTAATTTTCCCAAAATTATGGGGCTAGGATTTAGTTTTGCCAAAAATATGGAGTTGTATCAAATTTTGCCAAATTTATGTAGCTATGTGATGTTTTGCCAAATTTATGGAATGATGTCAAATTTTGCCAAAAATATGGAGTTATGTCAAGTTTTACCAAAAATATGGGATTATGTTAAGTTTTGCCAAAAATATGGAATTATACCAAATTTTTACCAAAAATATGGGATTATGTTAAGTTTTGCCAAAAATATGGAATTATACCAAATTTTTACCAAAAATATGGAGTTATGTCAAGTTTTGCCAAAAATATGGAATTATTTTTATATGTCAATTTTTACCAAAAATATAGAATTGTGTCTTAGTTTTGCCAAATTTATGGAGTTCTATCAAGTTTTGCCAAAATTACGGACTTTTATTTACTTTGTGCCAAATTTATAAAATATATATAAATTTTTGACATTTGACATTTGGTGTACATTGATAGTTGTCATTTGAAATATTTTGCATTTCGTATATTTACATTTTTGACATTTGGCATTTGGTGTACATTGTTAGTTATCATTTGAGATATTTTGCATTGGGTAGTTGTAAATTTTTGACATTTGGCATTTGGTGTACATACATAATTATCATTTGGGATATTTTGCATTTGATAGTTATATACATTTGATGTTTGGGATATTTGATATATTTGGTATATTTGGCATTTTGTAGATTTGAGATTTTTTTTTTTTAGATATTTGTCATTTGGTAGATTTGATATTTTCTTTTTGTAGATATTTATAATATGCCTCGTGTTAAAAATACGAGTCGTTTTACAAATGGTACTATAACACAAATGCGTCCATCAATTATTTTAGTCCACTCAACTTTTACTTTGAAGCGTTTATATGCTCATACACCCCTTGCTAACATAATACGTGGTCCACTAGTTCAGTTTCCTCCTCTTAGTGGACCATGCACTAATTTATTGGAGCATTGTAATATTAATCATCCAGACTTTGTATATCTTGATATAACTTGCTTCATGATGTTGACCATGGATTTACCAGCATTGTTTGGGATTACGGTTTGCCCAGCAAATCGAAAGGTGCCAGTGAAAAATCTTCCAAAGTTTCATGATTGGCTTCATGTGATTTCTGACCCCATAATGGTGAAGGTGTATGTTGGGAGTGATGAGCATGAAAGAGCTGCATTCAAGGATGATTTGGTGAATACTTTACGCTGGGCTTTTGATATGACATTGACTTGTAATGCTAATAGTTTAACACTATCACGGAACCAAGTTAATGTTCCTATTTCGACCATGTCAAATGCTCTGCATTCTTTAGGTGTCAGAGTATGTCGGGTTTCATTATTTGGGATGAAGTGGGAGATTCCGAATGCAGAGCCCATGATTGATCATTTCATACAACGATATCGTGCAAAGATGAGTTCTTCTGTTCCAATAGAAAAGAATATGTTTGATTATGGGGTCCAATTTCCTATAGGTGGATTACAGCTTTACAAGTTTCGTGAAGTGCAATGCGAAGCGGAGAGGTTCATGGAAGGTACTGTGCACGAGATGTGCAATGTGCAAGGCTATGGGTCTTTGGACTTTAGACCAATTATTGACCCACATATAGTTAAGGTCAAAGTTTATCAAATACTATGTCATGAGATTTTTTCTATGATATAGAGGCAGATGTTAGATGACATGTCAACTACTATGCGCACAATGTGTATTAAGCTGAGCCAATTATAGGATTTGATGGAACATTGGGGAGCAATGACAAAAGATATGCTAAGTTGTCGCATTTTAAGCATTAGGGTTGAGGTTATTGTCCATATAGAGATGGTCATTGATGGACGTCGATTTTGTAGTGAGTTGGATTTATTCTAGATTGGAAGCCTAAAAAGCGCATTGGGTGGCCCTTTTGGTATGATATCATGTGCATTTGACATGTTTTTATATTAGTTTTGCTTTCACATCTCAACATTTGCAATAGAAATTCATGGAAGAAATTACTATGCACCATTTATTCGAGTGCGAAGTGCTTACACTTTTGCTCACCAAGCTATTGGCTGGAGTGGTAAATTCATGGGGCGTCAATTATAGGAGGCACGAGATTGGTCTGAAGTTGCAGCTCAAGCTTCAACATGAAACATGGTAAAAAAGGGAGGATTGGAGTTTGGATACGATGGCTGGGAGTTGGATTCACCTCAAGATCAACCATTGATTTAGGATTTTTTAGACCATGCAAAATGTCTAGGAGTTTCATAACATTATTAGATGATTGATTATTTACAAAAGGTTTAACACACCCCCCTTCAAATCAATTATTTTATGACAATCATAATATTGTGAGCGCCCTTATGGTACAAGTTAGAAGAATTAATGTTCCTTTTCAAAACCACAACATAGATGCTAACCCTTTTATTTTTCAACATTCTATTATATTGTGATGTTCATTTTTATAATTTTTTAGTAACATCCCAACATAAATGTAACATATAAAATATAATTAAAAATTCATGAATAATTAACGCAAATGAAGAGGGGTTAAAATGAATTAATAGGAACCAATCACGATGTTTTGAATCATTATGACTTGAAAAGATTATGTGGCAGTTCAAGATTGAATATAAAGTTTTAAAATAGTGCTTAACAATGGTGTTTGAACAATGCTTTTACAATGTTTCATTATGTTAAAAAACATTGGTTATGGGCTTTAAAATGTGTTGGAGATGTATTTTATGTTTATTTATTACCTTTCCAACTTTACTACATGTTAAATTCACATATGAGATAAAGCTTCACATAAATATAACATATACTTTCAACATTAACTTATTTTATGAAATTTATGAACATCAAAACCAAGGATTCGTTACATCAAAATTAGCTCCTATTATTCTGAAGTTGTGAACTGTAATAGGTGCACAATTGATTAGTATGAACAATTCCTAAAAATATGAGAATTATGCAACTTTTAAGGTAAAGCTAACGTTGTAACTCTAATGGCAATTAATGGATGGACATTAATTTTGTTTTTTAATTTTATGATACTTCCTAAAGACTTGGCTGTAATTATAAAATGTTGTAATAAAAGAAGATTTAAATTTTATTTTATTTTTGAATTTAATGAAATTTATTGCATATGGAATTTTCTTTCACATGAAAAAAATGTAATTTCAAATCAAGGGGTTAGGGTTGCTTTTTGGTTCAACTTACCATGTAGTTAATAAATTTAATATGGGTAACTACAATAGTTCCTGTAGGTAATGCTTTAATTTACATTTACATATAACCACATCCATTGTCTTAATTTGTTGTTAGTACACAAACCAATATTCATTTTGATTACGACACAAACTATATTCAAATATCACTAAAATTGTAAGATTTTGTATGTGGCTCCCATGTCTTCTTGCTCTCAATTAACATGAAGCATGATGTGTATGATAAAATCATAGCCTACTTACATTGATATTTTTTGAAATGAATCCAATGATTAGAAACATTACATGCAAGATTTACTATGTGGTCAAGATATCTATGCAATCAAAGTGGATGATTCTACACAAAAAAAATTTTCCCAATTGAGGTGTAGGTTACAAGAAATTATGTAAGAAATTATTTACGTGTCTCTCACAATGGTAGGATCTCATGTAAAAAAAAGTAAATAAACATTGAGAATCCTATGAAAGTTCAACCATCACTTACACCAATCTTATTACGACATGTTTTGTTGGTTGCCACCTTGTCATAGATTTCAAACGTGGTAAAAAATACATATCAAATATATTGCACCAATGGGTGTAATAAAAGTATGCTAAAAAAATTATCCCATGCAAGAAAGTTTGATTTTGATTGTACACGCTAACTAATTGCCATCACCTTGCATTGATGGGAAATTATAATATAGATAGTTTAAGCAATTCACATGGGTAATGAATTTTTTTTTTTCCATCACCTTATATTGATGGGAAATTATAATATGGATAGCTTGAACAATTCGCATGTGTAGTGAATTTTTTTAACATATAACCAAATTTGTCCTGTAATTTGTTGTTAAGATATGAACCATCATTTGATTTAATGTCAGAAAATGGAATGTAAATTGCATAAAAACTTTTTAATATTTAGTGATTTCATAACACATTGATAATAATTATAAATAGAATACACATGCAAATACACACAAATGAACCAATAATGTTACTTTATAAAAAGACTTTGAATCCTTTCTAATTTTTTTTTCAAATTTTTCGTGTAAAAGAAAGTTTGAATGAAATATTTTGTAACTTGGCATTTAAAATACATATAGTTTCCCCCCAAAATCACATGTTTTTGTATTAATAATTGTTGAATAAATATGAATTTGTCAAAATTTGTAGAATTTATTAGAATTTGTCCAAATATATCACCAAATGTCAATGCCATTTGAATAAATATGAATTTGTCAAAATGTGTAGAATTTATTAAATTTTTTTTAAAAATGAATTAATTCAAAGGGTGTTTTTAGGTAGGTGCTAAAAGATATTTAGGTATGTGGCCTTTATGTAATTTATTTTAAAACTCAAATGGTGTCTTTAAGTAGGTGCTAATAAACCCCTTCCCCCCCCCATGTAAGTATTTAGTGTTTATAAATAAGTTTTATGTAAATCCATAAGTGGCACTTAGGTTTCCTACAATTAAAATAAATTTTTAAGTGTATACATAGATTTATTTAATAGACTTTAAATAACCTCTTAAGTACTCCTTAGGTATTCCATATGCATTGTAGATCCTTATATGTTTCCTTAAAAAATCATTATACAAACTTGGAACCCCCCCCTTTAAAACCCCCCACATATTTTTTAACAAAAAAAATTATTAAACAAAAATACCTATTAAATACCCCTTAATGTGTTATGTAATCCTTGGAATCTCATGTAAATGTGTTTCATAACATAAATAAACCCTTGAGTAAACAAGTGGGTGAAATCAAAACATAACACAAAGAAGAAACTCAAATCATCTTAGGCTAAAGAGTCAATTTTGAATATTTGTTTTTGTTATTCCTAGGAACACAATCTTTAGACTTCCCTAAAAAATAGGATGTGATGTAAGTACAAAACAAGACATTGTCAAAGGTCATGAATGTAGATTATGGTATGTTCATAATGTCATGGTTTAATATCATGTGAAAACAAACAATACCTTCATAATGTCAAGTTCATTAATATTTTCAATTAAAGTTCCTTTGAACTACAATGATAGCCAACCTTTTTTTGTAGGTGAAATTTTTCCAAAAACAAAATCAAAATTTTTTAAATTGAAAATGATGCGATTTTGGTGCTTTCTATCACCAATTTATTTATTTTTAAATCACTATATTTTTATATTTGACTTTCAATGTGTAGCCATAAATATAAAAGGTTGATTCAAAATTTTGGTTTATAAAAATTTTTGGTTAAATATTCCTAGGGATGATTGCTAGTATTTTACACCTTTTATCAATGATTGCCACTTAGGTAACATTTTGAAAATCTTTAAAATCCCACTAATAATAGCATTGAATTTAAATCACATATAATTCATTTCACTTGTTCAATGTTTGGTCTTAATGACAAAGTCCTTGTCAAGTACATGTTCCAAATTCTCATAATTTAACCATTACATCTGTTCACCGATATTGAACCTCCCCCCTTTAATTTTTATGTTAAAATTTTCATTTTTTGTTTTAAAGTAGATTCCAAAGTTGATTTTGGGTTTTGAATTGGATTATGATATTGTATGGATTTCATCTTCCATCATTTAATTTCATCCATGAAAAGTGTAATCATTGTGCATTTTTCATTCATAACACATTTAAATTTTTTTAAAGGCTAAGCATGATAAAATAAACAAAAAAAAAGTTTTATCAAGGTTGGATGTAAGTATATGTAAAATAGTTTAATAAAATTCATGATCAAATTATTGTGCATTGAAGGTTTTTACTTGAATGTTCAAAAACATGATAATTTTTCACCATTGCACATTAATTTAAAAATTTCAACTTATTTCAATAAGTTTTTTACTTACTTGTTTGGAATATGAATAAATATGAAATCAATTTTTTGCAATGTGGACTTCTATAAAATGCATGGTAAATATGTTTTAACAAATAAAATATATAATATATTTCCAATGGTGCTTTCAAAAATACAATGATCTTTATTTCATAGCATAATATAAATATATTTCATTCAGTATTTTGTGTTGAATGCATCAAACAAAAAATTATTATCCATTTTTTGGGTTTTTTAATTTATTTTTAAAATTCATAGTTTTAGAAAAATAGATTTATAAATTTAATAAAAGACCCAAAAGGTTTTTTATTGTACTTCTACACATTTCAATGTTATATTATTGTTTTCATATGCAATATACATGATAAAAAGTGGAAATCCCTACTTTACCATTCTTATGCCATTTAACAAAGTTCTTTTTGTGACAAGCTTAATGATGAAAAAATCTTTTGAAACCTCTTTGAATTCATTTCCCAAATAGATACAAATGGAAGTAGTGTTATTTATCGCTTTCAACATGATCAATGTTAATTTAAACATGACCTTGTAGAATAGCCTTGTTCGTCTTGTTTCATGTTCCAAAGTTCTTTCATTTTATGATTTATTTCTTTAAATATATATGTGCATACTTCCTAATGCATGCCATGTTGCTATATGTGATTAATATTATTTTGAAACTTGTCTTGTTATAATTTGTTATAGTTCACTTGTTTCCATAAGCAATACATTTGGATGTCATAATTTTGTGTTGGTGACACCTTACATCTCGGTTAGTTATATAGTATGTACATAATTATTTCAAAGGAAAAAAATTGAAAAAAATCTAGAAAATCACACAACAATAATCACATTTACATTGCCTACCTTTTTGAAAATTTTGAAAAAAAAGTGTTGGAAGTGAAAACTTTGAAGGACATAATATATGGTGTATTCATGGAACATTGAAAGATCTTTTTCCCAAGGAATGGGCATTTCTAAACAATAGACTTTCATGAGCCCCATCGATCATACAACTTGAAAATTGGGAGTCACGAAAAACATAGTTCAATAAAAACTTTAATACTTAATTGTGTGTATCACATGAACATCACTTTTCATAAGATATTGCATTTAGATTCAGATTTCAAATGTTATTATTAATCATAACACATTCATATCAAATTTGTGTGATAATTGAAAGTCAAAACCATTGCAAGAAAAACACAATTAATTAAAACCCAAAACAAATTTGTTATTAAAAAAACCATTCCACAAAACAAAACCACACATGAATAAAAGTTCTCCACATGCTCAACAAAATCTAAATTTGAAGATTCAATATCAATGCACTTGAGCATCATGTCCATGACTTCACCATTCTCAAATAATTCTTTCCAAACCTGTTGTTCAACAATATTTTCAAAAGTGTCATCCATACTTCATACCACAAAATAGACAAGAACATGCATTTGTTCTACATTCTCCACTTGAAATACCAAATAGACAAGATCAGGCATTTGATTCTACAATCTCCAATCGAAATTGGTTGCCAAATGCATTCAACAACCCACACTTGCCACACCCTTTCACGATCATTTTTATTTGAAATCCTACACTTTAGGCAAATTTCCAAAAATTAATCACGCATGTTTTCACATAATATACTTATATGAAGATCAAGTTGAACATCAGAGATATTTTTCTCTATCTATTTTGAATTGATGTTGTCAACTAGTGTTTGAAATGGATTGTGGAACCACATCTCAAAGGCCTTTAAACAATAATAGCTCATTATGGCTAATGCAACTAAAGCAAAACAAATTAGTGCTCATAAGAAATCCTTTAAACCATAGTAAAGAAACCGGATTGAGAGCAAGAAGACTACCTGAACATCCAAACGACATGTCTAACTCAAAAGGTAAGTTATGATATTGATTTTTTTCCAACATGACTAAGCTTTCAATATTCACATGATAACTAATATCTTGCCTTCACTTAGACATCATGTTGCATTAGATTTCTGGAAAATCTTGGAAAAACTAATTATACATTGAACTTAGCAAACAAATCAATCTCCTTACAATGGGAATAGGAAAAGAAACCAATTTGATCAGTATTGATGACCAATTTTGTAGGACCAGCATAACACCTTCACTAAGTAGGCAACTACATAAACCATGAATTTTCAATGAATCTCCTAGTTTGATGGGAATCTGGCGCATGTTGTGGTTGCACATCAATAGCTCAATTTTAACTGTTTCTACAAGAATGCTCATGTCCATTGTATTGTGTCACCTTAAGCTTACACAATAGCTTGGATGTACAAGCAAAAAAATCGGTTTGACAATCCTCACATTAAAAGCTTGGCCTGCATCTTTCACCCCCACAATCAAATCACAATTTTTTTACCAAATCGGGTCTAGATGCAAGAGGTCCATTGTGTGGAGTTGAAGGTGTGGATTGATAATGCATTCCAACACAGGGAAAACACTTTGGCTTCAAGTGCCCTCTGGTAGTAACCCAAATGTACAAAGGACCATGACAGGTTGGTTTCCCAACTGCAGAGACATACATGGCAGCATATTGCCAACTCCCATGCTACAGAAGCTGCTCAAATATGTTCCATGCAAATGCGAAAAAGTTATCTCAAAAGATAAGAGAGACATACATGGATTGCAAAGCAGCCTCTCAGAGACTTCATTCTTAGGAATTGTAAGAAGAAATGTCTCAGAAAAGATAAAAGAGTTTGCCTCTCACATATGGAAATAATTTCACATCAGATGCAACTGATGTATGACAAAAGTTGGAACTTTAATCTCACCTTGAAAAATGTCTCTTTCAGTTGAACAGCTTCAATACAAACTACTACTTGGTTCTAAGCATTGAGGTGCACAGCCCATATTTTGCTATTTTCTCTCAGACGACTGGTTGTCTACATCTTCATGTTGCAACTCTTCATCAAAATCGACATCTGATTTCCTTGGCTCTTCTCTGCCCAACTCTTGTGAGTCAAGCTGCTTGCGAAGCTCAAGGACCTCATGCTCTTTCTGCTGCAGCTTTCTCTGCAAAACATACAGCTGTGGACCATTCTCCAGTTTTAGGGTTTAGGGTTTAACACCAATAAGAAAGACAACAAACAGAGGCCACCTGGTTGACAAGGAAACTGACCTCCTAGAGCACAGTCCTCTCTAGGTATACTATTTTCAGCAAAGCACAACATAGCTTGTCCTGTCTTGCCCAAAGTTGCAGTTCTCTTTCAACTTGTAAACAGGAGAGAACAAGTGGAAACATACCATTTGCTGTGATCTTTCCAACTCCTCATTAACATCCCCAACACTCTTATACAGCTCTGCAAAATTGAAAGTCTATTTCATGAGTGGTGCCCAAATGGCCAGAACCCAAACAACAACATATGCTTCAGTCTGAGAAAGCTGCACAAAATTGGAATCATACTTCAAGAGAGTTTCTACAAATGGCCAGAATGCAAACAAATGAGTGTGAAAGACGAGTTTATACCCTCATAGCATCTCCTAAGCTCCACATTGAGGGATTTTTGCATTGCCAACCTGGTCCCTAAATCATGCAGCTGCAAGCAACCCACAACTTGCACCAGTCAAGTTTGGGGATTTGTATGCATGCTGAACAGTGAAGGCCAGCATCAAAAATTAACTGAATCAACAAATACATGCACTTGACCACTAACCTTTCCTTCTGAAGCCTCACGGCCAATCTCAGCATTCTCATCCTGGAGTGTGCGACACTTGGCCATCAAGAGCTTTCCATTTTTACTGTGAGGTGTAAACTGTACAGCTGCAAGGTCATCTTGCAGTTCCTTCAACTTTTTCCCTGCAGCTTCCAGCTCTTTCTGTGGTCGAGCCAAAGGTAAATTGTGAGTTAAACATTGTGATTATCCACTGCACATTCAGTCCACTATACAATACAAGAAGAAATAGCACTCTCAAGTACATGACTCATACCTTCATCCGTGTAAATTCAGCATGGATGGCTGGATCCAGTAGCAATCGCTGTGCCTGCATGAAACCCAAAGCAACCATACATTGTAGGAGATTATTGGCAGTGTTTATAGCATTAGCAATGCAGTTGTGCTCTCCTGCTCAAGTCATCAAACTGTTACAAAGTATACATTCTTGTGATGGCAGATGGTACATAGCCAGACTGACCTGCTGAATTGGTGGTTTTGACATAAGCTTCAAGTTCTGGACGACACTCTGCACATGCCATCATCCCATGCCCTGCCCTCATTTTAAGTTGCACTGTAACTTTGGAAAACTGCCTTGTATGCAAAGCTCCTCAAATTCCTGACAAGCACGAATTCATCGAATAGGCAGTTTTAAGACTCTTGATCTGACCTTCAACTCCACAATGTCTTGCTCTGTGCTTGCAAGCTTCACAACCATCATACTTTCCCTCCGTTTGGCACTTATTAGCTGCAGGTGCCCACATTGACTTGTCAGTACAGAGCCCTAGATGGACTCACATGGTTTCTTCATCATAGATATTTAGCACTGGATCAAGTCCATTACATGGTCCTTTGAGAGGCAAGGCTCATGGCTAGCAGAAAGTTTAAATCTGGAAAATCCAAACACATAGGATGTGGAGGGACTGAAACACCTGTTCCTTCAAATGCTCTTCAGAAGCTTGCAATGTCTGAATTGTCTGCACAACTACAGCTGGATCTGCAGAAGAAGTGCCACACATTCTCCTCTGGTGAGACAGTACTTCACACATGGCCCTTGTGGTCTTCTGCTATAAATGCTGACGGAATTGAGGCACACCACAGAAAATTGCTGATATTAAGCTCTACAGATGTGGTCTTCCTGCATACTATGGGAAGGATATTGTAGGGCAGTCTGTTACCAGGAGATGTTCCAGCAGGGAGTAAGGGGTGATCGGTGAAAGCACTATTCCACTTCTCCAGCTCTTTGTTTGCCATCTTCAGAGATGTCTGGAAACAACAGCAATAAACAGAGTGTCTTACACATTGATGCATAAAGAACCTGACTTGAATCAAAACATGCAAAGAGAAACTAGGAGCCACTTTAGCCCATGAGAAGATGAGATGCGCACCTGCAAGGTGGCAATGGTGCTGTCTCGTTCCTCCAGGCTACCCATTCCCCATAGATACATTAATGCATGGCACACACAGCTCTACCTTACATACCATAATGCTTCAGCACATTAACAAGAACTGTCAGAATTCCAGCATGATGTTTCAAGTCTCAAATGTACCTGGCACGGAGATTGAGGATAGTGGTGGTGGCATGATCACTGCCTGGCCCAATTGAAGACCCATATATCTATTCACCCACCAGCACAGCATAGACAAACACATGACAGTTCAGCCTTCTTGTAACAATCATTGAATTACTAAAATCAATGTGTGAAATGCAATCAACATAGTTGTAAAACAATTGCATGTGGCCTGGCCTGCAGGCACAAAGACCTGAGACCTGTCTGCTAGCCTCTGACAGCATCAGAGCAAAGGTAATGCTCTTCTGTGCTCTATCAGTTCACTGCAGACCTTAAATAATTCCCAGCCACTGACTGTAGGTTGATCTGCAACTATGTATAATTTCAATGCACTTTACAACTCAACCACAAACCTTTTGGTTTGCAGACTCTAGGGGAAAATTGATTGGTGTCCTAAAACAATGAGGAATCAGTCAATCACACCAGGTCAACAGGATCTGCATACCCCATTCCTCAAGGCTAATACAAACAAAAGCCCTAATTACTAACCTTCTTGCTTGGATACAGTTCCTCCTCCTCATCATCTTCAAGATCCTCAAAATCCCTCTTTGTACCTGGAACTCCAGAGGCCACAAGCTCCAACCATGAACATCTAAACCTGACAATTCTCTGTCTAGCTTCCAAACCCAACAAGCAGCTAGCTGCTCACAAACCCAACAACATCCCTCCAGAGCCCCAGCAATAGACTCCATGCTGCTCACTCTTTGACAAGAAAACCTAAGGAGTTCACTGATAGACTTGATGGGATATTAGGGAAGAATCCCTTGACCCCAGTGGAGCTATTGCCTCTTTGTCAAAGATGGACAAAGCTCCTCCTCCCCCGAGGAATCTTTGGAAAGCCCCTAGGTTTTGACTCTTGAGAAAAAATCCATGGCTTTTGATTGCAATTTCCAAGTCACCAAACTCTCTATGGTACATATCTGGATTTCAAGCCCCTGAAAACTTCCAAGATGCTCATGTGCTGAACGAAAGACCTTACTAGGGCTACTGCCTCAATAATTCCATTATCCCAGAAACAACAAGGAACTCAAGATTGCACACAAAGAGGCAAAATGAACACACACCTGTCGATCCATTTTCTTTCCCTATTTCCCCATCAAAATCAAACTCCTCCTGCACTCATCGAAGATGAACACCAAATAACGTTTCTTTTAAAATAGAAAAAAGTTGGACTTCACTTGCAGAGCTTGCAATGAATGGGATTCCCTTTTTTCTCCACTCCACAAAACAAAACACCTCCTGACCTCCAGCTCATTTTGCAAAACTAATAAAAGCCCACTACCCATTCAAAGCTCAAAACCCAAAGACCAACAACCAAAACAAAAACAAAAGACAAACAAATAGTTACATCATCAAATGTCGGTAGCGCTTTTGGAGATCCCATTACCGCCTCTTCCACCCACCACTGTCCGGACTCAAATTCAGCTGCAGAAAAAAAGATTTTGTTGCAGGCAGGAGGGGGTGAAAGGTATAAAGAAAAACAAATGAGTCAAAAAGGCTGGAAAGAATATGAAGAAGAAGAAGAGGGAGAAGCTTGCTCTTTCTCTGCTTCGTTTACTGCAATTGACCTAATTAGGGTTTGGTGCTCTCTTCCTCCTCCTCTTGCTCTCATCCTTTCACTGTAGAGCAGAGAGCCGCTGCTGTGGGCGGTGCATGATATCTGCATTTTGCTCCAATTTTGCACATTACTTTTGAATCGCTCTCAATTTTTCTTCGTCGTCGTGCACAAACGCAACAACTACCAGAGGTTCTTGCGGGCCTGGAGCAGAGAGCAGAGAGCCACTGCTGTGGGCGGTGCATGGTATCTGCATTTTGCTCCAATTTTGCACATTACTTTTGAATCGCTCTCAATTTTTTCTTCGTCGTCGTGCACAAACACAACAACTACCAGAGGTGAGTTTCTCTTGCGGGCCTGGAGCCTCTTCTTGTGTTGAGAATCATGGGTAGTAACGGTTAGAGGAGTCCTCGTCGTCGTTTTGAAGCCCCTTCAAGCAAAAGCATTCAAGATTGTGTGTTGTGCCCTTGAGGTGGTTGCAGCTTTGATACTAGCCTTATTGTTTAGAGAGAGCCAATCTTGTGGTATGTACAGCTTTGGTTCCATTGTGCCAAGCATCCTAAATTTCTTCTTCTTCCTTTCACAATTTGCCTGTAAATGCATGTTTGCTGCTAACCCCTACCCACATGTTTTTCTTTGCATTGAGATTGCCAAAACCCTAAAAAGTGGCCAATCTTGTGGAATTTGTGCTAAGCTTCCCAAATTTATTCTTCTTCCTTGGGCAGCTTCCCTGTGAAAACATGCTTACCTCCCTCCCCCTCCCCTTCTTCCCATGTTTCCTTTGCATTGAGATTGTCAAAACGTTTTTAGGTTTAGATTATTGCTAGATTCGAGGTTTCCTGTAGCTGAAAGCTTGTGGCTAATTGTGCAGTGGAGTGACCAAACAAGTCATGGTGTGGTGGAGCTGGACTAATCCGCAACCAAATCCAAATGAACGGGATATCGTTGTCATGGAGGGATTAACAGAGGAGGAGATGCATGACCGGGAGTTTGCACAACTTGTGCAACGTTGCCTCATGGTGGACAATCTATCCTTTACTATAACTGATGCCATCCTGTGTGCAGCATTGGAGCAGTTTGGGACAGTGCAGTCTATAAAATTGCTTAGGGATCCCAAAAACCCAGGAAAGTGCATAGGCACTGCAATTGTGGAGATGGAGACTGCACAGCAAGCCGACATCATTGTGAAACAGATGCAGGAGTTCATGTTCATGGTGGGAGGGATGCCGAGGCCTGCAAGGGCATACAAGGCGACAGAAGCAATGTTCATTGATCATCCCTTGAGGCGCAGGAAGTCACTGGAGCTCCGGTTCTTAACAAGGGGGGAACCAGGTGCCCGTGAAGCGTTTCAGAAGCGTGAGATTGCAGAGAGACATGCATTTGAGAGAAATTATATTCAACAGGTAAAAACTGCAAATCTTAGCTGAGTGAATTCCTTGCCATTCAGTGAGCTTATGCATAAAGTTGTTGGGGATTTTTGTAAGAACTAGTATATCATGACATCACATTGTCTATTCTACCCAACTCCTGGCTATCAAGTTAAATGTTGACATGGACAGAGTGGGGTAATTGTACAGCAACAGAGGATTGCAGAAGAGGAACTAGCAATGAAGCAATCTGAGAATTTTCAGGAGTTGCGGAAAAAGTATGAGAGCATCAAAGATAACAAAGAAATAGATATGCTGAGGCAGCTCTACAAGTTGCCAGACCGTGTCAGGTGATGAAGATCCGGAGGGATCTCCTACTTGCCACATTGGCTTCTCAAAATTGTGATCTGTGATTTGTACATGATTTTTGACATTTTGCTTCTTGAAGCACAGGTGTTTTCCTAGATCTTATGGTCTTGTTTTGTCAAAGTCATGGATATGGAAAACTCTCCAGAAACTGGTGCATGATTTTCCCCATCCATGACTCTGAAGATCTTTCAATCTGATGTACCCGAGTTACAGCCGCACATGCTGGAAATGGTTGTAGAAACCATGGGGTGTCTGGAGAGCTTTGCACTTAAATGCAAGCTGTAAGATTTATGATGGGAGGGATCTTATGCCTAGGATATCTTAAGGAGTAGGCATACTATACCTCCTCTTTGCAAGGAAGGATATTCATGGATATAAGGAGCTGCAGGACGAGGAAGAGCAGCAGCAGCAGCAGCAGCATGAAGAACTGGATTTAGCTTTCTTTGGCTCAAATGATGGAGAAACAGAACCAGATTTGTCAATGGTGGTTAA
>Ga0116227_10007553_pt1 | contig 21108 bp, 17 predicted proteins | sample S1TSphgellanicum_FD_89693 | JGI IMG/M metagenome (GOLD analysis project Ga0116227, IMG submission 89693) | Host-associated microbial communities from peat moss isolated from Minnesota, USA - S1T2_Fb - Sphagnum magellanicum MG | ecosystem: Host-associated > Plants > Peat moss > Unclassified...
CTCTTAACCTTGCAATCATATAGAACCTCATAATTATTCATAATGGTCAGGCTGCTGAGTATTTGGGCATTGAAGGTTAGCTTTCAATTTATTGAATGCTTTCCTTTCAGTTTGGAGCTTATAAAATTTTGATACGCCTTCAAAATATTAGGTCCATTACCAAGGTTTAGTGGGATCAAAAGCCCATCTGGCATCACTCAAGAGCTGAAAGGCGTTATGAGTACCTCAAATACCTGAATTCTGCTCCAAATTTCTTATTGATGTGAGCTCCAGGGAAGATCATATTTATGAGCTTGCAGAGAAAAAATCTAGGACTTTGAAGTTAACTGTCACATCAGTTCTGCCCAAATCAAAACAAACACAACATGAATGAGATGTGTGGTCAAAAGCTTATGTCACTCACAAAGTATGTGATATACTCAGGAATATATTGAATCCTGGCTTCAATATGGAGCACATTGCTGACACAGGAAATGATACAGACAGATATACAACTCAAGAGTTGCACTATTAAACAATGGAGAAACTCTTGATCAGGACTGCTGCAACTGCAAACCAACTTCATGAAACTCTCCAACAGTATGCTGAGTTTCTGCTGGATAACAAGGAGAGAACCAAACAAAAGTCAGTTCTAAGCTTTACCAAACAACAGGTCCAGATCTACTAGTCCCTTTAAAAACAACAAGAGATTCCACAAGAGGCAGGTTCAACCCAAACTACTCAGCCCATGGACCCTCATCTCAGGATCAGGATAACATACAGTTCCAACATCTTTGACTAGTTCCTTCTAGGACAAATCGCAAAAATGCTTTTGAAATAAGACTAGAGAAGAAGGAGAAAAAAAGAAGATGATTCCAACAAACAGAAGGCCAATGAATTCAGTCACATTAAGAGCATTAAAAAAAAAGATGAAAAATACCTATTGCAAAGGAAGGAGAAGTGACTTTGCAAGGGAGGAAGTTCCATTGTTGGGTGCTGCTTTCAATCCCAGAATAGACGTCATCACTTCATAAAGCTCGATATTCTCAAACGAAGATATCTTGCGACCCCGGGCAAATTGAGGTCCAGCACCAATGAAGATAGTTCGCAATAAGGTAAGCCATATCATATCCATGTGAACCCCCGCATTGTGGCGACCTTACTTATCAGCCACTTTGTAGGCCTCTTCAACCATGCCAATGATCGGCTGTGTTCTTTGACTCCCTGAATAATGCAACCGTGACGGCAGGTCCTCTTTCATGTACAGGTGCAAAAACTGAGAGTTGTGTACCTTTCCAGATGCCAGCCCGTATGAAAGATTGAAATACACAGCAGCTACATCCACCCTATCATGGCATCAATGTGCACCACGGCCTGCGTGATCTGTGGAGCATCAGGTCCAGTCTGATGTCCCTGGTGATCCGGACCCTCGAAATAGAGAGTCACGGCCAGAGTGAACCAGCACCCACCAGTGCACCAACGTGGATGGATGGTGCACTGATAGGATTCTCTTTCCTATCCCTGTGCCATCCCAGGTTGACTTTTTTTCTTTGCCCTTTCTCAGTTTTTTTTTTTTGGAACCTTATTTTCTCCTCGCCCCCCACCCAGTTCCTTTTTTCTTTTTTTTTCTTTTCAAACTTTTCCCACCCACCTACTCACCTATAAATTCAAAATGTGCTACTCTTATCCCCACCCACCTACCCTTCCACCCTCCTGCGTACCAACACTTTAAATAGGTACCTACCAAATCCCACCTACATGGCTACACTACCTACATGTTTGCCACTCCAATAAACCCCCAACAGTTGGCAATGATGAAGAAAGAATAAAATGAAGGTATTGCATGGAGCTTGTGCTTGTTCATTCAAACAAATAAATAAGGGGACGATTTAAGTATTGGACACCCCTTATATAAGGATAAGGGTGTTGCAAATTTTGTTGAAAAAGTGTTTTCCATGGGGTATAGCAAACAAAATGGATAATCAAAACGATAAAAAGCTCCAGTTCAATTTAGACACATTCAATGCATGTTGTACTTGGGTTCATCAAGCAAAATACGTGCAATACCCCATTCAGTATCTCTGAAATAGTTTGGGCTCCATATCATATCTTTTGACAATTAGAAGGGTATTGCATAGCCTTATCAAAACCTAGAAGGAATGCAATACCCTCATTGGGCTACACGATAAGCACCTTGGGCTGAATTATTTTGGTCTAGGCTATTAGAAGGTGTATTGTTCATGCCCAAAAAGATTCAATGAACATGCAATATCCTCCTAGCATATCCCAAAATTACATTAAGCTCCATAACATATCTTTTGACACGTGAAGGGGTATTTCGTAGCCCTACCAAAACCTACAAGAAAATCAATACCTTCATTAGGGTATTTTGTAATTAAACACCAAGGGTTTATGTCACTTTTGGAGGGGCATTGCTCATGCCCAAAACTACCCAATACACTTGCAATACCTTTGCAGGGTATCCCAAAAATACATTAGGCTCCATAACATATATTTTGAAACTTGGAGGAATATTGCATATCCCTACCAAAACCTATAAGGAATACAATACCCTCATTCTGCTACATTGTAAACAACATGGGCTAAATTATTTTGGTTTAAACTATTAAAAGGGTCTCATGTTTAGAAGGATTCAATGAACGTGCATTACCCCTTAGGGTATCCTAGAAATACATTGGGTTCCATAACATATCTTTTGAAACTTGTAAGGGTATTGCATAATCATACCAAAACCTATAAGGAAACCAATATCCTCATTAGGTTATTCATTAATTAAACACCATGGCTCTACATTATTGGAGGGGTATTGCCCATGTTCAAAACTACACAATACACCTACAATACCCCTCATAAGTTATCCCAAAAATACATTGGGCTTCATAACATATCATTTCAAACTTAGAAGGGTGATGCATAGCCCTACCAACATGGGCTAAATTATTTTGGTCTCGACTATCAAAAGGGTATTACTCATGCATAAGAATATTTAATGCATATGCATTACCCCTTTTAGGGTATCCCAGAAATCATTTGGGTTTTAATTTAACATTCCTTTTGAAACTTGCAAGGGTTATGCATAACCATACCAAAACCTAAAAGGAAGGCAATACTTGCATCATATTGTAATAATAATTTAAACCATGAAACAACAGGATATCATGCCTTACATATTGATTCAAGTAAATGAAGGTATTGCAAACTTCTTCACATTGATGATGAAAGGTCACTTGAACAAAGTTATGGAGTTTAAATGCAATACATGTATCATCATGAGATATTTGCATTCACCATGAAACATAAAAATATTTTTAAAATATTTGATTCCCCACCAATATATCATGAAATTCAGGTTTTCAAAATTAATTATTCACCTTACAATTGATTTAACATATATAAAAATGAACGTAATGCATTGATGGTACAAAGGTTTAAGGTTTAATGTAAAATTTACTCTTAATGTTAGAATTCAAAATTTGTCAAAATCAAAAAATTAAAAATTCATGCTTAACATTTTTTAATGATGTACATATTTATGTTTTTCCTTCTTAAAGTTGTAAATTCATTTCAAAAAATTAAAAAATATATATTTATTTAATAATATTTTAATAATATTTTAATGCATGTTTTAAAAAATTAATTAAAGCACATGATTTTCTACTTTGTTTAATGGTTCATATAATAATAAAAATGGCCTTTCCCATATATTAATCATATGTATGATTGAAATTTTATTTGATTTTTTGACATATATCATTTCTAGCCTAAAATAATTATATAGTAGGTCGGTGATATTTTATATTTTATACAGATATAACACAAATCCTTATGTAAAATTTATTTTTTATGATGTATAATATTGGCTTAAATATTGGTCTAAAGATATTGTTATTTATAACATATCGAGTAATACATTATATATAATCAATGATATTATGTAATTATATTATTGATTCATTTTAATACATATAAATGTCTTTATATTTATTTTAAATAGGATAAGAATTGATTTAGAAATTTATATTAAATTTAAATTATACATATAAACCCATGGTTATGTCTAATGTATTTTTTTTATAAAATTTATTTCTAATGAAAATTTAAAATTCCAAAAGATAATTATTAACATCGTATATTTTATCAATGCATGTAATTGAATATTATTTCTATGTAAATTGAAATATTTTAATTGAAGTTTGAAATATAAGTTACTAATATTATGTAAGTTTAATCCTTGTAAATTAATTCTATGTAAATTTTAGCTTACAATGTCCTAAATGATGATATATTTAGTTTATTAATGTGTGAGATTATATATTTTTACATTTCTAGAGATGTAATGTTTGCATAATTATTTCACTAGAAGGAATCCAAGATTTATGACTGAGTTTATAACCCATTTTTTAGTTATAGAAGACACATATGACTTTATTCATTATAATCATTACAAACGAGTCGAAAAGGACACATAATTGTTTCGGACATTACGTGGCACATATCCTATGGTCATAGGGGACAATCCTAAACCCATTAGTGCCACATTGATGCCACATGTTATTAACGTGACATTTTTAAATTAACCAAAATATGACTATTAATTGACATGTGTCATTGATTACAATGACTAAAATATGACTACAAATGTATTTCATGTTCTAATAGATGGCAACAATGGATAAGTGCACATGGCAACATGTAAATGTGTCAATAGAATATTGTTAGGTCTAAAGAGGGAGTCAAAATTTTGTAGTCATTTAATAGTCATTGTTATGTATGGTTCTAGTAATATAACTCATTAAATCTGCCAATTAGCAACATATATTTTGCGTATGTGGCATTTTCAAATATTGACATGTGGAAAACAGTCATATTGTTAAATGACAATGTTTTATTGGTCCATGTGTGGCATGAAGATGGAAAACCATAGTCATTTGTTTGTTATTGTTGAGTTAAAATTGAGTAATTAAAAAGTATAAATTTATTGACACACGGCATATAATGATTTGCTCATGTGGAAAAATTTGATTTGACATGTGGAGAAACTAACTCAATGTGTAATCATTGATAAGTGTAATTGCAATTGTATTCTACTATTAAATGTGTAAATTTTTAGTTGGACATTAGTCATTGTTTGCTTAATGTACTATGCACAATCATTGGTGTTAGAACATAATTGTGCATTAGTTTTTTTGGACTACTAGTAACACTATCTGATGAAAAAATTATCATAAAATATTCCTTTCTATCAACTACAAATGATTTAAATTCTAAAGCATACATGTAAACTATCATTTCCTACTAATTTTTCCCCATTAGTCAATAGTCCTATTGGAGACATTTCCAATGAATTGTTTTCAACTAACTTTGGTAGTTTAAATTTAGTGACACCTAGACTTCCAAGAACAAAGACATTGGACTTCAATTCAACTAGCATATGTCCAAATAGTAACAAACAAACTAGATATAACAATATGTTGTACATTATGGAATTTGTAAAATGAAGTGCAACATATGAAAAACAAAGAGAAGTCCACTGATTATGGCGAAAGGAATAAACAACCTACAACAATTTAACTAGGTACAACCAAAATGACTGTCAATGGAAAACTTTCACATACTTCCAATTCCATAAAACAGAAGTCCCTACCGCATCCCCCACTACAACCTAATCATCTAGTTCATGTAGGTGCATAAGGGGAACATCAACCACATGAACTATTACAACATCAACTTTGAGGGAAAATTCGGGGATAACATCGCCATGGAATTTGTCAATACCCCAAAGGCCATTGATTTTTCCACTGTCTATCGTGTGTTTTTTGGGTTTAGCAATGCCACAGACTACCCTATAACAAATATAGTCCACACAAAATCACAATGCATTAAAATTAAACCAATTTCACTTTACTATACATTCCTAAACATGACTATATAGAAATCCAAAAAAATTAAAATAAAGATAAGACCTTAGTTGTTTACTTATGGTGCAATTGTTTTTTCTTTGCCCCCTTTTATAGGTGTAATCATTTTACCCCTATGTTCCTTCTCAATACATTCATGCTACAACCACATCAAACAAGTCAACATAGGTCCATGATAAGATTAATCACACTTAGATGTTAACTTTATATCTCCCACCCCAACTTTGAAACCTTACCTGACCAACAACAACAAGAATATTGCCATCATTTGCACCAAGCTTTATTGGAGATTTCTTCAATCCAACCTCGCCTTTCTTAGCTTGTAATTTATTTGATGGTGATGATTGTGGCTACACAATGACCCAATCCTCACCCTCTACAGATTTAAGTGGGATTGGAAGTTTTTATGATCTATTGTCTACCTTAATTTCCTTAAACAATGCTTGTGCAACTTCAAGGTTTAATGGCTTTGATGCAACAAAAATGCCCACAACACTCTTGCCCTTACAACTAAAGTTTTTGCTTTCAAATCCACTACCCGTTTGAAAGGTGTCCATTGGATCTAAATCTTGCAAAACATCTATCTTTTCTAATACACAGTGAGCATGCGACTATTGCCGATGTTCACAACCATAGCTTAATTCAGATGGTGTAGGGATAATTGCATAATCTTTTAACTTCCTTACAAATTCAAAAAACACAGTTTTCATGTCCACTAATGTTTGATTATGCAAATTTTGATTGCCCAACACCTTCAAAACCTTGGCATCCAATGCTAAAACCTTCCCATCTAGCTCGTCTTGTCTTTTTTCCATTCTTAACATTCGAGTTGACATTTTGCTAGATAACACTTATATATTGCAAAAGTCCAAGGCATGTGGTCAAATCCCAACAATTGAAACAAGAATTCCATGATGCATCTTGTGTATTAATAACACGGTAACACAATGAGCTAAAAAAGAGTGCGAAATCTTATTGATGCATATTCAGTCTACTTTGATGCACTTTGCAATTCTTTTACAATTTCAATGATCCTAGGGCTTTAGTGCCTGTGTTCTTTTCACAACACACATTGGCAGCCAATTAAAACATTGCTGCAACCAAATGTTCAACATAAGATTAAACAAGTACAAAATAAATTTAGGTACTTACTAGTTTAACTTCCTTCCTAGTTTTACCTTTCCGCCCTACATTTGCCAAATTTTTCGTTTTGCTTCGAGCATTTACCATTTGTTTTGCCTTTTTTTTTTTTTTTTAGGTTTACTTTAATAAACCTTCAACTTTTCCCAATTTTCAAGCTCAATTTTGATTGGGCATTTTTTTTTCCTTCCCAATAATCTACTTTTCAATTTACTTTTTAAAATTTTGAACCACCTCTTCACCACATTTTGAACCCCATTGTTGAAAGTTCATTGTCCACATACTCAAATTCCTTATCTAAGGTTGCCTTTAACTTTTGTAGTGAGTTTGTGGAATGGCCTTCCCAAGTGAGAACATTGATGTTTAAAATCCATAGAATTAAAGTTTTCATTACTTCATCCCATGAGTTCTTTCCATCACATTTTCCATCAATGTCACCCCCTGCCCATATCTGAATTTAATGGGGTTTCTGTCAATTTGATTCCTTTTGCTTCAATTTTTGCATCATTTTCCTTCTTGCTTGTTCTTTGAGCCATTTTAACTTCATTTTCTAGCTTCATTGGATGTGTAATTCCTCTTTGCATAGATGGTGTTTGCTGCATTAATGGTTCACTTGTTGCCCCCGCAAATTGGCCAACATTACTTGTAGGCATTTGCATCCATGGCCTAGGATATGAAGGCATATTAGTAGGTTTTACCATTACCATTATTGGCTATTGCACCCATCCAAGTGGTGGTTGCCATTGCCACTGCCCCTCAACACATTACTGCATAACAAGCTGCTACATAATATGTTACTACATAATAGGTACATGAAAAGTTGCAAAGTATTCTGTTTGTAACAACTTTCTTTTCTTGTCTGATTTTGTTGCATTTTTTACTCCCACAACTCTAGGGGCCTCATGTATTACTCCCTTTCATCTTCAAGTTCTACATGATATTCAAACCATGTGACAAAAGAAAATTAATTAGTGTGCAAGTTAATATAACCATGCAAGTGTAACAAATTCTATACATTGCAAAGGTTGGCATTTCAACTAGCCTTAGCAACATAGACTACCACATGAATGTAATGTACTAGCTTTACATTTTGAACATTGTGATGTGACTTAAAACTCTTCCAAGCTTCACACATGTGTTTGAACAAAGCTTTAGTTTAATGCATTTACTTCACTTACGTTTTTTTGGAATTTGCATTTGCATACAAACTTGTTGACTAGATTAGGTGCATGAGCTAAACATTTTGAAGGTAACCATAGCCTCAACAATTGCAAATTTGTAGAGCAAAATGCAAAGTTGAAGTTTTAAACGAAAGTAAAAGAATATCACATATGGGTTGAGGAAGCAATAACTTGAAACCTTGGGGAGGTAAAATCAAACCTACTAATAACAAAGGAATCAACTAAAGAATTAAAGAACAAAAACATAGCTTTAGAAAATAATAATGTTGCAAGCTTTATTTTAAATTGCAAAGTAAGCTAAAGAATCAGATAACAAATTTTTCTAATTACATATGTAGAGAACTAGAACAAGAGCAAGTTGTCTTTTATTACATAACAACCTAAAGAATTTTATAAAAAAAATGTCAACAACATTACACCTGGTGTGTAATCTACATCATCTATCTTTGTCTCTATAGATGCATCCTCCATTTTCTTACAATCATCATATTCTTCGCGCTCCTCACCCTCCTTCCCTTCCAAGGCACCTACAACTTCTTGCAACCTCAAGCTTCTTCGTAATGACTCTCCTAGCTTAGGTAATAAAGATCGTATGTGTTTTTTCTTGTTTTGCCTTGAGTGACCAGAAAGTACTCAGACATTTTCCCATTATTCCTAAACTTTAGAAAATGTTTAGGATGTTTGCCATTTCCAGTCTAATGTTATAGCATGCACAAAGATGTATTCCAAATGGATTTGTTAGACATCCATGTGACTCAAAAGCATGGAAACACATTAATGAAAGGTTTCCAACACTTGTTTTAAATGCTAGGCATGTGCACCTAAATCTTGCAATAGATGCTATGAACTTGTACAAATTGAACCATTCAACATGCTCAATTATAATATTCTTCCATGCTTAACAACAAAGAACTTTTTTGTGATGTTTACATTGTTGACTCCAAGGAAAGAATCAATTACATTGGATAATTTTGATGTTTATTTACAACCTAGTGGAAGAATTACAACACTTGTGGGAGGGAGTTCCTACGTATGATGTGCTAAAGCCAATGGGCTTTAGGACCTTCACATTGAAAGGCGTTTTACTTTAGATTGTACATGATTTCCTTGGTTATGGTTGTGTTGCTGGGGTGGCACACCAAAGGTATGTTGCTTGTCCAATTTGTAGACCATAATTCAAGGGTGAACATTCAGTGGAACTTGGGAAACAAACATACACTACAACACGACGTTGACTACCAGAAAAACACGGTACAGGTCAGCTAAAATGGTAGACCATTTCGATGGGATGTTGGAAACACAAAATAGACCATGTCTAATCACAACTCAAAAGCAAATATCGAACAAATCATTACAAATAATGGCTCAACTTAGGCAATAGAGAAGGTGGTTTTGGAAACCCCTCAAAAGAACATGGGGTGAAATGAAAAAGTGTGTTGTACAATCTTCCTTAATGGCAAGTTTGCTTTTCCCCCCTCATCTTTAGGAATGTAATTCCAAACTCAATAAATTGGTTGTTGGTGCATTATATCCAACAATGTTGGTTATGGTTATGATTTGGACAGAACTTGCTGCTATGAAATACTTTGGATGTTATGCATTGTGAACAAAACTTTGCAAAGAACTTTTTAAAAATAATCATAAGGGAGAAAGACACTATGAAAGTATGACGTGATTTACAACGTAGGGGTATTGAACCACATCTATGGTTAATTGCCAAGCCTAGAAGAGGTGGGAAGATGTTAAAACCAGAAGCCCCATATGTTTTGACAACTATTGAATTCAATATTTTTGCTTCTGAAAATTTAAGAACACCATCGGGTCATGTTTTAGCTATGGGATTGTACATTAGGCAGAATAATTTTGGCACATTAAAGTCCCACAACTATCATGTATTGATGCAATAGATAATGCCATTGGCATTGAGAGGTTTGTTGGCTTCGAGACCTTGAATGGCAATCATGAGGATTTCAAGGGTATTTAGGAGGCTTTGTAATAAAGTTTGGAACCTTTCGGATATTGAATCACTTTGCATAGATGTGGCAATTTGTTTAACCTTGTTGGAAATTCATTTTCCACCTTCCGTTTTTGACATCATGACACATTAGTTGTACCACCTAGTGGACAAGTTGGATATGTGTGGACCAGTAGCTACTAGGTGGATGTATCTTGTAGAAAGATACATGAAAACCTTGAAATTATATGTGCATAATATGGCAAGGCCAGAAGTCTCGATGGCTGAAGGATACATACGAGATGGGTGTTTGGGATCCATAACTAAGTACTTACAAAGGTTTGATGTAGTGAAACGATGAATATGGGATGTTGATGAGGAAGAAGGAAATGTAGGTGAGGTGCTAGAAGGTGCTAGTACTAAATTCCTCATGAGTCCAAGTTTACGTGATGTTGCACACAAATATGTGATGGCCAGCATCTCCATCATGACACCATGGATGTAATATGTTCAATAAATTGTGTGGATGTTTTTTACATCAATAGGTTGATCATTATCATGTCATCTTCATTTTTTTAATTGTTTAAAAGTTGTCATAATATTAATTGTGAACCTCTTGGCATCTTGCTTATGTAAGAAATGGAACTTAGAGCAAAAATTCAACCCAAACACACCTCCATTTGTGGATTGGGTCAAAGGTGTTATCCATGGGCAACAATTGGATTTGGGCAACTTGGATGTTTTGGATGTTGTGTTGTTATGTAACAAACCTTCTCAAGTAGCAATGTGATACACCAAGATGAAGGCCTATGGTAACCACTTTAAAGTGGAAGACCCAAATAATAGGTTGTTACAACATTTGATAGTGGGATTGCCTTAGTGTTTGAACAATCATTTTATAGTAAGGTTTGGTCATTTTCAATCATTTCAAGCCCCAATAAAGTGACGTCTACATGCTCCATGTCAATAAACATCACTCATTATGTAGTTATGTGAAGCTACAAGTTGTCATTTTCTAGTCACTTAATGTTACTATGAAGTGCCATGTACATGAGCCACATCAATAAAATACAGTCATTTTGAAGTGGTACATTGTCATTTTGTAGTCATTTATGACTTGTTGCTTTGTACATGCAATGACACATCATGCACCCCAAATAAATTGCATTAGACCACATAATACTCAACCCCACAACTTTCCATGTCATCTATAGAATATTCTCCACATTATTTGCATAGTCATTTTATAATCATAAATAAAAAGTAATTGTCCTTTATTTTTAATGAAATATGACAACTAGACTTCCATGTCATTCTATCATTCATCAATGATGATGTATGGATGAAATACAAGCAACAAAAATATGACCTCCCACATTACAATAACATATTATCATCCATTAGTCATATGCATAACTAATTTATGACTACAACTTTTTCCACGTAGGATTCAAGGTTATAGTTTATGACTACAGTCAATACAAACTCATTTATGACTTATAGTTATTGATTTCTTGGTTACAAAGAACATGATTTCTTCTAGTGTTTTAACTTGGTAGAAATTTTAATTAAACATTTGATGCAAGAGGAAGGTGGGGCAAAGGTGGGGTATTTTTTAGAGGTGCATTCTTCACATCAGGCTTCTAAAACCTTGAAATTTCTTCCAATTGTGGTTGTTTATAATTTGTGCTCCAAATGTTCTAAAAGTAGCAACTAAATTCGTTAGTTGGGCTACGGTATGTAATCATCTTGTAATGGATGTAACATGATTTTACCCAGGATCCACTGTTTAAATCATTACATTTATGATGATTATAAACTAAGATACTATCAACTTACAAAAAGTTAAACCTAAAATAATTTCTTGGTCATAATTTTGTTTCCATTTTCATGCATCCCCTACATCAAGGTGGTTGTTACATTACATAATTTTTTATAGAAATCATCAACCCATTGAAGGCATTGGCAATGCCATGGTTTGTGTGTGTAACATTGAATGTGTAATACCAATTTTAAGAAAATTTGAAAACCCAAATTTGGGTGAGATTTTGTAATCTTCTTTGACTGTTGTGGTTTTCCTTAAGTACCTATTGATATGCAATGACCTCATGAAAACTAAAATTTAAACATGTAGAGTGAAATGATAGGCAACCCTTAAAACCTTTGAAAATCATTTACCTAATCAATTGACTCAAAATCAAGACATTATCACACCATATCCCTTGCAAATTTTGCAACAACAAAATTAAGGTAATAAGCTCATCAATGGTCATAATTAATGGGTTGTAGTCCAAATGAATTGTGAGTCAAATTCTTTAGGTACAATTGTAAAATTTCAAAGTGAAAAGTAAAAATAGTGCACCATGAAACCAATATATAAATTATGTAAGTTGTTACTTCTAATTTGAGGCTTTGGAATTTTATAACAAAGTACTAGCAATGAAGATTTGTAATTTGTTCTAATTGTAACCTCTAGCTCCTCCACATTAGGTAATGTCCCACATTAGTTGCACAATAAACACACAACTATCATGCTTCTTCTAACTATCAAGCAAACAAGAAGAAGGAAATTGCCTACTTTCTAGTTTGTTGAAAATTCTTTACCCATCAAACTAACAATATATTTGAGGTAGAGTTTTTTTTAACTAGATGATGATGAAATGCAGCAATAATGTTGTAAGTAGGTGTTTGATTTGGTGATAACAATATAGATAACTTCATATAATTCTTCTAGGCACTCCATATGCAAGCACTTGGATAGGTGCTTGCACTTTGAACAAGCCCAAATTCTTTTTGCGGTGGAAAACTAGAGTGTGTTCTAAAAGAGCATGGGAAAGCTCCAATAAATCATAGGGTAGAGGAGGTATGCTTTCCATGTGCCACCACACCACTATCATTGCAACAACAAAGAGAAACAACAACAATATAATTAACTTCCATGCATAGTGTTCTAAAGATGATAGATGATTGCAAGGAATTAGTGTTTGGGTTATTGTTTGTTCATAAAGGAGGGTTTGCTCTTGGAAACCTTCGAGAAACCTTTGAATTTTGTTTTGGGTATGATTTGGACTAAAAAAATATTTAGGCATGAGAATGTTCATAAGCTCTTGGAAGCCATGCCATAGTTTGTGTGGATTTGAAAACTTTGTGAAGGCCAAGTTGTTATGTAATGTTATCAACACCTTGAGAAGCTAAACATGACTCGACCATGCAATTCCTTGTGCACATTGAATCCACCAAAGAGTTAAACAACATTATAGTTACTAGCATTAAATTGCTACTACATCATGCATAATGATGTTGAATCTTACAACTTTTGTTGAACACAACAATGATTCTGTTGTGAATGGAACCAACTTAAAATGCTCACCACCCCAATCATCAAATCAATGCTTTGATATAAAAATGGAATATATTCTCTAGGAGAAGACCTGGGTATTAGGTAGCTGATCAAATGGTTAGTAGAAATCATGTCCTTCATGCGTATGATCTATATGTTACTTCATGTGACTAAGCTTGTATGTGATGATCAAAGACTAGTACTAAAATCATTTTGGACATTGGTTGAATGTGACCAAGCTCCATTTTTATGCATCCTAATTCCAAGTGGTTTTTGCTTCTTGGATACCCCTAATTCAATGATGTCATCATCTTGCCCTAATTGAATATATTCAAGTTGTTGCTTTAGTTTCTAGCTTGATAAACCTCTAGGGATTGCCTTTTCAAACTAAATTCATCAAAGATATGAACACCAAAACAATCATTTTAATAAAAATAAACACCAAATGCTCCCCTTTCTTCATGAAATGGTCCATTTCAAATGCTTCCTAATGATCATAGAATCTAGTATTGGATAAGCTCACTTGCCAGCTACATCCGTTGTTTCCTCATTGCAAATTTAAAACCTCATACATTATTAAGCTATGTTGCCTTCAAAATGCAACTAGAATTTCTTACAACATAACAATTCATTGTATCATTGATCAATATTGCCAAGTAAGCCATAGGCATTTTTCATCAACCCTGGCATTAGCAAAATCCTCCTCCTTGTTTGTTTGTTTTTTTTCTTTTTTTGGAACATAAAAAAAATCCTTGAGTAAAAACCTTGACTTCCTTCAATCAAGGTTTAGGGTTAAGGTTTAGGAATCGAGGTTTTAATTGAACTTTGAAATATAAGTACCTAATATCATATACATTTAGTCAATATATTTTCACTAGTAGAAAATGGCCATTTTGCAATTGGTCCCTACGATTAAGTTTTAGTTGCAATTGACATTTGCAACTAAAATCTTAATAGTTGTGTTGGACAAGTTGCATTAACATTAGTTGCAAACAATAACAAATTTTGGATGAAAGAAAAAGTCAATGAAATACGCCTTCATTTTTTGACTAGTCATATACATATTGTTGGTTGGTTGTAACTGAGATGCAACTTTTTTGGTGAACAATGGGAACAAGTTATGTGTTGCCACATGTCCCAACTCTTAATAATTAAAATTATTATATTATTATTTTGAAATAATCTAAGACATTTAATTTCTATGTTTGGATGGTTTATGTTGTGACACATGTGCAATAAAAAAATTGCCATGTTACATATCAATTAAATTTATCCAAATTAAATTTAAGTCAATATTTAAGTATGTAGGTTGAATTAGGTACCTACCTGTTTATATACCTACCTACCCATCTAGGCTAAACACCTATCTAGATAGGACCTATTTACCTACCTAGGCCAAATACCTATTTAAGTAGGTATAAAAGTAGGTAGGTAAGTTAGGAAAGTAAATAGTTAAATGTAAGTACATGAATATTTTATTTTGGGTTAAGTCATTTTATTGATTCATCCCATATGCCCATGTTTTTAAATATAAAAAAGTAAAACAAAACACCTTGCTTATATATTTTTCAAGATGATAATGAAATCCAAATCATATGGGATAAACTTTTTAGTTGTAAGTTGTACATATGGGATAAACTTTTTAGTTGCAAACAACTTACAACTAAAAAGTTTATCCCATATGTTTTGGATTTCATTCTCATCTTTGAAAATATATAATTAAATAAGTGACAACTAACTAGCTAATTAACTAACTAATAAATTAATCAATTAACTAATAAAATTACTAACTATTTAATGAATAAAATATAGAAAAATAAATAAATAAAGTTTTAATTAATTAATTAACAACTAAACTAGAAACTAACTAATTCACTTTATAAACTATCCAACTAACTAATTATTTATAGTAATAATCATCAATATCTTATGATTATTGAATTAATTATAATACTACTTATTATTAAATGTTACTTAATTTATTAGCTAAATAGAAAATAATAATATATAATTTTAATTATATATTAAGTATAATGTTCTATCAACCAATTTAATTAACTAGTAATTGGCTAATATTGAAATAATTAGCTAATTATCAATAACTAATAAATTATTATTTTGTAACCAAATAAACTAATATAATAACTGAAATATTCAGTAATGAATAATTATTAACTATTAATTATAAATATTAAACACTAGTGTTTTAATCTAATAATATAATTAAAACCTAGCCTAGACTAACTATTTTATTATATTTATTCCCATTATATTTTCATTTTTTCATTTAACAATAAATATAAATGTAAATATTTAATAATAAAAATAACATTAATTCAATCAGTATCATAAATAGTTGGTAGCCAAGGTTAACTATTTTATTTTTATTATTCATATTATTACTTCACTCATTATAGCTATTCATGAACTATTACAATAAACATTTTATATTTTAATAAGTATATTTTTCCTTCGAAAATAATTTCTGCATTTGTATAATAATTTATTAGATTTCCATTCTAACTATTACAGTAATTATTATAAAATAATAAAACTTTAAAATTAAAATTATATATATATATATATATATATATATAACTTAAAACTATATATTAATATTTCTTGGTAATTATTATAATATAGTAATACTTCATAATTGATTACTTGTAATAATAATAATAATGCAATTTGTAGCTAGCCTAGGTTAGTTATTTTAAATTATTATTACATATTATTAGGTCACGTGTTAAAGCTATTATGTTTTATGATAATTAATTTTTTATTTTTTGATAAATCAAAAAATTCCTAATAAGTACATTAGTCATTTGAAAATTATTTAATAATAATATAACACTATATTAAGTTTTTATTAACTATTTCAGTGATTATATAATTATTTTTGCTATCATTCTAATATCATCATCATTATGATCATTATGTAATAAAATATTACTATTTAAAATTTTTAGTCAAAGATAATATTGAAATTTAATTTTTTATTAGATGTAATTAATATTAATATAATATAAATAATAATAAATGTCAGTTGTAATAATTTTAAAATATATAATAAGATGGTTTGGATAAACTTGTAATATGGGCACAATATATTTAGCAAATATCTTACATGAAATTTTTATATACTCAAAATATACATTAATTAGTGTAACCATAATATTGAAACCATTTATGTTAATAATAATGCTTGAATACACATGTAATATGGTTGTTCATATACATTCAAAATATATGTTTATAAATTTAAATAGACTCAATTATATTCCTTAAAATTCATAAAATACACCTTTGTATATTCATAAAGTTGCAATTAAATTGGTTACATTTGCAACTAATGGGACACAAATTATTTTTCTTAGATGAAAACTAAACTAAATGTTGTTCACATGGAAGGATGAACGACAAAATAGTTGCAAACTAGTTGTAATGTAATCGCAAATATGACCAACACAAAAAATAGTTGCAAAAATGTCCAAATGTAATCACAAATAGAATGGTTACATTTTTGCCAATTTCTACTAGTGTTTCTTACCTTTATGTAAAATCTATTTTACAATATATCAAATAATGATATACTTAATTAGTTAATGTGTGGATTTATTATTATTTTTGCATTCTTATATATAATATCTTAATGATTATTTTATGTTAAAAAAAATTTAGTAAACATTAAATATAGTTGAAAAACATTTTCAAATTCATAAATGGGAAGAATCATTTAATGGACCAATGCAAAATTGTTGGTATATGTAAATGAAGGTATTGCAATATTTGCCACATTGATGGTATAAGGTTTTACTTCAATAAATTTTTTGAAATCTAACTGCAATACCTTTATTTTGATGATGATTTCATTACCTTTTACCATTAATGTGACTAACTTAATAATACCTTTATTTGTATCATAATTTAGGATATTTTTATAGTATGGTGCAAGTATTGTATTCCTTTTAGGTTTTTGGTAGGGCTATGTAATACCCCTCCAAGTTTCATGGTGAATGAAAATATCCCAAAATGATGCAAATATTGCATTTAAACTCCATAACTTTGTTCAAATGAATTCTACCATCAATGTGAAGAACTTTGCAATACCTTCATTTACTTGAATCAATATGTTTGGCATGATATAGTGAGCATGGAATAAGTACTTTAAAAAAAAATCTTTTGTTTCATGGTTTACCATATATCACAAAATGATGTGGATATTTCTTGCCTTCTAAGTTATGCTAAGGCTATGTAATACCCCTCCAAATTTCAAAAGATATGTTATGGAGCCCAATGTATTTCTAGGATACCTTGTAAAAGGTATTACAAGTGTATTGAGTAGTTTTTAGCATGAGTAATACCCTTTCAATAGCTCGAACTAAAATAATTGAACCCATGGTGTTTGTAGATTACCCCAAAAAGGGTATTTCTTTCTATGTAGGTTTTGGTATTGCTACAATACCCCTTTAGGTCTCAATAGATATGTGATGGAGCCCAAAATATTTTTTATATACCTTAAGAAAGGTATTGCACATGCATTGAGTAATTATAAGCACAAGCAATACCCTTCCAATAACCTAGACAAAAATAATTCAATCCATGGTATTTATAAAATACCCTCCTGAGGGTATTACTTTCCTTTTACGTTTGAATTTCTAATTTTTGAGCATAAAAAAAGATTTTTTGGTTTGAGTGTAAGACTATAATCATTTTTTTGAATATTTTATCAAGCATACATATAAGAATATGTGAAAATGTATTTTTAACCATTAACACAAGATGATGTAAAATGAAAGTAAAATGCTTTAAATAAAAAATCATGGGTGACGTGTTATAAAAATGTGCAAAAAATGCCCAAGTCCAAAATAACCCTAGCCTAAAATGGGGAATATCTCATAATGGTAAATACATGGTCACCTCAAAAATAAATTGTTGTCCCAAATCATGAAGACCAAAACAACACCTTAATAAAAAATGGGATAAATTATGGGATAAATTAATTTGTGTCACTATCGAAAGGGGATGGGATCCATTGGCCCTCGTGTACTACACTAATGTAACTTCTGCATCATGGCGTGCCATCGCATAAATACCCCATGATTGGCCAATGTTGCATCCATAACATCAACCATAGACACTTCCTTAGTGGTGCCTCAAACCCTACAACAAACAACACAATATAATAAATATTACATATGAAACCTAAAACTTGGAATTTAAATAAAATGAAGTATGGCATTGTTAGAAACTTACCAACCATGAATCATTTCTAAATCATGGTATTGCATAAGGATGGCAATTTCCTTACATCACATTGTCTTATTTGTTATAAATTTTTCGTTGCACTCCATTTAAGCCTTTGAGTGCCTTTGCATACCTACTTCGAGTCGTTCGAATCGCAAGTGCAAGGTCCTCATTGTGTTTTAACTTGGCCTGCACATTGAAGGAGATGGTCCCCACACCCCATGTAGTCATGTTAAGAATCTAAAAAATGTGATTAGAGGTTAGTTTAACAAGTGTAAACTTAGGAACCTTAGGTGTGTATTACAAATCAACTTGGACCTTATCCCAATCTCGATTTATGTGCCTCCTAGCCCTAGCAATTGCCTTTTGCTCATTATGTCGAAATCAGACCAAAGGGTTGTTCAAGATTCATGCATTCATGGCCACATGATCTTGATGCCTCGGGCTTTTTTCTCAAGTAGATGGGCGTTCGGGCTTGCTTGGTTCCATGATCGCATTATGGTGTGCCTACAAATTCCATACCATGTTGTATTTGGATGTATATGATGCATCGCACCCATAAACCTTACAAGCAAATTCGGGCCCATCCCTTGCCCAATGGACACCTTCTATAGCAACTAAGGGAGGGGCAACCACATTTGAAATCAAAAAACAAAAATTAAAAACCTAATGTGAGACTTAATATTCTAGATGAAGGTTATCCTTTAAAGAATGAATATATTACATAGATAGATAGAAGATTATAATTATAAGATGGAGGTATTGCAAAAAAAAATAAAAGAACAAAAACACAAGATGAAGATATTACATAGAAAGATAAAAAAACAAAAACACAAAATAAGGGTATTATTAAATTCTAGTATTGAAATTTGCATAAAATGCAGTAAACCTTAAAAATAACAATATCACCTACAAAGCCTAAAGGTATTGCTTATAGACTTAGACCAAAAAAAAAAGCCTCACCCACCTTTTCACATGGAGAAGGAAGGTGGGATAAGCAAAGGTTTAAGGACCACAATTAAGGAAGGTATTGCAATCACAAATTTGACAAAAAAAACCCCACTCATACTCTCCACTTGAAAGGATGGGTGGGGTAATAATTATAATAAATGAAATTTAATGGCTATGTCACCTCCATCAATATGTGCATGAAGTTCAACATCCTCATTTGTATTCTCTTGTTTCGTTAATGGAAAAGCAGGTATTACATTTTCTTGGTCTTTTATCATCAAAATAGTCTCTCCAAATCCATTTCAATTTGATTAGCATCTCCTTTAGATGTTTCCCCAACGTCTTCACTCACTTCCACTTGCTCTTCTTCAACAATTTCACTTGGAACCAATGGAGCCACATTGTCAACATTTGCTTGTTGTCCCATCACCCTAGCCTCCAAATGTCCTTCATTCATGACACCTCCCATGCCATCTACAACTTCTGTTGAAACTTGTTGAGTTGTTCCAACATTTTTTGCTTTCTTTTGAGTTTACATCCAACAAAAACACAAACGACATAATATTATTTTAGTTCTTGGTTCATTTTCCACTCTCTCATTTGTAGTAAAAAACAAGGAGAGGATTACTAGGTCAAAGAAAAATATAACCACCAATTGTGTAGTGGATGCAAAATAGAGGACCACTAGGAGCGTAACCACTCTCTACATGTAATAAGTGAAAGCAATTTGATGATGATGAATGTTGCTGTCATTCAGCACAAGCAATGACGATGAGTGCGCATGTTTCTTACTTGGGAAATAACTATTTGGCATTATTTGGTGCCTACTCTACAGTTTTGAAGAAGATGACAAGTTGTGCTCATTGTCCTCCTTCATAATTGCCAAAAAAAAATGACGACGACGAATAACATGATTGCTTGTTTGTTGTTGTTTTTTACTTGGAAAAGAACTATAATGACGATGAGCAACAACGCTGTTCATTGTTGTTATTTGGTGCCTACCTTGAAACTTGAAGAGGACGACAAGCTATGCTCATTGTCCTCATTCACAGTTGCAAAAACAACAAAAAAAAAACAAGAGGATGACGATGAGTAGTGCGATTGGTTGTCATCATTGTTCATGCTTGCAAGAACACATTGGAACGATGATGAATAGCTGACTTGCTTGTCATTGTTTTTTTCATTTAAAAGAACATAGCAGAATGATGACGAGTAGCACTCATTATCATTCATTTGTTCCTACAAGACCATAACATAATGATGACAAGTAGTTACTCTACTCATTGTCAGTTTCTTGTGCTTATGAATCAATAGAAGAAGAGGATGAGTGTCATTGTCATTTTCTTCGCAGTAATAAAAAAAAAAAAAAAAAAAAAA
>Ga0116227_10007555_pt1 | contig 21105 bp, 15 predicted proteins | sample S1TSphgellanicum_FD_89693 | JGI IMG/M metagenome (GOLD analysis project Ga0116227, IMG submission 89693) | Host-associated microbial communities from peat moss isolated from Minnesota, USA - S1T2_Fb - Sphagnum magellanicum MG | ecosystem: Host-associated > Plants > Peat moss > Unclassified...
GATTGGTGGCTGCGATGGTCTCGTCGGGTGCAATCGGCGCGGCAGCGCTGGGGCACGACTCGGCTGCCAACGCAGCGACCAGAGCGGGTGCGGGCTCCGGCACGTGTGCATGCAGGGGAACGGCAGCGGGCAGGGTACCGGAACGCCTCTGCACGCCTTCAAGCAGCAACTCCGCCACGTCCTTGACTGCGATGGCGTCCGTGCCCTTGCCGGGCGTGCTCTCCAACATGCTCTTGCAGAAAGGACATCCGACCGCGAGGACTCTGTCTTCAGCCCCCGCCAGTTGCTCCTGCGCCTCGCGATAGCGGTTGTCCGAGATGCGCTCGGATCCTGCTTCTTCTTCCTTCCAGAACTGCGCTCCGCCGGCGCCGCAGCAGAAGGAGTTTTTGCGGTTGCGGGGCAGCTCAACGACCGAGTTGCTCAGCACCTTCAACAGATTGCGCGGCGCGTCGTATACGCCATTGTGCCGCCCGAGATAACAGGGATCGTGGTACGCAACGGTCGCAGCCGACTTGCCCGCATCGAGCTTGCCTTCGTCGACCAGCGTCTCCAGGTACTCGGTGTGGTGCATCACCTTGAAGTCGCCGCCGATCTGCCTGTACTCCTTGCCCAGCGAGTTCATGCAGTGCGGACAGGTCGCTACAATCAGCTTCGGTTTGATCTCGTTCAGCGTTTCGACATTCGCGTCCGCAAGCTGACGGTAGAGGTACTCGTTCCCGGAGCGGCGGGCTGTGTCGCCAGTGCAGCACTCGCGTTTGCCCAGCACGGCGAAGTCGACTCCTGCGTGGTCGAGAAGTTGCACGAAGGCCCGCGCCGTCTTCTGCGACTGCGGATCGTAGCTCGCCGCGCAGCCTACCCAGAAGATCACATCGGGATTGGGATTCTCTTCGGTCGTCTTGACGTTCAGTCCCTGCGCCCATTCGAGACGCTTCTCGTGGTTGATGCCCCAGGGGTTCTTCGCGCGCTCCATGCCGCGAAAGGCACTCTGGAGCTGCGTCGGGAACTCGCCTTCGATCATGACTTGCTGGCGGCGGATGTCGATGATGTCGAGCATGGGCTCGTCGCCGACGGGGCAGATGTCGATGCAGGCGCCGCAGGTGGTGCAGGCCCATGCAGCCTCCGGCGAGAGGGCGAAGGCGAGGAGCGGCTGCGGGCTGGGCGCGCCTTGCTCGAAGCCGGGCGAGTGCCGGGCGAGGTGGTTCAGCTCCATGCGCTTGTTGATCTCTAGCGCCGAAGGGCTGAGGGCCTTGCCCGTCGCTGTCGCGGGGCAGACATCCTGGCAGCGGTTGCACTGGATGCAGGCGTAGGCGTCGAGCAGGCGCGGCCAGGCGAGGTCTTCGAGATGCTTCGCGCCGAGCTTCGGGTTTTCTTCTTCGAGGTTGATCGCGACCGACGGAAGGACGCCGGACGCGACTGGCCGCGCGACGAGGTACTTCGCCGGGGCCATGAAGATGTGGATGTGCTTCGAGTAGGGGAAGTAACTCAGGAAGGCGAGCACGCTGCCGAGCGCGCCCCAGTAGCCGAAGATGCGCCACGCCAGTGCGTTCTGCGGGGTGAAGAGATGCGAGAGGAGCGTGGCGAATGGAGCGAAGCGGTCGGGGCCGGCGGATCCTTCGAGGGCGATCTTCGCGCCGGCTCCGATGGCGCGGCTGCCGACGTGGAAGAGGATGAAGATGGAGACGATTGCCGAGTCGAAGGCGATGCGCTGGCGTTTTACGTCCGGGTGCAGCAGGGTGCGGTCGTTGAAGGTGAAGTCGAGACGGCTCGGCAGAAGGAAGCGGCGAAGGACGAGGGCAAGGACGCCGACGAGCACGAGAAAGCTCAGAACATCGGCGAGCAGGACGTAGAGATGACCGGGTGCTCCGAGAGACGCGAGAGGCAGCGGGACGAAGCCTTCGATTGCGTCTACGAGGTTCACCAGCAGATAGAAGACGAAGCCGTAGAAGATGAAGGAGTGGAAGAAGCTGACCCAGGGGCGCTTACGGAAGGTCCGGCTCTGGGTGAGGGTCGTGATGAGGGCTTGCCAGATGCGGCGGGGCAGATGGTCGAAGCGCGGGTCGGTGTCTTCGCTTCCGCGGGCGATGCGACGGAAGAGCCGCTGGAAGCCGCGCGCGCCGGCCGCGAGGGTGATCGCCGCGAAGACGAGGAAGAGGATTCTGTGGGACAGAGGGAGCATCGGCTTTATCTTCCGATCGTTTGCGGGGTCACAGTCGGGACCCGGCGAGGCTTCGAGGAGATCCGCGGCGCCGCTCTCTGGGAGAAAGGTGCGGGCGGCCGTGGGGATGTGAGCTTCTTCGGGATCCTACGACTCTGTTTGGCGCAAGAGCGCGCCAAACTCCGCTCAGGATGACGCAATCTGTGTTGGGAGGAGTTTGTGAGACAGGACACGCTAGCTCCCCTTCAGCTCACGGATAAGCGCCGGGACGATCGTCTGGACGTCGCCGACGATGCCGTAGTCGGACTCCTTGAAGATGGGGGCGTCGGCGTCCCGGTTGATGGCGACGATGACCTTGCTCTTGCTCATGCCGGAGAGGTGCTGCACGGCGCCCGAGATGCCGATGGCGATGTAGACCTTCGGCTGCACCGTCTTTCCGGTCTGGCCTACCTGTTCGGAGTAGGGCCGCCAGCCGGCGTCGACGACCGCGCGGGTCGCGCCGACGGCTGCGCCAAGCTGGTCGGCGAGGCCTTCGACCAGCGCCGTGAAGCCCTCGGCCGTGCCGACGCCGCGGCCGCCGGCGACGACGATCTCGGCGTCCGGGAGCGAGACGCGCTCGCTCTTTTCGGTCACGCGGCCGGTGACGCTCAGGCGGCGCTCGGGGAGGTCGAGCTCGGCGTCATATTGCTCGCTGGGGGTCGCGTTTGGCGAGGCCGCGGAGAAGGCGCCGGGCTTGATGGTGACGACGACAACAGGCCCCGCGGCCGCGATCCTCTCGGTGACGCGTGCGAGAAAGATGTAGTGGTCGGCGACCAGCTCGCCGGCCTCGTCGGTGAGGCTGATGGCGTCTTCGATCAGCGGCGCGTCCAGCTTGACGGCGACGCGGGGGCTGTACTCGCGGCCGCTGCGGCTGCCGCCGATCAGGACTGTGTGCGCCTCGCCCTCGGCGGCGATCTGCGCGATGGCGGCGGCCCAGACTTCCGCGTCGTACTCGGCGAGGGCGGGGCTGTCGGCGACGAGCACCTGGTCTGCCAGCAGCGCGGCCTGGTTGGCGACCGCGCCGACGCCGCTGCCGAGGACCAGCAGCGTGAGTGGCCCCTCGCGGTTCAGGTCCCGGGCCGCTTGCGTCATCTCATAGGCGCTCTTGCTCAGCTTGCCGCCAGCGTGTTCCGCCACAATCAGAATCATGCGATCACCCTTGCCTCGTTCCGCAGCAGGTCTGTCAGTTGATTCGCGGCAGCGGCCGCGTCCTTGCCGTCGAGGATCTTGCGGCGGCGTTCTTTCACCTGCACCTGCGCGCTTACGAACCGCAGCCGGGGCTGAACGCCGTAGTCTACGAGCGAGTCGCGGCGCATCTCTTTGCGCTTGGCCTTCATGATGTTCGGCAGAGTGGGGTAGCGCGGATCGTTGAGGCCCTGCTGGGTCGTGACGACCGCGGGCAGGGCGAGGGTGAAGGTCTCGCTGCCCGCATCGATATCGTGCCTGCCGGAGAGCTGTCCGCCTTCGAGGGTCAGGGCGCTGGTCCATGTGGCCTGGGGCCAGTTCAGCCGTTCGGCCGTGGCTGCTCCCAGCGCCTGGCTGTCCCAGTCGGCCTGCTGGCCGCCCGAGAAGATGAGGTCGATGCCTTCTTTTTCGGCGATCTGAGCGACGACCTTGCTGGCGGCGATCACGTCCAGCGCGGCTTCGGACTCGACCAGAATGGCGCGGTCGGCACCCATCGCGAGCGCGGTGCGGAGGGCCTCTTCGCAGCGCACCGGCCCGATGGCCAGCACAACCACTTCAACACCCGCAGCGGCCTCGCGGAGGCGCAGCGCCTCTTCGACGCCGTACTCGTCCATGGTGTCGATCACCAGCTTGCTGCCGGAGAGATCGACCGCGCCGTCCTTGATCCGGACGGTCTCCTCCGCGTCCAGGACCTGGCGGACCAAGCATAAGATACGCATACCGAAGTTCCTCGCTCCATCGCTGCGGGCGATGCCGGACGGGCCCGAGCAGGCCCACCCGGCGATACACCCGCGCCTGAGGATTGCAAGTATAAACTCCGAACTGTTCCTCCGGCTTGGGCCTCGCGCCGACGATCGCATGGCTGCAAACTTCGCCAAGCGGGCGATCCAGGATCTTGACGATTGATCCGTTGAATGCGGTTTGGAGACAGCGCACTCTGGGCTACGCCAGCGCCGCACTTTCATCGTCGTAGATGCTCGCGTACTTGCCGATGCCGACCATGGTGAAGACCTTCTTGAAGTGCGCGCTGAGGCCGAAGATGCCGATCGACCGCGACCCCGCCTTGTGCGCTTCGAGAAGCATCTGGATGATGATCGCGATGCCCGATGAGTTGATGTAATCGACGGCGGTGAAGTCCAGCAGCAGCGGGGACGCCCCGCCGCCAAGCCCATGGTAAGCGGCCAGGATGGCGTCCTTGGAGGTGGAAGAGATGTCGCCGGAGAAGGCGAGGATGGTGACCGCGGCCCCGGACGCCGCCGTGGCCTCGCGCTGCGTGACCTTCGTGGATACCTGCATTACTCTTTCTCCTTATCTTTCGCTCTGTCGAGACGGATGACGAGACGGACGAAGCTCTTGCCGGGCGGTCCCTTGTGCCACTCGGCCTCGTCGACCAGCGCCTGGATCAAAAACATTCCCATGCCCCGGGTATCTTCTTCGCCCAGCATCTTGCGGTCGATATCGGGCGCGGCGGGGGCGTGGTCCATGCCCGCGCCATCGTCGATCACCCTCACTTCCAGCTCATCGTCTGTGGTCGAAAGCACGACGCCGACGTTCAGCGAGCTGTCGAGATGGTTGCCGTGCTCGATGGCGTTGATGCAGGCCTCGGCGACGGCGGTCTTCAGGTCCTCGATGCGGTCGTGCGAAAAGCCCATCAAGGCGGCCATGCTGGAGGCCGTGCTCATGGCGACCTTCTCGAAGCCCAGCTCCGACGGGATACGGACTTCAACCGAGCTTCCGCTTCTCATGATCCAGCAAACTCCTGTTGGTGGGAATCGAGATGCCCGGGGTTCAAGTGCCCGGAGTTCAGATGCCCGGGGTTCAGATGACAGATCGCCAGCGCGGTCATGTCGTCGGACTGCGGCTCGTTCTTCGAGAAGGCGGCCAGCGTCTCCCACAGCGATTCGAGGACCTTCGGCGCGTCCCACGAGCGGTCCTCGACGAAGGCCGCAACCAGGCGGCCGGTGCCGAACTCGTCCTCTCCCTGGAAGACCTCGGTGAGACCGTCGGTGTAGAAGAGCAGGCGCGACCCGGCGGGAAAGGCGTGCGTCTCTGAGGTGTAGGTCATGCCGGGCAGCATGCCCAGCGGAGTTCCCGAAGCCTCCAGCATATGCACCGATCCGTCGGGATGTTCGATCGCTCCCGGATTGTGCCCCGAGTTGACGACTTCGACCGTTCCCTCCTCCGGCCGGAGACGAAGGAAGATCGCGGTGACGTAGCGGCGGCGCGCCTCGTTGCCTTCCTCCCAATGCTGCTGTCCGATGCGGGCGGCCAGCTCGGCGAGCGGCAGCGGCTGGGTGGCGAGCGAACGGAAGGACGCGCGAAAGCTGGTGGCCACGATGGCTGAGGCCAGCCCCTTGCCCGCCACATCGGCGACCACCATCAGGTGCGTGCCGTCGGCGAGGCGGAGGATGTCGAGATAGTCTCCGCCGACTTCGTAACAAGTAGAGGAGCGCGCGCCGATCGAGAAGCCGGGAATCTCCGGCATGGAGGTCGGCAGCAGCGAGCGCTGGATCTGCCGCGCCGCGTCGAGGTCCTGCTGCACCCGCGCCCATTCGAGGTCGCGCTCATGCAGCGTCGCATTTTCGAGCGCCACGGCGGTCTGAAGGACAAGACCTTCGATGAAGTCGCGCTCGTAGAGCGAGAGCACGCCCTCGGCCGGCGGCGCGACGACAAGCTCGGCAAGCAGCTGGCTCTCGCGGGAGATCAGCGGAAACCGCTGGCAGTTCTCGTACGGAGCGCAGGGGACGCTGCCCCAGCTCACGATGGGCTCGGCCGTTGCGGCATCGAGGAAGAGCGCGCCCTCCATCTCCAGCTCGCGCACCAGGATGTGGGCCGTGCGGGTGAGCACCTCGTCGGCCTGGATGGTCGAGTGGACCTGCCGCGTGGCCTCGAGAAGCGCCTGAAGACGGGCGACCTGCTGCTCCAACGGGAGGTTGTCCTGCGGCAAAAGGAAGGTGGCAGAGTCCATAAGAATGCTGGGTCGTTTCAGCTGAGAAGCCGAGTCTATCGTACCGTACAGGCCGATTCAAGGCGATTCCGCTGCTGCGAGCGTGGTGGAGTGCGGCCGCTTGTCGGTCGCCACAAAATAAATCGCACCCGCCGTGTCCATTCCACGCGATTGTTCCGCAGAGATGAACGCAAGCCGATGCCATTAGCGAGCCTATTGTCTGCCGATGCCCCGGAGCTCAGCTACAGGGCTGAGCGGTCAACGGCTGTCAGAGCTGTCGTATGCGAGATTTTGTTGTTGCATCCTTAGACGGGATGGAGCAAAGTGGTCGTCTCTAAAAAACGTAAAGCAATTGGAGGTTCTATGCGCGAAAGCAAGTCGTACGTTTTCGGTGTAACGGCAGCTCTCCTTCTCAACCTCATCTTTGCCTTACAGGCATTCGCCGATCAGAGCATCATTCTCCGCAGCGGCAATGGTGCCGTGGGATCCCAGGACGCGCAGGTGCATTTCCTTGCATACGGCCGCACCGGAGACATTACACCCGCCGCTTCGGACTTCATATCGGTTCAGACGGACAAGTATGCCTATATCGACGCACCTTATCCCACTTACATTCAGAGCCTCCCAACCGATCCTCTGGCGCACTGGATCAGCACGACACCGAACCTTGGTGCCGGCTCCGCTTTGTATGCGATTCCGTTTACGGTTACAGACCCGGTCATCGGCTCCGCAAGCCTGGACCTTGGCTACTCGGTCGATAACGCGATCAACGGCATCTACATCAATGGCACGCTGATCAGCGGCAACTCGCACGATGGCGACTACCACGGCGAGTACTACGAGCTGCGCAGCGACATCGCGCCGTTGCTCAAGCCGAACGCCGTCAACTGGCTCTACATCAATGCCTCCGACTATGGCGGATACGCGGGCATTATCTTCAACGCCACCATCATGGTGCAGGGAGGGTCTGCCGCGGCATTATCGATCCTGCCCAATCGGGGCGGAAACGCAGGGCAGGTAACGGTTCAAGTGATTGCTAGCGGTTTTCAGCGCGCGCAGCCCGATAGCCCTGGGTCGCGACTTAAGCTGACAGGTCTAGGCCAGGCGATCGCCGGTTCAAGTACAACAGTTCTTAGCCCGAACGTCCTCACTTCCACCCTCAACCTGACAGGTGCCGCGCCGGGAGTCGGCACAGTGACGGTGACGAATCCTGACGGAACGTCAGTCAGTGCTCCTTTTACTGTAACTGCGGGTGGCCTGGCGGATGTCGTCGTTCAGCCAGTCGGTACGCCAGCGGTTCTGGGTCGCACTGAGTGGTTCTTTCTAAATGTCGATAACTTCGGCAGCGTCGATTCGGGGCCGACGTCCCTTATCGCAGCGATTGAACCCTGGTCGAAATATCTCGTAGCAACACCAGTGCCTACCACGGTAGACGATCTGATATTCCCGGCGACGCCCTTCGATGCGGCTCTTAATTGGAACATTGATAATATTCCGCCGGGAAAGTCTCTGATTTTCATTTACTCCGTTGAACAAGATCCTACATTCCCGACCGGTGAAGCTGTGGTCGCGACAGCTTGCACCTCCTACCAGCTTTCGATCATACGAGGCGATTGCGAAGGCAAGCTGCAGGCTAATCTATTGCTTGAAGACACGAAGTGTTCCGGCTTCCCCAATATTGGGGAGTCTTGCATAAAACCCGTACAAAGCGACTACATGACCTTCTCCAAATGTCTGTCGCAAGAGGGAGCCAAGTGCGGCGGTACGACTTCCAGCGTGCGCGGCTCGGTGGATCCCAACGATATTACGGGTCCAGCGGGTTATGGAGCGCAGGGATGGCTTATTCCTACAACACCCTTTCAATATGCGCTGGCGTTTAATAACCTGCCGACCGCAACCAATCCTGCAACGAATGTCTATGTTACGGAGGGTTTTGATCCGGCGACGGTCGACATCAAGTCTCTTGCCGTTAGCGGTGTTACTGTCCCCGGTGCAAGCTACTCGCCCTCCAACGTGCCTCTGATCAATCAGCCATTCACGCACGATATCGATCTTCGGCCCTCACAAAACCTAATTGTGAGAGCAAGTGCATCATTAGACTCGGTGACAAATAAAGTAAGTGTGAGTTACCTGTCTCTCGATCCATCCACTGGCCTTGAGCCCGCGGATCCAACAATTGGTTTCCTGCCTCCCGGTGCTGGCGGAACTCTGCTTTTCACCGTCAATCCGAAGCCTGGATTGACGACCGGTACAGCCGTTCAAAGTTCCGGCAGCGTCGTCTTCGATTTCAACGCGGCAATCAACACGAATGTATGGCTTAACACCGTAGACATCACACCGCCGGTGAGTCACGTAGTGGCCCTGCCCGCGACCGAGACAACCACGAGCTTCAACGTCTCGTGGACGGGCACCGACGTAGGATCAGGCATCGCCGATTACTCGATCTATGTATCCGACAACGGCGGACCCTATCAATACTGGCTCCTCAACACAATGGCTACCAGCGGTACGTACACGGGGGCTGTCGGCCACACATACGCCTTCTACAGCATCGCCACCGACGGAGCTGGCAATACGGAATCGGTGAAGTCTGCGGCTGACACCAGCACGGAAATCGTCACGCCTCCGCAATGCACCAACACCATCAACTACGCCAGCGGCTTCACCGGCGGCGGACTTACCCTGAACGGCGGCGCGGCGATCTCCGGCGGCGCGCTTGAACTTACCGATGGAGGGAGCTACGAAGCCCGCAGCGCCTTCTTCCCGACCGCCGTGCGCGTCGGCAACTTCGTCACCGACTTCACCTTCCAGCTCACCAACGCGCAGGCCGACGGCTTCGCCTTCGTGGTGCAGACCAACTCGCCGAAGGCGCTCGGGGGCGGCGAGGGAGGGCTCGGCTATGCCGGCATTCCCAACAGCGCCGCGCTGAAGTTCGACCTCTTCAGCAATTACGGCGAAGGACCAAGTTCGACCGGCTTCTACCTGAACGGCGCCTACCCGGCCATCCCGGCGGTCAACCTGCTGGCGAAGGGGATCGACCTGCACAGCGGACATATCTTCTCGGTCCATGGCGTCTACAGCGCGCCGCTCGTCACCGTCACCATCACAGACACCGTCACCCAGGCGAGCTACACCGTGAGCGATAAGATCGCGGCGATGGCACCGGGCGGGCTGGCGTTCGTCGGGTTCACTGGCGGGACCGGCCGCGTCTCCGCCACGCAGAACATCCTTACCTGGAGCTACAGCAGCACCCTGCCGTGCCCCGTGAACTAGCGGTATGCGTCGCACATTTATCCCGTCTGTATGCATCCCACCCATCCCCGCAAAGAACGCGGGGATGGATGGGGCACCCAAGATCTGGAGGCCGGTCAGGAGTTCTGACGCACTCCACTATAGCGGCCTGAAGATGGTCAGTAGTTGGCTCCCGAGAGACCCACGTCTCAAAGTCGAGACGTGGGGCACCCGCTTCAGCGGAGCTGTTCAGAGCGGGTTCGAGGCGATGCGGCGAACTGGTCCGCCGCCGCTTCGAACGCCTCGCGCAGGCCGCCGAGGTTCTCCGGCTCGAAGAGTGTCAGGTGCTTGCCCGGGACCTCGCGAATGGCGATATGCGGGCATCGCCGCGTCCAGGCTTCGTCGAATTGGGCCGAGGCCGCGGTGCGAAGAAGGATCGCCGGGACATCCAGAGGCTTGGGATCGCGGTCGAGCTCGCCGACCCAGGGCGCGACCTCGCGCAGCAGCAGGCGCATGCTCAGCTCCTGCTCGGCAACCGCGTCCGCGGTGAAGATCGCGGGGAGCCGTCCGCTGGAAGAAAGGCGCCGCAGCCGCCCGCCCGCAAGCCTCAACAGAGCGCGCCAGGCCTTCGACCGCGCGAGGCGTGCAAGCTCCTTGAACCGCCCCCTCTTCAGCAGGTCGAGGGCGTCCGCGACGGCGCGCCGCTGCCAGCCCGAAGACGGCTGCGACGAAGCGACCATGAACGAATCGATGGCGCAGAAGAGCGCGACCTCGCGGCCCATCTGCTGCAAGCGCAGCGCCATGGCGTAGCCGAGATGGCCGCCGAGCGACAGGCCAATGATCCGGACCGGGCCGTTCGGCACGCGCTTGATGGCCTCGGCCGTCAACTCCGCGACCAGTGCCTCTGCCGAGAAGCCGTCCTCAACGTATCGCTGCCAGCCGGGATATTGAATTGTCTCGAAGCGGACCGGGAAGGGAAGGCCCGCGGCGAAGGCCGCCATATCGTGCTCGCCGCCCCCGCCGGGCAGGTAGAGGAACGTGGACGGCTGTTCCATCATTCCGCGCAGGCAGCCTGCGATGCCATCCGCCGGGAGGCGGTCTGGGAGACGGTCCTGGATGCCGTCCTGGCGATCGCCTGAGAGATGGTCTGGGCGGTGTACTCCGCGCCGACGACGAAGCGGAAGAGCGGGCCGAAGCTCATCGCGGAGGCCGCGCCGACGAAGCGGAGTCCCGGCACCGACGATTCAAAGGTCGCGTTCAGCTTCGGAGAGCGCTCGATCCGGCGGATCTTCTGGCGCAGCGCCGCATCGAGAAAGGTGAGTTTGTCGACATCGACGGTGTATCCGCTTCCCGCGATCACGCGGTCGAACATCATCTCGCGGTCGGTCTGCTGCTGTGCGTCGCGCACCGTCAGAGCCACTCCCCCTTGCGTCTCACGGGCCGCAACCACCTCTGTTCCAAAGTGCACGGGGACATTGCCCTCGAAGCGCTCGCGCAGCCACCATGCGCCTTCGGCGGGCAGATGGGTCTTCACGAAACGGGTCCTGAAGGTATCCGGCATCCGGTGCAGCGCGCGGGGGAAGCGGGTAAGCGCCCAGGCCTTGGGGCCCGTGCCAAGCCCGGTGATCGGGGAACGCAGCCGGCGCCACAGGCTGCGCTTGCGCTGCACGCGGGAGTGCCACGAGATCGACTGCTCGCGCACCAGCAGCGTCGGTTCCGCTCCGGCCTCATACAACAGCACCGCTGCCTCAAGCGCCGACTGGCCCGCAGCTCCCTTACGATCTGGATAGAAACCGGTGACCCGGTCTTGTTATCTACACCTTTCGTAACGTTGACTCGAATTGTCAACGGTTCATGAGTTCAGCAAGACCAGCAGCCTCATCTCGATCAGAGGGACCTCCGAGGGGATATAGATGCCGACGCGGCGCGACTCCAGGATGTGGTCCCAGCAGGGGCCGGATCGGCTGACGGCGAAGTACTGGCTCTGGACGCTGCCCTCAATCTCGGCCGGAGGCACGCTCAGATGGCCCAGCGCCATGCCGGGAAGCGCCCGCCTCACCAACTCCGTGACAAACTTCGCCGAGCAGAACTTCACCAGCCGGGGCACGCGGTCGATAAGGTCCGCCTCACCCATGCGCGCGCTCACTTCAAGCACCCATCGCGAGGCTCCGACGCAGCGCTCGTCCTTGATCTCGCCGTAATACGTGGAGTCGGCCGCTTTCGTCAACGCAATCGAGAGCGGCGGCGGAGGTATGCCTATATCGAGATGCTCCCGGATGTGCTGGTCAAGCGCGCTGAAGCATCCGCCAAGCTCGCGATGGTCGTACTTCGCCAGGTTTGCCGGCTGTGTGGTGGTGCCGAAGGTGCACAGAGCGCCGCCCAGGCGCAGCATCTCGCGGAAGAGGTCGCGGGGATGCGCATGGCTCGACCGGAGAAGATGCGTAAGGCCAGGAACGCTGGAGTTCAGCGCATGGAGGAACCAGAACTGAGAGACCTGCCGGGCGGAGAGTCCGGTCTGAAATCCGGCTTTGCCCGGCTCCTGCCCGCGATGGAAGACCGAGCTCTTCTCTTCGAGAATCTCCGTGAGCCGGCGCAACATCGCGGAGAGATACTCGCTTGCGGCGATCTGCAGGCACGGCGGCACAAAGGACGGGTCGGCCTCGAAGCGTCCGGCGCCATCGCGCAGGATGCGCGCCACGGGCAGGCTGGTAAAGCGGCCGGTCAGTTCGCTTTCGGCGAGCAGAGATAAGCTCTTCTGCCCGATCTTGACCGCTCTCTCATCGCGGCCGGTGGTCTCATCGGGGAGCTTCCTCTCGATGGCCTTGTAGCGCGACGGGGCGGCACTGTCGGAGAGCGAACTGTTGCGTCCATCGGGCACATCGGCGGGCACGGCGAGGCACAGGGTCAGGTGGTCGGCGGCGGGCGAGAACAGCGGAGCGAAGGGACGAGGCGGAAGATCGCCGTCCGAGCCTGAGATATCGAACGACAGGCCATCCTCGAAGAGACCCTTCGCCTGGCGCAGCAGCAGGCTCCCATTGCGGAGCTGGTCGGCGTCGATCTCGAGCGTTGCGAACCCGTAGCCGTCCGACCACAGGCTCTCGGCGACGAAGTGCAGCGAGTCCTCGAAGTAGCGCGCCTGCGCCTGGAAATGGTGCGGGCCAAGATACATGCCTTCGGCCCAGACGGGTTTGGTCAGCAGTCTCATGGGGTCATTCCGCCTGGGGCAGCACGATGATCAGCTCCATCTCCGGATTGGGGAACTCGCCCGGAACGTGGACGGCGAGGCTGCGCGCGCGCACGACCGCGTCCCACAAGGGCCCAGCTTGATTGATGCTGAAGTACTGGCGTTTCGTATCGATCCGAATTGCGGCGGGAGGGCTGGTCAGGTGCCCCAACAGGATCCCCTGCATCGCGCTGCGCACCAGGCCCTCGATGCTGGGCGTGGAACACATCTTCACCAGCTGCGGCACCTTGCGGATCAGCGCCTCCTCGCTTACGTCCGCCGAGATGGCGAGATACATCCGCGAGTTCGCAAAGTACCTGTCGTGGTCGATCGCCGTGGCGTAGATCGTTCCATTGATCAGCTTGAGCGGCAGCGAGACCACGTTGGTCTTGATCACGGTGTCGAGCAGCTCGCGCAGCTTCGCGTCCAGGTCCGCGAATACCGCGCTCAGGTTCAGGTGGTCGTACAAGGGAAGGTCGCGCGGCCGGGTCTTCGCGGAGAACGTAGTGAGCGACGAGGCGAGAGCGGTCAGCTCGGAGAACAGCTCCTCGGGATGGCAGCGCTGTCCCTGCGCGATGTGGCTCAGCACCGGGATGTGCGTGTTCACCGTATAGAGCAGCCAGAAGTTTTCAATGTCGTTCGAGCTGAAGTCCGCGCGGCTGACATTCTTCTGGCGGCGTCCGGCGGCGAGCTGGTTGCTCTTCGCGAACAGGATCTCCAGCAGCCCGTTGATCATCCCGTTGAGATAGGCATTGGCGCGTATCTCCAGCAGCGGCGGCGCGAACCGCGGATTGAGCCTGAACTTGTTCGCCTCGTCGCGCTGCACATTCGCGATGCGCAGCGCGGAGCACCCTTCGCGCGACTCGTTCGCCGCCAGCAGCCGCAGGTTCTTCTTCGCTACCTGCACCGGCCGCTCGCCGGTGCCGGTGTTCTCGTCGCGCAATGTGGCGATGTCGGCCGTGTACCGCGATCCGGAGACGCTTCCCGGCGGCGCGACGTTCATTCCCTTGTCGCGATAGTCCGGAATCGTCAGGTAGATGTCGAGGTCGCGCATCCCCGGCTCGAAGAACTCCGCCAGCGCCTTGGAAGGAGGCCGGTCGTCGGGGCCGGGAATCTCGAAGAGCAGGCCGTCGGGAAAGATGCCGGAGGCGCTCTCAATCTTCAACTCGCCGCCGGCCAGCGCCTCCTCCTCGAAGACGACGCTGCTGAAGCCCCACGCGCAGAACTTCAGCGCGGAGAGCCGGAAGTTGAGACTGTCTTCGAGGAACCTGTCCTGAAGCTGCAGGTGCTGCGGCGTCAGGAAGGTTCCCTTCGTCCAGAGGACGGGCTGAAGCTGTTTCATAAGTGATGCCGGAGCTATCTGTTGAACTGCGATCAGGATAAGCCATTGGAACCGGACGCGCCTACCGAAAAGGCTGCAAGGGAATCGGTTGACGTCCGGCAACGCGCTGGGCCGCTCACATCTTCCCGCCCTTCGTGCCGTCGTCGGCCTCATCGGGATCCTTCGGGTCGGCGGGACTCGCTCCCGGCCCCGAGCCGGCCGAGCCTCCGCTGTTGATCATCACCATGGTCCCGACGATGGAGATGCCCGACGGGTTGATGTCGATGAAGTTGCCGCCTACCTTCAAGGTCAGCTCCGTCCCCGCTTCGAGCACCACCGTCATCCCGGCCTTCAGGTGGATCACCTGCCCGGCCTCGTGCGCGTAGTTGGTGCCGGACTTCTCATAGAGGTTCTGCCCCACCTGCAGCGAGAGCGTCTGGCCGACCTTCTGGTTCAGGTTGCCGGCCACCTGCTCGTGCTGGTCGCCGGAGACCTTCGCCATCTCGTCCTGGGTGACGATCTTGCTGCGGTTGTTGCCCACCCACTCGCGAACGTCGTTCTTCATGCGGGTGTCGAGATCGTGCTCGCCGCGCAGAAAGATCTGCTCGCTGCCGGTCTTGTCCTCGAAGCGGAGCTCATTGTAGTTGTCCGCGCCGCCGCCCTTGGAGCTGCGCGTCATGAAGGTGCTGCGCGTCTGGTAATCGGGCAGAGTGTAAGGGACGGTCTGGCTCGCGTTGTAGACGCGTCCTGTGATGATGGGCCGGTCGGGGTCGCCTTCGAGGAAGCTGACGATGACCTCCTGGCCGACGCGGGGGATCGTGATGCCGCCCCAGCCCTCGCCTGCCCACGCCTGCGAGACGCGGACGCGGCAGGAGCAGTCCCCGGCGCGGTCCCAGGGGAACTTCACCACCACGCGCCCATACTCATCCACCCAAATCTCTTCGCCGTCGCCGCCGCCGTCGTCGCCGGAGGTGTCCGTGTAGTCGCTCTTGCCGATCACGATGGCCGTCTGCGGCCCCTGCACGAAGGGCTTCGGCGTAAGCCGCGCGGGACGGAATGGCACCGTCGCCGGAATGCAGGTGAAGTGGTTCGAATAGTGGTCGCCCGCACCGCCCTGGGTCGTGTATCCGCCGCCGACCGAGGCGGTGTGCTGGACTTCGGTCAGCACGTAGGCGGTGTTCATCGAATCCTGGTAGTGGTCTTCGAGACTGAACTTGTAGCCCGTCGTGAAGGCGCGGCAGACGCTCGATCCATTGGCCACCAGGTGGCTCGCCTCTTCCTCCTGCATGCGCAGCTTGGCGAAGGCTGTGCCGTCGCTCGTGGTCGCGTACTCGCCCGGGTAGTCGAAGATCTCGAAGCCGCTATTGCCGCCGACGGAGACGATGGTCGGCTCCGTCGCCAGCAGGCTTGTGGAGGGCGTCTTGAAGTTGAAGTCGGTGAGCGAGTACTTGCCGCTGCGCAGCTCCTGCCCGATGCTCCACGAGTTGATCACGTCGGCGTCGTCGAGCCCGCCGCTGACGAGGTTGTATCCCGCGCTCTCCTGCCCCGGACAGTCTTTATGCGCGCTGGGGTCGTCGGCGATGACCATCGTGTGCTTGCCCATCTCATGCTGGAAGAAGTAGAAGATGCCGTTGTGCTCCATCAGCCGCGAGATGAAGTTGAACGCGGTCTCGCGGTACTGCACGCAGTACTCCATCGGCGAGTAGGTGCCGGTGAGCGAGAACTGATAGTCGGTCAGGCCGGCGTCGCTGAAGACCTTGTCGATGATGTCGCGGACGCTCTTGTTGTGGAAGATCCGGCAATCGGCGCGGCGGGTCAGCTTCCATGTCCAAGGGACGACCTCCATCTGGTAGTGGGTGAAGGTGGTGTCGGCGCCGCTCTGGGCGAAGTGGCTGACGATGCCGTTGAAGTAGCGCGGGGTGTCGTCGGCCTGCTTCACCGAGATGGTGACGACCTGGCCGACGATCTTCGTGAAGTCGATAGGCGGCTGCTCGGAGAGCAGATCGAGATGAAAGCTGAACAGCCGCGACACCGCCTCATGCCCGCTGAACCCGGCGAGCAGGAGTACATCCTCGCCGAGCGGCGTGGTGAGGGAGATGAGTCGGTCTTGCTGGGTGTAGGGCATAGTTTGCTTTACGGTAGGGCTGATCTGTCCCCGTAATCTAACAGCTGGTTTTCAGAATCAGTGTCTCCACGGCAGAACCTCTAAATACGATGCGTGCTTGACAGTTGCAGGAATCGCCTCGGAAAACGGTTGAATGGGTACCTTGCCCGTCCGCATTTGTCTCTTCTTCGGACTTAGACCAGCGAATGCCGCAGTTCTGGCCGCCCAAATATTCAACGGCGCTCCGTCTGAGGAGTTTCATCGCAGACGCAGTCGTTTGGCCTGGCAGTTGAGCCCGTTGCTCGGAGTATTCGATCACAGGATTGATCAGCGCTTCAAGTTGCGAGCTGTCTGAAAAGGCATACGAGAGGACGATATTGTCCCCATCCACTTTGATTTTGCAGTTCTTCGGTCTGCCCGACCGCCGCTGAATCGTCTCAAAGAGCGTTCCCGTCTCAGTACTTTCCCTCAAGTCTTGAAGGAGTTGTTTGTTCGTTGGCGATAACATGCCGCCATTCGGCATTTCGCAGTGAGTTTTCGGAACCTGACTCCAGAGGACGCTACAGCTAAGAAAGGCAATGATGAAATGAAGCGCTGTCAAACCGACGAACGAATTTCTTAGAACTGAGCGTGCCATCGCAACAGCCCCCCCTCGCGGTCCAGGAATTTGCCCTTCGTTGGAGCAACAAGGGACCGAATGGTCTTCTTGATCAAAATCGAATGCTTTCTTACTGGTTTCACGTCGAATGCTTCGCCTGAGAGATGTTTGCTTATCTGTCCGGCCTCGGCGTCGGTGAGTCCCTTAAGGACTCCTTCAAGACCGGCAGCGATCTCGTTCTTGGTCGTAACCTCAGGGTTGTCATCGACCCATTTCTGGCAAGCAGCGCTCGCTTTTGTTTTCTTATATGTATTTACGATCCACTTCCTGCCTTCGCTTCCTGAAGCAACGTTGGAAGCCATTGCGCTCGCCTGTTCAGCAAGGGATCGCCTTCCGCTTGTGAAAACGATAAGAGGGAACTTGCTTTTCAACTTGTATGCGGCCGTCCTCGCTACAGGCGCCAGATTGAGAGCCTCGATTGCCGAGTCAGTGAGCTTCGGCGATGTAACTGGAGGAATAACAGTCTTTCTTACCCCCGGCGGTTTGGAAGGTGGCTGGACGCACAGTAGAGCACCGAAATCATCGTTTACACGCAAAGGTCCGGGAACCCTCTGCGATCCCCTTAGAGGATTTGTCGTATAGAGCAAATCGTCTTCATACCGCACCATAAATAACTCCTGATAGACATAATGACTTAGTGTTTTCTAAGGGAATCAAATGGCCAAGGGCGCATTCAGCAAGTTGCCGCTTCAGGAGTATGAAAAGAGTCCGTTTTCTCCAATCCCTACCATAATCGCACTCATTTTTTCTCCCTCCGCCATGCCTCCAAGTATCTGTCTTGAAATGTCCGGCAATAGGGAATTGGTGAGGATATTGTCTACATTCCTCGCCCCGCTCTCGACCTCCGTGCACCGGTTCGCGATCTCGTTCAAGAACGCGTCGTCGTAGCTCAGCTTCACCTTGTGGTTCTCCATCAGACGCCGCTGGATCTTGCCCAGCTTCAGCCGGATGATCTGCTTCAGCGCCTCGTCCCGCACCGGGTAGTAGGGAATCACCACCATACGCCCAAGAAACGCGGGTTTGAAGATCTTGTTCAGCTCGGGCTTCAGCGTCTCGACCAGAGCGCGCGGGCCGGGCGCGGTCTCGGGGTCGGCGACCAGCTTCATCAGCTGGTCGGTGCAGGCGTTCGTGGTCAGGATGATGATGTTGTTCTTGAAGTCGATCGAGCGGCCCTCTCCGTCCTCCATGTTGCCCTTGTCGAAGACCTGGAAGAAGAGCTCCAGCACGTCGGGGTGCGCCTTCTCCACCTCGTCGAGCAGAACGACGGAGTATGGCCGCCGCCGGACGGCCTCCGTGAGCACGCCGCCCTCGCCATAGCCGACATATCCCGGCGGCGATCCCTTCAGCGTCGAGACCGTATGCGGCTCCTGGAACTCCGACATATTGATGGTGATCAGGTTGTGCTCGCCGCCGTAGAGCAGGTCCGAGAGCGCGAGCGCGGTCTCCGTTTTGCCCACGCCGCTCGGGCCGACGAGCATGAAGACCCCGACGGGCTTGTTCGGGTCGTCGAGCGAGGCCCGGGAGGTCTGCACGCGCTGGCTGATGATCTCCATCGCGTGCGGCTGGCCGATCACGCGGCGGCCGAGATGCTCGTGCAGCGAGAGCACCGTGCCGATCTCGTCCTTCAGCATCTTCGTCGCCGGAATCCCCGTCCACGCCGAGAGCACCTCGCCGACGATCTGCGCGTCCACGCAGACCCGGATCAGGCCGGTCTCGCCTTGCACCGCGGCCAGCTCCGCTTCGAGCGCCTGCAGCTCCGCCATGGCAGCAGCGGGATCCGCAACCGCGGGCGCGGCAGCGTCCTTGGCCGCCGCATGGTCCGTCTCCAACTGCTGGCGAAGCCCGCGGATCTTGCCGACCAGCTCGCTCTCCTTCTCCCAGCGGGCGGTAAGCGCCTTCAGCTGCGCCTCAGCGGCAGTCTTCTGTGCTTCGATCTCCGAGAGCCGCTCCTGGTGGTCGGCCCCGACCACCTCCTCGCGTTCGAGAATGCGCTTCTGAACCTCCAGCGCGTCGAGCTGCCGGGTCGCGTCCTCGATCGCCGGCGGCGTCGCGCTCTGCCCCAGCGACAGCCGCGCGCACGCCGTATCGAGAATGCTCACCGCCTTGTCCGGCAACTGCCGCCCCGCCAGATAGCGGTGCGAGAGCCGGACGCTGGCGATCACGCCCTCGTCCAGGATGCGGACGTTGTGGTGCTTTTCGAGCGACGCCACCAGGCCGCGCATCATCACCAGGCACTGATTCTCGCTCGGCTCCTCGACCTTGACGACCTGAAACCGGCGGGCGAGCGCGGCGTCCTTCTCGAAGTACTTCTTGTACTCGGACCAGGTCGTGGCGGCGATGGTGCGGAGCTCTCCGCGCGCCAGCGCCGGCTTCAGCAGGTTGGCGGCGTCGCCCTTGCCCTGTTCTCCGCCCGCGCCGATCATGGTGTGCGCCTCGTCGATGAAGAGAATGATCGGCGTCGGCGAGGCCTTCACCTCTTCGATCAGCCCCTTCAGCCGGTTCTCGAACTCGCCCTTCACGCCCGCGCCCGCCTGCAGCAGCGCCAGGTCGAGCGTCCGCACGGCGACCTTCTTGAGCGGCGGAGGAACATCGCCCTGGGCCACGCGCAGCGCAAAGCCTTCGACGACGGCCGTCTTGCCCACGCCCGCCTCGCCGGTCAGGATCGGGTTGTTCTGCCGCCGCCGGGTGAGGATGTCGATGACCTGGCGGATCTCCGCGTCGCGCCCCAGCACGGGGTCGATCTTGCCCTTGCGGGCGTTGCCGGTGAGGTCCACCGTGTACTGGTCGAGGTTCGGCGTCTTCCCGCCGACGGGTTTGGCCGCGTCGGGCGGAGCGCCAGTCGCGGCTCCCGAGGCCGTCGTCTCGTTCGAGAGCGCGACGATCCCCAGCATGTCCTTGCGCAGCGCGTCCGCGTTGATCTTCTGGAACTCCTTGCTCACGTCGGCGATCAGCCGCGAGAGCTCCGGGTCGGAGGCAATCGCGAGCACGGTGAAGCCGGTGCGGATCTGCCCCGCGTCGAAGTCGATGGAGCCGATGGTCCACGCGGTGGTGAGCATCTTGAGCACCGTCGGGCTGATGGCCGGCGTGCGCGCGTTGCCGGACTTCAGCTTGTCGAGGCTCCGCGCCAGCTCGGTCGTCAGCCGCGACTTGTCGATCTCGAAGTGCTTGAGGATCGCGGCGAAGTCTCCGGAGGAGGAGTCGAGCAGCTTGGTGAGGTAGTGCTCGATCTCGATGTCGTAGTGGGTGCGGCTGAGGCAGAATCCCGCCGCGGCTTCGAGCGCGGAGCGGGCCGGATCGTTCAGTTTGCCAAGAAGCGCTTTCAGATTCAGTGCCATAGGTTCTCCGTTACTTCTAAAGTGCAAGAATCGTTTCGTCGCGGTCGGCGGCCGCCGGGACCAGGTGCTCCGGCCGGACGGTTCCGCTTTCGCCATCGCCTTCGCCATCGCTGGCGAGCGGCAGGACCTTCGCCCACGAGAGCCACCCCAGCCGCGCCGGTGCCTCCGCATCGAGATCGAGCTCGATGAGCGGAACTTCATCGGCCTTCAGCACAAGCTGAAGCTCGAAGTCCAGGCAGCCGTTGCCGAAGAACCGCACCAGCGACCGCAGCGCCTCATGCGATCCGCCGTCGGGCAGGAACTCGCGATAGCGCGCCAGCGTCAGCGGTCCGATGCGCACCCGCACGCGGCCCTGGCGGTCCCAGATTGCATCGCCGACCACCGCCCCGCCGCCGATCCGCACCGACGGAGACTCGTCTCCGGACATCTCGCACTGTGTCGCCCGATCCAGCGTGTACCAGCAGCCGCTGAACTGCTCCACCTCGACCGGCACATCGAAGTAGTCGCCGACGATCTGTTCGAGCGCCGCGGCCGAGCGCGACTGCATCCCCACCAGCGAGGCGTAGTGCAGCAGCGCCTCGTCGGCGATCTCCTGCCTTCCCGCCAGGCCGAGGGTCCCGAGCCCCACCAGGTCCATCAGATAGCCGGTGAAGCGGTCTGGTTCGCCGTCAGGCTCCTTCGCTGGAGCATACTTCGCCGGGAACCGCGACTTCTGCCACGCGCGGTAGAAGAGCGCGACGAGCCGGTTGTTGAAGATGTCGAGAAAGTCGGCGAAGCTGGTGTCCTTGGCGCGCGCCCGCTCGAGAATCAGCTCGCTGTAGGTCAGCGGGAGCACGCCGGAGGGGCCGGTCAGCCCCATGAAGTTGACCATCATCTCCGGGGGCGCGTCTTCGCGCAGATCGAGGGA